>OLPX01000139.1_pt1 | contig 83147 bp, 75 predicted proteins | sample 1672491 | NCBI WGS metagenome assembly OLPX01 (sample SAMEA3136692, study PRJEB25190) | human gut metagenome | biome: human gut; feature: human-associated habitat; material: faeces | place: Austria | collected 2013
GACTATACCTTTGACCGGAAGTACGGATTCCGGGACTACCGGGGAGGCGGGCGCTCCTCGGGCCGTGAGACCATCGGCCGCGTGGCGGCGGGAGCCATCGCGGCCAAGGTGCTGGAGAGTCTGGGCATCCGGATTCAGGCTTATACCAGGTCCATCGGCCCGGTGTCCATCTCTCTGGAGCGGTTCGCCCCGGAGGAAATGTGGAAGAACCGGCTGTACATGCCGGATGCAGAGGCCGCCAGGGCGGCGGAGGCTTATCTGGAGGAGCTGATGGCCCGCCGGGATTCCAGCGGAGGCGTGGTGGAGTGCCGGGTGACGGGGATTCCCGCGGGTGTCGGCGAGCCGGTGTTTGAGAAACTGGACGCCAATCTGGCAAAAGCCATTCTTTCCATCGGAGCGGTGAAGGGCTTTGAGATCGGGGACGGCTTTGCCGCCGCCGGGTCCACCGGTTCAGTCAACAACGACGCTTTCGGCCTGGAGCGCGGAGCGGTCTGCAAACGCACCAACCACTCCGGCGGGACCCTGGGCGGAATCAGCGACGGAAGCGATCTGGTATTCCGGGCTGCTTTCAAACCCACCCCCTCCATCGCCTCGCCCCAGCAGACCGTGAACCGGTCCGGCGAAGAGGTGGAGATCGAGATACATGGTAGGCACGATCCCATTATCGTCCCCAGGGCGGTGGTAGTGGTGGAAGCCATGACGGCGCTGACGGTGTGCGACCTGATGTTGGTGTCCATGACGTCGCGGCTGGACCGGGTACAGGAGTTTTTTGAAGATATGCGCTGAGGCAGCGGATATAAAGGGGAAATAAAATGAAGAAGGCGTTTCCTTTTTATAATTACAAATTATTGATTCGAATTTTGAGGGGGTGTCGCAAAATCATCAAAACAGATGATGGAGCGGCACCCTCACTCTGTATGGTTTGATACGATTCCTCAAGCTTCTCTAAACGCTTTTGGATTCGTACAGACGCTTGCTTCCCTTCGCTATGGTGCATTTTCTTTACAGGGGCGGTCGTACCGAATCATCGTTTGGAACCATCCCTTCCAATGGATCAATTCTCATAATTAATTATACTGCGGAAAGCGGACTCTTCGGAGCCCGCTTTCCTGTTTTTGACGCAAAAAAGGAGCTGCTGCTCCGGCAGATTATTTATCTACTTTTGCAATAGCCCCTTAAAATTTTGGCGTAATAGTTGGCTCTATGTTCTTTTGGGGTGCGGGATTTGCTATGGTCAGATTGTAAAGAGCTTCCCCAGTTCAGGCTGCTTCGTCCTGACTCCGCAGTGGCGCAGCGCGCTCCACAGCGTGGCCTGGTGGCTGGTGATGACCGGGAGGCCCAGATCCGTCTCCAGTGCGCCGACGAAGTCCAGGGTGTCCAAAGCCATACAGCTAAGGAAAAACACGTCGGCCCCTTTTAAATCCATGGCCTTGGAGTTTCGGTAGAGAAACGGCTTTTCCGCGTCGGGAATCCGGCGGCCTGGAACGCCGGACATGTCCATGCCGGCAATATTGGTCACATGAATTCCATTATTTTCCAAGAATTGCCGTTCTGCCTCGTTGGTGGCGTCGGGATAGGGGGTCAGTACGGCCACTGTTTTCGCCTCAAGGGCCCTTAACGCTTCCATCACGGCCGTGCTGGTGGTGAGGCCCGGGGAGCCGCTGGCGCTTTCGATCCGCTTGACGCACTCCTGATCCCAGCCCATTCCCTTGATGAAGCTTCCGGACGTGCAGCCGAATACAATCAAATCCAGATTCTGCCCCTTGTATTTCGCCGCCGTGCTCTCCAGCTGATCGGTGAGGATTACCAGGCCCTCAGGGGTGGGGCCGGGGAACGGCATTTTCATGGACGAGAAGGAAACCCCTTCCGGTGCATGAATATGAAACGCGTGCTCGATGTTTTCGCCGGGCATGGGACTGATTAACCCGATTCGTGCCCTCCAACCATACATGATTACCACATCCTTTCTGTGTGCGATCCGGCGTGTGCGGAATTTGTAAGATGTTATCATTATACGGTTTTTTCGATACGAAAACATTGTGCATGGGAACATTATAATGAAAGGATAGGCGGTCGGTCGGTGTTTGTTTCAACATCTGTTATAGTGAAAAACTATTATGCCATTAAAAATGAATATTTCACATACAGATGCCCGGTTGGTATAGTTATAATATGCAAATTGCCAAAAAGGAGGATGGATATGAGTTTGAGACCGACCAGGGAAGAAATGATTAAAATGGCGGTGGAAACACGAAAACAGGTAACGTCCGCGGTAGTCTCCCGGGAGGAGATGGAACGTTATCCCGCCCGGGTTGCGCCCATGAGGATACCGGTCAGGGCAGGGGACTCACAGGCGTTTCTTGTAAGCGCACAGGGCGGTGAAGAACAGGCTCCGCTGGTGATCAATCTGCACGGAGGCGGATTTATCAAACAGCGCACGGAGAATGACGAACTGTTCTGCCGGAAGCTGGCGCTGGCAATCGGGTGTAAAATTCTGGATGTAGATTACCGCGTGGCGCCGGAGCATCCGTTTCCCGCAGGGCTTAATGAATGCTATGACGTAGCGGTCTGGGCCTGGAAGAATGGGGAACAGCTGGGGATTGACCGGGAAAAGATCATACTCTGCGGCCACAGTGCGGGCGGGAATTTTGTGGTGGGGATCAGCATGCTGCTCCATGAAAGCGGGATTTTTAAGCCGCTGGGGATTATCTCGGAGTACCCGCCGCTGGATTTGTCGGCCGATCCGGCGCAGAAGGAGCAGCGGGGACGCTCGATTCCGGCCGAGCGTGCCAGGCTCTATAATCTGTACTACTGTGAGGAGGAGCTGCAGAAACATCCGCTGGCCTCCCCTGTCATGGCTGGGGAGGAGCAGCTGAAGGATTTTCCCAGGGCGCTGTTTATCACAGCCGGAGAGGATTCTCTGTGCAACGAGGCGGAGGCATTTGCGCTCAAAGCGGCGCGGGCCGGAAATGAGGTGACGGTTAAACGGTTTGAGAAGGCCGGACACGGTTTTACAATCTACCGCATGCCGGGACATGAGGAGGCATTGAAACTGATTGAGCGGTTTATCCAACATCTTTTAATGGATTGCAAATGAAAAAATACGAGGGGGATTTACAATGAATCAATTAACGATCTGTCTGGTGATCTGTGTGCTGACGGTTATCAGCTACGCCTGGGGAAAATTGAAAATGGGCACCACAGCCCTGCTCAGCATGGTTGCCTTTGTGGTCACGGGCTGCATTGAGCCAAAGGCGGCGGTAGCCAATTTTTCCAACACAAATGCGGTGATGATGCTGTCCATGTTCGTGGTGGCGGCAGGCTTTAACCGCACTCAGTTTGTCAAAAAATGCGCCTCCAGCGTAAACCACATTGCGCGGGGGTCTCTGACCATGGTGATGCTTGGCTATGTGTTGATCACCATTATTCTGTGCCAGTTTATCCAGAGTTCTATGGTGGTGTTCGGGATTATGGCTCCCACCCTTGCGGCCAGCTGTGAGGAATTGAATATCAAGCCCTCAAAGGTCATGTTCCCGCTGGTGATTGTGTGTATCGCAACGATTTCCGTACTGCCCCTGGGCAGCGGCGCCACTGTTTTTGCAGAGCTGAACGGATATTTGCAGGCAAATGAGTATACAGTGTACACGGTGGGCCTGATGGACTCGATGAAGGCCAGGCTTCCGATGCTGATCGCGGTGGCGGTCTATGTGATTTTCTTCGCGGTGCGTTTTGCGCCGGATGAACCCCAGGCAGCTTTGGGTGAACTCAGGGAAAAGAAGGTTACAAAGAGCGTATTGCCGCCCTTCCAGGAGAAGGCCGGATATCTCATTTTTATCCTGGTGACGCTGGGGCTGATTTTTCAGAAGGCCCTTGGCCTGGATATCTGGGTGATCAGCCTGACGGGAGCCGTGCTCATGGTGGTGACCGGCGTTCTCTCCGAACAGGAGGCGGTGGAGGCGGTTCCGTGGTGGATGGGCTTTCTGTTTATCGGCTCCCTGACCATGGGAGGCGCGCTGACAGCCACAGGGGCCGGGGAAGCGGTGGGAGGCGTGCTGGCCGGCGCCATCGGAATGCTGGGAAACAAGTACCTGATTGGGCTGGTGTTTTTCATTGTTCCCTTTCTTCTCACCCAGGTGATGATGAACCGTTCCGTGATGACAATTTTTATCCCCATTGCGATCCTGGCGTGCAAGTCCATGGAAGCCAATCCCGTGGGGATCATTATTTTGGTACAGTGCGCATGCCTGAGTTCTTTTATGACGCCTATGGCCACGCCGGCGGTTCCCATGTGTATGGCGGCCGGAGGGTATGATTTAAAAAGTCTGATCCACCAGTCCCTTCTGCCGGCAGTGCTGCTCTGCACCGTCAATGTGGGATGGATCATGACCGTGTTTCCAATGTGAATTTCTGTAAAAAAGTGAGGTAAGAGATGGACTATTATGAGGAAGCTTTAAAGATACACGAGAAGGCGGGAGGAAAGCTGGAGATTGTCAGCAAGGTGCCGGTAAAGACCAGGGACGATATGAGCCTTGCCTACACTCCGGGCGTGGCCCGACCCTGCATGGAGATCAGCAACGACGGGAGAGCGGCCTACCGGTATACGGCGAAACGGAACCTGGTGGCCGTGGTGTCCGACGGAACAGCGGTGCTGGGACTGGGGGACATCGGCGGACAGGCTTCCATGCCGGTAATGGAGGGAAAAGCGATTCTTTTTAAGAACTTCGGCGGCGTGGACGCGTTTCCAATCTGCCTGGACACAAAGGATACGGAAGAGATCATTCAGACCGTAAAAAATATCGCGCCCACCTTCGGCGGAATTAATCTGGAAGATATCTGCTCACCCAAGTGCTTTGAGATCGAAAAGCGCCTGGAGGAGGAGCTGGATATCCCGGTCTTTCACGACGACCAGCACGGAACGGCGATTGTGGTAACCGCGGCTCTCTACAACGCCCTCAAGGTGGTGGACAAAAAGATTGACCAGGTACGCGTGGTGCTGAGCGGGCCCGGGGCCGCCGGGACCGCCATTGTGAAAATGCTTTTTGCGGCCGGGGTCAGGCACATGATTGTTTGCGATGAGAACGGTATCCTTTACAGAGGAAAAGAAGGCCTGAACGGTCATAAGGTCATGCTCAGCGAGACCACCAATGAGGAAATGCGCAAGGGATGGCTGGCGGACGCGGTTGTGGGAGCGGACGTATTTGTGGGGGTGTCCAAACCAGGAGTTCTGACGAAGGAAATGGTCCGGACCATGGGGCGCGATCCGATTGTGTTTGCCATGGCCAATCCGGTTCCGGAAATCATGTATGACGAGGCGGTGGAAGCCGGTGTGAAGGTTATGGGCACCGGGCGCTCCGACTTCCCAAATCAGATCAACAATGTGCTGGCCTTTCCGGGAATATTTCGGGGAGCGCTGGACGCCGGCGCCCGGGATATTAACTATGAGATGAAGGTGGCGGCGGCCAGCGCCATCGCCGAGCTGGTGGAACCGGAAAAACTGTGCCCGGAGTATGTGATCCCGTCGGTATTTGACGAGCGCGTCGCGCCTCACGTGGCAAAAAGGGTGGCGGAAGCGGCGGTGAGGTCCGGTGCGGTGAGGGAGTAAGCGGAAAAAGGGGAGGGGAGGGTATCATGTCCCCGCCTGCTCCCTTAGAAACGCCAGCGTAGCTTCATTATAGGCAGGCGGCTGCTCCCACTGGTGCACATGTCTGCCGCCCAGGCAGAGGTAGAGACGGCTGCCGGGGATTCCCTCGTACAGCTCCATCGTTTTTTATATGGTCACGAACAGGTCACAGTCCCCGGCGGCAATGAGCGCCGGGGTTTTTATTGCGTGCAATGGGCCGCTGGCGCAGCCTGCGGGCGATTGTTTTACCCAGATCCTGGGCGGTGTCGTGGCCCAGGCAGGCGTTGCACTGGGCCTTGTAGGCGCAGTGGGGCATGGGATAGGGGTAAGCCATATCCTGGCGCTCAGCGGCGCAGAGCTCCTGCTCCCGGGTATTCTGGAAGCTCTGGGAGAAGGTCATCCACTGGTTCATCCGCTTGAAGGTCACAGGGTCCAGCTGATCGATGCCGCTCTTTAAAACCCCGATGGCCCGCCGGAAGCTGGGGCTGACGCTGGCAAAGGTGCTGGTCAGAATCAGGGAGCGCCCAGGCCCATGATCAGAAGCAGCGGTTCCCCGCGGCCGGTGACCGTCACGTGAAAGTTCAGTCCGTTGACTGTTATATATCTCTCTCAATCCGTTCTTCCATGGGTCAATCCCTTTCCTTTCGCGGAGTTTTTCCGTCGTAGAGCTTGCGCAGCACGGTGCCGCAGGTCGGAAGCTCCCGCCTCATGCGCTCCAGCACCGGGGTATAGCTCAGGTCCGTGATGGGTAGATCGACGCGTACATTGTTTAAGGCGCTCAGGCACATGCCTTCCAGAATCTCAAACCCGTGGCAGGCCGTGTCGATGTTGCAGGAGTGGACCGCTGAATCGTCCTCGATCCACCGGGCGAACTGGGTATAGTAGGGGGTCTGGATGGGCACCTGCTGGTGGTTGCGCCATCCCGGGTCCTTGCCGGTCACCAGGCGTCCGTCCGTTTCCCTGGTGCAGGCGCCCCAGAAGCCGTCGGTCTCCGCGTACATATAGCCGTCGGCGCCGTAAACAGTCAGGCGGTTGTCGCTGCTGGAAAATTCCGGCGGGTTGTGGGCTTCGCTCAGGTATCCGCACTCAATGTAGGCCCGGACGCCGTTTTCCAGCTCCATGGTGCCGAACAGGTAGTCCGGGGCCGGGTGGGAATCCTCCAGGGCGGCCGGACCGTGTATGTGCCCGGCTACCCATTTGGCGCGGTGTCCGCCGTTGATCCACAGGGTGTAGTCCACATAGTGGGTGCCAAGCTGGGAGAACCAGGCCTGGGTTTCCACGTGGATTTTGCGTATTTCTCCGATGACCCCGGCATCGATTTTCTCCTTCATCCGCTGGAACTGGGACAAATATTTCTGCTGGTGGCAGACCACGGCCTTGATGCCGTTCTCATGGCACAGACGCGCCATCTCCCGGGCCTCCTGCAAGGATTCTGCCATGGGCTTTTCCAGAGAAACGGCCTTCACACCGTATTTGATCCCCAACCGGATCAGGTTCAGGCGCATATCCGGGTAGGTAACGAAGACAAACACCTCCGGGCGCACGGTCTTTAACATCTCCTCCGCATCCAAAAAACGGGGAACCTGCTCCAGATGATATTCCGCCGCTACCCGGTCCATGGCGGCCTGGTCGATATCGCAGAGTCCCACTATCTCGTAATAATCGGGATTCTCCAAAAGCCCATGAATGTGGATTTTCCCACGCACGCCAAGTCCCATGACGGCAACTGTATGTCTGCTCATATGATTTTCTCCTTTATATTGATTCTGAACCCTGGAATTGTTTCATGTAAATTCCGTCCTGCCTCACAACGCCGTCCGAATCCAGGGCTGCGTCGGGGGATTCGTCCTCCACCATGATCCAGCCGCCGTAGCCGGTATCCTCCAGATAGCGCACGATGGCGGGGTAGTCGATGACGCCTTTGCCCATGACCGTCCACCTGCCCTCGCCGTCCCGGTCCTTGAAATGTACGTGGCGGACTTTGTTCCGGCTCTCCTTCAGAATCTCCAGCGCATCCATCCCGCCGTTTACAATATGCCCGATATCCGGCGCGTAGCCGATATTCGTCCGCTCCAGCAGATCCAGAAGGACCTTGTAGTCCTCCCGGGTACGAAACAGGGAATTCGGTGCGGAATTGGGATGATAACAGGTGATTATGCCCGCCTCGGCCGCTTGGTTTGCCACTGCGTCCATACAGGCGATCAGGCAGCGACGCCGCGCCTCAAGGACATCGCCGCTGCCCCGGGAATTGGCGCCCGCGTGGTGGGAAACCATCAGACGGGCAAATGGAAAATGCTTCAGAAACGCGATGGCCCGGTCCGTGAGCGCGGCCTCCTCCGGTCGGTCGAAGTAGGGGCCGAGCCATGCAGATTTCCGCTTCCAGTCCCTGGAAACCGGCGGCCGCCGCGGTTTCAATGATGTGTGGCATTTGGCCTGCGTAGGCTTCCTGGTTCATTTTCCAGGGGTAGGTCTGACGGCCGGACTGACACCCGGTTTGCCGTACAGGGCCCTGTGCACAGTGGCTCCGGAAACGCCTACCGCTTTGGCGATGGTGCTGATAGTAATATGTCCCTCCATATGGATTCTCCCTGCAAAAATCTGGCGTAATTGATTTCGACCATATTATAACAACAACCGGGGGTGCGGTCAATGAAAATTGTATATTTTGCATTAAATATGTGGTAAATATCTGCATTTTTAATACTTTTATTATATAAAATGCACTATGGCAAAGTGCGTGAAATGTAGCAAAAATTTGTACAAAACAAAAAACAACATACCAATTTGTATGAAACGGACATTAAAGGTATGATGAATTTATGGGATGATTGTGAGAATAATATACAAAAGACACGATAAAACAACTTAAAACACAGCTTAAATTAAAAAAATAGTTAAAAAGCTATTTACAAACATCATATGTTATGGTAGTATAAGGACAGATGAAATGAAAATGTACACAATAATCACTTGCAATTACCGACTGGAAACTAACAAAATGACGGCGGGGTTCACGCGGGAAGGGGGATCCGATGCGCAAAGATTTGAAAGAATTTCAGAATATTGATGTGCTTCCGATGGCCACGGCCCAGAAGGTCAAGACCATGATCATCCAGCGCCAGATGAAGCCGGGAGACAGGCTTCCGACGGAGAAGGAGTTGGCAGATCTGTTCGGGGTGAGCCGTTCCACGCTGCGGGAGGCGATGAAGTTCCTGAGAGCGGAGAACGTGGTTGTGATCCGCCAGGGAAGCGGAACCTTTGTCAGCGCGGGAACCGGAATCGGGGAGGACCCGCTGGGGCTGCATTTCACCAATCAGGAGAATCTGATTGAGAACCTGTTTGAGACGCGTATGCTGATCGAACCGCAGATCGCCGGGCTGGCCTGTCATAGGGCGACGCCCCAGGATATCAAGAACCTGGAGCGGCTGGTGGCGGAGATGGAACGCTGCGAGGTGAACAGCAAGGTCACGGCGGAGCTGGACGCCCAGTTCCACACCGGAGTGGCGGAGTGTACGCACAACGAAGTCCTGATCCGGGTGGTGCCGATCATTATCGAATCCATCCGAAGGAGTCATGTGGAGACGCACGACGATCTGGAGAGCTTCAAACGGGCCAAGCGCAGCCACATGGGAATCTGTAAAGCTATTGCCGCAGGAGACTTCGTGGAAGCTAAGTTTCAGGCCGAGCGGCATGTGTGGGAAACATTAAATGATGTAAGAGAAATGGAGGAACGAAAATGAAAAAAAGACTGTTTGCAAAGAAAACGCTGGCGATGACCATGGCGGCTCTGATGGCTGCGGGGATGCTGGCGGGCTGCTCCTCAGGCAGCAAGGAGACCACCGCGGCCCCGGCCGGCGACACCACCGCAGCTGCGGCTGACACAACAGCAGCGGGCGGGGACGCAGCTGCGGCGGAGGGAACCGGAGAGCCGGTTACCATCAAGTTCCGCTACTGGGCGGACAACACGGACTATTCCGCTCTGATGCAGGAGATCATTGCGAAGTTCAACGCTGAGAACGGCAAGGGAATCACCGTTGTGGGCGAGGAGAGCCCCTGGGACGGCGGCGCCTACTCCGAGAACCTGTTCAACGCCAAGATGGGCGGCGGCGACGTGGACTGCGCAACCTGGAAGCTGACTTCCACTCCACTGTTTGTGAACAACGACCTGCTGGCCGATCTGACCCCCATGATCGACGGCTGGGATAAAAAGGACGACATCGACGAGAACATTTACGATATCATGAAGCAGGCCGGCGGCAGCGACAGTATCTATGTGATGCCCTGGAACATTCAGGTACTGTATGTATACTACAGACCGTCCATTTTTGAGGCGGCCGGCGTGGAGGTTCCCAAGACCTACGAGGAGTTCCTCACCGCCATCGAGAAGTGCACCATGGATACCGACGGCGACGGCAAGACCGACGTTTACGGCTTCGGTATGAGAGGCGCCAAGGGCGGACAGGAGCCGTGGGGCAGCTTTGTATACGGCCGCGGCGGCAGCTTTGAGGATATGACTACCCCGGAAGCCGTTCAGGGCATGCAGGATTTCATCGACATCTACACCAAGGGTTACGTGCCGCCGACGGCGACCAGCGACGGCTTCAACGAGATTATCGCCAACTTTAAGTCCGGCTTAACCGCCATGACGATCCATCACACCGGTTCCTCCGCCGACATGGAAGCGACCTTCGGCGACGACGTGTCCGCGTTCCCGTTCCCGGCAGGCAAGGGCCAGTGGACCTCCATGGGCGACACCGAGACCGTTATCTTCGAGTCCTGCCAGAACAAGGAAGCCGCTTTTGAGTGGGTATCCTACCTGGCGGCGGGCGAAGGCCAGAAGATGTGGTGCGAGGGCACCGGCAACGTTCCGGTCAGCAAGACCGTGCAGGCGGGCGACTTCTTCCAGAGCAACCGTTTCATGAAGGCATCCATCGACGGACAGAGCTATGCGGGCATCCTGCCCATCCTGGACACCACAACCGAGTGGATTTCCACCCTGTGGCCCAACACCGTATCCCAGGCCCTGACCGGCAGCATCACCGCCGAGCAGTGCATGAAGACCCTTCAGGAGGGATTGTACCGATAACCGTAACTAACCGATGGGGTTGCAGCGAAAACTGCAGCCCCATAAATCAGAAGGGGGAGTTGATCAATGGTCAAGAAACGATCCATATGGCCATACCTGCTGGTTGCTCCGGCAGTTCTCATCATCTTATGCGTGGTGTTCATACCGGTCATCAACGCTATTTCCATGAGTTTCCAAAATTACGACCTGCGCAGACCGAAGGAGATTGCATTTAACGGAGTTGCCAACTACGCCAAGGCCTTCGGAGACCCATTGTTCTGGGGAGCGCTCTGGAGAACCATCGTGTGGGTGGTGGCAGGCGTTGGTTTTCAGTTTCTGTTCGGATTCATTCTCGCCCTTCTGCTGAACCAGAAGTTCGTGGGGCGCGGAATGGTGCGCGCGGTGAGCATGATTCCCTGGGTGACCCCGGGCGTGCTGATCGGCCTGATGTGGCGCTGGATTTACGACGGCAACTTCGGCGTGCTGAACGACCTGCTGTTAAAGATTCACGCCATCGGGGATAAGATTCCGTTCCTGTCCCAGGTGGGAACCGCGTTCCCAAGCGTGATCGTGACCATCGTCTGGCAGGGCATTCCGTTCTTTGCACTCATGCTGCTGGCGGCTTTACAGGGCGTTTCCACGGAAATGTACGAGGCGGCCGACATCGACGGCGCGACGGCCTGGCAGAAGCTGATCTATGTGACGCTTCCGTCCATCAAGAACACGATTTTCGTCACCGGCCTGCTGCGGGTGATCTGGGTGGCCAACTCCGTGGATGTGATCTTCAACATGACGGAGGGCGGACCGGCCTACTCCACACAGACCTTGAGTGTTTACATTTTCAACAAGGGCAACGCGCTGGATCTGGGATACGCTTCGGCTATGGCGCTTCTGATGGCGGCGCTGCTGCTGGTGGTGGCCATTCCATATCTGAAAATGAATTTCCGGGAAGAGGGGTGAGAACATGAAAAAACAATCTAATGTAAAACGCTTTTTCATCGTATTCCTTCCGCTGATTCTGCTGATGGTATTTATCCTGTTCCCGTTCTACTGGACCTTTGTGACCTCTGTGAAGCCCCAGGATGAGCTTTACGGGGCGGTGGTTACATACTGGCCCAGCCATGTGACCTTTGAGGCCTACAGTAAGCTGTTTACCACCACGGTGAATTTCCTGGCGGCCATGAAGAACAGCTTTATCGTGGCCAGCTTTACCACCATCGTATCGCTGACGGCATCCACTTTGGCGGCCTACGCATTTTCCAGATACCAGTTCGCGGGAAGAAAGCTTCTCATGTGCACCTTCCTGTGCAACAACATGTTCCCGACGGTGCTGCTGCTGATTCCGTTGTACACCATCATGCGCAAGCTGGGACTGCTGTACACCCCCACCTCTCTGGTACTGTCCTACACCACCTTTACCATTCCGTTCTCCGTGTGGCTGCTTTTGGGTTTCTTAAACGACCTGCCCATGTCCCTGGAGGAGGCGGCCCTGGTGGACGGCTGCAACAGAGGCTCCGCGTTTGTGAAGATCATTCTTCCCATTTTGGGCCCCTGCCTGGTGGCAACCGGAGTTTACATCTTCATGACATCCTGGAACGAATATACCTTTGCGATGATGTTTACCAACACCGACACCCGCACCATTCCGGTGGCTCTAAAGAGCCTGATCGGCCAGCTGGGCGTTCAGTGGGATCTGCTGACCGCGGGCGGCATTATCACCATCATTCCGGTTTGTATCATGTTCTTCTTCGCGCAGAAGCGGCTGGTCGAGGGCCTGACCGCAGGCGCTGTGAAGGGTTAATCAATCAATCTGTCAGCCATCCCACCACAAGGTGAGTTGACGTCGATAAATGAGGAGGAAAACAATTATGCAGTATGATAAGAAAGCAAAAGAGTTGCGGGCAGAGATCCTGAAGATGCTCTACGCCTGCCAGTCCGGTCATCCCGGCGGGTCACTTTCCTGCGTGGAAATGCTGATGGCGCTGTACTACGAGGTGATGAAGGTGGATCCGAAGAACCCCAAGGATCCGGACCGCGACCGCTTCGTGCTGAGCAAAGGCCATGCCTGCCCCACCCTGTACGCGATCCTGGCCGACTTAGGCTTCTTCCCGAAGGAAGACCTGGCCAATCTGCGCCAGATTGACAGCCATTTGCAGGGCCACCCGGACTGCACCAAGACCCCGGGCGTGGACATGAACACCGGTTCCCTGGGACAGGGCGCTTCCCTGGCGATGGGTCTGGCTCTGGCCGCAAAGCATGCGAAGGCGGAGTACAAGGTATACGCGGTTCTGGGCGACGGCGAGTGCCAGGAAGGTCTGGTATGGGAGGCGGCCATGGCTGCGGCTCACTACAAGCTGGATAACCTGACCTTTATGCTGGATTACAATAAATTGCAGATCGACGGAAGCAACGACGAGGTTATGAGCCTTGGAAATATTGTGAAGAAGTTCGACGCCTTCGGTTTCGAGTGCTTCGAGGTGGACGGCCACGACATGGACGCCATCGTGGCGGCGCTCAAGGCCCCCGTGTCCGGAAAGCCGAAATTCATCTGCTGTAACACCGTCAAAGGCAAGGGCGTTTCCTTCATGGAAGACCAGTTCGGCTGGCACGGCAGCCCCATGAACAAAGAACAGTTTGAGAAGGCGTTAAGCGAGCAGGAGGTGGAGTAAATGGGAAAGTCATTGAGAGTTGCTTATGGTGAGGCGCTGGTAAAATTAGGCGCTAAAAATGATAAAGTAGTGGTGCTGGACGCCGACCTGGCCCATGCCACCCAGACCTGTATGTTCAAGGATGTGTATCCGGACCGTCATTTCAACATGGGAATCGCGGAGGCCAACATGATGTGCGCGGCCGCGGGTTTTGCCCACACCGGTTACGTTCCCTTTGTGAGCACCTTCGCCCTGTTCGGCGCGGGCCGTGCGTTTGAGCAGATCCGCAATTCCATCTGCTATACCAACTGCAACGTGAAATTCGGGTTCTCCCACTCCGGCCTGTGCGTGGGCGAGGACGGCGGAAGCCACCAGTCCATCGAGGACATCGCGCTGATGAGAGAGCTGCCCCACATGACCATTTTCGTTCCCTGCGATCCCGCCGAGACCGAGAAGGCCGTGATGGCCGCCGCTGAGATCGACGGACCGGTTTATATCCGCGTGGCCAGACCTGTGTGCGACGACATCACCACGGCGGACACCCCCTTCATCCCCGGCAAGGCCAACGTGATGAAGGAAGGCACGGACGTGTGCATCATCGCCTGCGGACTGATGATTCCCAAGGCGCTGGAAGCTGCCGCGCAGCTGGAGAAAGAGGGCGTGAGCGCCGCGGTTGTGAACATGCACACCATCAAACCCATCGACAAAGACATTGTGCTGAAAATGAACGAGACCTGCAAGGCCATCGTGACCGTTGAGGAGCACTCCGTGATCGGCGGACTTGGCTCCGCGGTGGCAGAGGTTCTGGCGGGCCACGACGGCGCGAAATTCGCCATGGTGGGTATTCAGGATAAGTTCGGCAAATCCGGTAAGCCGGATCAGCTGTTCGAGGCATACGGCCTGACCGCCGCCAACGTGGCCGCCAAGGCAAAAGAGCTGCTCAAATAAATCAGGAATCATTTCGGAGGACGAGGCAATGAACATTTTAAATTACGAGTTTAACGGCGAGGGAATGCAGCGCGTATTTGAGAACGAGAAATGGACGGTCGGCATCAAGAACTGGAAACCGGCCAACGACGTGACCGGCATCGACTGCCTGGAGCGCCACAACAAGACAGACGAGCTGTTTGTGCTGGTGGAAGGCTCCTGCACCCTGGTGTACGCCAACGAAACAGAGGGCGGACTGGAGTTCGGCGCTGTGAAGATGGAGAAGGACAAGGTCTACAACATCCCGGCCACCTTATGGCACAACACCATCACCTGCAAGGACACCAAGATGATTCTGATCGAGGATTCCAACACATCCATGGAAAACAGCGATATTCTGAACCTGACCGAGGCGCAGATCGCTGAGATGAGAAGCCTGGCATAACAAAGACGGCCGGCGGCGGCCGGGAATGGCCTCGCCGGCCTCCCATATGAGGAGGAAGAAAATGAAATTTTTTGTTGATACAGCGAACGTTGAGGAGATCAAGAAGGCCAACGACATGGGCATCATCTGCGGCGTTACCACCAACCCGTCCCTGATCGCCAAGGAGGGCCGCGACTTCGCGGAGGTGATTAAGGAGATCACCGACATCGTGGACGGCCCCATCAGCGGCGAGGTGAAGGCCACCACCGTGGACGCCGAGGGTATGATCGCCGAGGGCCGTGAGATCGCCAAGATCCACCCCAATATGGTTGTGAAGATCCCTATGACCGTGGAAGGCTTAAAGGCCGTGAAGGTTCTGAACGCTGAGGGCGTGAAAACTAACGTGACACTGGTGTTCTCCGCAGCCCAGGCGCTGCTGGCGGCCCGCGCGGGAGCTTCCTACGTGTCCCCGTTCCTGGGCCGTCTGGACGACATCTCCATGCCCGGAATCGACCTGATCTACGAGATCACCGAGATTTTCCAGATGCACGATATTGAGACGGAGATCATCGCCGCCAGCATCCGCAATCCGATCCACGTAATTGACTGTGCAAAGGCGGGAGCCGATATCGCCACCGTTCCCTACAAGGTGTTGGAGCAGATGACGAAGCATCCCCTGACCGACCAGGGAATTGCTAAGTTTCAGGCGGATTACAAGGCTGTATTTGGTGAATAATGCGATTGAAAAAATACTTAAGATTCATTATAATGTTAGCAGTGTAAAAGCTGCTAACATTATTTTTTTTGAATGCAATGGGCCGCTGGCGCAGCCTGCGGGCGATTGTTGGGACGTAATGACCGCCGGAGGCGGTTTAAAATGGAGGATGACATCGATGATTAAAAAATTTTTGGAGTGCACCACAGTCAGAGCGCGGATTGACATGCTTTCCAACACCTTTTTGGGCGACTGGTCCGAGCAGGACTTAAACATTATTCTGAGCGCCCTGGGCTTCACGGCGGATGATTACGCGGCCAAGGCTGATAAAATTTCTGCCATTGAGCAATATCTTGCAGACTATAAGCGCAAGGTGGAGCGGGAGAACACCATGAACTGTGAAGCGATGGACAAAATGCCGGTCCGGGATGAAGGGGAGACCATCTACCGGGAAAAGGGATTTGCCGGTGTTCTGAAGAATGCGCTGGAAAAGGATTGATTTAGGGATCGTTTGAGGGATGAAGAGCCGTCTGCCGCGGGATGCGGGGGGACGGCTCTTTTAATTTTCCTGTTTTAGCTCACATCCGGCTGCCCCAGCGCCTGATTCACCAGCATGCGCAGCCTTCCGCCGGGAGATTTTATGCAGCCCGCCAGAACGTCCTCCTCCGTAAAACGCGCCATAAGAATTTCCCGCTGTTTGACGCGCTCGTAGTCGTAGGTCACGTAGATATAGCCGTCCGCCCCTTCCTTCGCGTCCGGGTAGGCGGCGTCGTTGCGTTCGTCCAGCAACAGCGTGTAAGGCCAGGTCTGTCCGTCGTCTTCGCTGAGCATGGCGGTCAGATGGCTGCGGCCCTTCCAGCTTTTCACGTTACCCTGCTGCAGGATATTGTTCAGATCGATGCGCTCTCCGAAGTGGAAGTGGTTGATCATCAGCAGGCGGCCGGATTTCAGGCGGCGGATGTGGAAGCGGGAACAGGGGCCGTCAATATGGCTTTTGCGGCCGGGAGTCCAGGTGCGCCCGCCGTCGTGGGAGAAACTCTCCCCGATTCCGTCAAAGGTTCGCACCAGCATCCAAAGGGTTCCGTCTTTCTTTTCTACGATCATGTGCTCGTCGAAGCTTCGGCCAGGCACGTCGGCGCTGCCGCGCAGCGAAAAAGTTTCACCGCCGTCCGTGGAAGCGTAAACGTTGGAAAACTGTTCCTGTTCCAGGCCGTGGCGCTCAGTTGGGGGAGCGCCGCACTCGTCCCGCCAGATGGCGCACGGGAACAACCAGTCGCCGGAGGCGTCCACAATGGGCTTGTTGATCATGATGCCGTTGGCAATCCGGCGGGGCGGCGTCCACTCCAGCCGCGGTGCATCCGGCGCTTTGCAGACTGTGGCCCAGACGCCGCTGCGGCAGTCATTGAACCCCTTCGTCTGGTTATAGATCATCCACAGCTCACCGGCAGGCGATATCCACAGGCAGGGGTCGTAAATACGGCAGAGAGGGTCCGGATGTTCAATAACGGTGACACAGGAGCGAAAGGTTTCTCCGTGGTTGTCGCTGGTACACAGCATCAGGAAATTTCCGCCGACCTCTGCGCCCTGACCTGAGAAGAAATTTACAAAAATACGCCCTTTTTCTGTGACTTCGATGGAGGGAATGCCCTGCCATCTGCGGTAATCGTCCTGAAAACGGGGAGCGTCGGGCTCTACATATAGGATAGCCGGTGTCATAGAAGAATTGGGATCGCTCATAAGAACCTCCTTTTGACTAATCATTAATGGTGAGTGATTAGAGCTTATCATGAAACAGAGTGATTGTCAATAATATTCAAAAAATGGAGAAAATGAAGGGGTTAGTTGGCTTATTATTGGACATTAATAGAAAATACATCGGCTCATTTAGATAAAGTAAATAAAACTATGGAGTGGTGAGGAGCTGAAATGGCAAAAAATACTTGACAAACATAAGGGTCAAAGCTATGATTATTCTGTAACTACTCATAAATGATGAGCAATATGCGAGGAATAAACGAGGAGGGAATGTATGGCGCAACGTATCGTGGATTTGACACTGCGTATTGAGAACAATATGCTGGCGCCCGACTGTTTCCAGCGCCCGGTTTATGTAAAGGCGATGACCCATGAACAGTCGGTTGCAATGGGGAACGGGACCAAGGAGGATCCAATCACTTCTTCCTATAATTATCTTTCAATCATCGAACATGTGGGAACCCATGTGGATTCGTTCTACCATATGAGGCCGGACGGGCTGACCATTGATCGGATGCCGCTTTCCATGTTTTTCGGCAAGGCGGTCTGCCTGGATATGACCCACATCCCGGAGCGGGGAACGGTGACCGTGGCGGATGTAGAGCGGGCTGAACGGGAGAACGGGGTTGAGATCGACGGGCACATCGTCCTGTTCGCAACCGGACTTCATGAGCGCTACTACCCGGATCCCAGGGTCCTTACCCAGAACGTGGAGATATCCCCGGAGGTGGTGCGGTGGCTGGCGGCGCGAGGCTCGAAGGTCCACGGCGTCGAGGGACCGTCCACGGATATTATGGATACCAAATTGTTTCCCAGCCACAGGGCCTGCCGGGATGCGGGGCTGACCCACTATGAGTGGCTGGTGAATCTGACGGCTCTGATCGGGGCGGGTGAATTTATGTTTTACGGGGTTCCGCTGCTGCTGGATCAGGGAACGGGATCTCCGGTGCGGGCCTTCGCCGTGTTGGAAGATTAAAAGGAGACGCTATGGCCGAATATACATTACTGCCGCAGCGGGAAAATCTTCACGGAGTTCTGGATCCGGCGATCCCGCCGGCACTCCGTGTCCGGTCCGGGGATACGGTTCATGTGACCACCCTGGAGGCGGACTGGAGGCTTGGCAGACCCCAGGGATCGCCTCCTAAGGCGCCGCTGTTTCCAAGAATCAAGGGCAGGGACGACGGGCATGCGCTGTGCGGTCCCATCTATGTGGAGGGCGCACAGCCCGGCATGGCGCTGAAGGTTGAAATCGGTGAGATCGTCACGGAGAACTGGGGCTGGAGCTCCGTTGGAATCGGAAACCGGGATCACTTAAACCGGCTGGGGTTTCATGGGGAGGAGGATTTCAGAGTATGGGATCTGGATGCCCACCGGGGAATTTGCCAGGGGCCGGATGGCATGACGGTTCCGCTTTCTCCTTTTCCGGGCGTTGTGGCCGTGGCGCCGGAGGGGGAGCGCCCGGTTCGGACTCACATACCTGGAAACCATGGCGGGAATCTGGACTGCCGCGCCCTGACCTCCGGAAGCACTGTGTATCTGCCGGTGTTCCAACCGGGCGCTTTGTTTTCCGTGGGAGACGGACACGGGGCGCAGGGGGACGGGGAGTCCGGCGGAACGGCTGTGGAATGTCCGTTTCGGAGCATTTCCCTGCGTCTGTCCGCTGCGGATTACTTGATTAAAAGCCCGGTGGCGCATACGGCGGAGGGCTGGATGACATTTGGGTTTCACGAGGATCTGACTGCGGCGGCTTACGAGGCGCTGCGGAATATGCGCCTGCTTCTAAAACGGGCGTTTGATATGGAAGAAACGGACGCAATGACGTTTTGCAGCGTCGGAGCCGATCTGCGGGTGACGCAGATTGTTAACGGGATACGCGGGGTTCACGCGGTTGTGCCGGAACGGATCTGGGATACGCTGGGGAAATGACCGGCCCCACTGAACCGGGAGAATGGGGCTGCGGGCTGCTTGCGGGTACATTAGCAAAAGAATTCAGTATGGAGGTACGATAAATGGCGACTTTAATCATCGGCGGAAACGGTCTGGTGGGAACGAGGCTGGTGTCTCATCTGTGCGGCATGGGGGAGGAAGTGATCAGCTTCAGCGGACATAAGCCATCCTGTGAGGTGAAGGGCTGCATCTATGTGCAGGGCGACGTGACGGAGTATGGGACGATCAACCAGATTCTGCATACCCACAAGGTGGAGCGGATCCTGCATAACGCGGCGGTCTCCCATCCAAAGCTGTTTCTGGACAACCCCTACAAGATATACCGAACCAATGTGGTTGGAACGCTGACCGCTCTGGAAGCGGCGCGCAACTACGGCGTCAGCCGTTTTGTGTACATGAGTTCCGGCGCGGTTTACGGGAGCGTGTCCCTGGAGACGGTGCCTGAGGAGACGCCGCTGCATTCGGAAAGCCCCTACGGCGCAACAAAGGTGGCCTGCGAGGAGCTGGTCAGGAATTACGGGCTGGACAGCGTGTCCTTGCGGATCGGCTTTGTGTACGGGCCGGGAAGAAAGTTCGAGTGCCCCATCCATATGTTGTTAGACGACTGTATGAACCGCAAAGAGGTGTGCTGGGAGCATGGCATGGATCAGGTCATGGACTATATATTTGTGGACGATTGCGTGGAGGCGATAGCCACTGTCTCTATGGCAAAGGAACTTCCCCACAGAGAGTACAATGTGGGAGGCGGGGAGAATGTGCCCTATTCCAGAGTGGTGGAGCAGGTGAAAACGCTTTATCCCCAGGTCCCTATTCAGATCGGCGGCGGTACGCTGGGCTACGACAATCTGGGCGCAATGAGTATGGAGCGCATGTTCCGCGATTTCGGCTGGAAGCCCGGGGTGACGGTGGAAGAGGGGATTGTGCGTTATAATGAATGGCTTAAGCTCGAGCGAAACTAGCTTGACGGCGTGCCGGGAAATTTCCGGCGCGCTTGCTTTGGTTGTATTGAATTAATGAAATCCTCATGGTATGATGGTAAAAGATGGAATTATTTTAGAAGAAAGCAGGGAAATATATGGCGGCGGTAGGAGATGAGAAAAAACGTCTGATGCAGACCGGTGTATTCCGCACACAGAACGATGTGGTGACCTACCTGTTGGCGCGCATGATCGGAAAGAGCGAGTCGCCGGTGGGCGCGTGGACGTTGAAGGAGGAGCTGGAGCAGAGCGGGATCAACTACGGAACCGCGACGGTCGGCCGTTATCTGAAGGAGCTGGATTCCAGAGGGATGACGGAGCAGCGGAGCAATCAGGGGCGTATATTGACGGAGGACGGTAAAAAGTGGCTGGCAAAGGTGTCCGGCAATGTGGCCAGGGCCCAGATGCACAATGAATCCTCAAAAGCGCTCAGGGTGAACAAATACTCGGATCTGGTGGATCTGATCCAGGCGAGAAAGGCCATCGAGGTGGAGGCAGTGCGCCTTGCGGTAGCCAACGCTACGGCTCAGGAGGTGGAAGCGCTGAAGAAGTCGGTGCTGATCCACTACCGCTACGTGGCGGAGAACCGGGATCCCACAGAGCCGGCTCTGGATTTCCACATGGTTGTGGCGGATATGAGCCATAATCGTTTTATCAAGGCTATGCTGGACATGCTGTTTTTTGAGGAGCGCCAAATTGAGAACAATATGGAGCAGCTGGTGACCAGGGAGCGAGGGGATGCGTATGTGGTGGAGCACGACGACATTACAAACGCCATTGAGGCCCGCGACGGGGAATTGGCTGTCCAGCTGATGGAGCGGCATATTGACGCACTTTTAAGCGCGGTTCGGGAACAGATTGAGAAGATGGCGGAGGAGGATGAGCCTGAAAATGCCGGAGCCTGAACAACGGGATACGCACGCCGGGAGTTACAAGAGCGGCACAGAGTGAAAAGCGGTGGAATAAACGGATTCCACCGCTATATTTTTGACTATCACAGCTCTTTTGTGATGAGCAAGGGCGGGGGGATTCTGCGCAAATGTAGGAGAGAACGTTTGTGATATTGGCCATCGATACTTGTTGACGATGAATGGTTAATACAAAATATCTATAAAATAAAGCTTAAAATCTAAAAAAATAAGCAATAAAACGTACTAATAAATTCAAAAATAAAAAAACATAAACATATTGACAAAAATAATGGATGTCTTTATAATATAATCATACTCATCATAGATGAGCAGTGAAACGGAAACGAGAAATGGAGGAAAAACGAATGAAAAAAATGTTATCAGTAGCATTGGCGGCGGCGTTGGTACTCGGCATGGCGGGGTGCGGCGGAGCCGGTACGCCTGAGACGGCGGCAACGGAAGCGGCGACAACCGCGACAGAGGCGGCGAAGGAGAGCGAGACTGCGGCGGCCGGTTCCACGGAGGCAGCGAAGGCTCCGGAACAGTCTGCGGGCGGCAAGAAGGCGGCGATGATCACGGCGCAGCCCCTGGGGGACAAGGGCGTGACGGACAACACCTACGAGGGCTTTAAGAGAGGCTGTGAGGAGTTCGGCTACGAGCCCACCGTGGTGGAGGTTCAGGCGGGCGAGTACGAGGAGACGCTGCGCGCGTTGTGTCAGGAAGGTTATGATATTATCATGCCCTGCTGGTCCGCCCTGGAGGACGCCTGCGCGAAGGTGTCCGCAGAGTACCCGGACAGCGAATTTATCATGGTATTCAGTGAAATCGAGCTTCCCAATGTGAAGTCTCTGATCAGTAAGCAGGAGGACGGCTCCTACTTAGCAGGCGTGGCGGCGGCCATGACCACCAAGAACGACCACATTGCGTTTATGGGCGGCTCCGACAACCCCCAGATTAACAAGTTCCTGGCAGGCTACGACGCGGGTGCCAAGGCGGTCAACCCGGATATCAAGATTGATGTGACCTGGGTGGGAAGCTTCGACGACCCGGCCAAGGGTAAGGAACTGGCGCTTATGCTCTACGACCAGGGAGCCGACATCATCTATGTGGCGGCAGCGGCTTCTTCCACCGGAGTATTTGACGCGGCCAAGGAGACCGGGGGTATGGTAGTCGGATGCGATGTGGATCAGAACGGAATCGTACCCGGTCAGGTCATCGGCTCCATGGTGATCAACTACGGCAACTGGGTTTATCAGGCGTTCCAGGAGCGCGAGGACGGCGGGTTGAAGTTCGGCGCTTACAAGTACGGCCTGGAGAATGACGGCCTGGATCTGCTGCTGCCGGAGGAATCTGTGTACAAGACCCCGGATGATATTGCAGCAGCAGTGGCAGAGGCAAAGGAAAAGATCCTGAGCGGGGAAATTGTAGCTCCGACTGCTGTTCAGTAGGTTTGGTATCGTTTGGGCATCTGGAATACAGCGGCTTTCCAGGTGCCCTTTTTGCGGAAAGGAGAGATGTCCGGTGGCAGATGCAGTCGATATGCGAAAGATTACCGTCCGTTTTGACAAGGTGATTGCAAACCAGGAAGTGGATTTTCAGGCGAGATGGGGGGAGGTTCACGGGCTGGTCGGAGAAAATGGAGCGGGAAAGACAACGCTGATGAGGGTTCTCTATGGGATGTACACCCATCACGAAGGGGAGATGTACATTGACGGTGTGAAAACCAGGTTCACCTCGCCTAAGGACGCCATCGCCAAGGGGATCGGCATGGTTCATCAGCACTTCAGTCTGGTCCCCAGCATGACGGTGGCGGAGAATGTGGTGATCGGGAAACCGCCGTATAAAAAGGGGCTGATTGATCTGGTGAGAAGCCAGGAGATCGTGCAGGAACTGAGCGAAACTTACGGCCTTAAGATCAATCCACGGGCCAGGGTCAGCGACCTGACCGTGGGGCTTCAGCAGAGAGTTGAGATTTTGAAAGCGCTGTATCTGGGCGCGGAGATCCTGATCATGGACGAGCCCACAGCGGTTCTTACCCCCCAGGAGATCCTGCAGCTGATGGATACGCTGATGAATTTGAAGAAAAAGGGAAAGTGCATCATTCTGATCACCCATAAACTGGCTGAGGTCAAGCTGGTGACGGACCGGATCACCGTGATGCGGGCCGGTGTGGTGACGGCCAAGGTTGATACAAAGGATACGGATGAGAAGAAAATCGCCATGATGATGGTGGGCCGGGAAGTTATACTGGAGGTTAATAAGGACGAATTCAATCCTGGAGATGTGATCCTGGACGCGGAAAATATCTCCTGTTGCGATAAAATGGGGCTGCCTGCGGTGAAAAATGTTTCCCTTAAGGTGCACCGCGGTGAGGTGGTCGGCATTGCAGGCGTGCAGGGAAATGGACAGTCCGAGCTGGCGGATGCCATTTCCGGCCTGCTTCCGCTGATGTCGGGGGAGATCCGGGTAAACGGAACACGCATTGCAGGGAAAAACCTGCCGCTCCAGTGCAGGGAGGCCGGAATGGGCCATGTGCACGACGACCGGATCCACGTGGGATCGGCTGGGGACATGTCTATCCGGGACAATTTCCTGGCTGCTGTCTACCGCCGTCCGGAGCTGAAAAAGGGGTTGTTTCTGGATTACCGGAAGGCGGACCAGGTGGTGGAGGAGAGCGTGGAAAAGTTCAGCGTGAAGATTGGAAAGATCGCGGATGATATCAGCTCTCTTTCCGGCGGTAACATGCAGAAACTGATCATTGCCAGGGAAATGTATTTAAAGCCCCGCCTGCTGATCGCCAGCCAGCCAACCAGAGGCGTGGACATTGGCGCTACGGAGTTCATTTACCAGCAGATCGTGAAACACCGGGATGCCGGGAACGGGGTGCTGCTGATTTCCAACGAGCTGTCGGAGATACTGGCCCTGAGCGACCGGATTCTGGTGATCTACAAGGGAGAGCTGATTGGAGAGCTGAGCCGCGGGGAGGCCACGGAGGAGAAAATCGGCATGCTGATGGCCGGAATCCGGCTGGCTGAGGACAAGGAGGGAAGACAATGAATTTTGAGTTCAGACAGAGAAAAATAAAACCTTCCATTATCGCCCTGTCCATCTGTACCGGACTGGTGCTGGGGACGATATTTGTGCTGATGGGCGGATACAATGTGGCTACGGTGTATTCCTACCTGATCAAGGGATCTCTTGGAAGCGTTTCCGCTCTGACCTCCACGATCCGCTGGTCTACCATTTTCCTGCTCTGCGGCGTGGCCTCGGGCATCGCCTTTAAGGGCGGCATGTTTAATATGGGCACAGAGGGACAGTTGTACATGGGGGCGTTTTCCGCCACACTGGTGGGCGTTTACGCCAAGGGGCTTCCGCCCATCGTGCACATTCCGCTCTGCCTCGTGACCGGGATGGCGGCGGGGGCACTGTTCGCCTCGGTTCCGGCGGTACTGCGGGTTTACTGGAATACCAATGAGATCGTGGTGACGCTGATGATGAACTATATCGCCATCAATCTGACCAATTTCCTGGTGAAGGAGTATTTCCTGACAAGCGGCATTTTCGGAGATTCCCTGACCACGGACGAGCTGCTGCCCAGCGCGCGTTTTCCCGTGTTCGGCGCCAGTCCCATTTCCTTTGGATTCCTGATTGGGATTGTGCTGGTGGTGCTGTTTATCATTTTTTTTAACAAGACGAAAAAGGGTTTCGAGATCCGCGTTTCCGGTTATAATCCGGAATTCGCCAGATACAGCGGGATCAGCGTTAACAAGGTGCGCATTTCCGTGATGCTCATGAGCGGGGCTATCGCAGGACTGGCCGGAGCGGCTGAGATCATGGGCGTCCAGGGCCGGTTCCTGTCGGGATTTTCGCCGGATTTCGGAACCAGCGGAATGCTGGTGGCCCTTCTGGGGAACAGCAGTGGAGTCGGAATTTTTGTCTCTTCCCTTTTTATGGGAATCCTAAAGGCCGGTTCCCTGACCCTGGAGCGCAGTGCCGGCGTTTCCAGAGCACTGGCGGTTGTGATTCAGGCGCTGATCATCTGTTTCATCTCCGTGAAGTCTCTGAATCTGTCGTTTAAGCATCTGGGAAGCAAAAAGAAGGAAAGGAGTGCGCAGGCATGATTAGTGCGAGTATTATATCCCCGATCCTGCGGGTGACTACCCCCATACTGCTGTGCGCCTTAGGCGGCGTGTACAGCGAGCGCTCCGGGACGGGAAACATCACTTACGAGGGAAGTATGCTGATGGGGACCTTCACGGGCGTTGTGGGTAGCTATTTCAGCGGCAGCGCGCTGGTGGGCGTGCTCTGTGCCATCCTGGGAGGTGTGTTTGTCAATGTATTCTACGGGATGCTGCGCCTGAAAATGGGCGGAGACAACGTGGTCTGCGGCTTTGCGGTCAATTCCTTCTGCGTGGGCGCAACCACCTACCTGCTGCGGACTGTGTTCAAGACCAGCGGTACCCTGTCCGATCCCAGGATCCAGGGGCTTTACAAGGTGCGGGTGCCTGTTCTGAAGGATATTCCGGTGATCAAATATTTCTTTGTGAACCAGACACTGTTGGTATATCTGACCTTTATCCTGGTGATCCTGACCAGCATCATTTTAAAACGGACCAAGTTCGGTATGAATATACGGGCCTGCGGGGAGAATCCGATGGCCGCGGCCGCTGTGGGCGTGGATGTGAACAAAACCCGATGGATGTGCATTATCATCACGGGCGTGCTCTGCGGACTGGGTGGGGCGCAGATGGCGCTGGGCAATTTGACGCAGTTTTCCGAGGACATGGTGGGCGGCAGAGGCTTTATCGCTCTGGCGGCGGTGATTCTGTCCCGGGCCACGCCCTGGGGCGTGTGCTGTACGGCCATCCTGTTTGGGTTCGCTGAGGCTTACGCAAATCTGCTGCAGTTGACCAATATTTCGTCTTATTTGATCCTGATGATCCCCTACGCCGCGGTTATCCTGATTCTGGTGCTTCAGCCGGAACGCCTGAAGGAACTGCGCATGAAGTGGAAGGTACACCAGAATAAGGCGGTATGACGGCGGAGGTAAATAAGGATGGTTGATCTGAAACGGAGAATGGACGGCAGGCGCATCCTGGTGGTGGGCGCCGGAGGCGGGATCGGGAGAGCCTGCGTGGAGCGTCTGCTGGCGGAAGGGGCCGTGGTGGCGGCCGCGGACCTGGGGGAATGCTGGCAGGACAGGCCGGAGGTGCTTGAAATGCCGGTGGATGTGACGGAACAGGAATCCGTGGACCGCCTCTTTGAGCAGGTGACGGCCCGCTTGGGCGGTTTGGACGGGTTTCTGTACAGCTCGGGCGTCGGATCCTCCCGGGGATTTATGGATACGTCCCTGGCACATTTTGACCGGGTGATTGCGGTCAATCTGCGCGGCGCGTTTTACTGTGCCAGAAAGGCCGCAGAGCAGATGGGGCGGGGCGGCAGTATTGTGTTTGTGGCCTCCCAAAAGGGGCTGTGCGGTTCCACGGGAAGCCTGGCTTACAATGCCTCAAAGGGGGGTATGGTGGTTATGGCGCGCAGTATGGCGCTGGAGCTGGGGCCTGTGGGAATCCGGGTGAACTGCGTCTGCCCGGGCCCCACGGACACACAGATGTTTCGGGAGGATATGGGGAATCAGAGAGATCCGCAGGCGGCCCGGGCCAGTGTGGCGGCCTCCAATCCTTTGAATATGATTGCGATGGCGGAGCAGATTGCATCGGGTACGGTCTATGTGCTCAGCGAGGAGGCGGCTTTCATGACTGGGACGGAGCTGGTGATCGACGGGGGCAACATCGCCGGGGTCAGAAATTTATAAAAGCGAGGTAGGAACGATGAATAAAAAGATTTTCAGGGGCGGCAAGGTGGTTTTGCCGGACCGTGTGCTGGAGGCTTCCCTGGTGGTGGAGGGAGAGAAAATCGCCGGGCTTCTGCACCCAGGGACGGAGTTAGGCGCCGAATATGAGGTGATTGACGTTGCCGGGAAGGTGCTGATGCCAGGCGTGATAGACTCTCACGTGCACATGTGGGACCCCTCCCCTCAGAATTACCGGGAGGATTGGAAATGCGGATCTCAGTGCGCCGCCTCGGGGGGAATCACGACGATTATCGATATGCCGCTCAGCGTGCCGCCGGTGGTGGATGAGAGGGGCTTTCAGATTAAATATGAGGTTGCGGACCGGGATTCCTGCGTGGATTTCGCCTTTTGGGGCGGCCTGACGCCGGGGTGCGTGGGAAACTTAAAGGAGTTGGACCGGCTGGGCTGCGTGGCCTACAAGGGATTTATGAGCTTCGCCAACCCGGATTACCCTCAGATCACGGACGGTTATCTGGTTCAGGGGATGAGAAATGCGACGGAGTTCGACGGGCTCATCGGTGTACACGCGGAGAACGCGGAGGCGGCGGAGTTCGGCACCCAGGAAATGGCCGGGCGTCAGGGGGCTACCTGCAGCATGCATGACGAGGCCCGGCCCTGGTGGGTGGAGTTGGAGGCCATCCAGAGAGCGGTTTTGTTCGCGAGGGCCACGGATGCCAGGCTCTATATCTGCCATATGACCATTGCGGAGGGAGCGGAGTTTTTGAAGCAGGAGAGAGGCAGGGGGACCAAAGTGTATGTGGAAACCTGCCCTCATTACCTGCTGTTTGACAAGGAGATTATGAATGAGAAGCGGTCCTACGCCAAGTGCAACCCGCCCATCCGCAGTCGTGAGAATGTGGAAAAGCTGTGGGATTATGTGTTTGACGGAACGATCGATGTGCTGGGATCGGACCATGGGCCTTACTCGGATGAGGAAAAAGTAAAAAATGGGAACTTTTTCCTGGAATACAGCGGATTCGGAGGATTCGACGCCATGCTGGCCGGTATGATTACCGAGGGTGTGCACCGGCGGGGCCTGCCGCTTCCGACGCTGGCCGCCATCACGGCCGGAAATACGGCCCGGATCATGGGGCTGGCGCCGGTGAAGGGAAGCCTGCTGCCGGGAGCCGATGCGGACGTGCTGGTGGTGGATTTAAATGAGGAGTGGGTCTTTGACGGGGAGAAGAGCCTGTCTAAGATGAAAACGCCCAACAACCTGTATCACGGCAGCAAAATGAAGGGACGGGTCAAGCAGACCTGGGTCCGGGGACAACTTGTGTATGAGGACGGCGTGATCCTGGTTCCGGCGGGATATGGGCGGTATGTTCCAAAGAATCGCGCGAAGTCCTGACAATGTCTCCCCCATCACGCGGAGGTATCGACCGCCTCAAACCCATGCACCCATTTCCCCTGCAAAAGGTATATCAGAAACACCAGGGAGCTCAAACTCCAGGTGAGCGGATAGGCCCAGAATACGATGCGGATATCCGGAAGGAAATGGATTCCGATGGTGATGTAGGTGACTCGCACCATACACCAGAAAACCATCATCACCAGCATGGGAACCGTGGACTTTCCCGCGCCCCGCAGGATACCCGCGACGCAGTGGGAGAAGGCCAGCAGGAAGTAAAACAACGTGATGGTGTGGGCCTGGGCGGTGCCGATGGCGATTACCTGGGGGTCGCGGTTGAAGGCGGCCACCAGGACAGGTGAAAAGTGGTAGATAAACAGGCCCACAAGCTCCGCGAAAATGATGGAACAGAGTATGCCGAAGCGGGCGCCCTGTTTGGCCCGGCCGTACTGCCTGGCGCCCAGGTTCTGGCTGATAAAGGTGGTCATGGCCAGGGCGAAGCAGGTGATGGGGAGAAAGCCGAATCCCTCGATGGTGGAGTAGGCTCCGCAGCCCGCCACCGCCATTTTTCCGAACTTGTTGATGTTGGACTGCACCACCACATTGGCCAGGGCGATAATGGAATTCTGGAAACCGGCGGGCAGACCACACGTGGCGATCTGACGCAGCATGGGGCCGTCGAAGCGAATCTGCCGGGGGATGATCCGGTATTCCGCCCTTGTCCTGGTGAGGCGCACCAGACACAGGAAGGCGCTGAGAAATTGGGAGATCACGGTGGCCAGGGCGGCAGCTCCAACTCCAAAGCCCAGGACCGCGATCAGGAGGAGATCCAGCGCCACGTTGACGGCGGAGGAGATGATCAGGTAGATCAGCGGGTGGCGGCTGTCGCCTACCGATTGCAGGATGCCTACAAATATATTGTAGAGGACAAATGCCAGGGAGCCGGAAAAGTAGATTCGGAAGTAGACCACCGATTCCGGCAAAACATCCCCGGGTGTTCCCATCAGACGCAGGATCACCGGGGTATAGATTAACCCCAGCACGGTCAGAAGGACTCCGGCCACGATGCCGAAGGCTACGGTGGTGTGGACTGCCTGGGACACGCTTTCACTCTGCCGGGCGCCGTAATAGCGTGCGGTGACGACGCCCGCGCCCACGGCGATGCCGTTGAAGAAGCCCACCAGCAGAAAAATCGGGGGCCCGGAGGAGCTGACAGCGGCCAGAGAGCTGCTGCCCAGGAAATTCCCCACGATCAGGGAGTCGGCGGTGGTGTAAAGCTGTTGGAACAGGTTGCCCAGAAACAGGGGCAGGGCAAAGGCGATGATTCTTTTCCAGATCGGCCCCTCTGTCATCAGGACCGCGGAATTTTTGACGGTTTTCATAACGGTTTTCTCCGGGTTTTAATGGATACAATGGGCTTCCGGCGCAGACAGCAGGCGAATGCCGGCGCGAATATTCCCAGAAGTTATTTTACTACAAATAGAAGGGGATTGAAACAGTCCGGAGAAAGGTTCCGGAAAATTGGCGGTTTTAAGCGGGAAATTTGATCGGGTTATGCTTGAATAACTTCACGTTAACGGGTATGATAGGAGTTGAGTACAGACGGCAGGATTTAGGCCGTCCCGGAACGGTGGAGGAAACTGAACATGTTGGAGACTGTCTCGCTGGCCGCTTTTATGATCGGCCTTTTTGTGTGCCTGCTCTCTGGAATTTCGATTGTGTACGCGCTGATGGCGGGGTACCTGATCTTCTTTGGGTACGGGCTTGTCAGGGGACACAGCGCGGCGGAGCTGCTGCGGATGTCCGGCTCGGGCGTGAGGAAGGTCAGAAATATTCTGATTACCTTCGGGCTCATCGGCATGCTGACCGCGCTCTGGCGGGCGGCAGGGACCATACCGGCCGTTGTGAGCTATTCGTCCCAGCTCATAAGGCCCTCCGCGTTTTTTATGTTCGTGTTTCTGCTCAACTGCCTGGTGTCCGTTCTCACGGGCACTTCGCTGGGGACGGCGGCGACCATGGGAGTGATCTGCATGGCCATCGGTTCCGCCACGAGGATGAGCCCGGTGATCACCGGGGGCGCGGTGATCTCAGGCGCTTATTTCGGCGACCGCTGTTCGCCGGTTTCCACCAGCGCGCTGCTGGTGTGCGAGCTGACGGGCACGGACATTTACGACAATATCCGCAGGATGGCGGCCAGTTCGGTTCTGCCGCTGGGGCTGACCTGTCTTTTATATTACCTGATGGGAATCGCGGGCGCCAATGGCGGGGTGACGCTCAATGTGCGGCCCATATTTGAGCGGGGGTTTGTGATCCACTGGCTGGCGGTTCTGCCGGCCGCCGTTATCCTGGCCCTGTCCGTGTTTAAGGTCAAGGTGCGGATGACATTGTCCGTCAGCATCGCCGTGGCGTTTCTGACCGGCATGTTTCTCCAGCACACCGGTCCCCTGGAGCTCCTTAAGACGGCGGTGTACGGATACCGGGCCGCGGACCCGGAGCTGGCCGCGATGATGAACGGCGGCGGGATGATGTCCATGGTGAGGCTGGCGGTGATCATCACGATTTCATCGTCCTACGCCGGGCTGTTCGAGGGAACCCACCTTCTGGATCATCTGAAGCTGCATATGGAGGAGGTGGGCAGAAGCTTCACGCTCTACGGCGGAATGCTGTTCGCCACCATCGTGGTGGCGGCGATCGCCTGCAATCAGACTCTGACCATTATTTTGGTTCACCAGCTGTTTTGCGGACAGGAGCGGGAGCGCGGCGAGATGGCCGTGAACCTGGAAAATACGGCTGTTGTCGTGGCGCCTCTGATCCCCTGGTCCATCGCCGCCGCGGCCCCGCTGGCCTCCATCGGGGCGACCCCGTCCAGCCTGCTTGCGGCCTGTTACCTCTATTTGCTCCCGCTTTGCTGCCTGATCGGGAGCCTGATCAAACGGAGGCCGGAGTCAGCTGCGCGGGTGGGAATGGGATTCAGGCCGCTACGGCATTCCTGAACAGAGAGTGGTTTTAGGGGTAATTGAATTTTAGCGGAAAAAAAGCCAACCGGGCGCGGTTGGCTTTTTTGAGGGCTGCAGGTGCGGCTTTGGAACATGCTGTGTGGCAAGTCTTGGTTTAGCGGCTGCCAGCTAAGTCCCGGTTCAACGCCCGCCCGCCAAATCCCGTTTCAGCGTTTGCCCGCCGTATCCCGGTTCAACCCTCACCCGCCAAATCCCGCGTCAGCCGCCTCCGGCCCACATAGCGGTAGATTCCCCAGGACACCACCGCGGTCAGTCCTTCGCTGGCTCCGAACGCCAGCCACACGCCGTTTGCGCCCAGACTTCTGCTGAACAGCACGGCCAGGGGAATGATAAAGAGCACGTACCGGCAAAGGGAAATGACAAGGGAGGGCGCGCCCATCCCAAGCCCTTCCAGGGTACCGGAAACCGTAACCGAGATACCGGAGACAAAAAAGCCGATGCTGATCAGGCGGATGGCCGTAACGCCCAGGGCGATGGTTTCCCGGTTGGAGGTAAACAGCCCGATCAACTGGGACGGAACCGCCAGGCAGAGCGCCGTGCCAAGCAGCATGATCGTCAGGATCATGGCAAGACCCGTGCTGTGGATTCTGCGGACTCTCCGGTATTCGCCCGCGCCGAAATTATAGCCCACCAGAGGGCGCATTCCCTGTATGATTCCGTTTGCGGACAGGTATAGGAAGGTTTGCAGCTTGTAATAAGCGCCCAGCACAAGGACGTAGGCGCTGCCGTATGCGCTCAGCACGGAGTTTAAGACCGATACTAAGAGGGAGGGCAGAGCCAGGTTCAGAGTGGCGGGCACGCCCACGGCATAGAGCCGGCGGATCAGGGCAGAGCTTACGGCGCCCGGGAGGCGGCAAAAGGTTACGGAGATCGGGCGGCCAAAATAAAACAACAGGTAGATGGCCAGGGAGGTGGTCTGGCCGATGCCGGTGGCAATGGCGGCCCCCTTTATTCCCATCGCGGGAAAGAATCCGATGCCGAAGATCAGAAACGGGTCCAGAATAATATTGGTCACACAGCCGCACATCATACTGACCATGGATACGGTCATCTTTCCCACGGCCTGGAAGATCTTTTCAAATGAAATGGCGATGACGTTGGGCAGCGTGAAAAGCAGGACGATATTGGAGTATTGAAGCCCCATTTCCAGTATGGCTTCATCGGCGGTGAACAGGCGGAGAAAACCCGGCATGAGCCAAAGTCCGGCCGCCGTCAGGAGAAAGCCGTGGACGCCGCTGAGCAGAATCCCCACGGTAGCGGCGGTGTCGGCGCTGTCCTGTTTTCCGGCGCCCAGGTAGAAGGCCACCGCGGAATTGATGCCGATGGCAAATCCCACGGAAACCGCGTTGATCAGATTCTGGACCGGAAATACCAGGGACAGCGCCGTCATGGAAGCCTCGCTGATCTTTGCCACAAAGTAGCTGTCGATAATGTTGTAAAGAGAACCCACTAACATTGAGAGCATCATGGGCAACGCCATGGACGTCAGCAGGGGGAATATCGGTTTTTCTTTCATGTAAGCCTGGTTCATCGTAACACCTCTGTGATTGATCATTGTTTTTGGCGCAAAAAAACCACACAATTACGGCGGCGTAATTGTGTGGCGAAAAATGGAATCCACGCACAGCGGATCCAGAAAAATCCACATCCATGGAAAGGCATGGTTTTAGAAGCTGTTGTGAGCATTATAGCACAGCCCAAATCAGAATACAAGTTATTCCCTTCCTCCCGTCCATCCAAGTTTTATATATCAAAATCCCGCCAATTATGATAAAATCAAACCATATTCAACCTTCACGACAATGATTGATTTTATATAGACAGGAGGCGGCCGCAATGGATCGAGGCGAGATGACGGAGATTTCCGGGAACAACTTGGGATTTTTGATGGGAGATGAACGGTCTCCGCGGCAGATGGTGGAGTTTTTAAAGGAGGGGGCGCAGCTGCGCAGCTTTGGGGACGTGCTGCGGCAGGTCTACCCCCACGAGGATCTGGCGGCCCGGCTGACAGGCGGGCTGGGGGAGATCACGGGGGACAGCCGGGACAGTCTCGCAAAAAAAGTGCGCAACTGGCTGAAAGGTCAGAATATGCCCCAGAACCGGGAAGTCCTGTTCCAGGTCAGCTTTGCCCTGGGGCTTGATGAGACGGGGGCATCCAGACTATTGGGCGCAGCCGCGGAGACGGGGATCCATTACCGCAACCCGGAGGAGCTGGCCTACGCCTTTGCCCTGAGGACCGGGGCTTCCTATGAGAAGGCCCTGGAGTTAAAAGACATGGCGAATGCGGTCTGCGGCGGCCTGATGGGGGGCGGCGGGAAGGAAAAGGCGCGGGGCGGGACACCTTCCATTTATACCCGCCAGCTGCGGGACGCCTTCAGTCAGGTGCAGACGGAGGCGGAGCTGGAGGCATTTTTCCGGGAACACGCGGGCGAGCTGGGGCGTCTCCATGAGACCGCCTATGAGAAATTTCACGAGCTCCTTGGCCTGCTGCAGAAGCCGGTGGGAGAGCGGGACCGCCGGGTGCAGGAGAAGCTGGACCGGGAGGACGAGGAGCGGGAGTACACCATGCGGGACGTGATTGTAGAGTATCTGGGTATGAACGTGCCGGAGGCAAGAAATCTCGCGGGGATGACGCCGCTTCAGCGCCTGGTGAAACGGTTCTGGCCCAACGAGAGCAGCCTTTTTAACATGCGCAACCGGAAGGAGGATGTCTCAAGAAAGGTCATGATCCTTCTCTACCTGATTACAGAGGCTTTTGACGAGGAGCCGGAGGATGAGGAGGACGATTACCCGTATGATCTGGAGGATGAGGACGCGGATACCCGCCTGGAGATCCGGTTTGAGAAAATGAACCTGTTTCTGAATACATACGGCATGAATTTGCTGGATCCCGGAAATGCCTTTGATCTGCTGGTCCTTTACTCCATGAAGGCCCAGGAATCGGGGGAGCGCATGGCGGAGGTGCTGGACGCTCTGTTTATGGGACAGGGGAGACGGAAAAAGGTTGAAGAATCTGAAACGGGGAGAGGGTATGATAAGGGTGATGCATAATCCCGTATCAGAGAACCGGCAGCCATGACTGCCGGGCTAAAATGGAGGAAATTAAATGGAGAGCGGGCGGAAATTGAGGGCTGCGGGGGAGATTCTGCGGCTGGGAGGGGTGGATTACCGTCTGGAGTCCGTGGAGGGCTGCGGGGGAAGCGCGGTGGTCTACCGGGCCGTTTATGAGGATGAGCTGAACCGGGGCTGTTTCCATCAGGTTCTGGTGAAGGAGTTGTTTCCCTATGACCCCAGGGGTATGATTTACCGCGGGGAGGCGGGGGAAGTCTGCTGCCGTCCGGGGGCAGAGGAGCGGATGGAGGTCTGCCGCCGCCTGTTTCTTCAGGGAAATCAGGTGAATCTGGAACTTTTGGCCCGGCTTCCGGAGGAAATTTCCGGGAATTTAAATTCATACGAGGCATACGGCACCTTTTACTCGGTGCTCTCAGTTCACGGGGGCAGAACATTAGAGGAAATGCTGGAGGCGGGCGGGCCCTGCGGCCTTAAGGAGGCCGCGGAGTGGATGACGTGGATTCTGGACGGGCTGGAATGCTTCCACCGCCATCGGACCCTCCACCTGGATATAAGCCCGGACAATATTCTGATGCTGAAAAACCGGGCGCTGCTGATCGACTACAACAGTGTGTGGCAGATGGGGGCGGAGGGAGCGGAGCGCTTCTTGTTCAGCGAGAAGGAAGGCTACACCGCGCCGGAGATCCGTCTGCGGCAGATTTCCCAGATCGGCCCGGCCTCGGACCTGTATTCGGTGTGCGCGGTATTTTTCCGGGTTCTGACCGGGAGGCGGCCGTCGGAACAGGAGATCATGGGCCGGGGGCCGGGGAAAAGTCTCTCGCGGGATCTGGAGATCTTCGCGGAGGAGCCGCTGCCGGCGGTCTGGCAGGCGGTTCGGATCGTGGTGAGAGGGCTTCACGTGCTGGCCCGGAAGCGCTGGCAGTCCGTGGAGTGTCTGCGCCTGGAATTTGAGGAGCTGATCCGCAGAATTGACGGCAGGGGAATCTCCCACAGCGCGGTCTGGGAGAGCAGCCGCAGGAGTTTAAAGCGCCTTCGGAAGCCGGACGGCCTTTTTTTGCCGCGGAGCCTCACCGTAGAGGGCAAACCTATGGACGGCCAGACCTGCTTTCAGGCTCTGGCGCAGGGAGGCCGCATCCTTCTCACCGGGCCGGGAGGTATGGGAAAGACCCGGTTTTTGCAGGAGCTTTTGGGGCGGAATATGCGGATTTACCGGCCGGAAAGTCCGGCGGTTGTGTACGTTCCGCTGGTGGATTACCAGGAGGCAGGGGAAGAACCCTACTACATCCGCAAGTGGATTCTGCGGGGCCTGCGCTATTCCGGTCAGGCCGGGGGGATGGACGAGGCCCTTCACGAGCTGGACCGCCTGCTGGATCAGGGGAGAGAGGAAGGCGGCGGTGTCGTGCTGCTTCTGGACGGGCTCAACGAGGCGGGGCGGAAACGGCGTGCTCTGCTCCAGGAGATGGAGGAACTGGGGAATAAACCGGGCGTGGGAATCCTGGTTACGGACCGCTCCGATTCGGTGAAGGAATACGGGCTTCGCGCCTTTTGCACAGCCAGCCTTCTCCCGCTGACCGGAGAACAGGTGCTCCGTGCGCTGGAAGAGGACGGCCTTGCCTGCCCGCAGGAAGGGGAGCTGCGGGACCTGCTGCGCAATCCTATGATGCTTTCCCTGTACCGGAAGACGGCCCGGCCGGATCAGGAGGGCGGAAATGTTCCCGGGGATATGGAGGAGATGGTGGGGCGTTATCTGGAGAGCCTGTACATCCGCCAGCTGCGCGCGGATTCCGGCGACCAGGCGGAACAGCTGCGCCAGGGGTATGTGCTGCGGCATCTGCTCCCGCTCGTCGCCTGGGAGATGAAACGCCGCAAGCGGACTATTCTGACCTTTGAGGAGGTCCACCGCGCCGCGGGGGCGAGCTACCGGGAACTGCTGCAAAAGGCGTTTTCTCTGTCATTTCCCGAGTATGCGGGTAAATCCAGACTGATGTTAAGGGATATTGCCAATGAGAACGAATGGTTTGACTACGCGGTGTCCGAGCAGTTGATGGAACGCCTGAACCTTCTGGAAAAAAGTGGGAATGGATATTACCGGCTGATCCACGACAATTTTATGGATTATCTGGTGAAAGCCGCGGGGGAGAACCGGCACAGGCTGGGACAATACCGGAAAAAGGTCCTTGGACTGCGCCTGACCACGGGAATCCTGGCAGCGGCCCTGCTGGCAGGCGGGGCGGCGGCGGTTTACCGGTCGGTAAGGCCCCGGGAACTTACCGAGGCGGAAAAATACGGTATCCGGAACGCGGCTCAGCGCCTGATGATCAATCTGCAGCTTCTGGACACGCAGATGGTGCTCCAGCGGGGCGTTCTTCGGGAAGCAGGCGGGGAGGGAGTTCTGGAAGGGAATACCCGGGAGACGGGTTATCTGAGGGAACGGATCGGCCGCGCCCTGGATCAGGAGGCCCGCCAGGGGGCGGTGGCAACGGACGGCTCCAACTGGCTGGAGGAGCTGGAGCTCCAGGGGACGGAGATTCCTCTGGACGTTTTGGGGAGGCTGTATCTGAAAAACCAGGAGATGAGCGGTATTATGGAGGAGGCGCTGGGCTACCTGGAGCGTTGTCTCTGCGACAGCGACAGCCCTTACCGGGACCGTTCCAAACGAGAACCGCTGGTGAAAGCCTATGAGGCATATCTGGACGCTTACGCGGAAGCATGTTATCTGGAGCTGCTTCAGGTGATGGATCAGATGGACCCGGAATCAGCCAAGACGGTGTTGGATGCGGCGGCCGGTATGAGCACGTTTAAGCAGTATGTGTTAAAATATCCTCTGAGCAATACGCAGGAGGAGGAACTGAGTCGCCAGCAGGCCGCAGCAGAAGGTCAGCTGAAGGACGCCCGAGGAGAGCTGCGGCAGCAGAATTTTCCCATGACGGCTGTGGGTTGGTGACGAAAAAACGGAGATGCAGGGGAGCGAGATGAAAAAAATGATGAGAAAAACGGGGTTTGGCGGAGCGCTATTGATCATACTGGCTTCAGCGCTGCTGGCCGGCTGTGGGAAAGAGGCGGACGACCGGGAGAATTATCGGAAGATCGTGGACGATTACGCTGTGTTTACTTTGGAGCAGGATGGGGACAGCGCCGCCTATGACAGGGCTTTGGAGGCGGTAGGGAGTTATCTGGAAAACGACAGCGGGGATTCCCTGGAGAACGCCAGGAAGGTGGTGTCGGACACGCTTGACCAGATGGAATCGGATGCGGATAAGACGGTTTCCTATGAGTTGAGCGAAGAGTTGGCCGCCATTCTCGCCGAATACGGGGTGGATCAGGAGGAGTATGCGATCAACGCCAATATGCGGGCCGCATATCTGTCCGACTATATTGAGGGCCTGAAAACGCTGCGGTATTATCTGGAGCCGGAGTCCAAAGCGGAGCGGGATCTGCTGCGGGATGATCTGGCGTTCCTTTACGGGTTTCAGCGGGACAGCCAGACCAGCGAGAAAGGATTTTACTATTACAGCATCAATTACTGGTTTGCGGGCTGGGATGGGGATCAGAAGGCGTATGTGGAGGAGAAGGTAATCAAAAACCTGAAATCCTACGGGGCGGAGAACCCAGTCTGGGAGGACAGCCGTGATGCGGTGGAGCAAAAAATGAATCTGTACCTGGACCAGATGGAAGAATTACAGTACCGGTTGGAGGAACACATCGGCAGAAGTCAGGAAGATCTGTATCAAATGGAACTGCCCTCTGAATAGAGGGGAAATAAATGGATTGCTGAGAAGAAGGAGCGAAGGCTCCTTCTTTTTGTTTGGATGCAATGGGCCGCAGGCGCAGCCAGGATCCTCAAAACCGCTATAAAGTCCTGCTTAACCCCTTTAAGTAGGCCAGGGCCAGCTGCTGTTCCTCCTGGCTGAGGGAGGTGAAGAGGGAGAGGCACAGAGCCTGGTCTTTCGTCAGTCCCTGCAGGTTTCGGTCGGGTTCAAAAAATTCCACAATGGAGATGCCGAATCCCTGGCACAGCTTCTGGAGCGTTGGAAGGGAGGGCATGTTTTCCTTATTCAGCATGGTGTTCAGGGTGGAGTAGGGGATGCCGGAAGCTTTGGAGAGTTGGTAATAGGACCATTTGCGCTGCTCGCACAGTTCCCGGATCCGGTCCAGGGGATTCAATTCATTCATGTAAAACCTCACTGTTATCAGTATGTGCAAATTCATCATATCTGATTATGAAACAATCGTACAGATACTAAAAAACGTTTTAATACAGACGAAAATACGTCGCAAAGCCGGGACGGACAAACCTTTCATAAAATGATAAATCAGTTTTGTATAATACGGTCATAAAGAAAACAGACAGGCAGAAGGGACAGCCGGTGAGAGCAGAATTTTTCCAATAAAACGAAAATACGTTGATTATAAAACGTAAAAACGCTATAATCATAGAGAAATGTGGCAATATTTGGATTTATTTCTAAGTGAGATAAAAGGCCGGGGAGAGGAGAGTGCTGTATGGTACAGACAGGTGAGACAATATACGGTTTTCAGGGACAGGCATACCGGATCAGGGAACGGAAAGGGGCTGGTGGAGAGGGCACCGTCTATCTGACGGACCAGCCCGGAATTGTGGCCAAAATCTACCACAATCCAACGGCGGTGCAGGAGCGGAAGCTTTGCTGTATGCTAAATAAGAAAATCGCGACAAAAGCGCCGAACGGAACCTCCCTGATTGCGTGGCCCAAGGATATACTTTATCAAAATGGAGTCTTTGCGGGCTATACAATGCCTCTCATCGAGGCGGGGAAACCCATATTTACGTTATATCACGATAAATCCACCCGCGAGTTCTTCAACGATTACAACTGGACCAAATCTCTGTGCGTCGCCATGAATCTGGCCCATCTGGTGGACATCATCCACAACTGTGATTGCGTGATTGGGGACATGAACCCGGGAAATATAATTGTTCATCCCAATGGGCTGGTCAGCATCCTGGATGTGGACAGCTTTGATATCACAGACCCGGCCACGGGAGAGCACTTTAAATGCGGGGTCGGAATCCCGGATTACCTGGCGCCGGAGCTCCAGCACAGGAGGAGTCTGAAAGATGAGTCCAGCAGGTTTACGAAGCACACCGATGAATTTTCGCTGGCCGTTCATATATTCCTGCTCCTGTTTCACTACCATCCGTTTCTCGCCAGGTCCCTTAAGACCTACGTGCAGTCCTCGGACGTAAACCAGATTGACCAGAATATCGCCAATGGAGTTTGTCCCTTTGTTCAACCGGTCAACAATGTGGCACTGCCGGTGGGCGCTCCGGAGTTGGGCCTGCTTCCTCCGTTTCTCCAGGAGGATTTCAAGCGTACCTTTGGATACACGGCTTTGGACAGTATTACGAAAAGTGCTCAGCGGACCAGCGCAAAGACCTGGTATGAGCATTTGAAATCGCTGTATGGCGGCGTGGGAACGCTGATGGTTCCCTGCGGGAAGAATCCGGAGCATTACCGCAGGGCGGACCAGCCCTGTGAACTGTGCAAGGCGCAGGCGCGGTTGGACGCCTGGATGGTGCAGCAAAAGGGAGGCGCCCAGAATCGTCAGGCCGCAAACCGGCAGACAGCGGCGGCCAATATGGCGGCGAAAGCGCCGCAGCCGCAGCCCACCCCGCAGCCGCAGCCAAACCCGCAGCCCACCCCCCGGAAAAAATCGGGAGGTTTTTACAAATTTCTCCTGATCGCCGGAATTCTGGCAACTCTGCTGGGAGTCTGGTACGCCAGGGAATCCGGTTCCGAACAGTCCAGATATGAGCGGGCTGTGACGTTAATGAACAGCGGGGAGTATGTGGAGGCTATCGATATCTTTGAGGAGCTGGCAGATTACGAAGACAGCGAAGATTACTTACTGCTTGCGAAGGCGGGTTATGTGGACGGCCATCTGGATCATGAGGACTCGCGGACCTATTGGTATCTGGAGGAACTGAAGGGCCTCTCTGAGGGCTATCGGGAGGTCTATGAAACCCTGTACCAGTGGAAGGTAGAGTTTTTGGCCGTGAATACGGAGGAGGATGACACTACCACGGATCTTTCATCAGCCAGCGCAGAGAACAAGGTATACTGGCATTTTAAGATTACCGGCGGCACTCCCGGGGCTGAGACGGAGTTGTACTATCAGGTATTTGTGACAGGGGAGAAGGCGGAATTCGAAAAGTTCAACGATACCTATTACAACAATTCAAGCGGGTGGATTCGGGCAGGCTTCACTCTACAAAACAGCACAACAGCGTACTGCCGCATCTATGATGAAAATAAAGAGTTATTGGGTGAGAAAAGTATAAAGATTATAAAGTAGCATTCGCATGGGAGGTCAAGATGAAGACGGAAGAAAATAAACCTTTGGACGCTCTGGGGGCGTTTCCTCCGAAACAGGAGGGAAAGACTTTACAGAACGGGAAAATATGCGCGTTCGCCGTTTCTCTGCAGGGCGCATCCCATATTACGGGGGGAGGCGTTCCGTGCCAGGATTACAGCGATATCCGTTGGCTGGAACCGGCGCAGATTCTGGCCGCAGCCATTGCGGACGGCGTGGGAAGCTGCGCGCTGTCCCATTGGGGCTCGTATTTTGCAGTGACGGCGGCGCTGGGGTATATCGAGAAGGCCGTGCGGGAGAAGGGCGGACATGGGCCGTATGAGCTGACAAATCTGGCAGAGGTTCAGGAAATACTTACCGGCGCGTTTCACGCGGCTCAGGGCGAGGTGGAACAGAAGGCCGATGAGGCGCAGCAGGCGGTATTTAATTTCCAATCCACGCTGACCGTGGCGCTCTACGATGGGGTTCATGTATATTGCTGCCACTGCGGGGACGACGGAGTGGTCGTGCAGGAGCAGGACGGCGTTGTAAAGATGGTCACAAAACGGCTTAAGGGGGAGGAGGCCAGCAGCGTTTATCCTCTTCAGAGCGGGCCATCGAAATGGCAGATTACGGGGACCAAAAATCCGGTGGCGGGCTTTGTTATGGCTACGGATGGGGTGCTGGACGCCTTTGTCCCGGTTTTTGAGGACTATTACGGCGTGAATTACTGCCAGGGAATCTATTATCCGTTTATGAAACCGGCGATGGACGGGCTGGGTGATTCCGGCGGTTTGGCCGCAGAGAAAACCCTGGCGTATTATAAGGAGTTTCTGAACAGCCCGGATTATCGCAGAAGGGTGACGGACGATCTGACCGTTGTGGCCGTGGTCTCGCCGCAGCTTTTGCGTCAGTCCGGTCAACCACGATTTAATGTAAATATTTGGAAGTCTGTTTATGAGGAACACGCCAATGCGGTCAGGGCGCGGCTGGAAGGCAAAACGGTTGACGGCGGGGAAAATTCTCCTGCGGTTCCGGAGAAAACGGAAGCGGCGCAATATGAGAGACCGGCTGGGCCGGAATATAAAACGGCGGCCAGGGAACCGAAGGAAAAAACGCCCAAACGCCGCGTCTCAAGGGCAGTGTGCTTTTTAGCCGGATTGCTGGCCGGTGCGGCCATAGCCGGGACAATCGCCTTTTTTACCGGCGGCGGGGAGGCGTCCGCAAGGCTGGGGACAGAGCCGGTGGTGGCGGAGGAGTTATTACCGGACGTGGCGGAGGAGCCGTCCGAAGGCCGGGAAGCTCCCGGCGGGGACAAACCGGTAGGGCCGGCCAGCGCCTCCCGGGCGGGAACGGCCAGCGCTTCGGACGCCGGGAAGCATTAACATGTGATAGATAGGGAAAACTCCGCGCATACGGACGGCGGGGGAACCCCTGTTTCATAAAAGATTACAAAGGAGAGTGTGAAGATGAGTGAAGTTTTAAGCGGATTTGAGGAAATGGGAAATATTGTGGACAATGTGGGAGAGCGTCACATCGCGTGCGTGCTGCTGGTGGATACCTCCGGCTCCATGGCGGGCGCTTCCATCAACGAGCTGAACCAGGGACTGCTGGAATTCGGAAACGCGCTGGATCAGGACGAACATGCCAGGGGCGTGGCGGACGTGTGCGTCATATCCTTTAATTCCAATGTGGAGACGGTAGTGCCGTTCTGTCCGGCCGCCAATTACAGTGCCCCCACGCTGTCCGCCGGCGGGCTGACCAGTATGAACGAGGCGGTTATCGCCGGTCTGGACGCGATTGAGGAGAGAAAACAGCTCTACAGGCAGCTGGGCTGCTCCTACTACCGCCCGTGGATGTTCCTTCTGACAGACGGAGAACCGACGGACCAGAACATGGAGGGAGAGGCGAAAAACAGATTGCAGCAGGCGCTGAATGACAAAAAGGTGAATTTCTTCCCAATGGGGATCGGGTCCGGCGCCAATTACGCCCATCTGAAATCTTATACCAAGGGGGGGAACGGGGCTGTGTTAAAGGCGAGCGCAAGCCAGTTTAAGGAGGCCTTCGTCTGGCTGTCCAGCAGTATGAGCGTGATCAGCAATTCCGATCCCAGCCTTGGAAACGTTACGCTGGAGCCTACGCCCATGACCATCGAGCTGATCTGACGGAACTGTTTGGAAGGCCGGCGCGCTGACTGCGCCGGCCGCGGGAAGATATGGAAAACGAGCAAACATCCACACGGATGATGGAGGATTACAATGGCCGGTGCGGGATCTACACTCATTGGACTTAAAGGAAAAAAATACCAGCTTCAGTCTGAAAAAGCAAAGGGCGGGGAAGGAACCGTGTTCGTCACCGGCGACCCCTCTGTGGTTGTGAAGGTTTACCATCATCCGGACGCCTGGACCGAGAGAAAATTAAAATGCATGGTGTGTCATCCCTTAAATCCATATGCGGACGGCGTGCATCTGCTGATCGCCTGGCCCCTTGACGTGGTGTACGAAAACGGGGCGTTTGTAGGATATGCGATGCCCTTTGTAAAGGACACCTACCCCATATATGTTTTGTGCCGGAACAATGAATCCCACACCCACGACTGCCACGAGGTATTTCCGAATTACAACTGGACCAACTCAATCGCGGTGGCGTACCACCTGGCGTGGGCGGTGAACTACATTCATCAGCACGGATACATTGTGGGGGACATGAATTCCAACAATATCATGATTCACAGCGACGGGAGCATCACAATTCTGGACGTGGACAGCTTTGATATTACGGATCCGGATACCGGAGAGCGGTTTGAATGCACGGTGGGAATCTCCGAGTTCCTGGCTCCGGAGCTGCAGGGAAGGGATCTGCGCAAGGCAAAATTTACAAAGCATACCGATGAATTTGCCCTGGCGGTGCACATCTTCCAGCTGCTCATGGGGAACGCCCATCCGTTCAACGTAAAGGTGGTGGACAGCGTCAAGCAGTCCCTGCCGGAAAATAAGCTGGAAATGAACATTGTCAACGGAAACTGCCCTTGGGTAAAGGCCATTGACGGGATCACGACTCCGCCGGGAGCGCCCTATCTCGCCATGCTTCCGGCCAGGATGCAGACGGCGTTTAAGCAGGTGTTCGGTTACAACGCAACCAACGCTGTTGCGGTCAGCTCCCGGAGAATATCCGCGGATATGTGGCGGCAGCTTCTGTACATGTTCTACCAGAGAGCTGTCATGCAGGGGGGAGATCTGATCCAGTGCCAGGCCAATCCGGAGCATTTCTACCTGAAGGGCCGGGGCTGCGAATTCTGCAGGGCAAAACAGCGTTACGAGCGGTTTATGGCGCAGCTGACCGCCGCCCAGGCAAAGACCAAAGGGCCTGGGGCCTCGGGAAGCACAGGTAATTCAGGCAATTCAAATCAGACGGCCGCTGTGGCGCAGAGCGCTGCGGCGAACACCGGCGGAAGTTCCAAACGGCCGTGGTGGATGCGCCTGTTCTTCTAAGTTAAGGAGTGTTTATGAAGTTTGATCGCAGCGAAGGGTTACAGGAAGAGAGTACGGCGGAGGTTAAGGAAGATTTTGGAACACCGCCGCCACCTGAGAAACATTATGAAGCGCTGGCGGATATCAGCGTGTATGGGATGTCCCTGCAGGGAAGCTCCCACGTTGAACGCTGCCAGCCATGCCAGGATTACAGTGATTTCCGCTTTATTCCGGAGGCGGGTTTGCTGATCAGCGCCATCTCAGACGGCGTGGGAAGCTGTGCGCTGTCCCACTGGGGCTCCTACACGGTTGTGACTACGGTTTTGAATGTGCTGGAGACGGAATTGAAGGCTGAGCTTCAGACAAAAAAATTTACGGAGATCGAGGGAAAAACCATCGGAGCGATCCTCAGAAAGGCGTTTTTGCAGAGCAAAGACGCGGTGGAGGACCTGGCGGACCATCTGACGCAGCCCCTGCCGAACTTTTATTCCACTTTGACGGCCGCTATCTATGACGGAAGTGTACTCTACTACGGCCATGTGGGAGACGACGGCATCGTGGTGCAGTTGGAGAACGGGTCATATCAGCTGGTCACAACCCGCCATAAGGGCGAGGAGGCGAACTCCGTCAATCCGCTTCAGGCGGGGGCACCGGATCAACTGTGGCAGTTCGGCCGGGTATCGGAGCCGGTAGTGGGCTTTCTCATGTCCACGGACGGAGTGCTGGACCAGTATGTGGCGAATAAGCAGCGGAATAACCGGATATTCTACCCATTTCTCGAAAATGCGCTTTACTCCATAGCCGGGCAGGAGGGAAAATCCGGAGAAAAAATCGTGCAGGAAGCTTTTGAGGGCATGCGGTTTATGCTGGACCAGCCGGAGTACCGAAGTAAGGTTACGGATGATATCACGGTGCTGGCCGCGGTCAACACAAAACGGCTTCAAAACGCGGTGCATCCGGTATTTTCAGTGGAGGACTGGAAGGCGGAGGAGGAAGAATACCGCCGGGAAATCCAAAAGAAGCTCTACACCGGTGAACCGGTGGGCCAGAGCCGGCCTGCAAAACCTCAGACGGGCAAAAAAACGGACCAGAGGGCAGGCCGCCATACGGACCCGTGGCAGGACCAGCGGACCAGGGGGCAGACGGACCAGCGGCAGGGACAGACGGATCAGCGGCAGGGACAGACGGACCAGCGGCAGGGGCAGATGGACCAGCGGCAGAGGCAGCGGACAGGGGGGCAGACGGACCAACGGCAGGATCAGCGGACCGGCCGTCAGACGGACCAAGGGCGGGACCAGAGGACGGGCCGCCACGCCGATCCGGGACGGGACCAGCGGACGGGCCGCGGGGAGCGCAGGAATGATAAAGACCAGGACGGCATAGTCGAGGTGATCTGCGTGTCGGCCAAGAAAACGCTGGGAAACCTGGTTGAATTTCTGCGGGATCCGATGGAGGAGCCGAAGATGTGTTACTGTCCCAAGTGCGGGAGAAGTTACGAAATTACCAGGGGGAATTCCTACCGTTTCTGTCCGCATTGCGGCAGTAAAACCAGACCCCTGGACGGAGATCAGTTTTGGTGAAAATGATGAGTCGGAAAATGGCATTTCGGGGACTGCGGGTATCGGATTTTATACATTCGCAGGAATTGGCCGCCAAGGATTCCCTGGTAAACTCACCGGCGGGTAAGAAGTTTGTTAAAACCTTCGGGGATCTTAATTTAAAACTTTACAAGACCATTACCGAGGGCACCTATGTCCGGCTTCATTCCCAGGCGGCCCCCTCGCTTTTCAGAATTTTAAAGGATGTGTGCCGGATACTGGACTACCGGGAGACGGAACTGCCGGAGATCTATGTGTATCACGCCATGGATCATACGGCGCGGCCCTGCAGTGCGGATCACACCTATATTGTGATGGCGGATTATGTGCTGCAGTCCTACGACGAGGATATGCTCTACTACATACTTGGAAACGCGGGGACTATGATTCTGGCCGGTCATGTGAAAATGACCACGGCGGCGGCCTATATGGGGGCCAGCAGGCTGTTACTGCTGCCGCAGCTGGAATTTAAACGGTACCTGCACTTTGCGGACGCCACCTCGGACCGGGGCGGGCTGCTGGCCTGCCAGTCCTTTGCGGCCGCTGCGCGATGCCATCTCTTTGAGCTGGGACTTCCGCCCGCCGAGAGCCGGAAACTGTTTTCCACGGATGAGCAGGCGGCTGCGTTTGTTACACAGTATATAAAAGAGGCGGAGTCCGGCGGTCAAAAAAACAATCTGATGACGGATCTGGCGGCAAAATGGATCAGGGCCAACTATATTGAAGCGCCGGGGGAGGAGATGTTAAAGGATCTTCTGGACTGGTATCAAACGGAATACCCAGCGCTGATTCAAAAATACCGCGGGACTTAAGATGGCAGGAGGAGAATCATATGGTACCGGCAGAACGCCAGATACAGCCCGGGCTGTATCAGCATGAAAAGGATCAAAAGCTGATTTCAGAGATCATGAGCCATCCTATGACGGAAACGGTGTTCCAGTGGCTCCGGGATCAAAATATTGATGATATTTACACGTACGTGTACCGGGAATCCTGCGTCCGCCTTTCCCGCGAAAACGCTTTGGATGTGATCCGGGTCCTGGAGCGCGCCTGCGCCCGGTTCGGCTGTGCGGAGGTTCCGGAAATCTATCTTATTCACGACTATGACCGGACCATCGAGATTTGCGGAATCGGCAGGCCGTTCCTTCTGGTTTCCTCTTTCTATTTAAAAACCCTGAAGCGGGAGGGGGAGCGGATGATGGCCGGTATCCTGGGGGCGCAGGCCGCAGCAATCCGCGTTGGACATCACCGGGGACTGCTGCTCATCTGGGCGCTCGATGCGGTTTTACAGCAGATGAGTCTGCCCAAAGCGGCGGTGGCGGCCCTGGCGGGTCTGCTGAACGACTGGAAGCGCTGCAGGATGTACACCTGTGACCGCGCGTTTTTGGTTCTGACCGGAGATTACCCTCTGTCGATCCGAAGCATTTTCCTCAACCGGCTTCCACGGGAGATTCTGGACGGCTTTCGATTTGGCACACCGGGGGATTTATACCGGGAACAGATGGAACGTTTTATCCATGCGGATGGACTGGATAGTTTAGTGAATATTTACAATTCAGCGGCCACCGACCAGAGCTGGCTGCCGCTGCGCTATCAGGAGCTGGAGAAATTCTATCATAAGACAGGACAGATTGAATCGAGGAAAGCCGATGATTGATTACCGTTATCCAGAGGAAAAGGCCGCGCTGCATGAACTGGTCCGGAAAAAGGAATTTCAGGCCGCGCTTAAACTGTTTGAGAAGATCTACGCGGACGCCACGGATTTTGCCCGGCTTCAGGGAAGGAATTTCAGGGTTACCAAAGCCGCACAGCCGAGGCTGCACTACCTGTACCGGCTTGCGGCCAGGCGGCTGGAATTCCGGGAGGAGGTTCCGATGTATCTGGAGCTTTCCCACCAGTTTGCCCCGAAGATTTACGGCACGGACGGCAAATGCGCGGTGGTTTTGAGCAGCATATGCCTGGAAACCCTGACGGACCCGGAGTTGATGGCGATGTTCGGGAGCGCCATTTCCCACATACAACACGGGCATGTGAAATATCTGAACATGGGAAATCTGGCGGACGAGCTGTTCCTCAGTATCCCGTTTGTGGGAAGCGCGGCTGCTATGATGGTCAAGGCCCTCCTCGTTCAGTGGCGCAAATACGCGGAGTTTACGGCCGACAGGGGAGCCGCTGTGGCCGCGGGGGACGCTCAGGCGGTATTCGGCTATTTAAGCAAATCCATGGGCACCTCCACTGTGTTTCACGGCTGGCCGAAGGAGGAGCGCCGCCGTCCGGTGGAGTCCATGTCAAAGGCGGAGCGGATGGTCTATCAGCTTCTGGCGGAGGATATTCCGGTTCCCTTTGGGGTTCTGCGGTTGGAGACGCTGAGGGAGTGGCTGTGCTCACAGCAGTGCCGGCAGTTCAGCCGTTCCCTGTACTGCGGGGGGATGGGGGAGACGGCTGCCTGGAGAGGCACAAGCGCTCTAAATCCCGCGGATCGGGGAAAACGCTTTTATCAGGAATCGTCGGCGCTCTTTCAAACGAATCCGGAGCGCGCGATGATTCTGCTGTACGCCGCCGCAAGCTGCGGTTATGGTCCGGCCCAGGATTATCTGGGGCGCTGTTATATTAACGGAGCGCATGGAATCGGGAAAAATGATCTGGCGGGGCTCCAGCTTTTAAAGGAAGCAGCCCGCAAGGACTGCGGCGGGGCCCTGTCCACTCTTGGAACGCTGATGTTGAAGGGCGCCGGAACTATTTTGCCGAAAGATGAGAGCCTGGGGCGCCGCCTGATTGAGCGGGCCAAAATCGTAGGGGACAGGGGGAAGAAGGATGAAGTACACGATTAACCCGGATATCTACTATGGACGTTACGGCGAATATACCTATGTCCGCAATGTCCGGGACAGAATGGATTACCTGTACAATGAGATATGCTACGACGTTCTGGAGGCTTTGAGCGTTAAGGGTGGCCGCACGCCCGAGCAGCTGGCGGAATACCTTTACACCGTCTGCGAAGCGGATTCCATGGACCAGGGGGATTTCATGGATACCCTGCGCTCCGACATGGAAGAGTTTTTACAAGAGCTTGCAGGAGAGCGTATTGTGGCGGCGGAGGAACTGGGGGAGAGGCGTGCGGGGGCGGAGCCGCCGGACCGCATCCGGGATTTTATCCGGGAGGTGTGTTACCGGGAGCGGCGGCTTCTCACGGTCTGCCTGGAGCTGACTTACCGCTGCAATGAGAAGTGCATCCACTGCTATGTGGACGACCAGGAGAGCGGGGCCGGGGAGATGTCTTTTTCGGACTACCGGACGCTTTTAGACGAGATTCGGGAGCTGGGCTGCATGGGCGTTTTGCTGACCGGGGGAGAACCCACCCTGCACAGGGATTTTTTTGAGATCGCGTTTTACGCCAGACGGATCGGGCTTATGGTGGATATCTATACCAACGGCCTGTATGTGGACGACGGGATGATGGACCGGCTGATTTCGCTGAAGCCCAACAGTATTTCCTTCAGCTTTTACGGTGGGAAGGCGGAGGTTCACGACGCCGTCACCGGTGTTCCGGGATCCTTTGAGAAAAGCCTGAAAACCATGATGACCTGCAAGTGCGCCGGGATCGATACCTTTATCAAAACGGTTGTGATGAAGCAGAACGCCGGGGGGTATGAGGAGCTTTTGAAGCTGGGAAAACGTCTGGATATCCGCGTCATGTCCAGTTTGACAGTCATGCCCACCCATCGGGGGAAGCCGGCCGGGGCGTACCGCCTGATGGACCCGGAAGAATACAGGCGGATCCTGGAGCTGGAGTACCGGTATGGGCTTCACGGCACGGAGCCAATGGAGGGGGAGCGGGGGGACTACGTGTGCGCCAGCGGTCTGGACGCTCTGTCCGTGAATCCCTGGGGGGAAATCTACGCCTGCAACGCCAACCCTATCGTGTTGGGCACGGTCGGAGGCGATGGCATCAGGAACGTATGGAATACCTCTGAGGCGCTGCGCGGGATCAGGAATCTGAAATTCCACCAGATCAGCGGAAACTGCGGCGCCTGCGCGGATAAAAACTGGTGCGGAATCTGCCTTGGAAATGCGCTGCGCGAGAACGGTTCCCTGAAGCCCTGCTCCGATACCTGCATGATCAGCCGCGCCAGCCATGAGGTTTACTTAAGTCACGTGAAAGGGGGTGAGACGAATGAAAAAGTATAAAGCTCCGAAAAAGCTGAAAGCCCAGAAGGCGGATTCTTACAGCAAGACCTGCGCCTGCGGCATGTTCCACAGCTGCGGTCCGCTAGTGGTGAACTTTCGGGTGAATTAACTGTTACACGTGAGATACAAATACAGGAGATGAAAAAGCTGCTTTACGGAGGATGGCACAATGGCATATACAAGCATTTATGATAAGATTTTGCGGAATCCCTATAAAATAACCTGGTTGGATTTGTTTTCCGACAGTTTAAAAAAGCACAGCAGGCAGGACATGGAGTACGCCATGATCGCCGGTACCTCCATGGATTCCGCCACAGAGTCCAACATGCTGCAGAAGTGGAGGAAACCGTGGCTGTTCCGGGCGATTTTGATCGGCGGAATCGCAATTTCGTTTATTATTTTTGCGATTGTGTATGCCTGCATCCAGCTATTTGAGATTTCCCATATCGCTGCGCTGAACCTGCTGTTTGTGATCGTTCCGCCCATCGTTGTGCCCTTTGCGCTGATGGTGTTCTTCTGGGAGCTGAACGTGCCCAGGAATATTTCGATCTACCAGCTTTTGGGCTATTTTATGGTGGGCGGCATGCTGTCGATTCTGGCTACCCTGATCGTCGATATCGTGGCGCCCCAGGGGGCCGCGTCGCTGGCCCCGTTCAGCGAGGAACCGGGAAAGCTGATTGTGGCGGCGCTTCTGATTAAGCTGTTCGGATCCAACAAAAACCGGAAAGTGTACGGAATCACGGGACTGGTAATCGGGGCGGCGGTGGGAGCCGGATTCGGCGGTTTTGAGTCGGCTCAGTACGCCTACAATATGGTGGACTGGGTACAGGTGGGCGGTTTCTATATCTGGGAGGAGGCCTTTGAAGCGATTGTGATGAACGAGGCGCTGAGAGGGGCCTTTGCGGTCTGCGGCCACACCTTATTCTGCGCCCCCTATGCCGCGGCGGTTGCCCTGCATATGAACGGCAACCGGATTACAAAAAGCTGCTTTCAAAACCGGGATTTCTACCTCACCTTCGCCGCTTCCTTTATCGCGCATTTTATATGGAACACCAGGACGGAATCCTACAATGCCTTTTTTGCGATGAAGCTGGCTCTCACCATCGCCATTTTATGGTTCAGCGCCCGCTATGTGCTCAGAAAATGTTTTGCGCAGCTGGCTGCCGCCGCGGCCTCCAACCCCAGAGACAATCTGCTGCCGAATATGAAGGTGGCGGGGATCAGCGGCACCTTTGCCAACCGCGCCTTTGGGATAAAAAACACGCAGGTATTTTTCGGAACGGACTCCGGCTGCAATCTCTGCTATCCCATGGGTACCGCGGGAATCAATGAAAAGCACTGCGAAATTCTGGTGCAGAACGGGCACATGTATCTGGCGGATCTGGGTTCCACCTACGGAACCTATTTAAACGGCGTGCAGCTGCCGCCAAAAAAGGGCTATCTGCTGAAGACAGGGGATGTGTTTTACCTGGGGTCCAAAGGGGAGTCCTTTCGGATCGAGGGGGTTTAGGTAACTGTTCAGTAGGTCTGCGCACTTGCTGCGCTGACCGTACGAAGACCTGAGCTTGCAAGCAAAAATCCCATAGCCGAAGGCGATTTTCATGGATTTTTGCACGTATCTGTGAAGGTACTGAACAGATACGCGTTTAGGTAAAAGTTGAAAGGAAGGAGAGACGGATGGAGACGGATTGGAGAAAGGTTATCAGATGGCTGAAGGGCTTCGGGATTTTTTTTATTTTGATCGGAGTGTTTGTGATTGTCTATGATACCATCTACTCGCTGCCCGACCGGGAGGGCGGACTTGTGTTCATCGGCATAGGTCTTATTCTCTTCGCCGTGGGGGGAATGATCCGGCGGGAATGACGGGAGAGTGGAAAATGGTTGAATTTTCTACAAAGGGGATGTGGTAAACTGGACTCATCAAAAACAGGGAGGAAATGTGTATGAGCACGACGGAAAAAGGGGAGCGGCTTTCCCAGACCGTGATTGAAGCCAAATGTTTTCTGGCGGAAATGGCATTGAAACATTCCGACTATGAATATGCTGTCCAGATTTACCGGGAAATTCTCGATCTGACGGATTCCGGGCTTGCGGCGTACCAGCTGGGGGCGCTCTGCGCCATGGGAAAGGGGACGAAACAGGATTTTTTGGAGGCGGCTTACTGGTTTTTCCAGGCGCAGAGCCAGGGGAAAGAGGAGGCCGGCCGGCTGCTTGCCAGGAGTACCTTGGATTATTTCAGGCAGGATCTGGACCGGCTGACTCCGGAGCTGTTGTGGAAAAAGGCGGCGGACTTTTCAGAGCGGGTTTTCGGGGAACAGGAGACGCGGGCCGCGTCCATTTCCTGCCTGAAACAGATGGTAAATTTCTGTATTGAGAAGGAAGATTTTGAAAATGAGGTAAAAATTGTCCGGGCGCTGGCCGAATACGGGAAGGACGCGGAGTCCCAGAACCGGATGGGCGTGCTGTACAACCGGGGGATCGGTCTGGAACGGAATGATCTGGCGGCCCTCTATTGGTTCAACAAAGCGGAGGAGCAGGGAAGCGCTGGGGCGAGAGCGGACTGCGACGGAATTTTCCAGGCGTATTCCAGGAGCCTTGGCCGGGAGGATTTTGCAGAGCAGATCGGGCTGTTGGCTCAGTGGTGCCGCACCGGCAGAGGTCCGGTTCCCCTGGACCGGGAACGGGGGGCGTTCTGGACCGGTCGGATGGAAAAAATATTGACCGGGTCCGACCGAAAAGGGATCTAAGCTTCCGGCGTGTCCTCCTCAAACCAGCTGTGACCGTGGCGGTTCAGAAGTTCCTCCGCCTGCGCCGGACCGCGTTCGCCCGGGCGGTAGGAATACACCGGAAGCCCTGCATGCTTGTACAGCTCTTTCAGGCGTCCGATGAAATTCCATCCGTACTCGATCTGGTCCCACTGGGAAAACCAGGAGCGCTCTCCCTGGATGCAGGCGGTCAGAAGCCGCTCGTAGGCTTCAGGGGTGTTCAGCTGATGGACCAGGTTGCAGTTCTGGCAGAAATCCATCTTGGCCGGGATGATATCGTCGGTGTCCCCAGGCCGCTTGATGTTGAATTGGAGGTAAACGCCTTCGGTGGGCTGGATTTTGATGATCAGCACGTTGGGCTCCACCTCCGGGTAGGGGCGGCGGAAAATGACGGAGAGCTCGATCTGGCGGGTTCCCGTCTTTTTACCTGTGCGGATGTAGAAGGGCGTGCCGCGCCAGCGCTCGTTGTCGATAAAGAGGCGCAATCCGGCAAAGGTCTCCGTGGAGGAGTCCGGGGTCACCAGGGGCTCCTCCCGGTATCCTTCGTACTGGCCCAGCACCAGCGTGTCCCCGATGGTCTCGGGGCCGGCGGGCCTCAAGTCCCGGAACACGCCCAGCTGTGCGTCGTGAAGCCCCTTAGGTGTGAAGGATTCAGGCTGTTCCATGGCCATGATGGACAGAATCTGGAACAGGTGGTTCTGCACCATGTCCTTCAATGCGCCGCTGGCATCGTAATAGCCGCCTCTGGTCTCCACGCCCATGTCCTCCAGGGCGGAAATCTGTACGGATTCAATATGCCCGGAGTTCCAGATGTCGGTGAAAATGGGGTTGGTGAAGCGGATGGCCTGGATGTTGCGCACCATCTCCTTGCCCAGATAGTGGTCGATGCGGTAGATCTGCTCCGGCCCGAAGTAGTCCTCCAGCGCCCCATTCAGCGCCTTGGCGGCCGATAAATCCTCGCCAAAGGGCTTTTCGATGATTACCTTGCCGTTTTTTGCGCCGTCCACCAGCTTCAGGCCTTCCGTGATCACGCTGAAAAAGCGGGGAGCCACGGCAAAGTAGAAGATGTGGGAGCCGATGCGGTTTCCGGCGTAATACCGGTTCAGCCCGCGGTAGGCCTCATGGTCGGAGAAATCCATGCGGTAATAGTCGATCTTTCCGGCAAACGCCTGGAAGTCCGCCGGCGTGAAGGGCAGGCGGGTGAATTTCTCCACCCAGCTCCTTGCCGTCTCGCGGTAGGCAAAGCTGTCGTAGTCCCTCCGTCCGATGATGAGGATGCGGCCGTTTTCCGGCAGTTTCCCGGCCACGTACATGGTGTAGAGGGCCGGGAGCAGCTTGCGGAAAGTCAGGTCTCCGGTGCCGCCGAATATGGTGATATTTGGGTTAATTGTCATCTGTAATCCTCCATTCGTGGTGGAAGCTGCCGGGCCGGTCGTTGCGCTCGTAGGTGTGTGCGCCGAAGCAGTCCCGCTGGGCCTGGATTAAGTTGGCGCCGGAGGCGGGGGAGCGGAAGGCGTCCAAATAGGAAGCGGCCTGGGACAGGGCGGGAACGGGCAGGCCGTTTAATACGCCCGTGGAGACGGCGCAGCGCAGGCTGTCCTGGTACTCGTTGATTCGGTTCCGGAAGAAGGGGTTAAACATCAGATTCCCGGCGTTTGAATCAGCCTCATAGGCCTTTGTGATGTCTCCAAGGAATACGGCCTGGATGATACATCCGGCCCGGAAGATGGAGGCGATCGTTCCAAGATCCAGGTTCCAGCCGTAGCGCTCCGAGGCGTCCTGCATCAGGGAGAAGCCCTGGGCGTAGGCGATGATTTTTCCGGCGTACAGGGCGCGGCGCACAGTCTCTGCGAAGGCCGCGCGGTCGCCGGACTGCCGGATTCCGGGACCTTCGATCTGCGCCGAGGCCATTTTCCGCTCATCCAGGTGGTTGGAGAGGATGCGGGCGCCGCAGGCAGAGGTGATCATGGAAATGTCCACGCCCTGCTTCAGGGATTCGATGCTGGCCCAGCGCCCGGTGCCCTTCTGCCTTGCGCTGTCCAGAATTCGGTCGATGAGCTGCCCGCCGTCCAGATCGTCGGCTTCCCGGAAGATTCCGGCGGTGATGCCGATCAGATAGCTCTTTAATTCGCCCTGATTCCATTCCCGGAAAATGTCAGCAAGCTCAAAGTTGGAAAAATTCCCCACATATTTCAGAAGCAGGTAGGCTTCTGCGATGAGCTGCATATCCGCGTACTCGATGCCGTTGTGGACCATTTTGACGTAATGCCCCGCGCCGTCCGGGCCGATATAGGCGCAGCAGGGTTCACCCATGGCCTTGGCCGCGATGGCTTCCAGAATGGGGCGGACGGCCTGGTAGGCGCTCTCCTCGCCGCCGGGCATGATGGAGGGGCCGAACCGGGCTCCCTCCTCGCCCCCGGAGATGCCCACGCCCAGGTAGTGGATGCCCGCTTCGGCCAGAGCGTTGGAGCGCCTGCGGGTGTCCTCAAAGAAAGAGTTTCCGCCGTCCATGACGATATCGCCCTGTTCCAGCAGGGGAACCAGCTGATCGATGACCGCGTCCACCGGCGCTCCGGCCTGGATCATCAGCATGACCTTTCTGGGGCGCTCCAGAGAATTTACAAATTCCTCCAGGGAATAAAAGGGGAATAGATTTTTGTGGGGATGGTCCTCCATGACCTGTTCGGTCACGGAGGCGCTGCGGTTGTAGCCGCTGACCTTAAAGCCGTGGTCCGCCATGTTCAGGGCCAGGCTGCGGCCCATGACGGAGAGGCCGATGATTCCAATGTGGGATTTCTGTGATGTGTTCATATGGGGATGCTCCTTTCCTATAGGTGGAATCCGCGGGGAGGAGGCTTAGGGAGGGAAAAGCCCGGGAGGGGGAAAACTGGGATATGGTTCGGGCGTTTGCCTGATCCGATTCCTCCGGCGGATGATTCTGTGATTGTGGTTGTTGTACTGCGCCGGCTGCACTGCATCATCTGTCCTGTGCCAGCACAACAGACACAGCTTCCGGCGCCGGCACGCTGGAACAGAGCGCGCCGATCTTCCCGCTTTCCGGGTCCAGGCGGAAGCAGGCCAGGCCGCCCTTGGTACGGTTTGCCGCCAGCAGATAGTTCCCGTCCGGCGTCAGAATGAAATCCCGGGGGTGGACGCCGCCGCTACTCACCTGTTGGATGGACGTTGCCTGAAATCCGTCCAGGGCGAACACGGTGATCACGTCCGCAAAGCGTGTGGAAACGTACAGGAACCGCTCGTCTGCGGACAGGCGGATGGCCGCGGAAGCGGGTGCCGGGTCCGAGGTGAAGTTCTGCGGGAGTATGGGGGTTCTACCGCGCAGCCGGACGGACGCGGGGTCCGTCCATTCATAGACAAACAGTTCGTTGCTCAGCTCGCTGACCAAAAACAGCCGTCTGCCTGCGCGGTCGAAGACGCCGTGGCGGGGGCCGGTGCCCGGTTCAAACGGGATGGTCCCAACGTGTGTGAAGTCATGGCTTCGGTCGTAGATGTTCACCCGATCCAGCAGCAGGCAGGGAACCAACATATAATCGCCGGTCAACAGGACCTGATGACAGCCCGCCCCGGGCGCGATGGAGATTGTCCGCGCCAGCCGGGGCGTTTTGTCTGATTTATCATAAACCAGCACATTGCCCTCGTGGTAGTTGGCGGTGTAGATATACCGCTCATCCTGAGTCACGAAGCAGGCCGGGGATTGTTCCGGCAGGCATTCACCCAGGGGGGAATCGCCGGGTGAAGCCGTATCGAGCAGGCTGATCCCGGCCCGCCCGTCCCTGCGGACAGGCGCGGCCAGAACGCCGTCAAAAAGGGAGAGATACTTGGAGTCCGGGACCGCAAAGCGGCGCTGCGGCGCGGACAGGCGGCCCGTCTCCAAATCCAGAGAAAAACAATCGATACCCGGGCTGGCCGGGGATTCGTAAGTTCCGATATATCCAATCAGTTTTTGCATAGGCGATCCTTTCAGGACAAACTGTAATTAAAAAAGTTACATTTAATAATTGTAATTATAGTTGTTACAGTTTGAAAAGTCAAGGTTTTTTTATAAGTTAAAAAAATACCGTATGGACATCCGCGATTTTGCGGCAGCCCGGGCGGATACGGGACATGACCGCCGCTGCCGGAGGAATTTGCCGTTGACGGGATTAGGATTTGCATTTTAAGGGGATTTTATTGATGGAATTAAAACAACTTACAAAACAATCGCCCGCAGGCTGCGCCGGCGGCCCATTGCATTCAATGTAAAAGCGGGGCGGTGGCACCTGTTAAGTGTCACTGCCCCGCAGCCTGAAACGATATAGAATCGATTGTATCCTAAGCCCAACCCATTGTGGCCAACACGGTGATGAAGATAATCGCGATTACCGCCAGAATGCCCATTAGCGGAACGGCATATTTTAACCAGGCGGTGTAATCCACATCGGCCAGCTCCAGAGCGCCCACCATGGGACCGGACATCGGAGTCATGGTGTTGGTCAGGCTGTCGCCCATGGAGTAAGCGAATACCACCATCTGGCGGCTCAAACCGCAGACGTCCCCGATGGGGGTCAGCAGCGGCATCATGATCGCCGCCTTGGACAGACCGCTGGGGATGAACAGGTTCAGCACGAGCGTAAAGATGAAAATGCCGATGGCTGCCAGCGCCAGGCCATTGCTGCCGATCAGGTTGGAGGCCGTGTTGGAGATGGTGTGCATGATGTGGCCCTGGTTTAACACCATTCCGACCACGCGGGCAAGGCCCATAACCACGCAGATACCGCCCATGGACTGCGCGCCCTTAAAGAAGGTTTTGCTGATCCGGTTCGGGCTCACGCGGTACAGGATGCTGGCGAACACGGAGCTCAGTATCATGAACACATACAGGTACTCCTGGCCCCAGCCAAGCTTTGGAGCGCAGACGGCGTATAAGATATACACGGCAAACATCACAACCACAGCGATAATGCCTTTTACAGGCAGCGCCACCGCCTTGATATCCTCCATGCCCGGCTCGGGAGACAGAACCTCCCCCATATAGCTTTTGCTGGGATCCTTGGAAATCCGGATGGCGTATCTGGTGCAGTACGCGGCGTTGACAATGGTAAACACGGTCCACACGATGAGACGGGCTCCCATGCCGGACAGCGGTTCCACGCCGGCCATTACCTGGAACTGGATCAGCATGTTGGAGGTGAAGCTTGCGCCCTGGCCGATCAGGTAGCCCAGGTAGAACATGCCCATGGCCGTGATCCGGTCTAAACAGAGCCGCGAACAGATGACCAGGCCCACGGTGACAAACGCGATCATGGAATCGTTTCCGGCAAAGGCGCCCAGGGCGGACATCATCACCACGATCGCGGGAACCAGCACCTTGGTGCTCTTGTCCTGCAGCCTGTAAACTCCAAAGTTCAGCACATCGTTAAATGCGCCCGTATCCAGCAGCACGGCAATGGAGCCGCCGGCCACCAGCATCAGGCTGATCACGGAAGCCGCGCTTTCAATTCCCTTTTTGATCATCAGCAGAGCGGCCCACGGCGATACGGGTTCGCGCTCCACCACATGGTAGCTTCCGGCAATGGCCTGGCCGGCCTCGTTCATGTCATAGACGCCGGGAGTTGCGATGTAGGTTGCCAGACAGGCAAACAGAATGATGAACAGGATAATGATAAAGATGTGCGGCACATTGAGCTTTTTTACTTTTTTTGTAGGTTCCATTCGATTCCCTCCTGGTAGTTGTTTTATAAGATTCCCAGCACCACTGCGAAGAGAGCTGTCTTTTCCTCAAAGGAGGAGAGGCGCATGGATTCGTCGGTGGAATGAATTTTATACATGTAGGGGCCGAGGGCATCCACTGCCGGCACGCCGCGATAGCTGAAATAGCTGGCATCGCCGCTGCCGCCGCTGGCCTGCTCCGGCAGGTCCTTGCCCAAAAGGAGCCCGGCTTTGTGAACGGTCTCGTAGAGCTGAACGTTTTTCTCATTGCGCTCCATGGGAACAGAGATGCGGTCGATGCGGATTTCCGTCTTTGTCCCCTCAATGTAGGTTTCCTTTTCCACCCGGGCGATGATTTCCTTCACCTTGTCGATGTCCGCCTGGCAGGCCACCCGGACGCCCACCTTTGCGGTGGCGTGGTCGGACACAATTCCGGTGCCGTAGTCGCCGCCGTACAGCGCAGCCGGGTTGAATTGGATTCCCCGCACATTGTCGTTGTTTTCGTACAGCCGCACCAGCATGTGGCCCAGCTCAACCGTGGCGCTTCTGCCATCCAGGTAATTGACCCCGGAATGGGCTTTTTTGCCAAATACCTCCACCGTGATACTGCACGCGCCCTTTCTGGCCGTGAGAACGCCGTCCTCGTCTCTGGAGGGCTCGAAAACAAAGGCCATCTCCGCGCCGGGGATCTCCGTGTCGAACACCGCGTGGCCGGTGGGGGTTCCGGTCTCCTCATCGCAGTTAAAGATAAAGACGATCTCCTTGTTCGGCAGCATATCCGCTTCCTGCATAATCCTTACCGCATGGATCGCCACCAGGATTCCGCCCTTGCAGTCCACGATCCCCAGGCCGTAAGCCGTATCCCCGTCCTCGTGATACGGATAAGCCGCTGTGTCGCCCCGGTGGAAAACCGTGTCCGTATGCGCGCTCAAAAGAATTTTGCCCTCAGGCTTTTCCGGCTTCAGCCGGGCGACAATGTGGATGCCGTAGCCCTCGGCGTAGTGGTGGGTGATCTCAATTCCTTTGATCAGCTTCAGCTGCCGGTCGATGATCTCCACGACCCTGGCATTTCCCTCCTCGTCCCCGGTGCCGCAGTCGATGGCGGCAAATTGTTTTATAATCTCAATCTGCTGACGCTGCGCCTCGGCTGCCCCTTTGCGTGCGGCGGCCACTACCTGCTCCGGATCTCTTCTGTTCTGGCTCATGTTTCACTCCTCCTGTCTCGTTGATATTTTATTAATCCGTCAATTTCTGCGGAGAAATATTCACTATCGTTGTATATTTTATCCATATATGGTATATTGCTATTATACTTCATTGTAGATATTGATCAACTTTTTAAATGTTATAATCGAATTCAAATTATAACTTTTTGTTATTGTAAAAGATGAGCTGCCACGGCTTCTTTTCAGCGTGGCGGACACCTGGAACGACAATGATTTGGGAGATGGGCGAATGTACCTGAAAGAACAGATTTACGTTTTAGAGATCTACAAGCAGCAGTCCTTGTCCAAGGCGGCGCAACGCCTCCATATCAGCCAGCCGGCGTTGAGCAACTACCTGAATCATCTGGAGCAAAATCTGGGAATTGCGCTGTTTGTCCGTGAAAAGCGACGTCTTGTGCCCACTGAGGCGGGAACCATATACATTGATATCGCCGCCCGGATGGTGCGGTTGCAGGAGACGTTTTACCTTCGGTTAAAACCCCTCCTGGAAACTGCGCCCTGCGTGCTCAGAATCGGCATCCAACGGATCCGGGGAGCCAGCATGATTCCTAAGATTCTGCAGTTTTTTGCGGAACGGTATCCTGAGATTAAAGTGGAGTTTCTGAAAGGCAGTTTTATGGAGCTGCTGTCCGGCTTGGAATCGGACGATCTGGATCTCCTGTTTGGGTACCATATTCCCTCCCTCTATCCCGCCTCCAGATATAAAAATTATTCCATTGCCAGGGATACACTTTATCTGGCGGTTTCCGAAAACCGCAGAGACTCAATTCCTTCAGATTTCAGCCGTCTGAGCGATGCAACCTTCATCCTGCATCCCAACACGCAGAGCGAACGTTTTTTGGAGAATGAATTTCTAAAAGAGAACCACATTGTACCGGAAAAGATTATAGAAGAGGACACCATGGAAGTGATTTTGCGCATGGCTACCATGAATATGGGGATATGCCTGATTGCGGGCAGCTATATCAAGTATTACAGGGCTCCGGGAATTTACTTCTACCCTACGGACTGCCGCTACAAAACCCTGGACTTCTGTATGTTCACTAAGAAAATGCAAGCTGCGCCCAAGTACCTGGAAGAACTGGCCGCCTTTACCAGAAACATTTTTTAGAATGAGGAAATGAAAAAGAGCAGCCAGCTAAAATGCGTGGCCGCTCTTCTTTCGGTTCTTATGCCAAAACGCTCTTCAAATACTCCGCAATCTCCGGCACCTGGCAGTTGGGGAAGAAGTATTCCTGGAACTTCTCGCCGCTGATGGCGGTCTTTAAGAAGTCCTGGTCAATGGTTTTTAAGATGGTCATGATGTCCTTATGGGTGATTTCCTTCACGCCGTCCAGAATCTTCTTGTTGCGCTGCTCCGGCACCACCCGCTCCTTGGGATAGCCCCCGCCGCTCTCGCAGCCGAAAAGCTTCTCAAAAATGTACTGAAGCCGCAGCTCCGCACCCCAGCCGAAGCCCTTGGCAAAGGGCAGGGCGATGGCGTTGCCGTCGTTGATCTGTGCGAACATGTAGGCGTCCTCGCTGTCCACGATGTGTCCGCAGAGCACGCCCGGGAACACGTTGCAGGCCAGCATTGCGCCCTCGCCGGTGCCGCAGCCGGTAACCACGTAGTCCGCGGCCTTGGAGTTGAGCAGGATGGCGGCCAGCAGGCCGTTCATCACGTAGGTCAGCTGAGTCTCGTCCTCGGCGGTGTACATGCCGTAGTTGTAAACCGTGTGGCCCATGGGCTCCACGACCTTTTTTAAGTTGCCGCAGATCATTTCGTTCTTGGCGGCCTGGCTGTTTTCATTGATTAATGCGATTTTCATATGAACATTCTCCTTAAATTGATTGAATAAAATAGTTGCGTTTATTTAACAAGTATAGAGGGCAGGTAGGTGACGATTCCGGGGATGTAGGTGCACATGAGCAGCACCACGACCAGAGGAATCAAAAACGGCAGGATGGATTTGTACAGCCGGTCCAGCTTTATTTTGGCCACGTCGGAGATGATAAACAGGCAGACGCCGAAGGGAGGGGTCACCTGGCCGATCATCAGGTTTAAGACCATGACCACGCCGAAGTGCACCAGGTCGATGTTTAAGTCCTTGACAATGGGCAGGAGAACCGGCAGCATCAGGGTCAGGATCGCGCCGGGTTCCATGAACATGCCCAGAATCAGCAGCACTACGTTTATGATCAGCAGGATTACAGCCGGATTCTGGCTGATTCCCAGAATAAAGCTGGCAATTTCGGCAGAGGCCCCTTCTTTCACCAGCACGTATGTAAACAGCGTGGAGGTGCCGATGATAAACAGAGTGTTGGCCGAGGTGATGGCCGATTCCAGCAGGCAGTCCGTGAAGGTTTTCCAGTCCATGGTGCGGTAGACGATCAGCGCTATGATCAGGGAGTAGGCCACCGCGATGCTGGAAGCCTCGGTAGGAGTGAACCAGCCGGTGGTGAATCCCGCCAGAATGATGAGCGGCGTGATCAGGGACAGAATGGAACCGAAAAACTGCCGGACCAGGGCCGCCATCCGGAAGGGATGACGCTCAAACTTATATTTGATGGCAAAGAGAAATACCAGAACCATCAGGGCCACGCCCATTAACAGTCCGGGCAGCACGCCGCCCATGAACAGCTTGGCCACGCTGACGCTGGCCGTGGCGCCGTAAATGATCAGGGGGATGCTGGGCGGGAAAATGGGGCCGATGACCGAGGAGGCCGCCGTCACAGCGCCGGAAAAATCTTCGTCATAGCCGTTTTTCGTCATGGCCTCCATCTCGATGGTACCAAGGCCGCCGGCATCCGCCGCAGCGCTGCCGGACATGCCCGCAAAAATAATACTGGCCACAACGTTCGCGTGCCCCAGGCCGCCGGGAATCCAGCCCACCAGCTCCTTGGCGAAGCTGAAGATCTTGTCCGTAATCTTGCCTGCGTTCATCAGGTTACCGGCCAGGATGAACAGCGGGATGGCGATGAGCAGGTAGGAGTCGATGCCGGTGACCATTTTCTGGCCGATGACCATCATGGGGTAGTCTAAAACCAGGCAGCCCAGAACCGCGCTGGCGCCGATGGAGATACTGATCGGAACGCCGATCAGCAGCAATATAACGAAGGTGATAAAAAATATTGCCATACTTGGGGTCCTCCTTTAATGTACTGCCTTGCCGCGCAGCGTCTGAATCCGGTCAAGAACCTGGTAGACGGTCTTTACGACAATGAATCCGCCCGCGATAGCCATGGGAAGGAAATGCCAGGCTTTGGACAGAAACTGCATGGTGGAGAAGTAGCTGGTGCTGTTGATCTTGTACATGCCTTTGTAAGCGACGATCATGATGATGCCCAGGCCGAAGCTGAACAGCTTGTTGATGAACCAGAAGGTGGTCTGTACCTTGGGATTGGCCCGCACGTACAGCATGTCCAGGGTGATCAGCCGGTCCTTGTCGTAGAGCACCACGACGCCCAGAAACGCCATCCACATGAACAGGAAGCCGCACAACTCGGTGGAGGAGCGGAAGGACTTGTTGAAGAAATTGCGCAGGCACAGCTCGTAGAGCATGATGCCCACAATACCGGCCACCAGGACCATCAGGGCGGCGGATACGATTTTTACAAAGATGTCGGTGATTTGCTTATAAACTTTCACGGTATCACTCCCTTATCGTTTAGAGGGGCTGCAATCCCGGCGGGAATGCAGCCCCCTGCTTGAAGAGTCTCTTTATTTTGCTAAGATTTCGTCCAGGATCTCCTGGTTGTACCAAGGCTCGTCTTTGTAGCGTAAGTAGTAGTCGTTTCCGCCCAGCTTGTCGATGAAGCTCTGGATGTCCGGGTTCTCGTCGAACTCAACGCCTGCGGCCTTCAGGGTCTCGGTAGCGGCCTGGTTGTCCTCGGCGATGGTGTCGAAGGAATACTTCGCGGCAGCCTTGGCCTGCTCTTTTAAGATCTCCTGATACTCAGCCGGAAGCTTGTCCCAGGAATCGGAGTTGGCGGCCATGGTGCAGCCCATCCACATGTAGTTGATAAAGCTGAAATACTTGATATCGTCGTAGGTGGCGTTGGCTACCAGGTGGTAGGTGGCGTTGTCCTGGCCCTCAGCGGTGCCGTTGGACAGGGCGATTGCCAGCTCGTTCAGCGCCAGGGCTACGGGGTTGGCGCCCAGGGCCTCCCAGCAGTCCAGGTACATCTGGCTGGTGGGAACGCGCAGCTTTAAGCCTTCCACGTCGGCCGCCGTATGTACGGGACGGTTGGTGGTGGAGATGTGGCGCATGCCGTTGTCGCCTTCCGCCAGATAGATCAGCCCGGTGGAGGGCAGGTCTGCAAAGATCTTCTCGCCGATCTCGCCGTTTACAACCTCGTAAGCCTGCTCAGCGCTGTCGAACAGGAACGGCAGGTCCAGGATCTTCGCCTTGTCGTAGAACTCTGTGAAACCGGAGGTTCCGGCAAAGATGATGTCGATGGTTCCCATACGGGCGGACTGAAGAGCTTCGGCGTCGTTTCCAAGCTCGCCGGAGTGGTGGGCGTCCAGAGTGATCTTGCCGCCGGAAGCCTCCTCAACCAGCTTCTTGTATTCCAGAATGGTCTTGGTGGGAACGGAATTCTCGTTGCCCGGGGAGTAGATGGTCAGCGTTACGGGGTCCAGCGCGTCCAGTGCGGAAGCGGCGGTAGTTTCTGTTTTGCCGGATCCGCCGCAGGCTGCCAGGGACAGTACCATGGAAGCGGACAGTGCCAGTGATAACATTTTTTTCATTTTTTACCCTCCTGAGTGACGTTACATTTGCGATATTGTATGATTGTATGACGTCTTGCGTTAACACAATTATAACATTTTGAGCCGCAATGTCTATGCACGAATGGTATAAAAAAGTTGTGAAGATTTTGTGAAGATTGCATAAAAAGGCTGTAGGTTATTTGTGGAAGATGGGAGAAGAATGGGGGGAGAAAGGTGGCAAAAAAATCCTGATTACAACGTTTTGAATAATAATTGCAGGAAGTATCGCATATCGGGTTGTAGAATTTTTTGAATTGGCATGGGACGCAGCTGCGGCTGCGGAGGAACATAAAGGGGATGGAGTTGGGGATAAAGGTCTGAAAAAAAGCGGACGCCGTGGATGGCTGTCCGCTTTTGGAATGTTTTTACCTACGCCAGAAGACTCTTTAAATACTCCGCGATCTCCGGCACCTGACAGTTGGGGAAGAAATACTCCTGGAATTTCTCGCCGCTGATGGCGGTCTTTAAGAAGTCCTGGTCAATGGTTTTTAAGATGGTCATGATGTCCTTATGGGTGATTTCCTTCACGCCGTCCAGAATCTTCTTGTTGCGCTGCTCCGGCACCACCCGCTCCTTGGGATAGCCCCCGCCGCTCTCGCAGCCGAAAAGCTTCTCAAAAATGTACTGAAGCCGCAGCTCCGCACCCCAGCCGAAGCCCTTGGCAAAGGGCAGGGCGATGGCGTTGCCGTCGTTGATCTGTGCGAACATGTAGGCGTCCTCGCTGTCCACGATGTGTCCGCAGAGCACGCCCGGGAACACGTTGCAGGCCAGCATTGCGCCCTCGCCGGTGCCGCAGCCGGTAACCACGTAGTCCGCGGCCTTGGAGTTGAGCAGGATGGCGGCCAGCAGGCCGTTCATCACGTAGGTCAGCTGAGTCTCGTCCTCGGCGGTGTACATGCCGTAGTTGTAAACCGTGTGGCCCATGGGCTCCACGACCTTTTTTAAGTTGCCGCAGATCATTTCGTTCTTGGCGGCCTGGCTGTTTTCATTGATTAATGCGATTTTCATATGAACATTCTCCTTAAATTGATTGAATAAAATAGTTGCGTTTATTTAACAAGTATAGAGGGCAGGTAGGTGACGATTCCGGGGATGTAGGTGCACATGAGCAGCACCACGACCAGAGGAATCAAAAACGGCAGGATGGATTTGTACAGCCGGTCCAGCTTTATTTTGGCCACGTCGGAGATGATAAACAGGCAGACGCCGAAGGGAGGGGTCACCTGGCCGATCATCAGGTTTAAGACCATGACCACGCCGAAGTGCACCAGGTCGATGTTTAAGTCCTTGACAATGGGCAGGAGAACCGGCAGCATCAGGGTCAGGATCGCGCCGGGTTCCATGAACATGCCCAGAATCAGCAGCACTACGTTTATGATCAGCAGGATTACAGCCGGATTCTGGCTGATTCCCAGAATAAAGCTGGCAATTTCGGCAGAGGCCCCTTCTTTCACCAGCACGTATGTAAACAGCGTGGAGGTGCCGATGATAAACAGAGTGTTGGCCGAGGTGATGGCCGATTCCAGCAGGCAGTCCGTGAAGGTTTTCCAGTCCATGGTGCGGTAGACGATCAGCGCTATGATCAGGGAGTAGGCCACCGCGATGCTGGAAGCCTCGGTAGGAGTGAACCAGCCGGTGGTGAATCCCGCCAGAATGATGAGCGGCGTGATCAGGGACAGAATGGAACCGAAAAACTGCCGGACCAGGGCCGCCATCCGGAAGGGATGACGCTCAAACTTATATTTGATGGCAAAGAGAAATACCAGAACCATCAGGGCCACGCCCATTAACAGTCCGGGCAGCACGCCGCCCATGAACAGCTTGGCCACGCTGACGCTGGCCGTGGCGCCGTAAATGATCAGGGGGATGCTGGGCGGGAAAATGGGGCCGATGACCGAGGAGGCCGCCGTCACAGCGCCGGAAAAATCTTCGTCATAGCCGTTTTTCGTCATGGCCTCCATCTCGATGGTACCAAGGCCGCCGGCATCCGCCGCAGCGCTGCCGGACATGCCCGCAAAAATAATACTGGCCACAACGTTCGCGTGCCCCAGGCCGCCGGGAATCCAGCCCACCAGCTCCTTGGCAAAGCTGAAGATTTTGTCCGTGATCTTGCCTGCGTTCATCAGGTTGCCGGCCAGGATGAACAGCGGGATGGCGATCAGTAGATAGGAGTCGATTCCGGTAACCATTTTCTGGCCGATGACCATCATGGGGTAGTCTAAAACCAGGCAGCCCAGCACGGCGCTGGCGCCGATGGAAATACTGATCGGGACGCCGACCAGCAGAAGAATCACAAAAGTGATGAAAAAGATTGCCATTGTACAGTTCCTCCCTTAGTTTGTGTTGGTTCCGTGTGGGACTACAATCCGATCCATAAGCTGGTAGACGGTCTTAACGACGATAAAGCCGCCCGCGATGGCCATGGGCAGGAAATGCCAGGCTTTGGACACAAACTGCATGGTTGAAAAGTAGCTGGTGCTGTTGATTTTGTACATACCCTGATAGGCGACGATCATAATGATTCCCAATCCCAGGCTGAAAATTTTGTTGATCATCCAAAATGTGGTCTGAACCTTTGGGGTGGCGCGCACGTACAGCATGTCCAGAGTGATCAGACGGTCCTGATCGTACAGCACGATCACGCCCAAAAACGCCATCCACATAAACAGAAAGCCGCACAGTTCCGTAGAGGCGCGGAAGGATTTGTTTAAAAAGTTGCGCAGGCTCAGTTCATAGAGCATGACGCCTACAAGGCTCGCGATAAGGCACATTAGGATGACAGACACAATCTTCACAAAAATATCTGTGATTTGTTTGTAGATTTTCACTGTATTCTCCCCCTATTCTTTAGGGGGCTGCAATCCCGGCGGGAATGCAGCCCTCTTTGGCTGATGGTTTGTATCCGTTCAATACCCTCACAGATACGATGGTTTCTTATTTTGCTAAGATTTCATCCAGAATTTCCTGGCTGTACCACGGTTCATTTTCGTAGCGCAGGTAATAATCGTTTCCGCCCAGCTTGTCCTTAAAACTCTGGATATCCGGGTTCTCATCAAATTCCACACCCGCGGCCTTCAGCGTCTCGGTAGCCGCCTGGTTGTCCTCGGCGATGGTATCGAAGGAATATTTGGCGGCAATTTTTGCCTGGTCTTTCAGGATCGCCTGATACTCGGCGGGAAGCTTCTCCCAGGATTCTGCATTGGCGGCCATGGTGCAGCCCATCCACATGTAGTTGATAAAGCTAAAGTATTTGATGTCGTCGTAGGTGGCGTTGGCAACCAGATGGTAGGTGGCGTTATCCTGCCCTTCTGCGGTGCCGTTGGACAGTGCGATGGCCAGTTCGTTCAGGGCCAGGGCGACCGGGTTGGCGCCCAGGGCTTCCCAGCAGTCCAGATACATCTGGCTGGTGGGTACGCGCAGCTTTAACCCCTCCACATCGGCGGCCGTATGAACGGCGCGGTTGGTGGTGGAAATTTGGCGCATACCGTTGTCGCCCTCGGAGAGATAGATCAGTCCGGAGGAGGGCAGATCCGCGAAGATCTTTTCGCCGATCTCGCCGTTTACTACCTCGTAAGCCTGCTCGGCGCTGTCAAACAGGAAGGGCAGATCCAAAATTTTCGCCTTATCGTAAAACTCCGTAAAACCGGAGGTCCCTGCAAAGATAATGTCGATGGTTCCCATACGCGCAGACTGAAGGGCCTCGGCATCGTTGCCCAGTTCTCCGGAATGGTGGGCATCCAGGGTGATCTTGCCGCCGGAAGCTTCCTCAACCAGCTTTTTGTACTCCAGAATCGTCTTGGTGGGCACGGAATTCTCGTTGCCCGGCGAATAGATGGTCAGTGTGACCGGGTCCAGGGCGTCCAAACCGGAGACAGCTGTCTGGGAACCGGTCTCACCGGCGCTCTCATCCTGGGCTGCGGCAGTTGCAGCCGGTGTGGTGGGAGCTGCAGCGGTTGTCTCCGTTTTCCCTGAGCCGCCGCAGGCCGCCAGGGACAATACCATAGAGGCGGACAGTACCATCGATAACATTTTTTTCATTTTCTTTCTCCTCCTGTTTCATCATATGTGCAGCGATTGCCATATTGTATGATTGTATGATGTCTTAATGCGTTACAGGTATTATAACATTTTGACCTTGAATGTCCATGCACGAAAATTATAAAAATTTTGGGCAGTATGCACAAAAACTACGCCTATAATTTGTGAGGTATTAAGAAAACGTTAAAATTTTAAGGCAAAAAATATCCCGTACATTACTTTTTGACAAATAATGTACGGAATTTTTGTTACCTTATTGTGGATTTTTCCAGATCCTTTACCACGAGATTTAAATGTTCTTCCATGCTGCGCTCGCCTGCCGCCGCATCCCGCCGCTTGAAGGCGTCCAGGATATTCTGGTGAGGCTCGATGGCGTTGGCCGCGTTCTGCGGGATGTAGAAGGTCTTGCTTCGGAAGTTCTTTACATGCTTTTCCACCTGTTTGCTGATGCTGATCAGCAGCTGGTTGCGGCTGAACTCCACGATGGCGGAGTGGAACTTCTCGTCGTTGATGCTGATAGCCGGAACGTCGTGGCTGTTGACCGCGGCGGTAAATTTTCTGTGGATGTGTTCCAGCTGCGCCACGTCCTCGTCGGAACAGCGCTCGATGGCCAGGCGAACGGACAGCGGTTCAATGGCCATGCGGACCTCCAGAAAGTCCTTGGTCTCCACCTCGTGCTCGGTGAACCACTGCATGACGTCGCCCAACTCGATCTCGGACGTTCTGGCGGCAAACGCGCCCTTGCCCGGTCTCAGCTCCACATAACCGGTGGCTTCCAATATGCGGAACGCCTCCCGCACGGTGCCTCTTCCCACACCCAACTGTTCACAGAGCTCTTTTTCCACCGGCAGTTTGTCGCCCACTGCGATTTCGCCGGAAAACAGATATTCCTTTAACTTGTCCACAACCTGTTGGACGATGGGCATCCGCTTTACTGACTCCATGGGAATCCCCCTTTATACATACTCGCAATTTGTCATACCAATCATGTTTTTTATCCTAATACCAAAGCGGATTTTTGTCAACCTGCAATAAAGTTTTCTTTTTATGGGGATTGATCATTGACATTTGCACAATGCTCTGCTATCCTGTGATCAGATTGTATTATTGTATGATGACAATGGAAACACAAAATCTTAGCTGACCATAATGGAGGAATCATGATGGAAATTGCAAGTCTGGAAAAAGTCTGCCGCACCGTGCGCCGTGATATTATCAATATGACCGCCGACGCGGCATCCGGCCATCCGGGCGGCTCACTGTCCGCCGTGGAGATTATCACAACATTGTTTTTCGACAAAATGAACATTGATCCGCAGAATCCGAAGAAGGCGGACCGGGACCGTTTCGTGCTGTCCAAAGGCCACGCAGCGCCCTGCTACTACGCGGTGTTAGGTGAGCGGGGATTTTTCGACAAGGCGGAATTTAAGAACTTCCGCCAGCTTCACAGCTTTCTCCAGGGCCACCCGGACGCTAAGAAATGCCCGGGCGTGGACGCCTCCACCGGCTCCCTGGGACAGGGCATCTCCATTGCAGTGGGGATGGCTCTTGGCGCGAAAAAACTGGATCACAGCGATGTGAAGGTATACACGCTTCTGGGAGACGGCGAGCTCCAGGAGGGCCAGGTTTGGGAGGCTTCCATGGCGGCGGCCCACTACGGCCTGGATAATCTGACCGTGATTATCGACAACAACGGGCTGCAGATCGACGGCGCCAACAACCAGGTTATGAGCCTGGGCGACTTAAAGGCCAAGTTCACGGCATTCGGCTTCCAGGTTCTGGAAATTGATGGAAATGATCTGGGCCAGGTGTCGGAAGCCCTTGACGCGGCGGCGGAGGATGGCAAGCCCAAATGCATCATCGCCCACACGGTAAAGGGCAAGGGCGTGTCCTTTATGGAGAATCAGGTGGGATGGCACGGCAAAGCTCCCAGTGAGGAGGAGCGCCGTCAGGCATTAAAGGAATTGGAGGAAGAGTCATGAGCGAACTGAAAGCAATCCGCGTCGCCTACGGTGAGGCGCTGGCGGAACTGGGAGAGAAGAATCAGAAGGTGGTGGTGCTGGACGCGGATCTGGCCCACGCTACCATGACAGCGACATTTGCAGACAAATTCCCGGAGCGTTTCTTCAACGCGGGTATCGCGGAGGCCAACATGGTGGACATGGCGGCCGGCCTGTCCACCATGGGATACGTTCCCTTTGCCAGCACCTTTGCGGTGTTCGGCGCGGGCCGGGCTTACGATCAGGTGAGAAACGGCTGTGCGTATCCGAATTTCAACGTGAAATTCGGCATGACCCACGCGGGCGTCACCCTGGGCGAGGATGGCGGAAGCCACCAGGCCATCGAGGATCTGGCGCTCATGCGTGTGATCCCGGGCATGACCGTGGTGGTGCCCTGTGACGCCAGCGAGACCCGCCGGGCCGTGATGGCTCTGGCCGATATGCAGGGACCCGCTTACCTGCGCCTGGCCCGCCTGCCCTCCCCGGTGTTCGAGGAGGAGATGCCCTTTGAGATTGGAAAGGCCAACGTGCTGCGGGATGGAAGTGGCGTGGCGGTGTTCGCCTGCGGAATCATGGTGAACACGGCGCTGGAGTGTGCGAAAAAGCTGGAGGCCGAGGGTATTTCCGTTGCCGTGATCAACATGCACACCATCAAGCCCATTGACCGCGACTGCATTTTAAAATACGCGGCCAAGTGCGGGAAGATCGTGACCGTGGAGGAGCACAGCGTGATCGGCGGGCTGGGCGACGCCGTGGGCAGCGTGCTTCTGGAAAACGGCTGTCCGGTGAAATTCCGTAAGATCGGCGTCCAGGACCGCTTCGGCCAGTCCGGCAAGCCCGCCGACCTTCTGGAAGAGTACGGACTGAGCGAGGGACAGGTGTACCGTCAGATTAAGGAAATGACCGAGTAGCATTCGGGGAATATGGAGTGTAACGAAGCTGGAATAAGCTGAACTGTGAAAAAAGCCGCAGAGCTGCCGCGGAATGCGGCAAATCTGCGGCTTTTGGCGTTTGGAGAATAAGCGGGGCGCGATCCCGGGGCAGCGGTATCCCGGGCGGCGCAGGGCCGCCGGTTTCCATCGCTTTACCGCGGGTTTTAGCTGCCATATGTTAAAGAAGGGCTTGTTTCAAAACGCCCCATGATTTATAATAAACACGGACATACCGCGCGCGTGACAGCCGTGACAGGCCGTGCGGGGCCGCGGCAGACTATAATATAAGGATAAAGGGAGATTGTGTCATGAAGATTGCGATGGGCAATGATCACACAGGAATTGAACTGAAAAATATCATCAAAGAGTTTGTGGAAGGCAAGGGTTACGAGGTGATTGACCTGGGAACCAACGCGCCGGAGAGCTGCGATTATCCGGTTTACGGTGAGAAGGTGGGCCGGGCCGTGGCGGACGGGGAAGCGGATCTGGGCATCGCCATCTGCGGAACCGGAGTGGGAATTTCCCTGGCCTGCAACAAGGTAAAGGGCATCCGCGCCTGCGTTTGCAGCGAGCCCTACACCGCCAAGCTTTCCAGGCAGCATAACAATTCCAACGTTCTTGCCTTCGGCTCCCGCGTGGTGGGCAGCGAGCTTGCCAAGATGATCACCGAGGCCTGGCTGGACGCCGCGTTCGAGGGCGGACGCCATCAGCGCCGCGTGGATATGGTGATGGAGATTGAAAAGCGCTGATCGTGCGGAAACCGTTTATATGAGCGGGGGAGACCGCGCGGGAACCGCCGGCCGGGCGGGGAGGCGATCCAGCAGCCGCCGATGCGGCGGCGCCTTAAAAATATTAAGAAAGAGGGGAAGGCATACATGAAAAAGATTGGATTTATCGGCATCGGCATTATGGGGAAATCCATGGTCAGAAACCTGATGAAAGCGGGATATGAGGTGGCGGTTTACAACCGTACCAAGTCCAAGGCGGAGGATGTTGTGGCGGAGGGCGCGCTGTGGTGCGACACCGTGGCCCAGTGCGCGGCCGGACGGGACGTGGTGATTTCCATCGTGGGATATCCCAAGGACGTGGAGGAAGTCTATTTTGGCGAGGGCGGCGTCATTGCCCACGCGGACCCGGGAACCTGCGTCATCGACATGACCACCACCAGCCCCAAGCTGGCGGTCCGTATCTACGAGAACGCCCGCAAAAAGGGCTTAAAGGCGCTGGACGCCCCGGTAACCGGCGGGGATACCGGAGCCAAAGCGGGCACCCTGACCATTCTGGTGGGAGGCGACCAGGAGGCATTTGAGACCTGTCTGCCGGTGTTTGAAGCCATGGGTAAAAATATCCGCTACGAGGGTAAGGCGGGCAACGGGCAGCACACCAAGATGTGCAACCAGATCGCCATCGCCGGTGCGCTCAGCGGCGCCTGCGAAGCCATCGCCTACGCCAAGGCCGTGGGTCTGGATCCCCAGGTGATGCTGGACTCCATCAGCACCGGAGCGGCGGGCAGCACCCAGCTGAGCAACGTTGCCTCCAGAATTCTCAAGGACGATTACGACCCCGGGTTCTTCATCAAGCACTTCATCAAAGATATGAAGCTGGCTTCCGAGGAGGCCGAGGCTGCCGGCGCAAAGCTGGGCGTGCTGGACTATGTGCTGGACATGTACCGGGATCTGGAAACGGAAGGACTTGGAGACTTAGGAACACAGGCGCTGATTAAGTATTACGAGAAATAAACTGCAGGACAGGAAAACGCGGAAAAGCAGCTTTGCCGGCGGCAAAATAGCCACAGACAAAACTGCTTTTCTGAAACTCAGGGGATGAAACATGATCCCGCCCATTGGGAATGGAGGTCAAGAGATGAACGATCCATTACAATTTGAAACCCGCAGCGAATTCCGCGCCTGGCTGTCCGCAAATTGCGCGTCCAGCGGCGGCGTCTGGCTGCTGTTTGGCAAGACGGAGGAAATCAAGACGCTTAAAGCCGGCGAGGCTCTGGAGGAAGCGCTCTGCTTCGGATGGATCGACGGGGTGATGAAGCGGATTGACGATCAGTCCTACAAGAAATACTTCTCCGCGCGCAGAGCCGGCAGCAAGTGGTCGGAAAAGAACAAAGCGCTGACGGAGAAGCTGGAACAAAGCGGCCTGATGACGGATTTCGGCAGGGAGAAAATTCAGGAGGCCAGGAAAAACGGCCAGTGGGACAACCCTGCCGGTTCCCCGGCCGTGACGCCGGAGCAGATTGAAGCCGTAGCCGCTCTCCTGAGCGGAAATGAACAGGCCCACGCCAATTTTCTGGCGATGCCGCCTTCCGTTCGGAAAACCTACGCCAGAGCGTACTTTGACGCCAAGACCGAGGCGGGGCGCGCAAAACGCCTGGCCTGGATGACGGACCGGCTGGAGAAAAATCAAAAGCCCATGTGATGAAGGAACCTACCACTCCCGGGCAACCTTTTCCGACAGCCGTTCCTGCACAATCCCGCGCATCTGGTCTGTGCTGTAAAGCACCTCGATGTCCATCTTCCATCCGGTGCCCCTCAGATCATTGTGGGGGATGAAGCCAAAGTCGTAGGTTTCCCCGTCGATGCGGATCACCATGGAAGAATCCGTCAGCTCCACGGTTTTGGGCTTCCGGAAAAAATGCAGGTCTTTGCGGTACATTTTCTTCGCCAGCCGGAAATAAGCGTTGACGATGGTGTCGATGTCCTCCATATCCCCGCCGTTGTTTATTTTGTAGATCGCCCGCTCCAGTTTTTCCTCGGAAACGAGTAAATGAAGGATTTTTTCTAATAGCATGGCTGCGCCCCCTTAAGCGCCAGTTTCAGAATCACGTTTCCGGCTTCTTTTTCCACGCCTTTAAGCAGGCATTTCCAATCACTGCCAGTCCAATGAGAATAAAAACGCAGGACACCGGGCGTTTAAAGAAGATTGTCATGCTGCCGTGGCTGAGCTTTAAGGCCCGGCGGAATTCACCCTCGAACATGGAGCCCAGTACCAGGCCCAGCACGATGGGAGCGGTGGGAAAGCCGCCGCGGATCATGAGATAGCCGAACAATCCGATCGCCAGAGTCAAAATCACGTCGAAGAAATTACTTCTCAGCGCAAAAGAACCCACCAGGGAGAGGATTACCAGCGCCGCGTTTAAGTAGTGCACCGGTACGTTGAGAATGCGCACAAACAGTTTGATTCCAACGCACTGGATCAGCACCATAAGGATTGTGGCCATGAGGACGGTTGCGAAGATTTCCGATACCACCTGGGGGGAGTCCGCAAACAGAGCCGGACCGGGCCGCAGGCCGTGAATGATCAGTCCGCCCATGAGTGCGGCGGTTACGCTGTCGCCGGGGATTCCAAGGGTCATCATGGGGATCAGGGCGCCGCCGCAGACGCCGTTGTTGGCCGCTTCCGAGGCGATTACTCCCTCGTAGGCTCCGTTTCCAAACTCATCCGGATGCTTTGAAAAGCGTTTTGTCTGGTCATAGGCGATAAAAGAGGCGATATTCCCGCCGGTTGCGGGGATGATCCCGATGCCCGTTCCGATTATGCTGGAACGGATAATATTCCATTTCTGCTCCCATATCTTTTTAAAACTGGGAAGAAAATTTTTGAGCTTTAATTCCCGGGCGTCCACATGCGGATTCCCTTTCCCCGTGCAGCTGATGATAATCTGCGGGATTGAATAAAGACCGATCATGGCGGGAATGGTGCTGACTCCCGTCATCAGGTTGATATTGCCGAAGGTGAAGCGCAGGTCGCCCCAAATCGGATCCGTGCCCACAAAGGAGAGAATCACGCCCACGATTCCGGCGATCAGCCCTTTGATCAGGGATTTGCCTGACACGGCCGCGATGATGGTCAGTCCGAAAAATGCCAGGGCGGCATACTCCGGCGGTCCGAAGCTGGTACACAGCCCGGCCAGGACCGGGGAGAGCGTCACCAGCAGAAACCAGCTCACAATACTGCCGAAGCCGGAGGCGAAAGCCGCCCAGCCCAGCGCCTCGGCGCCCCGGCCCTGTTTGGCCATGGGATAGCCGTCCAGGCAGGTAACAACCGCAGAGGGAGTGCCGGGGATATTTAACAGCGTAGCGGATACGGCGCCCCCGGCCATTCCTCCGATATAGGTGCCCAGCATCATGCCGAATGCGCTGGTGGTGTCCATGGTAAAGGTCAGCGGGATCAATAACGCCACGCCCATGGTGGCGGACAGTCCCGGCAGCGCTCCGAACACCAGACCCAGGAAGGTTCCGGCGGCGACGATCAGCAGAATCATCGGATTAAAAAATGTGGCGGCCGAGCTTTGAAACATCATAAGAATTGTGTCCATAGGTCCCTCCTGTTATCCGATGACAAGTTCCAGCAGCGGCTCCGGAAAGTCCACTCCGAAGGCCATGCCGAAAATAATGTAGATTGCCAGGGTGACAAAGGCTGATATAAGAACCGCCCTCAGCCTGGGCGTGTCGCGTTTCAGCAAAATGGATTCCGCAAAGAAAAACAGAAAGCTGCTGATACAGAATCCTAGAATTCTCCAGAAAAATGCATAGATCACGATTGCCGCCATGGTCAGGACGGTCCGTGGATCACGCTTCCCGGCGGAGGGATGATCCGCCGCTTGTGACCCCGGAGCCGGTTGGTCCGCCTGAACAGGCGCGGTCCGGCCTCCGTTCTGTTTTAACTGCACCGCCAGGCCGGCCATCAGCTTTCCGGCGCAGAATACCATCAGCACCAGAAGGATGCCCTTGGGGAAATCCATGGATGCCATGTCTGCGCCTGTAGCTACGGATTTCGACAGGCCGGCGGTGTAGTAAAGGAACGCGGCGCCCGCCAGGAGCAGAAGTAACACAATCCGTTCAAAAAAACGTTCCTCTTTTTTCATGTGTCTCCTCCATCCGGCCGGTTACTGCGCCCAGATCTCTTTGCTGGCATTTTCAAGTCCGCCGTACACGTCGTCCAGGAACACGTCCAGTTCCTCGCCGGTGATCGGCTGGGACACCAGGCCGCTTTCCTCGGCAAAGGCCTTGAAATCATCGCTTTCCAGCGCTTCCTTGAACATGGAGGCCAGTTTTTCTTTAGCTCCGGCATCCAGGCCAGCGGGGGCCATAATATAGGAGGCCTGACGGATATCTCCCAGCGTAAACACGTCGTATCCCAGAGATTCAAAGGTGGGAACATCCGGCATGGCGGCGAGCCCGTCCTTGTTGAAAACGCCCAGCACCACGAGGTCGTTGGATTTCACCTGAGCGATCACCTCGCTGGGCTTTAAAACGCCCGCGTCCACATGTCCGCCCAGGATTTCCGTGATCACCCGGGAACCGCCGTCAAAAGGCATGAATAAAAAGTCCGTGCCCGCAGCCTGACCTAAAAGTGTGGCGTAGGCCTGGTTTACGTTATTGGATCCGGGGATGCCGACGGAGATTTCCCCGGGGCTTGCTTTGGCTGCGTCGATCAGGCTCTGGGCGTCGGCGTATTTTCCGCCGCTCTTTGCCACCAGCACCACCGGTTCCTCGGCTACCAGGCAGATATTCTCCACCTTGTCCAGATCCGCCTCCGCCTTACCCTGGGCAACCAGCGCCAGGAAGGAGCTGGAGGCAAGGCCCACGGTGTAGCCGTCCGGCTTGGCGGTGAGAACTTCCGTGATTCCCACGGCGCTGCCGCCGCCGGGAGAGTTTTTCACGACCAGCTCCACATTGAATTTCTCCTTGAAAACGGGCTGCAGCGCACGGGCCATCAGATCGTTGGTCCCGCCTGGATTCCAGGGCACCACCACCGTAATCTCTTTATTGGGAAATTCCTTTTTTCCGCCTGCGCATCCGGTCAGAAGACCCGCAGCCAGCACCACGCTCAGCACACCGTATAACAATCTGTTCCGCATAAACTCTTCCTCCAATCATATCGTCTGAATTGTCTTTCGGATATTGGAGATATGCTCTTTCATCGCTGCCGCCGCCTGCTCTTCATCACGTGCTTTCAGTGCCTTCAGAATCTTCTTCATCTCGCCCTGGGTAGGGACCTGCCGGTCCGCCCAAGTCATGTTGACCCGCTGGATCCGCTGGATTTCCGGCATGTACCGCTGCATGATTTCCGCAATGATCACGTTGCCGCTGGCGCGGTAGATTTCATTGTGGAGCGCTACATCCGCGTCGTAGATGAACTGGCGTTTTTCCGCCTTTTCATCCCGGAACGCATCCATTTGGTCAAACAGGTCCTGAAGCTTGTCCAGCTGTTCCTCCGTCATGGAGACAACCGCTCTGCGGATCGCTTCAACTTCCAGAATTTCCCTGATATCACAGATACTTTTGGCACGTTCCACGGAAATCTTACTCACGAATGTGCCGTACTGTGGTTTAATGCTGACGAACCCTTCTTTTTCCAGTTTCGCCAGCGCACTTTTGATGGGAGCCCGGCTCACATCCAGGGCAGCTGCCAGCTGCGTCTCGGATATTTTCTCGCCGGGGGCGTATGTTAGCTGAACAATACCTTCCAATATCTTATCGTAAACATAATCGCTGATTGTCTTTTTCTCCAACATGGATCGTTTCTCCTACTTATTATTTTATAATAACAACTTTATCATATCGGATTTTATTCCACAAGCGATTATGCCCTTGATTTGGTTACATACCGAGTTCCTGCCAGATCTCCAGCAGCCGGTTATATTTTACGTTACGCTCCATCCGTACCGGAGATCCGAGCTTGATTTGGCGGGCGCCCACGGCCACCGCCAGATCCGCGATAAAGTCGTCCGCGGTTTCTCCCGAGCGGAGGGAGACGATGACGTCCATCCCGTTTTCCGAAGCGGTCCGGGCGGTTTTAATGGCTTCCGTCACCGTGCCGATCTGGTTGATTTTCAGGAGAACCGCATTTGCGCTGCGGCGCTCGATCCCTCTGCGCAAACGCTCCGGATTGGTTGCAAACAGATCGTCCCCCACAATCTGCACACCGGGAAGTGCGCCGGACAGCTCTGCAAACCCGTTGAAATCATCCTGATCCAGCCCGTCCTCAATCAGAGTCAGGGGAAATTCGCCGCACAGACCGCGGTAGTAGGAGATCATTTGGGAAGCGCTGAGATAGCGGTTCTCCCCCATCCGGTATACGCCCCGGTCAGGCTCCCACAGCTCGCTGGCCGCCACATCCAGTCCCAGGCTGACGTTTCCGGCATATCCCAGGCTCCGGGCGGTGTCCAGAATCCAGCGGAAGGCTTCACGGGAGGAAGCGCAGGGTGCGGCCAGAGCGCCTCCGTCCTCCGGGAAATCCCCATAACATCCCCGCAGCGCTTTTTCCAGGGAAAAGCGCAGCTCGCAGAGGGCGTCCAACTCCTCCGGAAAGGAGGAAAATCCGTGAAAGACCGCCATGTAATCCTCAAACTCCATCCCTGAGGTGGAGAATACGCCGCCCGCAATCACCGTGGCCAGGATATCCGGCAGCGCAGGCCGGATGTCTTTTTGGCCCAGATAGCGGTAGACCGGTTGATTTGTGGAAGCCGCGCCAGCCTTTGCGGCGGCTACTGAGGCGGCCAAAAGGGCGTTTCCGCCAAGCCGGTGCTTGTCCGGCGTGCCGTCCAGACGGCACAGAGTCTGGTCGATGGCTTCCTGGTCCGCCACGTCCATTCCGGCCAGCGCGCGGCAGATTTCCGTGGAGATATTTTCCGCCGCTTTCCTGGCTCCGCGGCCGTTGTGGCGGGTTTCGCCGTCGTACAGCTCAAAGGCCTCGTACTTTCCCCGGGACGTGCCGCTGGGGACGGAAGCCGTGACGTGGATTCCGCGCTCCGTGATCAGTTGGGCTTCCACGGTGGGACGGCCCTTGGCGTTTAGGATTTCCCGGCCGTTAATTGCCGCAATCCGATCCATTTCCCTCCTCCTTTCCGATTAAAACAATCCGCAGGTTCATAACATTGGTTCCGGTGTGCCCGGTGATCAGGTCGTCGCCCAGATGTTCCAGCATTTCACCTGAATTGTGGTCGTGAAGTACCTTGGCCAGGTGAATTTTCTGCTCCCGTATCCGGCGCACGGTGGCTCCGTCCACGATTCCGCCCGCCCGGTCGCAGGGACCGTCCGTACCGTCTGTGTCCAGGCTGATAAAGGCATAGCCCGCTCGATGGCGGATCTTCCCCGCAAAGCCCAGAACCGTTTCCTGATTCGGGCCTCCGCTTCCGCAGCTCTCCTGAATGGTTACGGTGGTTTCGCCCCCTGAGATCAGTGCGCATGGCGGTTGGAAGGGGCGGTTGGAGGTGAGAACCTCGTCGGTGATGCCTGCCATCACGATGCCGACGTCCTTGGCTTCGCCCTCCATTGTGGTAGAGATCACATGGGGCGTGTAGCCCAGAGCATGAGCCGACTGGGCCGCCGCCTGGCAGGCCAGCTGGGGATCGGCCACGGAAAATACTGCCTGCCGCATTCCGTCCAGGCTTTTGACGGTTTCCAGCTCCGGATGTTCCAGACCGTACAGGAGGTAACTGCGGACCGGTTTTGGAGCCTGCTCCCACAGCTCATAGTCCTTCAGCACCTGAATGGCATCCGCGAAGGTGGTGGGATCCGGCAGGCACATATCCGGCCACGGCATATCCGGCGGGGCCGTGTCAAAGGTCAGCGTCACGACCATGGCGGGCTGTCCGTACTGGACCAGGCGTCCGCCCTTCATCAGGCAGATGTGTTTGCGGACCATATTGATCTTGCCGATCTCCGCCCCGCAGTTGAGCAGATCCAGATTGATCTGCCTGAGATTTTCCAGGGTAATCCCCCCGGCCGGTTTGTTGACAAGGGCGGAGGAACCGCCGGTGACAGCGGCAAAGACCAGGTCGCCCTCGCCCGCCTCCGACAGGATGCGCATCAGCTTATCCGCTGCCTCGATGCTGCGGGCATCCGGGATGGGGTGGCTGGATTCGAAGATTTCAATATGGGGGAGACGGCGTTTTTCGCCGTCTTTTACAATGACGGTTCCGGCTCTGATGCGTTCCCCGAAGATTTCGTCCAGAGCCTGGGCGATGGGAAAGGAACCCTTCCCTGCGCCCACGACGTAAATATGATTCACGTGGTCCCAGGGAATTTCCAGCCCGCCCACGCGGATACAGGAACCATCACAGGAGATCAGCCTGCGGACCGCCTCATAGGGAATCACCCTGCGGATTCCGGCTTCCGCGATTTCCAGCGCGTCTGCTCTGAGCTTATGATCGCCATTGGCAATGATGCGCTCATAGTTGGAAAATAGCGTGCTCATACGTTGGTCTCGTCCTCCCTTCCCAACAAGATACCGTCCGCGCTGAAGCGCCAGGGTGAACCGGCCCAATCGCCGGAAATGTGTTCCATAGCCTGAGCTTCCCGCACAAGGGCTTCAGAAATCTCCATTTCATCGAGCCGCAACGTGTTTTTGATCCGCACGATGCGCAGGTTTTCATAATCTGCATCCGGTGCGGTTTTGATTCCGGCCCGTATGGTGTCAAAATCATTGTCCATAATGATCGGAATTTTGCAGCCCAGAGTCGTTCTGGCCGTCAGACCGTTGGGATAGGTCTTGGACATAGACATTTTTTCGAAGGCTCTCCGGCAGGCGATGTCAGCCAGTCCGATGCCGGAGGCATTTCCGTCGGACTCCTCTGTCAAATCCAGAACCACCAGCCGTTTTGTGAAAGGCCGGGCGGTCATGTGCTCGGAGGTGAAACGCTGGACGATGTTGCAGTCCATGCCGGTGCCGGTGATATTTTTCCCGATTTCATCCACCACAAGGAGGTCCAGACTGCTGAACGGAATGCGGGGAAGGTAGGTCTTGGCCTTCTCCAGCAGGGCCGGTTCCTCCTGCAGGATATTGTCCTTCGGGAAGGCGCGGATCATACAGGTCTGGTCGTAGGCATTTTCCATCAGCCCCAGGCAGAAGAGCAGATTGGAGCGTTCCATGTGGACGCGCCCGATTTTCTCCAGATTGACGCCCATGTTCGCCATGCCTTTGATGTGGCAGTAGTCCGCGCCTCTCTGCTTGCCAAGGCCGATGACGCTCATTTTCACCATGCCGCTCTCGTATTTGCCGCGGAAGCTGCTGTGCGGTTTGATCCGGGCGATGCTGACCGTGAAATCCGCACAGTTGGCATAGTGGTCGAAATAGACGGGCACGCCCTCCGGCGTGTGCCCGATGCAGTCGGTCTCCATAGTGGCGCGGATTGGAACGCCCATGGCCTGCTCGCTGATGCCCAGGTGTTCCAGGATGATCTTCTGGTTTTGGGCAATGGCTCCGCCGTGGCTGCCCATGGCGGGTACGATAAAGAGGGAGGCCCCGTGTTCACTGAGAACGTTGATCACGGTTTTTACAATCCCAGGTAAATTCGTGATGCCGCGGCTTCCCACCGCCAGAGCCACCTGTTTGCCTCTCACACGGCCGATGTCCGGGATTTGAGAGATTTCCCGCCGGATGGTTCCGGCGATATCCGTCACGCGGTCGCGGTCGAACTCCTGAGAAACCCGATACATGCGGGGAAGCCGGACGCTGTCCAAAATGTCGTCATATGTTCCCATGTTATCCCCTTTCTGATTGGATACTAGTTACTAACTACTAGTATACTAGCAGAGATAAAACCAAATTTCTACCGGTAAAATCAACTAATTTAACCGATATTTTTGTGGAACATGGACAGGGGGAGAAGATGAAAGGAGGGGGAGACAAAAAAGGCTGCCCCGAACTCACATTCAGGACAGCCTCTAAAAGGCGTTCAACCCATATAGATCTTAGTAATTCTCAACCTTGCGCTCAAAATAAGCTTTCGGATGTGCGCAGCAGGGACAAACTTCCGGGGCTTCCGGTCCTTCGTGGATGTATCCGCAGTTTCTGCACTTCCAGCCCAGAGGGGCGTCGTCCTTGAAGGTCTTGTCGTTCTTGTAGCTCTCCAGCAGCTTTAAGTAGCGTCTCTCATGAGCAGCCTCAACCTTGGCAACCAGCTCGAACTTGACAGCCAGTTCCTCGAATCCCTCCTCGCGGGCCTCGCGGGCCATACGGGCATACATGTCGGTCCACTCGTAGTTCTCGCCCTCAGCCGCGTCCGCCAGATTCTCCTCAACGGTGCCGATGCCGCCGTGCAGTTCCTTGAACCACATCTTTGCGTGCTCTTTCTCCTGATCCGCGGTCTCCAGATATAAAGAAGCCATCTGCTCGTAACCGGCCTTCTTGGCTGCGGAGGCGTAATAGGTGTACTTATTGCGGGCCTGGGACTCGCCGGAGAATGCGTCCTTTAAGTTCTGCTCGGTCTTTGTTCCTGCGTATTTTGATGCCATGTTTGTACCTCACCTTTCTCGTTTGTATAATTTAATGCTACCTATCCTCTATTGTATGCCATATTTTGGCAAAATTCAATAAATTTTTTTCGCCGTCTGAACTGTTACAATTTTTATCAAATATCAGGTGCGCCGGCGCTTCCAGCGGGGATTTACCGGATACCGCCGGCGCGTTTGGCGGAAGGATCAGCCGAAGTATCTCTTTAACAGACCCTCGAAGGCTTTGCCGTGACGGGCCTCGTCCTTTGCCATCTCGTGAACGGTGTCATGGATCGCATCCAGGTTCAGGGCTTTCGCTCTCTTGGCCAGGTCGAACTTACCTGCGGTAGCGCCGTTCTCAGCGGCCACGCGCATCTCCAGGTTCTTCTTGGTGGAGCTTGTCACAACCTCGCCCAGCAGCTCGGCGAACTTGGCGGCGTGCTCAGCCTCTTCAAACGCGGCCTTGGCCCAGTACATACCGATCTCGGGATAGCCCTCTCTGTGAGCCACTCTGGACATCGCCAGGTACATGCCAACCTCGGAGCACTCGCCCTCGAAGTTCGCTCTCAGATCCATCATGATATCCTCAGGGGAACCCTGAGCCACGCCTACCTCGTGCTCGCAGGCCCA
>OLPX01000140.1_pt1 | contig 83061 bp, 81 predicted proteins | sample 1672491 | NCBI WGS metagenome assembly OLPX01 (sample SAMEA3136692, study PRJEB25190) | human gut metagenome | biome: human gut; feature: human-associated habitat; material: faeces | place: Austria | collected 2013
TAACAGAGGCTTATAGCCTCAGAACAAGCCGCCCGTTTTACGGGCGGTCATGACTGGACGGCTATCTTAAATATACCCAGAAAACAAAATCCCGTCTCATCCCCTTCCCATGGTAATCTGCTTCATAAGTATACCCACAGGGCACACCGTATTTTATACCCTTCGGGTGTACGCGCTTCGCGCGTTAAGGTATACCCACAGGGCACACCGTATTTCATACCCTTCGGGTGTACGCGCTTCGCGCGTTAAGGTATAAATTGTTTCTGTAAGATCTTAGATATTGAAGGCTCTTTCCACTTCTGTTATCTTTTGATACAGGAGGTGTTACTCATGAAACAAAACCAAAACACTGCTTCTTTCGGATTTGCCGAAACTAATATTACCCCGGATGGTCCGGTCCAGCTGGTAGGGTTTCCGAGAATTGATAATCAATCCAGAGGTGTCCTTCATTCATTAAATGCCCAGATCCTCATTTTCAGATCCCAGGAAGAAACCATCTGCCTGGCTGCTGTGGACAGCCTGGGTTTTACCGTGGAGCTGACCCTGAAGCTAAGAAAAAAGATTGCCAGCGTTCTCAATATTACAACAGATAAGATCATGGTCTGTTTTTCCCATACCCATTCTGCCCCTAATGCGGCGGAGGAACCCGCTTACTTTTCCTTTGTATGTGATCGGATATGTATCGCAGCAAAAGAGGCAGAGAAACAAATGAGACCATTTCATGCGGCTTGGGGGATCGGGGATCATTTGATCGGCATCAACCGGAGATCAGATACATCCGCCAAAGAACCCCGGCTTGGGATTTTAAAGCTGGCGGATCCGGATGGGAAACCGGTACTGCTTCTTCTCAGGGTGTCAGCCCATGCCAATGTGCTCACAAGCGACAACTATAAGGTTTCTTCGGATTATTTCGGCCTTACAAGGCAGAGGCTTTCCAATGCTTTTGAATGCCCTGTTATGATGGTCCAGGGGGCATCCGGAAATCTCCGGCCAAGATTTCAGCAGGAAAATGCAGATTTTATGGAAATCCAGGGTGTGGATGCTTTAGAGAAGCCGTACACTGACTTTGAAAAACAGAAGTATTTTCAGCAAAGTCTAGATGCATTGGAGAACATGGCAGATTCTGTCCTTTCCTCCGTCGCACCCGTGTTAAAAAAATTAAAGACAGAGCCGGTCTGCAGGCTGGCAATGTTTTCTGTAGATCATCCGTTTGCAGCTGATGTCCCTTCCTTGGAACAGGCCGAGGAAATCGCAGAGGAAGCCGAAACTGAAGCTGGTATAGACGGAAACGGATGGCTTATGGAAGTCCGCAAACTCCGTGAACAGCATATATTTACGCAGACAGCGGACATTGAATTTCATTATTTTATGTTAAATGACGGCTGTTTCTGCGGTGTTGCCAATGAAATCATGTGCGAGATTTCACTGGATGTGTGGCATAAATCTAAGAATCCGCTCTTTTTCCTGAACGGCTACACCAACGGGGTAGACAGCTATCTGCCCACTGCCAAAGAATATGACAAAGGCGGCTATGAGGTTCTCTGGTCTAACCTGATCTACTATCCGTATCATGGCAGAGTCATGGCGCTGAACCGAAACTCTGCCGGACAGATGGCTTCCTTTGCCGTATCTGACCGCAGTCATTTTCTGGACATGAACCCTTAGCCCCATCCCTTCTGTTTTTTAGATTTCTTCAGAGTCTTCCAGGATCGGATATGGTTATTTTCCACAAAAGGACTTAGTTCCAGCTGATACTGGGTTCCGGCCTTTCCTGCCGTATGTCTGAGTTCTTTTAAAATCATATCTTCCTTTTTCTGGAGTGAAATAGGAACACAAAGGTCTGCCGTAATCAGGGTATGTTCTCCTGCCCTGATAAAACGGCAGTTTGTAAGCTCCAGCAGCGGATGGATCTCTTCTGCTTTTTCATTAAGGTCTTTTCTTAGTTGTTTTATTTCGTTGGACTCTTTTGCCGCAATCCCGGCCTGAACCGTACAGCTGCAGTTGTACTTCTGCTCAAGCATCAAAGAAAGTTCCAGGGCTTTTGTAAAAATACCGCTGTCCTTACCCAGTATTTTGACGGAAACGATGTAGTGCTTGAGGCCGTAGTCATGGATGTTTAGACCATAAAAACATGCAACGCCTTCCTGCTTTGATATGATATCCTCAACCTCCTGCAAAATACTGCCCTCCGGCTGTGTTCCGATCACTTTTTCTACGATCTCTGCAAAACTTTTCAGGCCGTTGGCCAGGATGAGGACTGCAACCCCTATGCCGCACCACCCGTCAATATCCCACTCAGTGAACCTTGTGACGAAAGCAGAGATGAGGACTGCCCCTGTCGCAAAGGCATCTGATAAAGAGTCCTTAGACATGGCTTTTAATGTCTCTGACTCCATGGCAAGACCAGCCCTTTTTTGATAAAAGTACATCCATATCTTTACTGCCACTGAGAGAAACAATACGAAAAAAACGACGGTTTGATAATCCGATTGCTGTCCTCTGTATAAAGCTGAGACCGAAGTTTTTAACAATTCAAATCCTATGGTGATAACGGAGGCTGACGCCAGCATTCCAAGGAGCCACTCCAGCCTGCCGTGTCCGTATGGATGGTGTTTCCCCGCGCCGCAGCCTGCCGCCCAGAGGCCGAACATGGTCACGGCCGTTGTTCCCGCATCCGTTAAGTTGTTCCACCCGTCTGCCGTCACGGTCACGGAATGGCTGACAGCTCCCGCTGTGAATTTTAGGATACTCAGAAAAAGATTTAAGCCAATACCCAATACGGTCAACTGGAAAAGGCTGGCGCCTTTTTTATCCTTTTTCATGTATACACTCCTCCCCGGAACCAGGTGCCCTCTTTTTTGAGCTGATCCCAAGTATTTCGTTCATGTTCCAAGCAAACCACAAAGTCACCAGGGCCGCACATACATCAGCCGCCGGCTGGGCCCAGACGATTCCTGAAAGTCCAAACAGCCTCGGAAGCAGAAGGATCAGCGGAAAGAAAAAGATTCCCTGTCTTCCCAGGCTTAAGATACTTCCTGCGCCGCTTTTTCCGACGGAGAGATAGAGAGACGCATACACCATCTGGAATCCGAAGGTCAGCAGTAAGACTGCATTAAAACGCAGAGCCCGGCCGCCCAGCAGGATCATCTGTGGATCAGTGCCAAATAGTCCGATCAGCTGTTTGGACAAGAGGAAACATACGGCCGACATGAGAACACAAAAGCTGGTGGACCAGAGACAGCAGAGTTTTACCGCCTCTTTTAGCCGGTCATACTGTCCGGCTCCGAAATTAAATCCCGCAAATGGCTGGAATCCTTTCATAAAACCAAACACCACGTAGATCCCAACGGTCATGATCCTGCTGACTGCGGCCATGGCAGCCACCGCGTAATCCCCGTATGCTTTTGCCGCAGTATTGGTCAGTCCCAATGCGATACTGGCAAACAGCTGGAATACCAGTACCGGAATCCCTATTTTTAATATCTCAGAATATATCTTTTTGCTTGGTGTGATGTTTCGGACAGACAGATGCAAAAGTCCTTTTCCCTTCATCAGGTAAACCACGTACATGGAGGAATTGACGCACAGGGAGATTACCGTGGCTGCTGCCGCTCCCCGGATCCCCATGTGCAGTCCATAGATCAGCAACGGATCCATAATAACATTGAGGATACTTCCGGTCATCATGGCTGCCATTGTAAACCGGGTTGCGCCCTGGGCTGTCAGGAGATTGTTCATTGTTACATTAAATACATTGAGAATCGATCCGGTCACATAGATGAGAGCATAATCCCTGGCATAGGGCAGAATGGTCTCTGTAGCGCCAAGTGCGGATAATACCGGTGTCAAAAAGATCAGGATCCCGGCGATGACAGTACCTCCCGTCAACAGTCCGGTAAACAGAGCCGTGGAGGCCGTCCGGTCAGCCAGTTCATACTCTTTTGCCCCAAGCAGCCTGGATATATAGGAAGATGCTCCTGCCCCGAACATCATTCCAAGTCCGATCACCAGCTGGACAATAGGGAAGACCACAGAGACAGCGCCCATCTGACTGGTTCCCAGCCCTCCGACAAAATAGGCGTCCACGGCGTTGTAAAGGGCAGAGATCAGCATTCCGATCATGGTCGGGATGCCAAGTTTTAAAAGCGCTCTTGCCACCGTCTCCTCCCCCAGAAGATAATTGTTTTTTTTCGCTTCTTTCATTTTTCTCCTCCAAATTTTTTATTTATCTGAACGGATCCAAAGACCGTACAAATCCTACTCAGTTCAATATTGAACATATATTCAGTATTGTTCAATAAAAAAAGGAACCGGTTTAAAAACCGATTCCCTGTAAATACATTTTTGATATCTTGTTTAATAGTTTCATGGCCCACTCCTCGCTTTCATAGTGGTATGCGATCTGCAATAGTGCATCTAAAAAATTATTGGCTATGATGTGTACAAACACTGGATCGTAATGCCTGCACAGATCCCGGTGCGAGTTCAGATGGCCCTCGATCTCACATACCAGGTTTTCCTTTTCACACTCATATTTTGTCTTAGTGCTTTTATCCATCATAATGATAAACTCTCTGTGGTGTCTGAAAAGACTTCTGATACAGTCCTCTTCCATCTGGCTCAGATACTGGTAATTCTGATGGTCGGATGATCCGCTGCCTTTCATGACCCGTTTCCAGTCAAAATGCACCGGGCGGAGGACTTCATCAAACAGGGCCTCTTTATTTTTATAATAAGAATAAATGAGACCAGCCGGTATCCCGGCTCTGTCAGCGATACTGCGCATGGTCGTCCGGACATATCCGTTTTCATAAAACTCCTCCAGGGCCGCATGGAGAATCCCCTGCCGGATCTCTTCTTTTAAGACTTGAGCCATAATCCCTCCTAATATTGAACTACCATTCAATATTATAATATATCTGATTCTTTGTCAACGGTGATTCCTAATAGAACTATATCTAAACCGTGTCATCCCGACATATTTTTTAATTTATTGACAGTTTGCGCCCAAATAGTTATAATTAGAACTGTTATAAAAATAACTTATATTAGAAAGGAATGTTTATGCAGAATCATGTTTTGACCTATGCAAACCATTTTAAGCATTTGTATCGGCAGACATTCCAGCCTTTGTCGGATCAGTACGGACTTTCGCAGCTGGAAATTGATGTCTTGCTTTTTCTAAAAAATAATCCAATGCATAATACTGCCAAGGATATCTCCGTCATGAGGGGCTTTGCCAAATCCAATGTCTCGAAGGCCGTGGAATCTCTCAGAATGCGGAGGTATCTCACTTCTTCTCCGGACCCTGTAAACCGGAAGGTGCACCGGCTGATCCTATCTGCTGATATGAAAGACCGGATTAATGCCCTGGCTGGCTGTCAGGAACAATGCTTTACACTTTTGCTGGATGGTTTTTCTAAGGAAGAACGGGAAAAACTCCAGGAGTTTTTCAGCAGGATCGATGATAATATCACAAAGTCACTGAAAGAAAAAAAATAACAAGTATGAGGTAACGATTATGTTATATAAATTTATCATTTGTTTTTTGGCAGGAATCGGCGCGGGGCTGGGCACAGGTTTTGCCGGTATGAGCGCAGCCGCTGTCATCAGTCCCATGCTCATCGCCTTTCTCGGAATGAATCCTTACATGGCAGTGGGCATTGCCCTGGCAAGCGATGTGTGTGCCAGCGCTGTATCTGCCTATACCTATGGCAAACATAAGAACCTGGATATTAAAAACGGATTGGTCATGATGGCCTCCGTGCTATGCTTTACTTTAGTTGGGAGCTATATTTCAAGCCTTGTACCAAGCACAGCCATGGGCGGTTTTTCTACTTTCATGACCTTGCTGCTTGGAATTAAGTTCCTCGTCCGCCCGGTCATGACCACAAAAAGCAGCATGGAATCTGTGAACGCAAAAAAGAGATTCCTTCAGTCTGTCATCTGCGGTGCTGTTGTGGGATTTATCTGCGGTTTCGTCGGTGCAGGCGGAGGTATGATGATGCTTCTTCTGCTGACCAGTGTCCTGGGATATGAGCTGAAGACTGCCGTAGGCACCAGCGTTTTCATCATGACCTTCACAGCACTGACCGGATCCTTAAGCCATTTTGCCATCGGAGGACGCCCGGACATGTTAAGCCTGATATTCTGTGTATTAAGTACCTTCCTCTGGGCCAGGGTCGCAGCCAAATTTGCCAACAAAGCTTCAGCCATTGTATTAAACCGTGCCACCGGAGCGGTTCTCACGGTACTTGGACTGGCTATTGTTGCTGTGAATTATTTTTAGAACGTCTAGGCATCATTCGGAAGATGCTGAAAGAACTGTACCACAAACGGAACGGTGATCACAAATGTCAGAAAATCCGCCACGGTCTGGGATACTTCCACTCCGGTGAGCCCCAACATACGAGGCAGCAAAAAGATCACCGGGATAAAGCAGATTCCGCTTCGAAGCATTGCCAAAAAGGAAGCGGTCCCATTTTTTCCGATGCTCTGGAACATCATGTTGGCACATACCGACATTGGCTGCAGAAACAATGTGAGAAGCTGGGCTCTTAACGCAAAGGTCCCGATCTCAATGACAGCGGGATCATTCCGAAACCAGCCTGCCAGCTGTGAGGATAGGAAAAAGTCCACCACCTGAGACACTGCCGTTGAAATCCCGGCTCCCAGGATCCCCATATGAAATTTTGTCATCAGTACCCAGTCTCCAAAAATATTCAGAAAACCTCCGGCTGTCAGACCGATCATAGCCAATGATGCCTTTCCCTCATACCGCAGAATATTGTTAAGAACAAAGCTGCTTGTCATCAAGGGCGCGGAAATAAGGATACAGGCGGCATAGGTTCTGGCATAAAGGAGGATTGTATCCGTACTGCCCAGCAGCCTCATCAGAGGATTCAGAAATTTTTATAATGCTCTGCCGCATTCTCTTCCACTTTTTCACCTTCTTTTTACTGTAAAAGTCCTGACAGCGTTTCCCTCACTCCATCATATAAAGCAGTGCATTTACAATACACGCCGCAATATTGCTCCCGCCTTTTCTTCCTCTTGCCACAATATACGGAACTTCTGCATCCATGATCAGTTCTTTTGACTGAACCACATTGACAAATCCCACGGGAACCCCTATCACCAGGTGAGGATCCAGTTTCCCTTCCCTGATCAGTTCATACAGCCTTATCAGTGCCGTCGGGGCATTCCCAACTGCAAAAATGAACTTCTCACCTAAAGCCGCCGCTTTGTCCATACTCGCCACAGCCCTTGTGGTGCCGTTTGTTTTTGCTGCTTCTGCAACATCTTTATCAGACATAAAACACTGAACTGTTCCTCCATACCGGGCCAGTTTCTTTTTATTGATCCCGGCCCTGCCCATCTGCGTATCTGTCACAATGGATGCGCCGTTTTTGATGGCATCTATGGCAAGCGATACTACATTATCCGAAAAGCAAAGATTTTTTGCGTAATCAAAGTCAGCGCTTGTATGAATACAGCGTTTTACAATAGGTTCTGTTCCGGGAATCAGAGGAAACTCCCCCAGTTCCTCTGTTATGATCTCAAAACTTCTTGCCTCGATCTGTGCAGGCTCCACATTCTCAAGTTCAATCTTCATCAGTCTTTTGCTCCTTTATCGAGGATTTCATATATTTTTTCCATATCCAGATGCTTTCTCAGTTCATCTGCCAGCAGATCATACTGATCTTCCTTTAACTGCCGGTAATCCGTCGCCGGAGCATCGGAAAGATCGATCCCTTTCTTTTCTCCAATGGCACGGACAATCTTTTCCGCCGTATCCGCAAGGTCAAAAATCCCATGGACATAAGTACCGTATACATTTTCCCTGCAAATTCCACATGGTTTCTTGACACCATTCACTCTATCTTCAAGACATATCATAGGCTTTCCATCGCCATGTTGAGTAGAGACCCCCATATGGATTTCATATCCCTCAAAAGAGGCTCCTGAGAGCGAACATAAATCTCCATCCAGTTCAAGGAACCTTCCCTCTACCCGGCTTCTTGTTTTTTGTTTGGAAAAGACGGTGTCGATCGGGAGCAGTCCCATTCCTTTGACCGTTCCGCCTGTCTCCACATGATGAGGGTCAGACAGCACTTCTCCCAGCATCTGATAGCCTCCGCAGATTCCAAAAATAATCGTTCCCCCGGAGGCTTCTTTCAGAATCATATTTTCCAAGCCGGACTGACGAAGCCACAGGAGATCCTCAATGGTATTTTTGCTTCCCGGAAGCAGGATCATATCCGGATCTCCGAGTTCTCCCGTTTTTTTTACATAACGCAGAGACACATTGGGAATGAGCTCAAAAACGTTAAAATCTGTAAAGTTAGACATTCTCGGAAACCGGATCACAGCAATGTCGACCAATTCCTTTTTTGTCTTCCGGTCAAACCTCTCGGTCAGGCTGTCCTCATCGTCGAGTTCAAGATTCATGTATGGGGTAACCCCTACGACGGGGATCTGCACTTTTTCTTCCAGCATCTCAATGCCGGGCTCCAGGATCGTTTTATCTCCCCGAAACTTGTTGATGATCATTCCTTTCACTCTTTTTTGTTCTTCCTCTGTCAGCAGAATCATGGTTCCGGTCAGCTGTGCAAAGACGCCTCCCCGGTCGATGTCTCCCACTAGAAGTACAGGTGCATTGACCAGCTCTGCCATACCCATGTTGACAATATCGTCCTGTTTCAGATTAATCTCTGCCGGACTGCCTGCACCTTCTATGACAATGATATCATTGTCCCTGCTCAAAGCATCAAATGCCTTTTGGATTTCAGGAACCAGTGTTTTTTTATATGCAAAATACTCCCTGGCGCTCATACTCCCAAGGACTTTCCCGTTTACGATTACCTGTGAGCCGGTATCGCTGGAGGGCTTTAAAAGAATCGGATTCATACAGACAGACGGTTCGATTCCCGCCGCCTCTGCCTGCATAACCTGAGCACGTCCCATCTCCAGTCCGTCTTTTGTTATGTATGAGTTCAGCGACATATTCTGAGACTTGAACGGAGCGGTTTTATAGCCATCCTGCTTAAATATTCTGCAAAGCCCTGCGGTAATAAGACTTTTCCCAACGTTTGACATCGTTCCCTGAATCATGATTGTCTTTGCCATGCTGTTTCTCCTTTCGAAAACGCCTGAAGGATCTGAATGAACCGCCGGTTTTCCTTTTCCGTCCGGACTGCGATCCTGAACCACCCCTTAGACAACCCCTCATAATTTTCACAATCTCTGATCAGAATTGAGTTAGAAAGACAGTATTTATAAAAATCCTCCGGACCTTTAAAAAATAAATAGTTGGCTCTGGACCCATAAACTCGAAAGCCTGCTTCCTCCAATGCTTTTTTTAATATATGTTTCTGTGCAGCTACGAACCGTACTGACCGCTTTAAATAGGACTGCTCCGACAAAGCCGCAGTTCCTGCGGCCTGGGCAGGCGATGACACTCTCCATGGCTGAGTCACTTCCTCCATTCTGAAAAGAACATTTTCATCAGAACAGATACCGTATCCGAGACGGAGACCGGCCATGGCGTAACGCTTTGTAAATGCCTTCAGCAAAAAAATATTGCGGTTATGTTTCAGGCAGCCTGCCAGCTCATAGTCCTGTCCATCCGGGACGAAATCTAAGAAACACTCGTCCACTGCTAAAAAAACCTGATTTTTTCTGCACTCTTCTGAGAGTTTCAACAGTAATTCCCTGTCGGTCAGCTCTCCCGTGGGATTGTTCGGATTGCACAAAAACACCATATCCAGAGCCGGGGTGATCTCTGAAAGGATCTTCTCTGTCACAAGAAATTCCTCCTGCTCCGTCAAATAAAAATAGGTTATCTGACAGCCTACGCTTTTCAGTGCCTGTTCATATTCTGCGAAGGTCGGAGCCAGGATTAACGCCCTTTTAGGCTTTAACGCCAGTGTCAGGGCAAAAATAAGATCCGCGGCGCCGTTGCCGCAGATCAGCCAGGATTCAGGAACCTGTTCCCAGTCTGATAATGCCTTTTTTAATTTGCTGCAGTGAACGTCCGGGTAGTATTCGACGCCGTCGGCCGAATTCCGAACAGCTTCTCTGACACTCTCCGGCGTTCCGAGAGGATTTACATTGGCAGAGAAATCAGTCACATGCCCGTGACGGTAAATATCTCCCCCGTGTATATGTTTCTTCATGCCAATCCTCCTTCCGGTCAAAACTTCCATCCGATGCACATAAGTATAAACCCAAAAACGGCGGCTGCCAAGAGGCTGCATCCATACATGAGGCCGTTGGCTCTTTTTATATCCTCCGGCTCAGGAGGCCTTAAATCATCACCAATTGTAGGTTTTTCATATAGTTCTCCGAAGTACCAGGCATTTCCTGCCAGCCGGATGTGCAGAGCCCCTGCTGTCACTGCTTCCGTATGGGCGGCATTGGGACTCTTATGATTTCTCCGGTCTCGCCTGTAAATTTGTCTGGCCGCCAATACATCATTTCCAGTAAAAATACAGGCAGCGATCATGAACCATGCAGACAGCCTGGCAGGAATATAGTTTGCCAAGTCATCCAGCTTTGCCGGATATCTGCCGAAATTCAGATATTTTTCATTCTTATAGCCTACCATGGAATCCATCGTGTTGATGGCCTTGTAGAGAAACATCAGTGGGACACCGCCTAACGACATATAAAATAACGGGGCTACGACTCCGTCCGATGTATTTTCTGCCACTGTTTCCACGGCAGCCTTTATAACGCCGGTTTGGGTAAGTTCTTTTGTATCTCTTCCGACGATCATAGAGACTGCCTTTCTGGCCCCCGCAAGAGAGCCTTCAGTAAGCTCTCTGTAAACTTTCATACTCTCATCTTTCAAACCTCTGGCCGCCGTCAGCTGATAACATAAAAAAGACTCCAGGAGAAATCCTGCCGTCTGGCTCCAGCCGTACAGCATTTTCAAGACAAAAAACGGGAGGGCGAAGGAACCGGACCCGATCAGAAGGATCAGAAGAATCCCTCCTGCTCTTTCCCCGCAGGGTGTTTTAGGAAAAACAGCCCGGATTCCCTTTTCCACCGCAGAAATGGCTGAACCGATCAGGCGGATGGGATGATAGAGCCAGCGGGGATCACCAAACAGGAAGTCCAGAAAAAACCCAAACAATAACGCCGCTGCTCTTATTTCCATATGTCTGTTCCCTCTCTTCTTACATAGATTTCACGCCTCCCTGAGGCCCACTGTTTTTCATCTGTCTCTATTTCATATCCCTCCAGATTTTTCACCTGCCAGTGAAAATAATCTCTGTGAGGGATGGCAAAGCCGTCTAAAATACTCATGATCGTGCCTCCATGGACTACCATTGCAAAACTTTTATATTGATACTGTATGCAGTGCTCTATGCATAGACAAAACCCTTCAAGACACCTGACCTGAAACTCTTCTCTGCTCTCGCCTTCAGGAAATGGGAGGGTTCCATTACTGGCGATCCATTTCTGATACTCAGGCTCGCCGGATAACTCTTTGTAGTTCTTTCCCTCAAAAATGCCGAAATCACACTCAGCGAACTGTTCCCGGATCACAGGCTTTTTTCCGCAGTAAAGAAGTCCGGCAGTCTGTATACACCGCCTCATAGGGCTTGTATAGACCACGTCTGTCTGCGGATATATCCTGTCCAGACACAGGCTTATCCCTTCTGTACTTAAAGCTTCATCTGTTCTTTTCCCGGCATAGCGGCCCAAAGCATTGCTCCCGGTCATGCTGTGCCGGATCAAATATCCTCTGATCATCCCTTGATCACCGTACCTATTCCGCACACGACCCGGTGCACTTCACTGCTCATCCCGGCAAGACAGGTAAGAAGTCTCCCCTCTGTCTCCCGAAAGTTCCGGTCGAATGCATTTACCGGCACAACACCGCAGCCGAGTTCATTGGCTATGAGAACCAGCTCTGGATTTGCTTCGAAAATTTTCCTGGCTTCCTGTTCATAATCCTTTATGTCCGGCAGTTTCCGCCTGACCCATTCATGAAAATGATAAAGGCATTGGCAGGAATAAATCTCCTCCAAAGAACACTCCGCTCCGTCTGTCATCTGGTCTCCCGAAATGCCGGTGACCCTTTCCGCATATTCTTTTTTTCCCTGAAATGCTCCTCCTATGATGATAATCATGACTGCTCCTTTACATTATTTTCTCTATTACGGCCAGGCATATGGCCGCAGACAGCTCACATATCTGCAGAAACCACCCTGCGAGATCCCCTGTGATGCCCCCAAACTGCTTCATCGAGATCCGGTAATACCAGACGAAGGATAAAACGGCTCCTCCGATGCACAAAAGTCCGGCGGCAGGATTCAGGAAGCACATGACGGCCGCAGAACCTGCCGCCGTCACAGCCGAGACTCCGCGCACCGCTTTTTTATGGGCAGCCCCGGAGAAGGCTGCCGCAAGCCCTGTTTCTTTTGCCATGGGAAAAGAGGCGATAGAAAATGCACTCAACGCCCGCGACAGCACAAATCCCCAGGCAAGGATCAGAAGATTTCCTCTCCCGATCTCGCTGACGGCACCTCCATATGCCAGAAAATAGCACACACATGAAAGAACGGCAAATGCTCCGCAGTGTGGGTCTTTTAAAATAAGCAGCTTTTTTTCTCTGCCCCGGAAAGATCCCAGAGCGTCTGCAGTATCCATGAATCCGTCCATATGGATGCCTCCGGTGACAATGACCGGGATCAGAGTTAATCCCGCCGTGCGGGCCGGCATCCCAAAATCAAGAAAGCGGCTGAAATCGGACCAGCAAATGACAAGAAGTCCCACAATAACCCCGACTGCCGGAAAGAAACAAAGGGTATATTTCATATGTTCTTTTGTCCATTCACTTCCCGGCACGGGAATTCTGGAATACATGGAAAATGCGATTTTAAAACTGTTCCAAAGCTGGTTCATTTCTTTGCCTCATCCTTTCTGTCTCAGTGGAATCCCGCATACCACTTCCACCACCCGGTCTGCCAGCTCAGCCATCCGGCAGTTCAAAGCCCCAAGACATCTCTGATAGCGGATCGTTTCGGCGCCGTATTCTATTCCGTCTGAAAAAATCTCATTGGTGACAATACATACATCCTCTGCAAATGCCAGAAGATTTTCTATGCCGGAGAGAATGGAATCCCTTGTGCCAAGCCCAGCCCCCTCTTCTGTATACATTTCATTGGCCGTGAGATTTGACATACAGTCCAGCAGTACATGACACCCCTCCGGGAGATGGAGGGCAGAAAGCCCGGTAAAACATTCCACAGTGACAAATCCTTTGTCCCTCCTCATAGCCCGGTGTCTTTGAATTTTCTTTCCGGTCTCCTCATCAAACGGCATCATGGTTGCCACATAGATTTTCGGATCGTTCCAGGAATCTGCAAGACTCTCTGCATATTCTGATTTTCCGCTGCCGCTGCCGCCGGTGACTAATGTAAACATCCGGCCCTCCTTTCAGCCGAGAGGAACATACTGTTCCACGTTGATTTCATCAAAGGTGCTCATTTTTTCATAGATATCCAATGTCATGTCCAGCAAAGGAAACAGCATAAGCGCTCCTGTTCCTTCTCCAAGACTCATGCCGCAGTCCAGGCAGGCATCCAGCCCGAGCGCGTCCAGCAGCAGTCCTGCCGCCGGCTCCTTTGACTTGTGGGAAGGAAGCATGGAATGGACTGCATCTGGACAGATTTTCGCTGCCGCCAGAGCCGCTGTCCCGGAGATAAAACCGTCAACCACTATAGGAAGTTTTGCCGCTGCCCCGCCCAGAAAGAATCCTGTCAAAGCGGCCAGATCAAAACCACCGACTTTGGAGAGAACATCCAGCGGGTCCTTACTGTCGGGACGGTGCATATTTACTGCCTGTTCGATCACCTGAATCTTGCGCCGGAGTCTCTGATGATCGAGACCCGCTCCCCGTCCGGTCATTTCTTCTGCCGGCCGGTTCAGAAGAACGGATGCGACCGCACTGCTGGTGGCCGTATTTCCGATACCCATCTCTCCGGTGGCCGCGATACAATAACCCTGCCGGGAAAGCTCAAATGCCATGGAAATTCCCGCATTGACTGCGCTGACGGCTTCCTCTCTGGTCATCGCAGGCTCTCTCAGCATATTTCTTGTCCCAAAGCCTGATTTCTTTTGAATCAAAGACGTCTCGCATGCGACTCCCACGTCCACGGCAAACAGATCTGCCCCCAGATGCCGGCACATCACACTGGAAGTGGCCCTGCCGTTTAACATGTTTTCAGAGACGATCGCCGTGACCTCCTGTCCTGACTGGGAGACTCCCTCTTCCACGACTCCGTTGTCGGCGCACATACAAACCAGTGCTTTTTTCGTGAGATTGATGCGCTCACTTCTGGTGATCCCCGCGATCTTTACGATCAGATCTTCCAGCTTTCCAAGGCTGTGCAGTGGTTTCGCTATGCTGTCCCACCTCTTCCTGCACCGATTCATGGCGCCTTCATCCGGTTTCGTGATATGACTGCTGATTTCTGTGATGTCCATTTTATCTCCTCTTTTCCGTCTGGTATTGACGGCATTTCCTTAAAAATGCCTTTGGAAGCTCCGGACAACCATAGTAATAAAAATGAGGAAAACCTGCAAACAAAGTATCGGATGCGTAGATACATTCCCAGCCTCTGTTTCCCACTGGTTTTTTGGCATAAAAGTCCTGCCCGCAGCAGTCGGAATCATAATAATGAAACTCGTGAGCCGTAAGCTCTGCAGGACTGGTTCCAAACAAGCTGCCAGAGTTCTGTCTCAGAGAGATATATCCGAACCGTGAAAGACGGTCCTCTTTATATGCCTTTCCCGGAATCACGCCTGCCATTTCCCTGAAAATACCGTCTTTGTCCTCCATCTCCCTGTGAAGATACAGAAAGCCTCCGCATTCGGCCATACATGGAAGCCCGGAAGACACAGCAGATGCAGTCTCTCGTCTCATCACATGATTTTCCTCAAGTTCCATTCCATAAAGTTCCGGATAACCGCCGTAAAAGATCAGTCCGTCCAAATCTTTAGGCAGGTGTCTGTCATGAATAGGCGAAAAAAATACAAGTTCCGCTCCCATGTCGCTGAGCAGTTCTAAATTTTCTCTGTACATAAAACAGAAGGCTTCATCTTTTGCAATCCCGATCCTTACCTTGGAAAACGATGTGTTCTCAAAAGAATCCGTTTCATCTTCTGCCTCCAGGAAAGAGGCACCTTGCGCAATTCTAAATAATGTATCCCAGTCGATGGTTTCTCTCATAATACCCGCAAGACGGTGAAGCTTCTCTTTGATATCCTTGATTTCATCCGGCATGACAAGGCCGAGGTGACGGCTTTTAAACACACAGTCCGGGACTTCCGGCACATAGCCTGCAACCGGGATGTCCAGCCGTTCCTCGATCAATTGTTTCATCCGGGGATAGAGCATCGGGGATATCCGGTTTAGAAGGACCCCTCGGATGCCGCTGTCCTTTTTCCATGATAAAAAGCCATGAATCTGTGCCAGGACAGAAGTGCTCATTCCTTTTGCATCGACGATCAGGACTGCAGGAGTTCCTGTGATGCTGCACAGTTCATATGCGCTGGCTTTTGCCGTTGTCCCTCCGAGGCCGTCATAATACCCCATGACGCCCTCTATCACAGCCAGATCGGCGTCTTTGGCATGGCGGGCCAGCAGGGATCTGAGTGCCGAAGCAGATGTCAGAAAAGGATCCAAATTCCAGGCATCGGTTCCGACTGCTTTCCGGTGAAACATCGGGTCAATATAATCCGGCCCGCATTTAAAGGATACCGTCTTTTTCCCCATTTCGCCGAGGGCGGCAAGAATGCCGCAGGTCACCATCGTCTTCCCTCCTGCACTCTGCGGGGCCGTAAATAAGAGTCTGTCAATCTTCACAGCGCACCTCCCCGGTCCCAGTGCAGGAAAGGATATAAACCGGATTTTCTCCCATCATCAAATGATAGCTGCCGGCTTTTTTCGCCCTGCTTACCGTCACATTCACGATATCCGGCTCCGTGACAGGCAGAGTTTGAAAGGCCTTGACTGCCTCTGTAAGTGTCTCCAGCGTTATGCAGTTCATAACAATTCTGACCCTGGGATTTTTCTTTAACACAGCATGAAGGATTTCTGTGAGGCCGCCTGAAGTCCCTCCGATAAAGACATGGGTGGGAGGCTCCAGCCCTTTTAATGCCTCCGGTGCCGTTCCTTCCACAATATGTATAGAATCCATACAGAACTTTCTCCGGTTTTGACGGATCAAATCTGCCGCTTCCGGTTTCTTTTCCACTGCATATACGCGTCCTTCATCTGCTTTCTCTGCCATCTCTATGGAGACAGATCCTGTACCTGTACCGATATCATAGCAGACAGCATCTTTCAAAAGCTGAAGCTTTGAAAGAGTGATGCTCCGCACCTCCTCCTTCGTCATGGGAACCTTTCCGCGCACGAACAGATCATCCTGTAAACTGTGAAGTGCAAAACAATTCCGCGGCTTTGGATTTTCCACACAGAGCACACTTAAAGCATCCGTCCGGCAGCAAAGGAATTCCTGCGGCAGACCGGATCTGATCTTTTCGTCGGGGTAGGAAAGCCGTTCCCCCGTATGGAAGATAACGTCGTCAAGGCCATATTGAAGGAGTTCCTTCGCAAGTTCCCCGACTTCTGTTCCTGTGCCCAGGATCGCAAATACTTTCCCGTTTTCTGCTATTTTCCGTACAAGATGTCTTTTCTGTCCATGGCAGCTAACCATCACCGCATCCTCCCAGGAAAGACGAAGTTTGGCCATGAAATAGGACAGAGAAGAAATGCCGGACACTGCTCTTACGTTCCATTCTTTTTCAGAGGACAGCAGTCCGTACAGTTTCTTTGCCCCGCTGTAAAATCCGGGATCCCCTGACACAGCAATGACAATATGGTCATAAAACGGATGAGCCTTTATGTAGGCCAAAATCTCTTCACTTTTATATTCCTCATAAAGCTCTGCCTTACGAGCGTTTCCGGCCGCTTTTTTTGCTGTCTCCAGCACCCGGCCGGCTCCGATCAGAAGATCTGCATTTTGGCATGCACGCACTGCCTCCCCGGTCATCATTTCGATACTTCCCATTCCCACGCCTGCAAGAGTAATCTCCGGACGGTATGGTATCTGAAAACGCTCCCTAAGCATCTTCCGGCATTCTCTGAAGTTAAGCCCCTCTTCCTTTTTCGGCCTCCCAATAATCAGAAGCTTTGCTCCCGCCTCTCTGGCGGCCTCTAATTTTTCCGGAAATCCGCCTTCCATACCGGAGGCCTTTGTGACCATCCATTTACAGCCATACTGCCTGAGCATTGCAGTATTCAGTTCCTTTGAAAACGGCCCCTGCATGCAGATCAGGCGGCTTCCCCGAAACCCGAGTCCGGCACAGCTTTCTGCCACGTCCGGCAGGGAGAGGACTCTCGCATAAATCCTCTCTTCATAACCAGGAACCGCGGTAAACTCTGCCAGAGCTTTGCTTCCGGTTGTCAAAAGAACATTTCCCTCTGTGTGTGAAAGAAACTCCGCTGCTTCTTTTGCGGAACTGACACAGGTAATGTCTCCTCCGTCCCAGGTGCCCTCGTCCCTTACCAGCCGTATCAGCTCCGTATGGGTATGGATACAGGCTGACCGTATATTTTTTGTTACCACTTCTGCATACGGGTGTGTGGCGTCAACCACAAGATCCGGTTTTTGGATTCTGATCTGTTCTTCCATCTCCTCTGCGGAAAGCCTTTCAGGAGACAGGACCATATGCTCCGCTTCCCCGATCAGGCTTTTCCCATATTCAGTTGCCGTAAATACAAAGACCTCCACGCCGGCCCGGCTTAGAAACTCCGCCAGTTCCCGGCCCTCTGTGGTGCCCGCAAATAAAAATACTTTATACATCTTGATATCCTCTCGGAGTGACCATCGCTTCGGACAGGGTCTTTGTCTGGGAGTTCCCAACAAATACTGTGGTAAACATATCCGCCTCTGCGTCTTTAAGCTCCTGAAGAGTGAGGAAAGACTTCTCCTCACCCTCTCTTCCAATATTTTTTACGATTCCGCATACCGTGTCCGGGGATTTATACTTCAGCATGAGTTCACATGCCTTTTTCAGATAATCCCGACGCTTTTTGCTGGACGGATTGTAGAAACAGACAGAAAAGTCTGCCCTGGAAGCCGCAAGAATCCGCTTCTCGATGGTTTCCCACGGAGTCAGCAGATCACTCAGGCTGATGACGCAGAAATCATGGATCAATGGTGCCCCAAGCAGTGCCGCTCCGGCTGTGGCTGCCGTGACCCCCGGTATGACTTCCAGTTCTGTATCAGGATATTGTGCGCCGATTTCATACATTAGTCCGGCCATCCCATAGATTCCCGCATCTCCGCTGCAGATCACCGACACCGTCTTTCCTTTCCGGGCCTCCGAAAATGCCATCCGGCACCGGTCTGTCTCTTTTGTCATGGGGGTAGACAGAAACTGTTTGCCCGGCAGGTGATCTCTTACCAGATCAATGTATACGGTATATCCGATAATGACATCACTCTGTCTTAAAACATCCGCTGCCTTTACGGTCATCTGTTCATACGCTCCCGGACCGATGCCCACTACATATATTTTATGACTCAAACCTGATCCTCCAATCTTTTAACGCAAGAGCCGCAGTCACGCCATTTCCAGCCTGTCTGCCCACAATCAGTTTCCCTCCGTCTCCGGCCGCCAGAAAGGCACTTCTCTCACAAACATTATCTGCGCCGGTCACGCGGCTGACAAAGGCAGAGGATGTAAATGCTCCTTCTGCCTGCATCAGTTCCTTGGCAGTAAACGTTTGAAAAGGAATTGCTTTCTCCCTGCAAAAACCAAGGAGTCCGCGTTCTTCCTTCTTTAAATCAATGCTGGCTGCCAATCCCAATGCCAAAGGCTCAATCTGCCCTGTTTCACATACCTGTAAAAAAGCCTGTTTGATGGCTTCTTCCGGTGTGCCTTTTCGGCATCCCACTCCAAAAACGAGGGCTTTCGGAATCAGCCTCAGGGTCTTCGCAAAAGGAAGAAAATTCTTCCTCACAGAAATGCAGATGCCGAGTTTTGTATCTTCCCCCCGCACCAGTCCCTCCGGCAGATTCCCAGACACCGGAAAGTCACTGTGAAACCCGACCGGCATCCCTGACAGCAGAGAGGCGGATATTTCTTTGGCAAGCCCAAGATCCATGATATGCAGACGGTTCTTTTTTGCAAACAGATCCACTGCAAACACCTGATGGATATCCGTAGCCGTAGTAATCACAGGAACAGCGCCTGTGAGGAAAGCCGCCTGTTCTGCCAGATCGTTGGCGCCTCCCAGATGTCCGGACAGCAGAGGAACCGAAAAGTTTCCTGTCTCATCGATTGCTATGACAGCCGGATCAGTGTCTTTGCTTTTGATAAAAGGTGCAATAGCCCTCACCGCAATCCCACAGGCCCCGATGAAATATAAGGCGTCTTTTTCCCGAAACTGCCTGGCAGTCCAGTCATTTAATGACTCTGTTACACAGTGCACATCCCGGTTCTTGATATATCCGGATTTCACTGAGATTTCTGCTCTGTGACCCGACTTATTGAGACCCGTCTTCAATTTTTCGGCAAGGTTTAACCCTCTTTGGCTAAAGCAAATGATGGCTGTCTTCATTTCCCGTTTCCTTTTCTGTATCCCGTGGTAAACTCCGGATCATAGAGCTTCGACCTCTGATAATGGTGATGGGAGACCACATCCCCAACAATGATCAGCGCTGTTTTCGTAATCCCGTGCTCCTCTGCCGTCTGAAAGAGAGTCGACACTGTGCAGAGGAAGGTCTGCTCATCCTCCCAGGTCGCCTTATAGACGATGGCCGCCGGTGTCTCCTCTGCGTATCCGCCTTCCACAAGCTTCTCTGATAATTCCTTTAACATTCCGGTGCTGAGGAAAATCACCATAGTGGCCTGGTGAGCCGCAAAAGATGCAATATTTTCTTTTTCCGGGACCGGGGTCCTTCCCGCCATCCTTGTAATGATGACACTCTGTGACACATCGGGAAGTGTATATTCTAAATTGAGGGCAGACGCCGCTCCGCAAAAAGAACTGACACCGGGACAGGAATCATAAGACAGCCCTTTTTCATCCAGAAGGTCCATCTGTTCTCTGACAGCCCCGTAAAGGCACGGATCTCCGGTGTGCAGCCGGACCGTGTCCTTCCCCGCCTGTTCCCCTTCTTCAATGACCTTGAAAACCTCCTCCAGTGTCATTTCTGCGCTGTTGTAGATCTTACAGTCAGGCCCTGCATATAAAAGAAGCTCCGGATTCACCAGAGATCCGGCGTAGATCAGGATATCCGCTGTCTCGATCAACTGTTTTCCCCGGATGGTGATCAGGTCCGGCGCTCCGCTGCCCGCTCCGACAAAATGGATCATTGTACATCCTCCTGTTCCTTTACGATGATCAGGGAGTAATACCCTGCCTCCTGCGGGATCTCATTGATGCTGCCATAGAGCTTCTCATCTCTCATCCCGCAGTTTTCTATCATTCTTCCGTCCAGATTTTTTTCAGACAATTTTTTCTTCACCTGAGCCAGCTGTTTTCCTGCCTTCATGAATACTTTTGTCCCCGAAAGTTCCAGCCATTCTTCCACCTCATAGGCTGCCGGTATAATGTGCAGTGCCTGGTCTTTCTCTGCAAGGCCTGTTTCCATTTTGGCCGCAGCCGCACAAAAAGAGGGAATACCGCTTATGATCTCTGCCAAAAATCCCTGTTTTCTGACGATCTTATGTAAATACAGGTAAGTAGAATACACGGTGGGGTCACCGAGCGTTAAGAAAGCGATATCCATCCCTTTCTTCAGATGTTCTGTCAGAAGAAACGCCCCCGCTTCATGGTTCTCCTTCAGTTTTTCTTCATCTCGCGTCATAGGCATATGGATACCGATCAGTTTTTTATCTTTTATTTCCGGACACGCCTTGACCGCAATCTGAAAAGCCGTGCTTTCTTCCGGATTTCTGCCCGGAACAGCGACTGCCGCGCACTCTCTGATCTTTCTCACTGCCTTTAGCGTTATAAGTTCCGGATCCCCGGGACCCACCCCGATTCCATATAGTGTTCCGCTCATTCTGTCTCCTTTAGTTTCTGCCATAATAAATCTGTGTGTTTCGTCTGTCCCAGAAATCCGTGTCCGCCTGAAAAGACCAGGGCACCGGTCAGCAGCCTGTCATAGGCCCTTCGGGAAAGATTTTCCCCGATCCTTTCTAATACGTCTTCCATTGTCCGCTCCAAAATACCTTCTGATTTCAGTAACGAAATGCCCTCTTCCGTGGTTTTTATCTGAAGAATCTCCCTGACCGTTTTAAGACCTGCACCGCTCCTCACTGCAGCAGCAGCCAACAGCTCTGCCCGGCAGTCTGCCTCTCTTGAATGGGTATTCATAATCCCGCCTGCAAGCTTGATAAACTTTCCGATATGGGACACAAACAAAAGACCCCTGGCCTTTAAATTGACAGCCATATCTATGGTATCACCCACAAAGTTACTGCACTTTAAGATGTTGTCTCCCGAAATGCCGCAGTGTGTTTTTACATAGTCAGCCCCGTAATTCCCGGGCGTCACTAAAAGGTATCCATTTCCCTCTGCGAGCAGGATCCGCATCTCTGCCTCAATACTTTTGACCATCGCCGCTTCGCTCATAGGTTCTACGATCCCGGTAGTCCCGAGAATTGATATCCCGCCTTCGATCCCGAGGCGCGGATTAAAGGTTTTCTTTGCAGTCTCCTCTCCCTCCGGCGTCCGGACGGTTACTGAGAGACCGCCTTCATAATCGGAACGGTCAAGAACTTCCTGCACGGCATCCGTGATCATTTTCCTCGGCACAGGGTTAATGGCCGCCTCGCCGACCGGCAGAAAAAGGCCTTTTCTTGTAATTTGGCCAATCCCCTCTCCTCCTTCTATGACAATTCCGGGAGAAGGAATTTTTTTCACCTCCGCATAAATATGAATCCCGTCTGTGACATCCGGGTCGTCTCCGGCATCTTTGGTAACACAGCAGGAAACCGAATTATCTGATACCCTGAAATCCTCCAGGGGCAGAAAAAGACGGATACCCGCAGGTGTCAGAAGAGAAATTTTTGCCTCCTTTATCCCCAAGAGCAAGGCCGCGGTGGCTCCTTTGGCTGCGGCAGCCGCACAGGAGCCTGTCGTAAAACCGCATCTCAGCTCTTTATTCTGCTTTATGACCTTATGTTCTTCAAGTCCCCTGCCCATAGAATTCCTCCCGGCTGTCTTCTCTATGAAAAAAAGGAATCCATCACATCCAGCGTCAGATCTACATCCTCCTGTTTCATAGCATTGTTAAAGAAAATAGCTTCAAACTGGGACGGGGCCAGATGGATTCCGTGATCCAGCATATAATGAAAATATTCTGCAAATGCTGATACATCGGAAGTCTTTGCATCCTCATAATTTGTAACCGGACGTTCTGTAAAAAACAGACAGCTTAAGGACCCTGCCCCTGTGATCTGATATTCCTTTCCGTGCCGCTTTAAAATCTCTTTTACACCGCTCCTGAAAGACTCCCCGAGTTTCTCAAGATGCCGGTAGATTTCCGGGTGTTCTTTCAGAATCGTAAGTTCCGTGATGCCGGCCGCCATGGCAACCGGATTCCCGCTTAGAGTACCAGCCTGATAAACACTGCCGAGAGGTGCGATCATTTCCATGATCTCACGCCGTCCTCCGTAGCAGCCTACCGGCATGCCTCCTCCGATGATCTTTCCGAAGGTGGCCAGGTCCGGCGTCACGCCGTAAGTTCCCTGTGCACCTGCAAGTCCCAGCCTGAAGCCGGTGATGACCTCATCAAAGATCAGCAGTGTCCCGTTCTCGGTACAGATGTCTCTGAGTTCCTGTAAAAAGCCTTCTTTCGGCAATACAACACCCATATTTGCCGCTGCCGGTTCAATGATCAGCGCTGCGATCTGTCCCGGATTTTCTTCAAATAATTTCCTGACGCTGTCTATATCGTTATACACCGCAGTCAGGGTATCCTTCGCACAGCCCTCCGGCACCCCGGAGCTGTCCGGGATTCCTGCCGTCATCACACCGGACCCCGCTTTTACGAGCAGTGCGTCAAAATGTCCATGATAACATCCCTCAAACTTGATGATCTTATCTCTGCCCGTAAATCCTCTCGCAGCCCGGATCGAACTCATCACGGCCTCCGTGCCCGAATTGACCATGCGGACCATATCAAAACACGGCACCAGGCTGCAGAGCAATTCTCCCATCTTGACTTCGATCTCTGTGGCCGTACCAAAGCTCAGCCCCCTTTGTGCAGCTTCCACTACCGCTTGTTGGATCTCTGGATGATTATGTCCCAGGATCATCGGTCCCCAGGAGCCGATGTAATCAAGATAACGTTTTCCTTCTTCGTCATATACATAAGTGCCTTCCGCTTTTTTAATGAACCGCGGACAGCCTCCCACAGACTGGTAGGCCCTCACCGGACTGTTGACGCCTCCCGGCAGTACCCGTTTGGCGCGGTTAAATAAGTCTTCTGATCTGGTCATCATCCGATCCTCCCTTCTCTCACAAATCCGGCGATCTCCTTCGCAAAATACGTCAGGAGGATATCACAGCCTGCCCGGTAAATCCCGGCAGCCGTCTCGCAGATCATCTGATCCTCGTCGATCCAGCCCTTCATGGCTGCCGCCTTGATCATAGCATACTCCCCGCTGACGCTGTATGCAGCTACCGGAAGATCGACCGTGTTCCGCACTTCCCGCACAATGTCCAGATATGAGAGCGCCGGTTTCACCATGATGATATCCGCACCTTCTTCGCAGTCCTGTTTCACTTCCTTTAAGGCCTCCAGACGGTTATGATAATCCATCTGATAACTCTTCCTGTCCCCGAAAGAAGGAGCAGATCCTGCGGCATCCCGAAAAGGACCGTAAAAAGCGGAAGCATACTTGGCAGCATAGGACATGATCGGCACATCTATGTAACCGTGCTGATCCAGCAGACTTCTGATCTCAGAGACCCGGCCGTCCATCATATCAGACGGGGCTACCATATCGGCCCCGGCCTGTGCCTGGGACAGGGCAATCTTAGCAATCATAGGCAGAGTCTTATCGTTGTCCACCCGTTCTCCGCTTAAAATACCGCAGTGTCCGTGGGAAGTATACTCACACATACACACGTCTGTAATATAATAGAGATCCGGCACTTCCTTTTTTGCCTTTCTCAATGCCTTCTGGATGATGCCGTAATCTGACCAGGCCCCGGTTCCGCACTCATCTTTTATATCCGGAATTCCAAACAGCATAACACTCGTCACCCCGGCATCCGCCATTTCATTCAGCACCTCCGGCATCCGGTCCAGACTGTACCTAAATTGTCCCGGCATGGACGGAATTTCTTCTTTCACATTTTCTCCCTCCCGCACAAAAAGCGGATAAATGAGAGAAGACGCATCCATTCTCGTCTCCCGCACCATCTTTCTCAATATCGGTGTGGAGCGGAGTCTTCTTGATCTTATTGTCATATCCATTCTGCATCCTTCTTTCTGTATCATTTATTCCTGTATCTGTTCTGCAAGGCGGCATCCAAGTTCACCGGCATCCTGTGCCTTTCCATTGATACTCATTTTCCTTCCGGTATTATCTGCCGCATTATAATAAAGACCGGTAAGACAAAGGTCATTCCCTGTAATCTCTGCGTATGCCGCAATCGGAGAAGAACAGCCCCCGTCCAGAGCACGTACAAAACCTCGTTCCGCCTCAGTCACAAGCTCCGTCTCCCTGTCGTGGATACAGAAAAAAAGTGACTGATCAAAATCTTTTCTCACCTGAACGCACAGGGTCCCCTGTCCGGCCGCCGGCAGCATTTCTTCCACTGAAAAATATCGGCTGATCCGCTCTTTAAGGCCTGCTCTTTTCAGTCCCGCGGCCGCCATGATCAGTGCCGAATACTGTCCTTTGTCCAATTTGCGGAGTCTCGTGTGGATGTTCCCCCGGATACTCTGAAACTCTGCTTCCGGAAACAATCTTCTTGCCTGGAGAACTCTTCTGGCACTGGAAGAACCGATCACCTGTCCAAATTCTTCAAAATCTCCGGACGAAGGAAGCACAAGCACGTCTCTCGGATCACCCCGCTTAGGCACTGCCGCCACGGGAAGGTCATCAGAGATCTCCATAGGCAGATCCTTCATGCTGTGGACCGCCATGTCGATCCTTCCGTCCAGAAGGGCCTGGTCAAGTTCCTTCACAAAGAGGCCCTTTCCCCCAATCTTATCTAATGTCTTATTAAGAATCTTATCCCCGGTGGTTTTCAAAGTCACCAGTTCAAAAGAAAGCTCCGGATAATTTGCTTTTAACTGCTCTATTACAAGTCTTGTCTGGGCCACAGCCAGAAGGCTTTCGCGGCTTCCAATCCTCAGTCTTTTTGGTTCCATATCAAACTCCTGATTCTGTCTGCTGTCTGTTTTGTCTTTTTATGATCGGCACCTCCGGATGTAACCCCGATGACAATATCGCCGTCCTTTATAACAGAAGGAAAATAAAAACTGCACTCTTCTTTGCAGTCGCTGATATTGACGGGTATTTTCTCCCTCCGGGCTTCCAGAAAAACAGCGTGATTGACTTCCCTGTTATCTGTTGCGGCAAGCACCATATCAAAATCTTTCAGGTCTCCCGGAACATAACTCCTTGAAATCCATGTGACAAAGCCGTCAAGGACCAAATCTTCTATCCCTTTGCAGACAGACAGTGATATGACTGTGATATGTTCATGAAACATTTGGAGTGTCTTAAGCCGCCGCAGGGCGATTGCTCCTCCTCCGACCATCAAAATCTTGAAATCCCGGATATCTGTGTACATCGGAAAATATCCCATGGTCAAGCCTCCTTAAAAAATATCCACCTCATCTGCCGACAGTTCCAGCGCCTCAAAAATATGTTTCCACTCCTGCCTCGGGAGCACATCCTTAAGGCCGAAGAGAATCCGTTCAACCGCTGATTCTGATGCCCTCATCACCTCTTTTTTAAGGCCGCATACATCCTGGTGTTTTTTTCTGAGTTCCCTGTATGTTTTCTTCAGCTTGGCATTGGTCAGCTCCCCGGCAGCACTGCCGACCGCCCGGACCAGCGGAATATAATCCCTGAAATAATACCAGTTCATAAATTCATCGGACTGCTCACAAATAATTTCTTCTGCCTTCTTAAGCTCCCCGTCATCTGCCGATATCTGAAGGCCCAGATCGTCCATATCTAAAAGGCAGCATCCGGGCAGCTCTGCAAGATCCGGGTCCAGATCCCTGGGCACTGCCAGATCTGTAAACACATAAGAGCGGTGCTCTTTAAAAGTCTCTGCCGCCTGCTGCGCATGGACCGTATAGTGTGGACTTTTCGTGGCACTGAAAACAAAATCCATGGTTCCCATGGTTTTATACCGGTCCCGGTAAGGAACGACTCCGCATCCTGCCGGGATCATGACGTCCTGTTTCCGGTACTGCCGCAGAGTCATGGAAACACAGGCCCCTTTATGTATCAGCCATGCGGCCAGAAGACGGCCCATTTCTCCATTACCGATGACCAGACATTGTTTTCCTTTCAATGAGCCGTATCGGTCTTCCAAAATCGAAACGGCCCGTTCCGGCACAGAGGTGTCCCTGCTTCCGATCCGGGTTTCCGTTTTGACTTTTTTTGCTGCCGTCACAGCCATCCGAAACAGCGTGTCCAGAACAGGATCCGGCTTACAGCATTCTCTGGCACGGTTAAGGGCCTCTCTGACCTGGGAGACAATCTGGTCTTCCCCAAGGATCTGAGAATGGAGACCACTGGTCATTTCCATCAAATAAGAAACAGCCTCAGTCCCGGATCTTCGGACGAACAGCTCTCTCCCCGAATTCTTTATATGAGGCAGCTGTGAGAAAAGGTAATCCAGGGGGTCAGGTGTCAGATTATAAAACCAAAGTTCTGTCCGGTTACAGGTAGACAGGACGATGCAGGAGGCATTTGGGTCCATTTCCTTTACAGACCTCATGAATCGGACGGCCCCCGAATCTGTAAATGCAAACGGCTCCCTCTCCTCTACCGATGCCGTATGATAATCTATTCCTATCATCAAAAGTTTCATGGCTAACTCCTTTTTATATCTGAAAGAATTTTAGCACGTTTTACAGAATAAACGCAACTAAAAACAGAGCTTATCCGGCATTTCTCTGCCAAACACCAGGATAAGCTCAGAAAAGTATGAGTTTTTCTCCATTATCTCCAGTCGGCTCTGGAAAGGCCTCCTTCCGACAATGGAGAAAAACTATCGCAGGTGGCACCTTTGATTTCTAAGCAGCCTGCTCCAGCAAATAATATGTCCATTTTCTACACGATTGGAGTGAGGCATTCTAAGAGCCGAACGAAAATCGTGTGGAAAATGTCATACCATTTTTATTGTAGGTGCTGCCTGTCTATGTAGCCAATGTAAAGCTTTTTGTAAGGTATAAGGCTCTGGCTTTGTAGTTAAGTGTATCGGTTCTCTGTTTTCGCCTATGAACCATGCCCAATCCTCACTCATTTTCCATTGACTTTTTGGCTAGCCGTTCTTTCTGTCTACAAAACAGATATAATTCTTCATGTATATTTCAAAACGGTTTTTAATCTCTGTGTCCAAGTCAACCCGTTTTATCACACCGCCAGCCGTCATACAATCGAGCATGACGTTTTCCACCTGTTAGTGTATAGTGTTTCCTGTGCCCCCCCCCTTGTTAGATAACGGGGCTACATAAAGCTCGCCACAGGCTCGCTCACAGACGAAGTGAACCAGCCACTTGCAAGCATGGCGGAAAAATCCTGAGATTTCCCCGCCACCGTGTCTGGATCACTCCGTCAATGTGAGTTGTGTAGCCGTTACAATCTTATTTCAAGATCTTTTTCGGTTCTCCAATATTTTCTTTTTCTTCAATACGATTAGAATTGCGATTAATAGTCCGCTTATTGCGAACAATGATATATATAACACTATATTTGTTCTGTCACCCGTTTTTGGACTGTCTGGCGTATCAGGTTTATCAGGTGTGGATGGCTTCTCTGATGTCACTTCCTTGTGGTTGATAAACTTGATTCCTACATTACCATTCTCTGGAACTGTTCCTTTGTCAGCAGTAGAAGTAGTCACATAGCCGTCCTGGTTGGCTTCTGTTTCTTCTACTGTATATCCGATACCAGCAGGAAGTCTCACAGCTGTTGCTCTCTGCCCGTGTTTCAATGTGAATGTAGCCACGCCGTCCGCGAAGTCCATATCTCCAAATTTTCCGCTGATTGTCTTATCATCAAGCGTAACCGTGAAATGGAACTCCTTGTCTTTATCGCCGTGTGTTCCCGAAACTTGTTTTGTTACTGTCAAGCCACCTGTTTCTGTTTTTGCATTGACATATTTAATTGTATTAGATGGCTTTTTTTGATCCATCTCGGTCACATTCTCATCCACTATAATAGTTCCGGTAACCTTTCCAGAAGCTTCGTCTTTATTTATCTTTCCACTTCCTGTAGTAACAATCTCTTTGACCCCATAATATGTGTTTTTGGCTTCTGTAATGGTATAGGTTGCCCCTTTTGGTAAATTATAAATCAAAACCTTTTCACCAGCTTTAATTGATAACACGCCTTTACCATCTTGCAACTCAATATCTGATTGTTCAACCCAGTTTGGACTCTCAACATCAGTCGGGCTTTTAAACCATGATAAAGAGTTCAAAGGCGTCCCATCTGCTTTTGTGAAATATACGTTGAAATTGAAATCCTTATCTGTTGATTGCGTATCAACAGATAATTGCTTTTCTAATTCTAACATTCCAGGGTCTGTGGCATTAATAAAACGAACATAATTGTTTTTATCAAATTCATCCCCATAATCAACACCCAATGTTAATTTTTGACCTAATCCATCCTTAATTGTTCCTGTCATAAAGGTTGTTGAATCTTTTGGAGTCAATGGAATAACTGTAACATTACTTGGATTCAAGTTATCAGGGTATCCTGTACTAGATGAATCTACTCTTCCTAATTCTCTTACATTATATCCATAGCCTTTCTCCAAATCCTTATCAGTATCTTTTGGCAAATGAGAAATCAGCACTTTCTCTCCATCCTTTAAAAAAAATTTTGTTCCACTGACAATTGAAGCATTAGAAGTACTAATTTCTTTTCCATTTGCATCGTATCTCTTATATGGATATTGATTAACCATAGAATTTCCGTTAGGTGTCGTTAAATCCAACTGAAATGCATATACACCTTTATCTTCTTTTGAATTGCTCTTAACATTTTTCTCAATTTGAATTGCCTGATCAAAAGTAATTGGATTTGTTGCTAACTCTTCAAATGGAACTGTAAATCTCATATAGCATGAAGATCCGGATGCTCCTCTTTCTGTGTAATATACAGATAAACGATATGTTTTCTTATTATCTTTATATGGAATACCTGTGGCAATTGTCTCTCCATCACTATTTTTTATATCTTCTGCTCCATCAATAAATTCCCATAAATCTACGTACATACCTAATGACGAGTGAACTCCACCCATGTCTGCCACTTGTACACTGTTAGTATGATCAACTGTAACTGTCCCATCCTCAGAAACAGTTGTTTCTGACAAGAACACTAATAAATCATCATCTCCATAAAAGAAGTAATTCAACGGTCCACAATATCCAGGTTGTAACACAAAGTCAAAATATGTTGTCATACCAAAGTAAGAATTATGATCATTATTTTGATCATCACTTGTTGGAAAGGCTCCAGATACTTTAGATCCAGAACCATCAATTCCTACAAAATTTCTAAGATCTTTGGAATTTAAATTTCCAAATTTAAGATCGTGTCCATCAGTTCCATATGATGAAGCATAATCCATCGGCCAAAATTCATTTGAATAAAGAGATGATTTATTTTTGGAAATTTTATCCAACTTACTGCTGACTTGTTTCCCTTTATTGTTCTTAACTCCAGATAAAGTATATGTACCTCCAAGACGAGAAAACTGTAAGTTATAGTTTTCTTTGGAATTTTCTGTCCCATATCCACTATATTTTAAATATTCCGTTTTCCCTTGTATTCCATTTGGATTATCTATACCATCTGAATTCAAAGTATCTTTAGCTGTTGAAAAGATTGGAGGTGCATTTACCCCCTCACTCCACTTAATACTTCCATTTTCATTGACGCCTTGACCCAAATTAAATGTTGCCCCTCGAAGACTCGGACCATAGAATGTAGTACCCCATTTACTGGTTCCAGCACGATTTCCTGCATTAGTCATATTTAATGATGCCGCTACACCGTTAGGATCATTCCAAGTATTCTTTCCTAATCCAGTCCCAGCATTATCGTTTCCAAAAGCAAATTTTTGCTCTGCTCCAGCAGGAAGATTATTTCGGTTATTTATACCTTGTTTTGCTGTGTTTGCATAAAATGTTACATTTTTCAATTCATCTTTGCTTTGATAAGAAGTTGGAAGTTTACCATCTACATTAAATTTACTGTTTGAAACTAATTGATCTAAAGTTTGTGCTTCTATTGCCTTATCAACCTTTTTGCTTATATTATCTACCTCTTGACCATCTCTTGCTAATGCAGCTGCTTTTTCTGTAGTATAAATCCATCCATCCGTTATATCATAATCGAAAAAATTCACTGCATCATAATTATAATTTTCTTCTGCAGTTGGTTCAAAAACTAGACGAATGACCGTATCTTCATTAACTAAAATCGTATAACCGTCTTTTGAATCTCCAATATATTTCACACCATCAGCATTTGTAGTTTTTGTAGAATTAAATGCTGGATTGTCCTTATAGTTAGTGAAAGTAAACTTAGAAGGATCATGATGGATTCCATCATCCATTACAGGTGCATCTAAGACATAAAAATCCTCTTCATTGGTACTATCTTTATCCTTACCTTCTTTCAAAAGCCAAACCTGTTCTAATGTATAATTCTTATTATAATGATTTTCACTTTTATCATTATAAAGCTTATTCATGAATCGCATTTGTGATTTTTCAAAGAAATATGTTTCCTCATCAGCAAACAATTTTCGTAATTCATTTTCTGTTTTTACTGTTCCATCATCATTTAAGTTTAGTTGCGAATGTGGACTTTGTTCATATAATTCATCCACACCATGGTTCTCTCCATAACTATTTTGTTTCTTAAAATTACGTGGTAAATTATTTTCCCGTGAAGCATCTGTTCGCCATACAATCATCGTATCTGTCTTAGATGCTTGCGCATTTACTAAATCCATTCCCACCTTATCACCAGAATTTGGAATGTCCAAAACCATCGCTGGATAATTTAAATAATGTTGAATGGTATATTTTGGATTATATTCACTATCTTTTATATCCCCATTCGTATTTCCTTCTGCTTTAATTTGCAAAGACATACAATTTAATATTAAAATTAGTACAAAAACCACACACACAAATTTTGACATTGTGTAACGAGAATTCTTCTTGACACTTTCTTTATACATATTTCTTTCCTCTTTTCACTCATTTTTCTACAGAACGCAAAAAAGACACAGATCACCATATAATTAGTGTATCTGTGCTTTTGGTATGTCTATATAGTTTGTACGCAAAAAAAGGCAGAATTTACCTGTCTGTCTGTCATAGTATACCAGTTTCTAAGCATGTCTGTCAACCCCCTTTTTATACAAAATTAAAAAGTATTTTTCTTTTCCTAATATAAGTTAATTTTACACTATTTTTAAGCACCTGTCTATAATATTTCAGCATTCATCAAACATAGCAATAGAATAAATTCGGTATGTTCGCTTACTGTCGTTTCTTTACTTCACAGTATAGAAAAAGACATTCTATTTCAAGTATCGTTCTCCATATCTCTGCATTTCTTAGTATAAGTCGTTATACAATGTTCTTTCATTTGTTGTGTTATTGTCGTAAATCCTTCAATATTTCCTCTTGCTCATTCATTTAAATGCAGTATTTATAAGGCTTTTCTTTGTTCCCGTAGTGTTTTTCAGTTCAAAGAAGTCACGGAGTCTCTTTCCTGAGAGGTAAAAAAGAAAAATGCAGCAAAACAGGATCATGTTTCTGTTTTGCTGCATCATATCATATAATCAGGATTTTCCCCTTAATTTTCTTTTATTCTTTGTCATCGGTTTTCAGCGCTCGCATGGAATTAAGAATTGCGATTACAGATACTCCGACATCTGCGAAGACCGCTTCCCACATATTTGCCATTCCGGCTGCGCCAAGAGCCAATACAAGAGCCTTCACCCCTAAAGCGAACACAATATTTTGTTTCACGATCCGCAGTGTTTTTCTTGAAATATGAACGGTGGAGGCAATCTTTCTGACATCGTCGTCCATCAATACTACATCCGCGGCTTCTATGGCCGCATCAGATCCCATGCTCCCCATGGCAATCCCAATATCTGCTCTTGTAAGCACCGGAGCATCATTAATACCGTCTCCGGCAAAAGCAAGCTTTTCTTTGTCCCTCTGATTTTCCAGGAGCTTTTCCACCTTAACTACTTTATCGCCCGGCAGGAGTTCTGCGTATACTTCATCAATCCCTAATTGTGCGGCAACAGATTCAGCTGCCTCTTTCCTGTCTCCGGTGAGCATGACACATTTTTTAACACCTGCCTGCTTCATGCGTTTGATTGCCTCTTCTGCCCCGTCTTTTACCGTATCAGAAATGACAATGGCACCTGCAAACACTCCCTCAGAGGCCACGTAGACGACAGTTCCGCTGCTTTTGCAGGAGACATAGTCGATGTGCTGCTGTCTCATCAGCTTGCCGTTTCCGATTAGAATTTCTTTTCCATCGATCAAAACACGGATTCCGTGTCCCGCGATTTCCTCAGCGTCGGACACACGGTTCATATCCGCTGTTTTTCCATATGCCTCTTTGATAGAACCTGCAATCGGGTGATTCGAATATCCTTCACCCAATGCCGCCAGTTCAAGAAGTTCCTCCTCGCTGCATCCCTGCGGCAGGATCTCCGTCACTTTAAATTCGCCCTTTGTCAAAGTTCCTGTCTTGTCAAATACGATGGTCGTCATCTCAGATACGGCTTCCAGATAATTACTTCCTTTAACCAGCACACCGAGCCTTGAGGCAGCACCAATCCCTCCGAAAAATCCCATAGGCACTGAAATTACCAGCGCACATGGACAGGAGATGACAAGAAAAATACAGGCTCTCTGAACCCATTCACCCCAGCCTCCTCCTAAGATCAGCGGAGGAAGTACTGCAAGAATCACAGCACCGATCGTTACCACAGGGGTATAATATTTTGCAAATTTGGTAATGAAATTTTCTACATTTGCCTTCTTGCTGCTGGCATTTTCTACCAGTTCCAGAATCTTTGCAACAGTGGAGTCTTCGAATTCTTTCGTCACTTCTACTTTCAGTGTACCGCTTCCGTTGACGCACCCGCTGATCACTTCATCGCCTGCGGCTGCCTTTCTTGGAACGGACTCGCCGGTCAGTGCGGCTGTATCGACCAGGGATTCCCCCTCAATGACCACACCGTCCAAAGGAATTCTTTCCCCCGGCTTTACAACAATAAAATTTCCTATTTCCACTTCATCAGGATCAACCTGTGTAAGCACTCCGTCAACCTCAATATTCGCATATTCGGGGCAGATATCCATCATTTCTGAGATAGACTGGCGGGATTTTCCCACCGCATAACTCTGGAACAGCTCTCCCACCTGATAAAACAGCATAACGGCCACTGCTTCAGAATACTCTTTCACTCCAAAGGCCCCGAACGTGGCAACCATCATGAGAAAATTTTCATCAAATATCTGTCCGTTTTTGATATTTCTGGCTGCTTTGAAAATAATGTCATAGCCGATCACCAGATACGGAATCAGATAAATCACAAACAAAGCCCATGAACCTTCCAAACTTTCCAGCTTTCCCGTATGTTCCGCAATCATCAGCCCTGCAAGCAGGAAAAATGCCGCGATGATCCGGATCAGCATCTTTTTATGTTTTTTTGTCATAATTATAGTCTCCTTATATTAAAAAATAAAACCCGGAGTGAGGGATCGGCTCCGTTCCATCCGGGTTTTATCAGCTAGATGAGTATCCTGCAGTCAGGCTCAACCTTGGCACAGGTACTGACAACCTTCTGCATGATCTCATCAAACTTTTCATCTTCTGCGCTGATCGTCATTTTCTGAGTCATAAAACTTACACTGGCATCATTTACTCCCGGTATTTTTTTAATTGCCTCTTCCATCTTTGCCGCACAATGTGCACAGTCTAAATCCTGTAACTTAAATTTTTTCTTCATAATATCCTCCCATTTTAATTATGATTATTCCTCAATATGATCTCTTCCCTGAGCGATGATCGTTCTTACGTGACCGTCTGCCAGTGAATAAAAAACCGATTTCCCTTCTCTTCTGGATTTTACAAGCCTTGCCTGCTTCAGTATCTTCAGCTGATGTGAAATGGCAGATTGAGTCATATCAAGAGCCTCCGCCAGGTCACACACACATACTTCTGCTTCAAACAAAACAAACAGAATCCTGATCCTTGTAAAATCTCCAAAGACCTTAAAAAGGTCTGCCAGATCCTGCAGTTCACTTTCCTCGGGCATTTTTTCATTTACTGTTTTCAGAAGGTCATCATGGACCTGATAGGTATCACAGCAGTCTATATCATGTACTGTCAACTTCTCACCCTCCTTTTTATTATTATATTCATTCATATGAACAATCATTCATATGTTATGTGTTTATCATATATCTCTTTTACCAGAATGTCAATCATAAATTATAAAATATATTTATATTTTGCCTGTCTTATCATCTCTTCCATATAACTTATAATAAGGGCTTTTCTCAATTACCTTCTTATTCGGCACCAAAAGATGGAATTTTCACCTGATCCTTTGAATATTTATGAAACAAGGTTTATAATAAAAAAATTAAAGCATGAAAGGAGGATAAAATATGAAAATCTATACAGAGGTACAGTTTCAGAGTCACAATGTGCTCGTCGCAGATGTGGAAAAGACAGTGAAGGAGGACATTAAATCAAAAGGTGTGAAATTAAATTCCCTGTCATCATTGGAAATCTATTATCAGCCGGAAAATTTGTCTGTATTTTATGTGGCCAAAGCAAAAGACGGCACTTCTATCTCTAATGACGAACCGCTGAGCATTGAATAACTCAGATATTATAGCTACATAATCATGTTTTAAACCGGGACTGCTGTACGGAAAAAGTACAGCAGTTCTTTTTGTTTCAAAAAAAGAGCCAGTCCTTGAAGTATCTGGCTCATAGTCTAAATCATCATATGACAATACTGATTGATGTACAGAAAGAATCTTCCTGCAGTTTTTATTCTTCCGGCTCATTAAATACTTTTCGAAGATACTCTTCTTTCTCCTTGGGCAGTTTACCTCCATTTAGAGTTTTTATCAGTGCTACTTTAGAACCCCCGTACCAAAAATCAATCATTTTCTGTACCTGTTCTCTTTTGTATTTTTTTTCGTCGACCAAAGGTTTGAGATAAGAAAATCTTCCTCTTCTCTCAATTTTAACGAATCCTTTTCCTTCGATGCTTGTTAAAAACGTACGGACCGTTGATCTTTTTGCATCCCAGTCAAACATTTCTTTCAGTTTATCCTGAAGATCCTGGATGGAAATCTCCTGATTCTCGGCCCACACACATTTCATAATCAGTTTTTCCCGGTTTGTCAAATCTCTGTCTATCATCGGCGCCTCTCCTTATTATTCATTTAATCAATTAACTTTATTTTGTAAATTATATCATATTATTTCCTGGTTTTCAAGTTTTAAATGCAAATACTTCAAAAAAAATGTCAAAAAAAGAGAAAACACAGTTTTTTTCTGCGTTTTTTCTTTTTTTGGCATTTGACCAGTTTTTTGCTTATTCCTCAAAAGTTCTGATTGTCCATGTGATTTCACCTCGGTAATTATTATAAAAAAAGACTTATGAAAACACAATCAGCACTCCGTAGAATTAATCTTTGACTTCATTATTTAGAAGGAATTTTCTTTTTTTATTTCTAGTATATTCATTCCCTTTTTGTCGATTGTGCATATTATATGATTGTAACTATAATCAATAACTGAAAGGAAGTAATTATGAGCCAAAATATAAAAAGCAAACCTTGTACCCCAAAACAGCATAACCATGAGGTGTTAGGCAGCACCAAAATTGCAGGATGCTGTGATTACGCGCATAATCACAGATTTGCTACGGTATCAAGCAATGCCATTCCATGCGATGGAAGCCATGTTCATGAAATCAAATTTACCACGGATTCCTGTGATGGACATCATCACGAATTCTGCGGAACATCCGGTCCGGCCATTGATGTAGGCTGCGGCCGCCATGTGCATTTTGTTGCAGGATGCACCTCTACTGACGCAGGGCACAAACATGAATTTGTCGTTGCCACTCTGATAGAAGACCCTGTTTGTGAATAACTTTTTCCCCGGCGTAACAGCCGGGGAATCTTAAGATCTTTTTCTCTTTCCATCAAAAATTAATGTATCATATATTTCTTGTGCTGTATTACAGTTTAAAATCATCTTCAGCCGATTTTGTTCCTTTCCCACAGACACGATTTCTTTTATCAGATCCAGATACTCCTTCTCACCTGTGCATGCAAAACAAAAGATAAGATTCACCTTAGCTTTATCCTTTTGAAATGATATTCCGTCCTTACAGACCAGCAGACTTAATCCATCCTTTATAACACCGGAATCTTTTCCTGCATGAGCCAATGCAACCCCCCGGCTTACCACAATATAGTCTCCGTACTCTTCTACCTTTTGTATTGCTTCTTCCGCATACCTTTGTTCTATATACCCAAATTGCTCAAGCGGTTCAGCCGAACGTTTGATTGCCTCCTTCCAATGACAGGAAGCCGTTTTGATGGCAATGAAGTCTTTTTTCAAAAGTTCTGCCATAGCATTTTCTTTTTTTAGAGGTTTTTTCATCTCCATAAGGATTGCTTCAATCTTATCGTAAGTTTCCGCTGATAATTTATCATCATCCATTAAATCCTGAAGATCCCCCAGTAATTTTTTCTTTTTCTTTTCTATTGGCAGATTGATTTGTTTCTGGCTTTGAAACACTTCCTTTTGGATCAGATTCAAATCCCTCATAGACAAAAAAGGATTGACTGTAATTACCTTATACTCGTCTGCTTCAATATGTACCGTCGATAAGATAAAATCAATCTTCCTCTCCATCTGTTCCAGCTCACCGATGACTTCACCTGCCGCAAGCACTCCTACAATTTCAAAATCAAAATAGTTCTTGATTTGTGCTTCCAGATATTTTCCGGTAGCCATACTTCCCGGACATACGATCACAATGGAAAGTTTCGGGATATAATATCTCCGGTTTCGGATGACAGCAACGCAAATATGAATAACGATTGATTTTTTCATGTTGCTGCTCAGCTTATAAGATAAAAAGGATTCTAAAATATAAGAATATTTCTCTACTAATGTCTCCAGCAGTTCATAGTTCATAGGCAGGTCATAATTTTTAGGAATTTCAACTTCATAGTTTCCCCAATCCTTCATGCTTTTAATATGCATCAAAAGTGAATCAATCAGCTTGTCATCATTGGTCAATTCTAAACGCAGCTCCTGATCAATTTTTGATACAAAGAACATGATGACCTTATAAAGCTCAACTTCGTCTACTGTCTTTACAAACGAGTATAAATTATTTTTCTCAATATAGTCTCTGAAGCAGTCGATCATTTTTTCTGTAACCGGAACGTCTAACATATATCCTGCATAGAGCATCATATGATCAATATTTGTTAATTTCATCCTTTCTGTAACCACTTTGTCTGCTTCGTCATGATCCCGTTCCCGAAAGTTAAAGGCTGTAAATAAATATAAGACAATATCATAAAAGATGTCTTCAATAAAAACCAGATTGTTTATTTTCATATAATCCTGCATATAGGAAAATAATTCAGAGAACGTATATTTAATTTTCATTTTCTTAAGCATCATTCTCTGAAAAAATCCATCATTTTTAATGTTGACCGCAATTTTTTTGTATAGTGAGACAAGCAGCTCCAAAGATGCCTCATAGCTGCATGATAATTTAATTCCTTTTCCACTGTCCAGGATGAGTTCTGCATCGCTGTTTCTTAAAATCTGTTTCATTGCGTCAACATCGCTCATAATTGTTATACGGCTTACAAAAAGTTCCTCTGCAAACCGGTGCATCGTTGTATAATGGGGATTTGCGATTAATTCAAGCATAATATAAATCTGCCGCTCTTCCGGTGACAGCTTATACATGTACATATCCATCTGATATAAATGCTCTTCAATTTTTTCTCTGTCGAACAGTCCTCCGATCTTCAGATTTCCGTCCTCTGTTATGAAAATTTCTCCCATTGAGATTGTCTTAAGAAAATCATTGATCTCATTGATATCATTCTTCAATGTTCTCCTGGAGATATCATACCGGGACATAAACTGCTTTGCCGATACATCGTCTTCTTTGGACTTCAAAATTCCCTGCATAATCTCAGTGCTTCGTCGTTTCATCACATATCACTTTCCTAATTTAAAAGAAAAGAAAGAGACATTATAGATCATGTCTTTCTATAATGTCATTTTCCTTTTTAAGTTTATCCTAATTTTGTCTCCAGAAATTTCGTAATATCTTCCAGCTTCATGGTGCTGCATTTTTCCAGGCTGCCTTCATCCAGTACAAACTGCATTAATTTCTGGAGAAACTCTAAATGATCATCTGCTCCTTTGATTGCCAGATTAAACACTAATCTCGTATCAATATACTCTTCGCTGTCATCCATCCGGTAAAACCGGACCGGTTTATCTAATCTCAAAAAGCAGATACAGTTTTCCTTAATCCCCTCCGCCTTACTGTGCGGGATAGCCACCGGTATGCCGGCCGGCAGACCTGTCGGATACTCTTTCTCTCTTTCAATGCAGGAATCTGTAAATGATCTGCTGACACTTCCATTCTCCATCATACATTTTCCACAAAGCCATATCGCTTCTTCCCAGTCTTTTGCACTTCCTTCTGTCGCCAAGTATATATTTTTTGAACTCACTGCGGTCACTCCTTTGTTTTTTCCGTCTCTACATTCCAAATAATTTACTGATAAAGCAGATGATCACAGTACCCAGGTTATAGCCAAATGAACCGTCTGCTACAAGCCCCTGTATCTTCAGTCCTGTCACAGAGAGCATCTTTGTGCACTCCGGCACAAACATATTGACAAAGAATGTGATCAAAAACATAGATGTAATTGAACATATCAGACTTCTGAGCAGATTTCCTTTGCTGGCCAGCACACACATAACTGTTGTGTAGCATACGATTCCCAGTAAGCCAATAGGGAAGTACACCATGTTCGGAATAATAAATGCAAATAAAATCGTAATCGGAATACAGATAGCGGTACATGTAATGCATGCCGGATCACCCAGCCCTAAAGCCACATCCATGCCGATAAATAATTCTGCATCTTCACCCATATGCTTTTTCATATATGCACTCGCCGCATTTCCGATCGGTGTAAGTCCCTCCATCATAATTGATACCATTCTTGGGATCAAGATCAGAACGCTCGCAATCCCCATACCGATTCCAAAGACTGTTGTCGGCGCCTGTCTTGTAAGCAGTCCCAAAAAGATGCCTACGATCAATCCTACAAAAGCAGGATCACCGAAGAACCCTAATTTTTCTTCCAGCTTCTTCATATCAATATCAATATCTTTGATCCCGGGTATATGGTCGACCAGCTTATTAACAGCCCATGACAGCGGATACATAAATGTAGTAAAGGACAGCGTCGAACAGGTAGTTCCGTCAAGTCCAAAAAAATCCTGCCAATGATGTGCGATTGCCTGGCCTGCATATAGTGCAGCTATGGAAAGGCCCACCGTGATGGCAAGTCCCAGGAGTGCATTTCCCCATAATGCGTATGCCAATGCTCCGGGGATCAGGAAATGAATATAATTCCATATATCTACATTCAGCACTTTGGTCAGTCCGGCTCTAAGCAGAATAAAGTTTGCGATTACAATGAGCGGCACTGCGATCGGTGCAAACGGCACTGTCCACGACGCACCTCCCACCGCTGCAAATCCAATATCCGCAGCAGTAAAACCGCTTCCCATTTTTTGATAATATTCCGTGATTGGCTGAATTGTTGTCGTCAGCAGCCCTACTGTTAAACTTAATCCCTGAAACCCGATTCCTACCATTAATCCGGCTTTTAACGATGCCCCAAATTTCATTCGGAACACAAGTCCTAAAATACAGATCATGATCGGCAGCAATGCCACAGCGCCCATATTTAACAGAGCCTGCACCGCTTTTAATAAAATGTCCATACCTTCTTCCTCCTATCTCTTCTAAAATATGATCATCAGTTTTCATTCTGCAGTCTGTGACATGTATCTATGATTTCGTCTCTGATCTTATCCTCATTGATCCCTGAGATCAGCCCAAACACTTTGATAAGCGGTTTATCTAATTTCTGCCGGTAGTTTGTTGTCACCATGACAATATCTACATCTGCCTGTTTAGCCGGAATTTCTGTCATCGTACTTTTAATGATCTTTGCGGGAATCCCTGCATCCCTGCAGATTTTCTTTACAGCTTCCTGTGCTACGGTGGAAGTTGCCACTCCGCTTCCGCATGCTACTAATATTTTTAATTCTTTTGCCATAACATTCGTCTCCTATTCTTCTTCGTTTGGAAGCAATACAACTTTGATCGCTTCTCCTGTTTTTGTTAACTCAATACCTTTTTGTATCTCACTTAAAGGCAGTACATGCGTTATAAATTTTTCCGTAGGAAATGCATCAGAGATTGCCAGCTCATAGGATTTCTGTACCTGCATGCTGTTAGCTCCGTAATGTCCGTAAATCCACAGACTGTTATAGTGGATATAGTTTGAATCGATCTCTGTCACCGCACCTTTGGCCACTCCGCCGAAAAATACGATGATCCCTCCTTTTTTTGCCATAAAAACTGCCTGAGACTGGGCAGCCGTTGACGGATTTGCTGAAATCACTTTTTCCGCTCCTCTGCCGCCGGTCAATCTTTTCACAGCTTCAACCGGATCTTCTTTTGTACTGTTTACTGTATAGTCTACACCGAACTGTTTTGCCGTTTCTAAACGTTTATCATTAATCTCCACCATGATTACCTTTCCGGCCCCGCGGATCTTTGCTAATTGTGAATGAAAACAGCCGATTGGACCGGCCCCAATGATCACCACCGTGTCTCCAAGTGTGACATTTATATTCTCCTGGCATGCATAGACAGATGATAATGGTTCTCCCAGCGATGCGCTCTTATAGTCAACACCGTCCGGGATTGGATATACGGCATCCGCATTAAGCTGCTCCGGCGGCACCGGCAGATAATCTGCAAATCCTCCCTGACGGTTCGCGTAATCTCCTGCATTTTCACAATTTTCGCTGTGGCCGCTCCTGCACGCTTCACATTTCAGACAATGTTCCACAGGATAAACATAGAGACGGTCTCCCACTGCATATGTATCAGCCTCCGGCGAAACTTCTGCGACTTCACCGACAACCTCGTGTCCATAAATGTGAGGATAATCTCCTTTTCTTGAATCTGTTGTTAAATTTCTAATATCTGAACCACACAGCCCAATAGCTTTTACCTTTAATAAAAGCCCGCCTGCCGGACACTCCGGCCTTTGAACCTCCTCTACTCTGATATCATTTGGTCCGTACATCACTGCTGCTTTCATCCTTACATCTCCCTTCTGTTTTTTAATCTGTTTCTTCTGCTCCCGGGATGATGTTCAAATAGGGATTCTAATTTATCATCCGGAATATCTGTGATGGTTCCGACTTCGCCTGCAATTTTCGCAATTTTTAATACTTCTTCTGCAGCCTCAATTATTTTTACAGCGTCTTCCAGCGTATTGCCTACCGCTACACATCCATGATTTCCCAACAGGACCAGATCATGTTCTTTCATTGCCTCGTCAATCCCGTCTGCAATATGTACAGTGCCCGCCTCTCCATACGGCAGACAGGGAATTTCTTCAAACACCAGAGAAAATGTGGTGGAACACTTTAACCTGATGGTTTTGTTGCAGTACGCATATGCTGTTAAGTAAGGAGCATGGATATGTGCAACTGCGCTGCAGTCAGGTCTGGCTTTTAATGCGGCCTCATGGAGCAGATATTCACTGGAGCGGCTGACGCTTCCTCCGATCTGTTCTCCGTCCTTTACAACTGCCACCATATCTTCATCAAGGAAGGCTTTTCTTGTCCCTGAAGGTGTAATATATAATTCTCCGGTTTCACGGTCCAGAATTGAAATATTTCCTTCAAGTGTATTGACCAGCCCTTTGGAATCTAATAATTTTGCATATAAAACTATCTCTTTTTTTATACTGTTCACCTTGTTCACCATTTTAATCTCCTTATGAAATGGATCTCTTTTTACGTTTACGGTAACTGTTGTCCTGCAGGTATGAATTTAGTATATCGTTCACACTTTACCCCAGCAAGACAAAAGCCTTACCTCACGGATGACAGTATTTTTTACTATCTGGTAAAAAACAGGGCCGTGGTTTTGTTCAAAATCTAACCAGCTTTGCAAGTCTGTGTGTATCCTGGCGGAGCGCTTTTTATTTCATAGGGAAGGTCGTAGAACTTTCCTATGAAATAAAAAAAGAGCCGCAATCACTGCGGCCCCCACTTAAACTTACTTTATTATCTGATCATAGAAATCATAAAACTTCAGTATCCTCAAGTATGTAACACGGTCCCTGATATACGGCGCAATTCTGGCCGTTTTTTCTTTCATAGACGGATCAAAGCCCAACTCTTCAAGACTTTTAACTCCGCCGACTTTTCGGAGCATATCCTCAATCTCCTCTGCTTCTGGGATCTCTTCGATGATTTTAATGATCTCTTTCGTCTTTTCACTCAATAGATCGGGATGTATACTGTCCAAAAGGTTCGGATCATTAGTTTTTTTGATGCTCTCACACAGTTCTCTGTCTCTAAATGTTACCTCGATCAGACCAGTCTCTACATCTACATGATCTTTGATACAAAATTCACCTTTTTTCAAATATGATGCTGCCTTATGATAAATACCGCCGGCCAGAATAAGCCCGACTCCGACTTTTTCTCCATGATACGCGCTAATTTCCTCATTGATCACTGCCATTTCCCAGAAATGAGCCATATGATGTTCTGCGCCGGAGGCCGGACGGGAATTTCCTGTCATCTGCATAGCCAATCCTGACAGCAGCAGTCCGTACATTAGTTCTTCATATGCTGCAATTTCGCCGTTTTTCAGCCCTTCCAATGAATTCTTTAAATTATCAAGTGCTTCATACTCCATGCTGCAAATCCTGTCACAGATGTATTCCCCATTCAAAAGATGTGTAATCTTCCAGTCTGCCAGCGCCGTATATTTTCCAAGCAGATCTCCTGCGCCAGAGGCTGTCAGACGCATCGGTGCCTGAGCGATCACTTGGCTGTCAGCAATCACAAGGATCGGAGAAACAGCGATCATGCTTTTTTTAAATCCATACCAGGACATGGCGGCTACGGTAGAGACATATCCGTCTACGCTGGCTGCCGTGGGCACGGAGATAAATGGTATCTTTTTTTCATAGGCGTGATACCTTGTCAGATCGTGAATCGTTCCGGAGCCGACTGCGACCAGACAGTCGGTCTCCTTCATCTGTTCCAATGCTTCCCGTACCTTATTGACACCGACTTCATTTGCATGGAGATTTTCAGATTCCAATTTGATGATCTGAATTCCTTTGATAAGTGCCTCAACCTCTTTTCCTGCCGCCTCATATGTATTCTCGTCACAGACCATTGCAAAACTATGATACCCTATATAAGGATCTTTCTGAAGTATCTCCGGTATCCTCTGCAGTGCACCTTCCTCCAGGATGATCTCATTTACGGTCAGCTTATGATTCCTTCCGCAGCTGCATTTTCCAGAAAATTTTGTCATATCTATATTCATAGTATTCCGCTCCTCTCTTAAAAAAGATATCTTGTTCTGCCTTTATGATATCTTTTCAAAGATACTACTTCAAGACCAGTTTGCTTCCGTCCATCCTGCATAAACTTTACCAGGCAGGAAAGATACGAACAATGACAGTCTCAGCTATCTTTCATTATGAAGCAGCTTGTGTTCCTTTCCTTTCAGAATACCGTCATAAACAGTTGCCACGATCGGATTCTGGCTGGAAAGCTTGATCTGGGCCAATTTATCAATCTTATAAAGCCCTTCTACTCTGGCTTTCTTTGTCCTCGGTCCGATCGGCACAGGCTGGCCGCCGCCGGTAATGCAGCCTCTCTTGCAAGCCATGACTTCCACAAAGTCGTAGTATATTTCTCCCGCCTCTATTTTATCCAGTACCTCGGAGGCACATTTGAGGCCGTTTACCACTGCGATCTTTACGTCCCTGTCTCCCAGCTTGACGGAAGCTTCCTTAATCCCGTCCACGCCCCGGACACCGGTAAAGCTGATGGCCTCCAGATCTTCTGCCCGGTCGCTGTTCATCAGGCGGCGCAGGACGGCCTCTGTCACTCCTCCGGTCACGCCGAAGATTGCTCCGGCTCCGGAGGAGATTCCAAATGGCATATCCAAAGCCTCCGGCTCTACCTGAGAAAGGTCAATCCCTGACTCCTGAATCATGCGGGATGCCTCGGTCGTTGTCAGAACATAATCTACATTTTGTTCCCCTTCATTGAAATGTTCCGGCCTCGTGATCTCTGCTTTTTTTGCGGTACACGGCATGATGGATACGACCACTGTTTTCCTTGAGTCGCCTGCCTCATCCATTCGTGCCTCTTCTTTGATCAGCGCTCCGAACATTTCCTGAGGAGAACGGCACGTTGAAATTTTTTTCCTGAACTGTGGATACCTGTTCTCACAGAACTTCACCCATGCTGGACAGCAGGAGGTGAATAACGGAAGGTTATCTCCGGATTCAAGCCGTTCTACCAGTTCCTTGGATTCTTCCATGACCGTTAAGTCTGCGCCGAAGTTTGTATCATAGACTTCATCGAATCCGATCCTTCTAAGGGCGGCCACAAGACGCCCCAGTACATTTTCTCCTTTCGGGATTCCGAACTTGTCTCCCACGGCTACGCGTACGGCAGGAGCAATCTGGACAACGACCCGTATTTTCGAATCAGACAGCGCATCCCAAACTCTTTCAATGTCCTGCTTGATCGTAATGGCTCCGGTAGGACAGACTGCACGGCACTGTCCGCATCCCACACAGTCCGTTTGTGCCAGGTCTTTGTTAAAAGCCGTTGTCACCTGCATTTTTGATCCGCGGAATGCGAAGTCCAGGATTCCCATGCCCTGAATTTCATCGCAGGTCCTCACGCAGTCTCCGCATAGGATACATTTGTTAGGGTCCCGGATGATACATTCGGAAGACAGATCCTTCGGTAGCTGCTTTTTATTGTTCTCAAAGCGCACCTCCTTGATTCCCAGCTGTCTGGATAATTTCTGCAGGACACAGACACCGTTTTTCGTACAGGTAGTACAGTCTCTGCAGTGGGAGGCCAGCAAAAGTTCAATAATCATTTTTCTGTGATGCTTAAGCCTCGGTGTATTTGTATAGATCACCATTTTGTCTCTTGGTGTCTCAGAGCAGGATGCAAAGATCCTACCCCGGTCATCTTCCACCACACACATCCGGCATGCGCCGTATGTGGAAAGTTCGGAATGATAGCAGAATGTAGGAAGATCGATCCCGGATTTGCGGATGACAGACAAAACATTTTTTTCATCTGTGAACTCTACTCTTCTGTTATTGATTGTCATATAACTCATGTTCTTCTCCTCCTACCCTTCAATATGGATCGCACCAAACGCACAGGCACTCTCACATGCACCGCACTTAATGCATTTATCATTGTCAATTACATACGGTTCTTTGATCCGTCCGCTGATGGCGTCTGCCGGACAGTTCCTTGCACACTTGGAACATCCTTTGCAGCGTTCCGGGCTGATGATAAATCTTCTCAGGGCACTGCAGTTATGAGAAGCACACTTCTTGTCGACCACATGTTCCACATACTCATCGCGGAACAGCTTAAGGGTACTCATGACAGGGAGGGCAGCACTTTTTCCCAATCCGCAGAGTGCCGTCTCTGTGATCGTCGTGGCTAGCTCCTCCAGAAGGTCCAGATCTTCAGGCTTTCCTTTTCCCTCCACGATCCGCTCAAGAATCTCCAGCATCCGCTTGGTTCCTTCTCTGCACGGGACACATTTTCCGCAGCTTTCATTCTGGGTAAAATTCATGAAGAACCGTGCCACTTCCACCATACAGGTGCTGTCATCCATAACAACAAGGCCTCCGGACCCGATCATGGCACCCATCTTTTTCAGGGAGTCAAAGTCCAGATTCACATCCAGGTGCGGTGTGATGAGGCATCCGCCGGACGGTCCTCCGATCTGTACCGCCTTGAATTCTCCGTCTCCCTTGATTCCTCCTCCGATATCATAGATCACTTCCCGGAGCGTCGTTCCCATAGGCACCTCGATCAGGCCTGTGTGATTGACACTGCCTGTCAGGGCAAACGCCTTGGTTCCGGGGCTTTTCTCAGGGCCGATCCCTTTAAACCACTGGGCGCCTTCTGTGATGATCATCGGAACATTAGCGAACGTCTCTACATTGTTCAGCACCGTCGGTTTTCCAAACAGGCCCTGTTCTACGGTTCTCGGCGGTTTTACCCGGGGCATCCCCCGGCTGCCCTCGATGGATGCCGTCAGTGCGCTTCCCTCTCCGCACACGAAAGCGCCTGCTCCTTTATTGATATGTAAATGGAAAGAAAAATCAGTTCCCAGAATATGTTCTCCCAGAAGTCCGCATTCTTCCGCCTGTTCTATTGCCCGTTTCAGACGGCTGATTGCCAGGGGGTATTCCGCCCGCACATAAATATATCCTTCCCGGGCGCCTACCGCATAGGCGGCGATCATGATTCCTTCGATCATCTTGTGGGGATCTCCCTCCATGATGCTTCGGTCCATAAATGCACCCGGGTCCCCCTCGTCTCCGTTACATACGACATAGCGGATTTTCTCTTTCTGTCCGGCTACCTGGGACCACTTATACCCTGTTGGGAAACCTCCGCCTCCCCGGCCTCTCAGATTCGACTCTGATATTTCGCTGACCACATCTTCCGGCTTCATGTCAAACAGTGCTTTTTCCAGAGCCTCGTATCCGCCGATGGATAAATACTCCTCTATATGTTCTGCGTCAATATGCCCGCAGTTTTTTAATACGTTTCTCGTCTGTTTTTTATAAAAGGGAATCTCTTCCTGCCTCTGATATTCAATTCCATCCCTCTTGAATAACAGATGCCTGATCGGTTCTCCCTTTTCAATCGTCCTGTGAAAAATCTCCTCACAGTCTTCAAGCTTCACCTTTGTATATAGGATTCCCTGAGGCTCGATCCTCATCAGAGGCCCCATCTCGCAGAAGCCATGGCATCCGCTTTTTTTCACTCCGATCTCACCGTCTCCGTGTGCAATCTCCGGTCCGAAATGGACTTCTACGTCAGGATGTTCCCCCACTAACTCACACATCCTGTCATAGATGGCGCCTGACCCGCCGGAAAGACAGCCTGTACCTGCACAGATCAGGACCCGGCATTTGCTTTTGTTCATCTGCTCCCTGGAAGTTTGACGGATCTGTTCAAGAACTTCTCTGTTTTCAATTTTTTTCATCATTTAAGCTCCTCTCAGTTCACGGATCAGTTCAGCAGCAGCATCCGGGGTCATCGCCGGATAGACTTTGTCATTGACGGTGAGGACTGGTGCAAGCCCGCAGGCACCAAGACAGGAAACGGTCTCCAGCGTGAACATCATATCATCAGTGGTCGCTTTCTCCTCTGAGAGCCCCAACTCACTGTAAAGACGTTCCAAAATGGAGACTGATTTGCGGACATGACAGGCTGTCCCGTTGCAGACTTTAATGATATATTTTCCTTTTGGTTCAAAAGAAAAGTTTTCATAAAAGGTCGCAACACTGTACGCCTTGGCTTCGTCAATGGACAGCTTTGATGCCACATAACTTAAAAGCTCCGGCGGAAGATAGCGATATTCTGCCTGAATATCCTGGATGATCGGGATCAAAGCAGCCTGCGTAAGCCCATGAGATGCTATGATCTCATCTGTTTTGTCATAGTAGGCCTGGTTTAACATGAGATACCTCCTTCACATTGTGCATTTTGGTTAAAATTTTATCAATCACTGTTAATTATATGTCAAATTTGACTGATTATCAATAAAATAAGTATAAAACTTTCTCTCCAAACTGTATTTCAAATGAAATCACAGAACCTTCCCTATGAAATAAAAACGCTCCGCGGGTTGTGCACAGATGCGTAAGGAAATTATTTGCCTGCGGCAAATTGCATCTGGCACGCAAAGTTGTCAAGCCCCTCAAAGAGTGAGGGAGGGGTTGGGGCGTTGAAGTGGGCTTGCCCACTTTGTTCTTCTTTTATTACATCGCCAGTTTAAATATTTCTACAATATCTTTTATATTTAAGCGGCGCACCCAGCCGATGCTTCCGTCCTCATGAACAACGCGTACACGTTTCGCCATGCGCTCCATCACTTCTTCATCTAAGTCCTCGACTCCGGGAACATCCCTTAATTTTGTCGGAACACCGAGGCTTAAGAAGAACATTTGTCCCTGTTGTCTTTATACACATATTTCATCCATGCAGGAGTGATCACCGCAAGTCCTGCTCCGTGAGTTACGCTCTGATATTCGCCGGATAATTCATGCTCGATGAAATGGGATGCCCAGTCTCCGGTTCTTCCCATACCGGTCAGACCATTGTGCGAAAGAGTCGATGTCACCATGATGCTGGCTCTTGCCTCATAGTTCTCAGAATCTTTCATGAGAATCCGTCCGCAGTCCATACATGTGTGGAAAATAGCCTCACATAAATAGTCCGTCAGTATGTCATTTTCCTTTTCAGGAGTAAAATATCTCTCAAATGAGTGAGACATGATGTCAATGATGCCGCATGCCGTCTGAAATGGAGGCAGGGTCATCGTAAGTTCCGGATTTTCAATGGCAAATCTGGCACGGTTGATGTCATTGTCACAGAACCGTTCTAAATTTTCGTCTGCTTTTGTGATAACACAGCTGTTAGACGCCTCACTTCCTGTTGCGGCAATAGTAAGAATGACACCTAAAGGAGTACTCTTCGTTGGCACATCGTGAGGTACCCCGGATTCTTGTCAAAGCACGCTCTATATGAACATAAAGGCTTTCTTTTAATTCTTTGTCCCGGATCAGCTGAAGTCCCATGCGGTCTTCCACATATTCAATGAATGTATGGATTTTGGAATCCAGAATACTGTTTTTAACTGTATAGACTCTCGATGCATCCTGAATCATTCCCATGTGAAGCACCCATTTTATGTATTGTTCTTCCTCCTCGCTCAACACAATATGAAATTCCTCTTCCAGCCCTCTTTTCACCTGTCGGGTAACCCTCTGTTCTTCTCCCTTAAAATTCTCAGTCTCAAACACTTTCTCATAGGGCCGTCCCTTTTGATGACAGCCGATCATCATGGCGATCAACAGTATATATTCCAGATACTCCCGGTCTTTGATCATGGCCGGCAGTTCACACTGATTCCGTATGATATTTTTCATTCTAAGGTAACATGCCGACATAACATCGAGATATCCGTACTCTTCCATCCTCTTTGTAAAAGGATTCGACACATCCCCTTCTCTTCTCAGTCATTGGTAGAGAGTGGATTCATCTGCATGATTCAGAAGAATGTTTACCATCAGAGCATTCTTTTCGATCTCACTGCCAGCGAGAAGAATCCCCTCCCCCTTTTTCTGGATCAGGCGGAGATCGTACATACCTAAATGTTCCTTTACCTTTTTCAGGTCATTTCGCACAGTGGGAACGGATGTATGATGATCAATGGCCAAAGCCTCTGTTTTTATGTAATCATCCTGCTGAAGCAGATATAATAAAATAAAATCAATCCGTTCTCTGGGATCTACGATATAAATCTGTTTTTCCATCCCCAGTGAACTGCGCAGAGATTTTATGTCCTCTGCGCTTCCCACCGCGGCCATACCTTTCTTGCTGACCGTATTCAGCTGTACTCCGTATTCCCTCATAACCTCTGTGACTTCCGGGATCTCACGGTACACCGTGCGGTCAGACACATTGATCTGCTTTGCGATTTCACCAACCGTCACATAACCCTTGCTGTTCAGAATCACTTCTATTATTTCTTTAATCCGATTCGACATCTGCATAGTTCTTACCTCAAAAACATTTTAACACATACTATTCAAAGATCACATCTATATCATGATCAAAACAAAAAGTATCAAATTCTTCCGGCAGGGGACGGTCGGTGATCAATACGTCGATCTCCGCCAGATCAAATACTTTTATATAATATTTACAATTTATTTTTGTATGGTCTGCTAATAAAATGGTTTTTTTTGCCTGCTGATGATATACCCTGGTGATCTCCGCATCCTCTAAATATAAGTTTGTCAGCCCCTGTGAAACATCCAGGCCGCCCATCGACATAAAGCAGATGTCTGCATAGCGGGACCTCACATAATTACAGGCATCTGCACCGTAGACTGCATCATTGAAAATATCATATCTTCCGCATACAACCTCTACATTTATGTTTGATGATTTTGCCAATTCCTTTGCTGTGGCAAAGCCATGTGTCATGACATTCAGCTTTTTATCCCGATTGATATATTGAGCCAGATAAAAACAGGAACTGCTGGCATCCATAAAAACAGAGTCCCCGTTTTGTACAAACTGTGACGCAAGCCTCGCGATATATTTTTTCTCCTGTATATTTTCATCGTGGCGGAATGCCTGTGGGTATTGTGTCTGCTGCCTGCTTACATAAGAGGCGCCGCCCCGGTTTCGCTTCAGCAGCCCCTTCTTATCCAGCAACGTCAAGTCTCTGCGGATCGTCGGCTCACTGACATACAAAAGTTTTGTCAGTTCTTTGACTGAAATATAATTTCGCTCTTTTACTAACTGGATAATTTTCCTTTCACGGTCTTCAAAACTCATAAGATTCCTCCTTATTACTGTCAATTATACAAAAAATCATGATTGTATTCAATCACAGAATGGGCGATTTTAGTTTCAAAACTCAATATTTCGGTCAAATATTGATAATTTCCGAAAATAATATAGAATAACATCATAACTTTGAAAAAATGAACAGAAAGGAATCTGATACATGAAAATCGACGGCATTATTTTTGATATTGACGGAACACTGTGGGACGTGAGAGATGAGATTGCTTTGGCACTCACCAGAGAGGTCCACAATCAGGGCCATCCCGAAATAAACTTTACACCTGAGAATCTGACTTCTGTGTTCGGGGTTCCTCCAAATGAAGTGGCCGATCTGTTTATGTCTCACCTTCCGTCAAAAGAACGGTACAAGCTCATGGAGGACTGCGGAAATCACCAGATAAAACTTGTCGAATCCCTAGACTCCGACCGGACTTTTCCGGGAGTAAAAGACACAATAAAAAAACTTGCACAGCAGTATCCCCTGTTTATTGTAAGCAACTGCCCCAGCGGCTATGTCCGTGCGTTTATGAGAAGAAACAAACTCTCTCCCTGGATCACAGACTATGAAGAACAGGGTCATACCGGATTGCCGAAAGATAAGAACATAAAGCTTGTCATGGAGCGCAGCCGGCTGAAATCTCCTGTATATATAGGGGATACAAAAGGAGATGCCGAAAGCGCAAAAAAAGCCGGAACAGCTTTTGTATGGGCATCATATGGTTTTGGTCATGTGGATAACCCCGAATATTCTATTGACGATTTCACAGAATTGCATAGATTACTGGATATATGAAATTTCTTAATTTTTTTAAAATTAGGGGTTGCAAACAATTTTTAATGAACTTATGCTTATTAATAAGGATATCCTTTATCACATAAACCGATGGATGAAAGGAGAAATTATGACAACCCAGCAAGACATGAAAGAACTTGAAGCGATCATCAGCAAATACTATGGCAATACAGCAGGCATCGTCGTACTAAAGGACGGTGAAATCCAGTATGAGCAGTACTTTAACGGCTGTACCGCCGAAAGCTGCGTTCATATATATTCTGTTACAAAGAGCATTGTCTCTATTTTAATCGGAATCGCTATGGACAAAGGTTTTATCACAGACATTGACCAGAAGGTTTTGGATTTTTTCCCTGACTACGTCCCAAAACAGAGAGAAAAAACCATACAGAATATAACACTGAAACATTTGCTGACTATGACAGCACCGTACAAATACAAATTTGCCCCCTACATCAAATACTTCACCAGCGATGACATGGTAAAGTTTACGCTTGATTTACTGGGAGGCAGAGGGAAACCAGGCCAATTCAGATATGCTCCTCTGATCGGACCGGATCTTTTGACAGGTATTTTAAAACAAGCTGCCGGCCAGTCTGTATTTGAATTTGCTCAGGAAAACTTATTTATACCGCTTAAAATTACCGCAGAACGCAGCATCGTATTTCATTCCAAGGAAGAACAGCTGGCATTTAACAAAGCCACGGATATCAGCGGCTGGGTCTCTGACCCATCCGGTACAAACACAGGAGGCTGGGGCCTTACCCTCTCGGCTGCGGATATGGCAAAATTGGGTCAGTTATATCTAAATGGCGGACTGTGGAACGGAAAACCAATCGTTTCTGCAGAATGGATCAGTGAAAGCACGAAGGAACACAGCCGCTGGGTTAAGGAGAACCTTGCCTATGGGTATTTATGGTGGCTCCACGAAGATGGCTTTGCGGCAATGGGAGACGGTGGAAATGTAATCTACGTCAACAGAAAGAAAAACCTGACTGTAGCCATTGCTTCCCTGTTTAAACCCAGAGCGAAGGATCGAATAGACTTTATTCAGAACTATATAGAATCGAAATTTCAGTAAAATTTATTTCTAAACATTCAAAAACAGCCTGCCCATGGAATTTTTGTTGAATTTCCATGAGCAGGCTTCCCGTCATAAATTATTCCCGATACCCCGAAATCAGATCCGCAAATCTTTTCGCTGTCAGATGCGGCCTTGTGATGGCACTTCCGACTACCACCGCATGTGCCCCCAGATACAGGCATTTCACTGCTTCTTCCGGAGTATTGATATGCCCTTCCATCATCATATACACATCGCTGCCAAGATCCCGGCACATCTTTGCAAATGCCCTCATATCCTGGGTTTCAAAATGCTTTGTTGCCTCCGTATATCCAAACAGAGTAGGCGCCACAATATCGACACCCAAGTCGGCCGCTCTTTTGGCCTCGTCATAGTTGGAGACATCGGCAAAGATCATGGCCTCAGGGATTTCCCTTTTCACATCCGCTACAAGTTCCCATGCACGGCGGCCTTCTTTTGTCATTCGGTCCGTACAGTCCATGGCAATGATCTCTGCTCCCGCTTCCCAGACCTGCTTTGCGGCCTCCAGTGTCGGTGTGATAAAAACTTCTTCGTCTCCTCTTCTGATCTTATACAAACCGATCAGCGGCAGATCCACTGCCTTTTTAATAGCCCGGATCTGCTCCGGAGAATTGGCCCGGATTCCGACTGCCCCGGCCCATTGTGCGGCCTCTGCCATCTTGACTACCATATCATCTGTGTAGATCGGATCTTCAGGCACTACCTGGCAGGATACGATTAAACCTTTCATAGAATCCAGTATTTTTCTCTTTTCTGCATCTGTTGTGTTCATGATTCCATCTCCTTTTATGTCTATGTTGCCTTGTACGTCTTTTCTGTCTTTTATCATAACATAAAATACACCATTTGACACCTGATCTGTCCTGTACATCATAAAATTATGCCGCCATCTACATCATCAGTATATGAAAGATCAAAATCATGGTAATCAACAATGATATCAGCAGAATGATACGGCAGAATTCTTTCATGGCCTTCATTTTTTCTTCCGGTTTTTCCTTTTTCATCATTCAAACCCACGTATCCTTTCTGCCACCGGTGCCTTTCCCCGAATAATCCGGTATGCGGCCAGAGGAATTCCAATGCATACAGCCGCAGATAACAAGACAGCTGCCAAAACCGGAACGGCCGGAATTTGAAATGGAATGTTCATGTAATTCATCGTCTGATAGTACTGATAAGTAATAAAAAGGCCAGCCGTTGCCGTCAGTGCCAGAGAAGTTCCCACAAACAGCAGCCCCTCCCTGACCAGAAGCTTTTTCACCTGTTTTTCGGTCATTCCCACACTTTCCATGACAGCCAGAGACACCTTCCGGTTCTGGATATTTCCAAACACCGTATTGATATAATTCATCAGTCCGATCAATGCAAGAATAAGGGCAATTCCCACACCGACTCCGGTCATATTTCCCTGGGCCTTTTGGATATCCTTCATGCTGTCGATCCTGGATTCATAGGACACATCTTTAGCATAAGGGCTTTGACTCAGTTTTTTTCTGATTCTGCCTTCTGTTTCATCATCATATTCTTTTGTATACCGGATATTCAGTTTTGAAATATGCGGATTCATGACGTGCTTCTTCATAAATGATTCACTGACAATAACAACTGGTGCCTTTCCTGAAGTTCTGCCATAATAACTGTCGTCGGTCATGCCTGCAATTCTTAGCTGGAACTTTTTGTTTTTATTTTCTGACAGATAGAATTTTACCCTTGCTTTTTTATCGATCTGACCAGAAAGATCCATGCCCGGCCCATAGATAATACAAATCTTACCGCTTTCAAAAAGTTCCTGATCTACCGGTTGTATGAGACTCTCATTTAAGTGCTCAAATTCCTCTTTATCAATTCCCTGCATGACAGAATAATATTTCTCCGGATGCTTTTTATAATCGCTGACATCGTCTTTATAAGGCGTATACATCCACTTCTCATAAAACTCTCTCATCCACACATCTGAGAATTCCGGTTCCCATGGGACAATGATCTTTGAACAGCGCAGCGGGTGCACTTCCCGGATATCTTTGCTCTTTTTCAATTCTTTTATCAAAGATGGTTTAAGTATCTGTTTCCATTTTTCATCTTCCTCTTTCATCAGAGAATCATTGCTGACTACTAAATCCGTATCCATATAGTTTGACATGATCGTTCTGGCTCCGTGACTTTGAATGATCGTGATCAGACACAAAAACATAGACAGACTGGCAGCAAGGGAGAGCACTGAAATTCCTGTTTTTTTCTTATCCTTAAAAAACTGATCTGCAGCTATTCTCCATAAAAGACTGCCGTTTCTGGTTTTATGCGCCTTCTTTTTTGCGGATGTAAGACGATAATTCAGCGCTTCCACAGGTGTAACGGAAGCTGCCGTCTTTATTGGCTTTCTGCTTCCGAAATAGACGGTCAGTCCCGCAATAGAAATAGTAATAAAAAAGACTGCCGGATGAAATGTGACAGGGATTGCGCTTTCCCTGATGCCGAGAGTTCGCACAATCTTCGGGATCACCAGAAAGGATGTAAAAAAACTGAGCAGGATTCCTCCGCCCACCCCGGCTGTTCCTATAAGCATCATCTGTGTTTTCATAAATCGGCGGATCTGCCTTGAGGACATTCCCACGGTCTGCATCAGCCCATAGTAACGGATACTCCCCGAAACGGACAGATACAAAATATTATAGATCAGCAGATAGGCACTCAGGCAGGTGACCAGGACCAGACCTGCCATTCCCGCAAAGATACCTGCGGACTTCTCTGTTTCTCCTGTAAATTGAAAATTCTGCCGCTTATTCAGACGAATACTCTCCTGAAACTTCGTCCTCTGATCTTCTGTCAGTATTTTATTTTTAAATTTTACATGCAGCACACCCATATTATTCAGCTGATATCCGGTCTTTTTATAAAATGCTTCTGATACATAGAACAGCTGCTGCTCGCCGTATCCTTCCCATATTCCGGAAATAAGAAAGTTTTTCGTGTGAGTACCGTTCTGGTCTGTATAAGTCAGATCAAAGGTATCTCCAACATCCAGATTTTCTTTCCCGCAGTCCTTCAGGGCTGCTTTCGTGACCATCAGTTCATTTTCCTTTTTCGGATAATAGCCTCTTACCCGCTTTCTGGCAGGCTTCATCATGACACCCCAATAAGTCTCATCACACCAGATCATTCCAGTATGTAGTGTATCATCTGCGTCTGTTTTCACTGCGGCTCCTGCATATCCTCCTGCTCCTGCCACTCTGACGTCCTGATTACCTTTGCACCGGTTAAGCTGCTGCTCTGAATAGCCGCCCTGCAGCACTGCATCAAAATCTGCACCGTGTAAATGAATATTCTGCAACTGCTGCATTTTAAAATAAGTGCTTCCGACCGTAAACACACTGAACAGCATAAAAGAAGACAGCACGACAGCGATGATCATCACGGCAAACTTAGGCTTGTTTCCTTTCAGCGAAGACATGGCCATCTTTGTAATAATCTTCCGGTTATTATTCTCCAACATACGCATCACTTCCTCTCATGATCCGTCCGTCCTCGATGTGAACGATCCGGTCAGAAAGCTGTGCAATATCCTGATCATGGGTAATCAGCACAACGGTCTGTTTAAATCGGCCCGCTACTGCCTTTAAAAGCCCCAGCACATCATGGCTGGAAGCAGTATCCAGATTCCCCGTGGGTTCATCAGCCAGAATAATCGAAGGTTTTGATGCAATAGCTCTGGCAATGGCCGCCCTCTGCTGCTGTCCTCCGGACAAGGTGCTGGGCAGCGCCTCTTTTTTCTCCTGCAGTTTCAGAAGATTCAGGATCTCGTCAATGAATTCTCTGTCCACACAATCTCCATCCAGTTCAATAGGCAGGGTCACATTTTCATACAGATTTAAATCCGGGACAAGATTATAATTCTGAAATATGAATCCGATTTTTCTTCTGCGGAAAACCGCAAGCTGTTCCCTGTTCATTTCCGCAAGATTCTTTCCGTCTACATACGTCTCACCTTCCGTAGGCACATCCAGCCCTCCGATCATATGAAGGAGTGTACTCTTCCCGCTTCCCGATTTACCGATGATAGAAACAAATTCCTGGTCTTTCACCCTGAAGTCTACCCCGTCCAGTGCTTTCACAACGTTCGTCCCCAGCTGATAATATTTTTTTAATGCCCGTGTCTCTACTATGTATGATTCCATAGATTTATCTCCTTTCTTTTAATACTGCAATCATAACTCATAAAAATCACAAACCTTTCACAGGCATAAAATTTCACAGTACTGTGACTTTCCTTCTGTCACCCGTTGGGCAGGTAAATCTGAAAATCAGATCCTTTTCTAATCTCAGAACAGACCTGGATATAGCCGTCCTGCAGTGCTATGATCTTTCTCGCCAGATAAAGTCCCACACCGATCCCCTCCTGATCATATACTTCCGGTTCCCGGTAAAACCTTGTGAAGATCTCTGCCTGACGCTCCAGGGCGATCCCTTTTCCTGAATCTCTGATACTGATCTTCGTAAATATCTCCTGGACAGACACCAAGATCCCGACACTTCCTCCCCTGCCGGTATACTTTACCGCATTGTCAAGAAGGTTAAAAACAGCCTCCTCAGTCCACTTTGTATCATGATTTACCACTATGTCCTCATCGCAGTCCACAGACAGGCGTATCTGCTTTTTCTCGGCTTTCGGCACGATTGCCGCCACCGCTCTGAGAAGGGTCCCGCACAAGGGTAATTTCATACAGCAGACTTCTATAACTCCTGTTTCCAGACGGGACATTTTCACCATGCTCTGCAGAAGAAAATCCAGCTTTTCGGTCTGAATCCTTACCTTTTGAAGAAATTCCCCTGCCTCTGCCGTGCCCAGTCCTTCATCCAGCAAAACCTCCTCATAGAGCTTGATATTTGCAATAGGGGTTTTCGTCTGATGGGAAATATCTGAGATCAGGCTTTTGATTTTTTTCTTCTCTTCCAGATTTTCCGCGCTTTCCCGCTTCCAGATGCGCTCCAGCTTCTGAAGCTTTTCGTATACTTTATCCCACAAAGTATCTCCTTCTTCATTTAATCTTTCCAGTTCCCTGCCGCAGGTCATATCGTTCAGACATCGGAGCAGGCGGTCGGTAAATGAGGAAATATCCCGTTTTAACTTCCACATTTTTATTCCCATAGAAACCGATACGAAAAAAAGGCAGCATGCCGCTGCTGTCATGATTCCAGCCATTGATATCCCATCCCATAAATATTAGAAATATATTGATGCTCTCCGTCCTCGATCTTTTTTCTCAGACGATTTACATTCACTGCCAGAGTATGCTTATCCACGAAGCATCCTCCATTGTCCCAAATGCGCTCAAGTAATACAGCATAGGTCAGAAGCTGTCCTTTGTTCAGGACAAACAGGCGAAGCAGCCGAAATTCCGTAGGGGTAACTGTACATTCTTTTCCGCCTGCCTCTACCTTTGCCCTCTCAAAATCAATCTTTAAAAATCCATCGTCAAAGAAATTCTGTCTGCCGGCCTTTTCTCTTTTTAAAACCACGCGGATTTTTTCTTTTAAGATCTTGATAGAAAACGGCTTCGTAATGTAATCCTCCGCCCCGGAACCATAGCCCTCCAGGGCATCCTCCTCCAGATCTCTCGCTGTCAGGAACAAAACCGGGACTTCACTCTGTCCTTTCATCCATCTGCAAAGAGAAAATCCCTCTCCGTCCGGCAGATTGACATCCAATAAAATCAGTTCCATTTTTTCTTGTCGATATATTGCTTTCGCCTCACAAACCGAATACGCTGAATATATATCATACCCCTCTTTTTTCAGCGTATAGCAGATCGTCCGGTTCAGTTCCCGGTCGTCTTCCACGATCAATATCTTCTGCATTTTGCACCTTCTTCCCGTATTTTCATCTGTGTTCAGCTTCTATTTTATCATACAATTAAGCCAAAAGGCCTTCAATCCGGTGATTATCACGATATTGTGATCTTAAAAAAATAACAAAGGAACTGCTGTACATAACCGATTTCTCCGTCATGCCACAGCAGTCCCCTACTTTGATTTTACTGAATTTATTCTTTATTATAGAAATAACAGCTTTTACTTCAGCGTTTTTAATGCCTCTGCTACAAAGGCGTGATCTTCACTTTGAGCCATTCCGGATACGGTCACGGTTCCGATCATGCCTGTCCCGGAAACGAAGACCGGAATGCTTCCCCCTGCCTGAGCGTAATCGCCTTTTTCCAGACCATACCGATTCCACAGGTCATCCTGTTTGAGGTCCATAGACAGTTTCATCTCGTAAGAACTTTTTTCAAAATCATAAACCGTGTTTTCTTTTCTGCGGACCCAGTCTTCGTTGTTCTTGGACGTGCCCTCCAGTGCCGCATAAAAAATCTGCTTTCTGTTCTTTGTAATGGATATTACAATAGGTTTGTTCTCTCTCAAAGCTTTCTGGTACATCTCAATACCCAGTGCACAGGCTTCTTCGTTTGTGAACGATTTCAGGACAAGCTCTTTCTGCTCCTCGTTAATCTGATCAATTAATGTTTTAATATCTTCCATAACTTCCTCCCTATTGGTCTGCCGGGAACACGATTCCCATCTGTTTTCTCGCTTCATCCATGACCTTCAACTCCAATATAGAGTATTGATTATGTATCTCAGCACTTTCTTTTGCTTCTGCCAGCCGAATGAATTCTTCTATCTCATAATACATGTTGTTGGTCTTTTTGTCTATTTTGATCTCTTCTCTTTCTCCGCTGCGGTACACAATCTCGATTGTTGTCGTATCCGGAATTTCCTTTATGATCATGGAGGCCTCTTCCCCCTGGATCTGGCTTGGAAGTGCGGAATTTGTAATCTTAGAGTACATAAGCTCCGCCTGCATTTCATCATACATGGCCACAATCGTACCGGAGGCGTCAACTCCATTGGAAAGTTTCAGGCAGTGAGCCGAGATCTCATTGGGGAGTCCGAACAGTTTCACCATCGGATGCACACAGTAGACGCCGATATCCATCAAAGCACCGTTGGAAAGCTCAGGCTTGAAGGCATTCTCTATGATCCCCTTTTTAAAATTGTCATACCTCCTGGAATACTGACAGTACTGGAATGTTGCTCTGCGGATTTTTCCGAGCTTTGGCAGGTTTTCCCGAATCGCCGCAAAGCCGGGATCAAATACGGAACGCATGCCCTCCATAACGATGACCTGATGTTCTTTTGCAGCCTTGATCATATGCTCTAATTCGCCGGAATTGGAAGCAATGGTCTTTTCACACAGGACATGCTTGCCGGCTTTCAGCATCTTTATACTCTGTCCTGCATGGAGTGCATTAGGAGATGCCACATAAACTGCATCAATGTTTTCTGCAGCCGCCAGAGCATCAAGAGAATCATAGCAATCTTCGATCCCATATTTTCCTGCATACTCTTTTGCCTTTTCCATGCTCCTTGAGTACACTGCCTGGACCTTAAAGCCCTCACATTGGCTCCCCGCATCCATGAAATTGTCTGTTATAAAATTTGTTCCGATTACTGCAAATCTGACCATATGATCTCATCCTTCCGTGTGGCTATTATTTTATATTGTTTACTATTATTTTATTGTGTTGAATCTTTTTTGTCAACCTGCCGCCTTTTGTTTTCACTTTGAATAGAACAACTATAGGCAGAAAGGCTTATCTGGAAGCATCTCACAAAGGTTTCTGAAAATATCATGGATTTTTTTGCAGCCTGAATACCGTTATATCCCATGTTATCAATCCGGTTAATTTAAGGAGCTGCGTAGGATGCTCCGCTCTTTGCTGCAAGGAACGCCTGCATCGGTGTATAAACTGCGGTTGCTGTCAGTTTAATTCCCTCTTTCTTTAATTCCTGCATTGCGAGTTCTTTGAGTACATCATAAGGACTTCTTTTGCTTTTAGCCAGAATGGATGGATTCGTAGTCACGCCATCCATCGGATAATATTCGTAAATTTTTGTTCGATATTCGCATCATCAATCATTAATTTCATGGTAATTCTTCCTTTCAATTACAGTGTCTGCTCTGTTCTTTCAATAATATCATCCTGTGTCTTTTTAGAAAGTACATTAAAGAATGCACTGTATCCGGCCACACGGACAATCAGATCTTTATGGTCTTCCGGATGTTCTTGCGCATCAAGCAAAGTTTCTTTTGACACAATATTATACTGTACATGATATCCGTGCAGTCTGTTGAAAAATGTGCGGATAAGCATTTCCAGCTTCTGCTTGTTTTCCTCAGTAGAAAGCATTTGAGGCGTCATCTTTTGATTTAATAAAACACCTCCGGTAATCTTTTCAGTAGGAAGTTTAGAGACAGTCTTAAACACTGCTGTAGGACCATTCTTATCCGCATTATGTGCAGGGCTGCAGCCTTCGGCCAAAGGTTCAAATGCATTTCTTCCATCCGGTGTTGCTTTGGTTCCCATACCCTGGCCCACATTGGCACTGATGGAAGACGTACCGCCATAACGAATTCCCCCGATCGGCCCTCGCTGGTAACGGGTATTTGGATATTTCTTGATTTCATCTAAATAAGAATCATATGCTTCAATGACCAGCTGATCTACATAGTCATTATCATTGCCGTACTTCGGTACATCATTGACCAGCATCTCCTGGATCTTCTGATTCTCCGGAGACTGAAAATCATCAAGGATTGCATTCCAAAGCTGTTCTTTTGTGATCTTCTTTTCTTCGTAAACAAGCTGCTTAATGGCAGCCAGAGAATCTGCCATATTGGCAATTCCAACCTGAAGACCGGAAATAAAATCATAAACAGCTCCGCCTTCTTTGATGGTCTTTCCTCTTCCGATACAGTCATCTGTAAGCGCAGAGCAAAGAATATCCGGGACATCTCTTTCTGAAGCTTTATCAATGACATTCTCTACGATAACACTATAACGTGTCATTTCTCTCACCGTTTTGTCCCATGCTGCCAGCAGATCCTCGTAGGAGTCCATATCCTTAAAATAGCCATAGCCTTTTGTAAATCTCTTTCCACTTGTCAGATCCACGCCATTGTTCATAGCGCAAAGCAAAACTCTCGGGAAATTAATATAAGACATTCCAGTACAGCGGTATCCCCACTTGCCGGGAACTGCGGTCTCTACACATCCAATGGCGCTGTAGTTATAAGCGTCCTCTTCTTTGACACCCCAGTTGATAAAAGAAGGTATAATAATCTCGTCATTGTTAAGTGCCGGCATTCCGAATCCCAGTTTCATAACTTCGATGCATTCGTCAAAGAACTGCTCGTTGATATTTTGATGATATCGTACCGTCAAATTGGGCTGGGTAAGCCTTGTCTGTGCAACAGACTTAAGTACTGCAAAACTTAATTCATTCACTGCATCTTTCTTATCCGGTGTCTGTCCGCCGATCGTAACATTCTGATACATAGGGGAACCGGCTGAACTTAAGGTATGCGCCTGGGATCTTATTTTGTTGATGGTCAGTGTCTTGATCCACAGGCAGGTAAGGAGTTCTTCCGCCTCTTCCTCTGCCATCGTTCCGTCCTGAATATCTTTCCTATAATACGGATACATATACTGGTCAAACCTTCCGTAACTTAAGGAATGTCCGTTTGACTCGATCTGCAGGATCAGCTGGATAAACCAGACAGACTGTACGGCCTCTTTGAAAGAGGATGCCGGCTCATATGGAACTCTGGAACAAATTCTGCACATCTCTTCCAACTCAGCTTTTCTCTTCGGATCCTTCTCTTTATCAGCTAATTCTTTTGCCAGCCTGCTGTAACGCAGTGCAAAATGATGAACCGCCTCAATCACAATCAAGACAGACTTGTAAAATTCATTTTTATCAACACTCTCCGGATCAGTGAAGTCAAGAGCATCTTTGAGAGCCTTTGTTCTTTCTTCATATCCTTTCAATCCCTCAGACAGAAGTCTGCCATAATTAACTGCCAGATGGGCATCTCCTGCATTTAGTTTTCCTTCCATACCGAAAACACCGGTCTCCATAAAAACACTGACTTCATCAGGAAGAAGCGCCTCACCTCTTGCACGGAGATTATTATTCTCCCAGAATGGAGCAATCTCACGGAGCTGTTGTTTTGTCTCCTCTGTTATATAGAAAACATCTCCATCTCTCTTTTCAAAGAGATCCAATTCGTTCAGGACGAATTCCATCGTATATTCCGGAAAAATCGGAGCATTTGTATTCTTGGTCGCCTGATTGCCGGCAATCAGAGATTTGTCTTCAATGTAAATCGTCATACCTTCCAAAATCTTCTTCAACATAAGTGCTCTTACCATAACACGCGGCTGATTCTGATTCTCTTTATAAGCCTGAGTCGCCAGTAATGCCCTCTCAGCATCAATGTAAGGTTTTTCATCCAAGACTTCTTCACGGAAAGTTCTCATTCTGTCTGTTAATGATCCAAAATGCGCTTTGTTTTCCATAAGCTTCTCCTTTTAATTTCACTCGTAATTATTATTTGTTTTATTTGTAATTTAACTCTAACTCTTTTCCGGCAAAAAGTCAAGATGATTTTAGTATAAAATCCTTTTACATTTCATTTGAAATTTTTCATTTTCAATTTGAAACAAATATGATATGATCTTATCAGTAAAGGAGATTATCATGAAAAAAGCAGATTATACAAAAACCGGTGTTATCTTTAATATTCAAAAGTTCAGCGTCAATGACGGCCCCGGCATCCGTACGGTTGTGTTTTTTAAAGGATGTCCCATGCGCTGCCGCTGGTGCTCTAACCCTGAAAGCCAGCTGGCTAAAATGCAGGTATTATGGGATCAAAAAAAATGCGCCAGATGTCATCACTGTATGGATATATGCCCTGCTCAGGCAATTTCTTTGAAGCATGATCATATCCATATAAATGCAGCCAAGTGTACCGGATGCAGGCAGTGTGTACTTGAGTGTCCGGGGAAAGCTTTAGAATTGGAAGGAGATATAAAAACCGTACAGGATGTCATGGATGTGGTCATGCAGGATAAAGTTTTTTATGAAGAAAGCAGCGGCGGTATTACACTGTCCGGAGGTGAATTTCTTTCTCAGCCCGACTTTGCCGAAGAATTGCTGCTTGCTTCTAAAGAAAAGGGACTGCATACCTGCTGCGAGACAACAGGATTTGCTGATCCGGAGATCTTTAACCGTGTTATAGAAAATCTTGATTATATACTGTTCGATATGAAACACTGGAATTCCGCAAAACATATAGAGGGTACCGGTGTTGGCAACGATCTTCCTGTTTCCAATATGAAGCGCGCCATTAAAATGGAAAAAGAAGTGCTGCCCAGAATACCTGTCATCCCAGGATTTAATAATTCCCCGGAAGATGCCGCCGGATTAGCAAACGCCTTGCAGGAAGCAGGGGCCAAAAAATGTCAGCTCCTTCCTTTCCACCAATTTGGCGAAAACAAATACAGCTTATTGGATCAGACATATGATTACCAGAATGTACCGTCTATTCACAGGGAAGATTTACAGGATTATCTTCAGATATTTATTAATTGCGGCATTGATGCGTTTTTTTAAACATAAATTTCTTTCATTCGTAACTTAACTCTATTGAAATATAATTTTTTGTGGTATACTAAAAAGCAATATAAAATATCATACCTTATCGTGCGAAGCACGTCCACCCGAAGGGTATGAAACACGGGATGCCCTTTGGGTATAAATTTTCAGTATACGATACGAACGGAGTCATCATATGAAAAACAGAACAAATAAGATATTGGAACTGCTTACCCAGAAGAACAAAATCGAAGTATCACTTCTTTCCGAAAAACTTGGTGTTTCACAGGTTACTGTCAGAAAAGACTTAGATGAACTGGAACGCAAAGGAATCATAAAACGTGAACACGGATTTGCGCTCTTATGCAGCACAGATGATATTAATGGGAGAATCGCCTATCATTATGAGGCGAAACGGAAAATCGCAAAAAAGGCTGCTGAACTTGTCTGCGATGGCGATACGGTTATGATCGAAAGCGGAAGCTGCTGTGCTCTTTTAGCTGATGAACTGGCTTCGTCCAAAAGAGATCTGACAATTATTACTAACAGTGCTTTTATCGCAGAGCATATCCGTGGGAAATCAAATTTTCAGATTATTCTTCTGGGCGGCACCTATCAGCAGGATTCCCAAGTCATGGTAGGTCCGATGATCCGTCCCTGCGTAGAAAACTTTCTTGTAGATCTGTTTTTTATCGGAACAGACGGATATGCCCCCAATGTGGGCTTTACAAATCGGGATCAGATGCGTGCACAAGCTGTGCGGGATATGGCCGTACAGGCAGGAGAAGTTATCGTGTTAACAGAAAGTGATAAGTTTTCCAAACACGGAATCGTTCCCCTAAATCTAAAGGAACAGGTCAAAACAGTTATTACCGATGATCAAATTTCTGAAGCTTCCAAGTCAGAACTGGAAAGCAAAGGAATCAAAGTCAGGATCTCATGAGTTTTTTATCACTATTTCCGTCACGCTTTGAAATGCGTTCCTCCAATAGTGATAAAAAACTATCGTTGTATCATTTCTTTGGTTATAGAGATACATAGTAGTAAAAACCCAAATAAACAGAATGAAAAATATCCTTGTCTTTTGATATTTTCCATTCTGTTTTTCTTACTTATTAAATTTATTCATCATCTTTTCTTGAACAGCTGTAGATCATCTTCTTCGTCACAATGAAGATCACCAAAGCAGCAAGCACGATAACACCGCCTACAAGGAACACATTTGCATATGTGGAGGCAGCGCCGGCCTCAACCCCTGTAATACTTCCGCCTGACATAGCGCCTTTTGACATGAGCTGTCCGAAAACCGCCACACCGACAGACCCTGTGATCGCCTGGACAAGGTCGTTGATCCCCAGCACACGTCCTGACTCTTCCGGTGATACCGTAAGTGTCGCGGTATCTACGATCGGTGAGTAGAAGAAAGATGTTCCGAAATAATAGATACACGGTGCTGCCGCCAGAGCTGCAACCTTACCGTATGGAATCGCAAATGCAATGGCGATCAGACCGAGTCCCATAGCAGAGAGAGCCATGATGATTCCCGCGGAACGTCCGATCTTTTTGATGACCGGTCCGCACACGAATCCAAGCACTGCTGCAAGGAGGATGGACCAGACGAGCAGGTTGGAAACCTGAGCAGAATCAATGCCGAATACTTCAAGTCCGATGGCATTCACACCGGCATTCAGTGTATAGCTGAAAAAGTAACCTACGAAGATGACAACCATCGTCGCCACAAATGCCGGATTTTTCAAAAAGGCAGGAGTGATGATCGGGTCTTCGGCTTTATTGATGTACACAATGAACGCTACCAGAGTCACAACTGTTGCGGCAGTCCAGAGCATATTCATATCTGTAAAGAACATTGTGACGGCCCCTGCGAAAGCTCCGATCAGAGTAAAGCCCCAGCCGTCGATCTTAGCGCCTTTTGCGTGTTCATCCGGAAGGTTCTTTGAAAGTGCCGGAAGAAATACTATGGAGATCATCGGAATCGCAAACATCCATCTCCAGTCTATTTTTGTCACATATCCGGCCGCAACTACACCAAGGGCCGCTGAGAATCTGAATACCGCTACAAAAATACCATAGTAGACGACGCGTTCTTTCTGAGAAATATATTTGGACACAAGGACTAAGAACACAGAGCCTGCCACCTGTCCTCCTATGGACTGTAGCATACGCGCGGCTACAACCGCCCAGATACTCACAGGTCCTAATAAAAATCCAATGGCAGAGCCGGCGGCAAACACAATCGTCCCTAAAAGTGTCATTTTTTTCAGAGACACAAAGTCACCCAGAGATCCATAGATTACACAGACGATACCGAGTGCGATTCCCGGAAGAGATGTAATGAGAGATGCCAGTTCCGGTGTTCCCAGCTGCTGTCCGATATTTACAAAGATCATTCCGAATGCCTGCTGTTCAAGAATGCCGAAAATAAAGATGATCAGCACCAGCGGAATCGCTCGTTTTGCCATTCGGTTCATTTTTTCAAATTCCGGGGTTCCTTCTGCCGGTACCGGAATACCTGTTGTTTTCAAATTCGTATTAGACATTTTTCATACCATACCTTTCAACTGTCTTTTTCATATTGTTTCTTAACATTTGATATTTGCAGCCCGCTCCACATAGCGTCTGCGGAAACACTCCACATCGACGTCAACGCACACAGCCGCATTTTTTGTCTCACTCAATGTACCGTCATAGTCCACGACAGTAGCGCCGATCGTAAGTGGACTGGAGATCTCTACATCAACAAACGCTTCTTTTGTCTCAAAAAGCTCCGGCTCCATGAGATACATGGCTGCGGAAGGATCGTACATCTTGACTCCCTCTTCCACATGTCCGCCGTCATAGGAACGAAACAGAGAGCTGATCATGGTTCCTGCCTCCCCGCTCTTTTCAAGCTCCTCGAGATCTTCCGCGGTCAGCCTTGCTTTTCTTCCGATATCCAGGCCTACCATTGTGATCGGAATCCCGGAGCGGAATACGATCTTTGCCGCCTCCGGATCAATGGTCACATTAAACTCTCCATAGATTCCAATGTTTCCTCTCTCGGTGGAACCTCCCATCATAATAATTTCCTCAATTTTTTCTTTCACTTCCGGAAATGTCTGAATCAGCAGCGCAATGTTTGTCAGCGGCCCAAGAGTAAGGATTGTCACCTTCTCCCCGGCTTCTTTCAGTATGCGGTATTCACTCAGAACTGCATTCTCTTCTAATAAAAGTTCTTTCTTAGGTTCAGGGAATTCAAATCCGCCCATTCCTGATTGTCCATGGGCATTCGTTGCAAAACGGTTATCCCTCAAAAGCGGAGCCGCCGCACCTTTTGCCACTGGAACATCTTTTTTAAGGAATGTAAGAAGTTTTAAAGCATTATTTGTCGTATGCTCGATGCCGACATTTCCTGATACACTGGCGATGAGTCTTACATCCACAGACGGCTCGGACAGCATGACAGCAATCGCTGCCGCATCATCAATCCCGGGGTCTGTGTCAATGATTACTATTCTCGGTTTCATGGTTTCCTCCTAATATGTTTATTCTTCCGCAAACCTCTCTGCCTCATCCCTTTTTGGGATCGACGGAGCCGCACCTTTTACAGCCACTGCCATTGCAGACGCTTTTGCGGCCATATCAAGTGATTCTTTCACTGATTTCCCCTGTAATATGCAGGACATGAAATAACCCGTAAATGTATCTCCTGCCGCTGTGGTATCTACTGCCTTCACTTTATAGGCTTTCTGCACTGCCGTCCCCTCGGTTCCGGCATACACAGAGCCTTTCTCTCCCAGTGTCAGAATGATCTCCGCGTGCGGGAATTGTTTTCTCAGCCGCTTCAATAATATTTCTTTGCCGGCATCCCGTGCAGCCCGGACAAGGATCCTCGCCTCTACTTCATTCAGTATAAAACAGTCGATATGGTCCAAGTTTATCTCGAATATTTTTTCATTCATCGGAGATGGGTTCAGGACGATCTGCATTCCTCTTTCTCTCGCTTTTTCTACAATATATGGAATCTCACTGATCTCATTTTGGAGGACCAGACAGTCGCCTTCATCAAAATTTTTCAGTACCTGATCCGCCGTCTCTCTTGTCACCGCCTGATTTGCACCGCCGTACAATATGATGCAGTTATCTCCGTTTTTGTCCTTCTGAATGACCGCATTTCCTGTCCGGACATCCTCGCTTACCTTTAAATATCTGGTATCAACACCGGCGTCGCAGAGGAGTTCTCCCAAGAATTTTCCGTCCGTGCCGATCACTCCGGCATGGTAAACGTCTCCTCCGGCTCTTGAAAGAGCAATGGACTGATTCAGTCCTTTTCCTCCAGGAAAAACTTCCAGTGATTCTGAAGAAAGAGTCTCTCCCTTCTCTGCAAAATGGTTCACACTATATACATAATCAATATTCAAAGAACCAAAATTAAGTATTTTCATAATTCCCTCACTCACTCGTTGTTCTTCGGGATTTTAATGCCGTCTCATAAATTTTTCGGCAGTCATCCCGGTTCAGTCTTTTTATGCCTCCAATGCTGTCATCTTCCCCGCGGAAAGCAATCCGGTCAAGCATCTGTTCCACCCCGTCTGTCGGAACCTGAAACTCCTCAAACGACACCGGCATTCCCATTGTGCGGAAAAATTCTTCTGTTTTTAAGATTCCTTCGTATGCGGCCTCCAGCGTATTCTTCCTATTCCATTTCACACCGAATACTTCTCCGGCGTAGCGGGCAAACCGTTCCGGTGCTTCTCTATATACATATCTCATCCAGGAACCCATGATAATAGAAAGTGTGGCTCCATGGGGAGTGTCATACAGAGCACTCAGTTCATTTCCGATCTCGTGGACTGCCCAATCCTGTACCCGTCCGACCCCCACCGTATCATTATGTGCGATCGTACTGATCCACATGATCTCTGCCCGGTAAGAGTAATTGTCCGGCTCCGCAAGAACCTTCGGTCCAATCTCGGCCAATGTTTTGAGAATTCCTTCTGCCATTCTGTCAATCACTCCGACCTCTCCATCCGGCGTAAAATATCTCTCGCACACGTGGGAGAACATATCCGTCACCCCGCATGCAGTCAGAAATTTCGGGAGTGAATAAGTTAGCTCCGGATTCATAAATGCAATGGCCGGACGAATGACCGGATGACTTGCCAGAAGTTTCATGCCAAGCTCCGTATTGTTGATGACACTTACTTCGCTGGATTCACTTCCCGCCGCTGGATAGGTGAGGATCACACCTGTCGGAAGAGATTTCCCGGGAACTTCGGTTCCCGTAAAAAAATCCCACACATCTGTGTCCGCCACGGCTCCAAGCCCGATTGCTTTCGCAGAATCGATGACACTGCCTCCGCCGACGGCAAGGATCATATCCACCTTCTCTTTTCTGGCGAGATGAATACCTTCTCTTACAAGAGACAGTCTGGGATTCGGCACCACACCGCCCAGTTCCAGGATTCGAATCCCGTGAAGCCGCAGCTGTTCTTTGACACTGCCGAGGAGTCCGCTGTCACTTAATCTTTTCCTGCTGCCGTAATGAATCAGGACTTTTCTGATCCCCATCTGTTTTAATTCTTTTCCTATCCGGTTATGTGCATCTTTTCCAAATACAAACCGGGTTCCAATCCCTATGCTGAAATCCTGAAGCATGGTCAAACTCCTTTCCTCAAAATGTTTAGAATCTCAGAAACATTGTGTGCATAGTGTTCTGGAGTGTATGCACAAAGTTTTTTTGTATCTCCGTCTCCATATGTGACTCCGATACAATGAATTTTATTTTCATGTGCAGCCTTTATATCACTCCAAGTATCCCCGACATAGACGTATTGACTTTTCTTCATGCCTGAACACTTCATCACATATGAAATCATCTCACTTTTAGACTTCTCCCTTCCCGGAAAGGAATTCGGGGAAATCCAGCCGTCAAACAGCTTTTCCCAGTTCTTTTTTAACAGGATCCGTTCCAATGCTTCTTTGGGTTTCATGGTAACAATATAATGTAGAATTCCTTTTTCTCTGGTCTTCAGAAGAAGTTCTCTGATACCGGGATAGAATTCTGTATGTTGATATCCATTAAACATACGGTAGTGCACCCGCACCAGGGATTCAAACTCTTCATATTTTTCGCTTTCCGGAGGAGGGACGATCTGATCAAAAACCTCCTTTACAGATTTCCCTAGATTGCTGTCTTCACTGCTAAAAGTCTCCGGCAGCTCCCCTCCGCATTTTTTAGCAGCATATTGCAGAGAATTCCACACATCTTTGCCCGTATAAGCTAAGGTGCCGTCAAAGTCCCACAAGATCGTTTTGTACATCATCACTTATAATTCTTAAGCGTCTTATACAGCAGATCCATGAAGCCCGGAAAATCCAGTTCCAGGGCTGCTTCCGCATTCGGCGCTTCTCCTCTGAAATCCATCTGAGGTTCTCTGCACAGATCTACAGCCGGTTCCACACCTCTTAGATGCCGGTAATCACATACAGTCATTCCTCTCGTCAGTTCGCCCTTTAGCTCGATATCAATATGCATGTCCGCCGCCTTGATAAGAGACGGATCGATCAGCCATGCCACTGCACAGGCATCGTGCATATTGGCCCCTGAAAGAGATGCGCTCTTTATTGTGGTATCAATAAAAAATTCTGTCAGATCTGCCGCAAAGTGTGCCGCCTTCGTTCCTATCTCCCGGAACTTTTTCACATGTTCGGCGGTCAGGCAGCATTGTCTGGTCAGATTGATTCCGGACATTTTCACATGCATTCCTGAGTTAAACACCCGGTATGCCGCTTCCGGATCTACATAGATGTTGAATTCTGCTGCCGGAGTCCAGTTTCCATAGGTCACAGAGCCTCCCATAATGCTCAGTTCTTTGACCCGTTCAACGATCTTTGGTTCCCGGTTGATGGCTGCCGCAATATTTGTCAGAGGACCTGTGGCAATCAGTGTCACATCATCTGTGTTCATCACTGTCTCCACAATAAAATCAACTGCATGCTTATCCTGCGCTTTTACGGACGGCTCCGGAAGCACAGGGCCGTCAAGTCCTGTCTCACCGTGAAACTGTGGCGCGGTCACCAGGGGTACGGTTGTAGGGCAGGAATGTCCCGCGAAGACAGGGATATCTGTTCTCTCCAGTACTTCCAGCACCTTCAGTGCATTTTTTGTCACGTTTTCCAAGGTGCAGTTTCCGCCGATCGTAGTGATGCCAAGCACATCTAAATTCTGCACTGCAAGCATCATGGCAAAGGCATCGTCATGTCCCGGGTCACAATCTAAAATCACTTTTTTCATATTTTTTCTCCTTTATCCTTTGATCTATACTCATCCAGAAATCGCTGCAGCTGTTCTTGATCCGGGGAAGTTCTCGCACCCTTCTTTGCTACGGCATAACCGGATACTGCATTCCCTGTGATCAGGCATTCCTTCAGGGATTTCCCCTCCAGCACCGCACTGATAAATCCGGCATTGTAGACATCACCTGCACCGACCGTATCCTCTACCTTTACCGGAAAAGCAGGCGCCGCCGTCTTTTCTTTCTCAGTAAATCCGTAGGAGCCTTCTGCGCCGTTCCTCACGATCACGGTCCGGCTCCTGTTTACAAACGACTCAGCATTGGCTCTCCAGTCCATCTCTCTGCCAAGATAGGCAAATTCATCGGTGCCGGAGCCAAGCAGATAGTCTGTATATTTAATGATCTGCCGCACTGCTTTTTCGTATTCCGGATCAAGGATGCCGTTGTCCACCCTCAGATTTAAGTCAAAAGAAGTAGGAACCCCTGCCTCATGCGCTTTCTTAAAAATCCGGATTACTGTATCGCGGGCAGAGGTATCATATGCCAGCGACATTCCTGAGGAGTGGACCCAGTTCGCCTTTTGAACCTTTTCAAATGACACTTTATCCGCATCCAGCGTCTTAAATGCCTGATCCACTCTCGGCCATCCCCACAGATACCGCTCTCCGTTTTCATCGATGAACGCAAACACTCCGACCGTATTTAATTCCGGCTCAATGATCAGGCCGGAGATATCCACGCCCTCTTTTGAGAGATCATTCTTTACATACCTTCCATACTGGTCTTCCCCGACGGAACCGACAAAACCTGTTTCGACTCCAAGTCTTGCCAAAGCCACTGCCGTGTTGGCGGAAGTCCCTCCTCCCTGAATAGATGGCTCCGGGTATTCAACCAAAGTCCTCTCTTTATTGAGGAACTTAGGATAAGGTACGATAATGTCGACGGTGGCATCGCCGACCACCATCACCTCAGGCATTCTTTGCAGCCTCGATAAACGCTTTCACTTTAGCCGGATCTTTGCAGCGTTCGGTATCCGCACGCTCGTCATCATAGTTTGTCATAGTAAAGGAGTCCACTCCATATGGGTGTGTAATGTGGATGGCTTCCGCTACATTGTCTGCATCCAGACCGCCTGCGATGATACATGGTACATCCGTGCTTTCGATGATCGCTTTGTCAATCTCACGGTCGTGGGTGAGGCCTGTTGCACCGATATCTCCCGCAGACGGCGCCTTCGTGTCAATCAGGAAGAAATCTGACACCGGTTCATAGTCTCTGATATACTGCATGACTTTCTGTTCCTCAAGCGGTACTCCCGCCAGAACCGGGATCGCCTGCATGATCTTAAGACCAGGGAATCTGTCTTTGAGTTCCTGTACCTGAGCCGGTGTGATGCCCTCAATATCTCCTGATAAGTGCATAACGTCCGGTAATGCTTCTTTAAGATCTTCTGTGATCTCATCGATATCTTCTGATACCGTCAGACCAATCCTCACCGCTTCCGGCTGCACCCCTTCAAAAATTTCTCTTGCGCGCTCACAGGAAAGCTGCCCCGGAGTCCTTTTGATCTTTCCATAGGATACTCCCAGGTGGTGTCCTCCCATTTCAACAACCATCCTTGCATCCTTCACTGTCCTGATCCCATAAATCTGAATAATCACGTCTGCCATTTCTTTATACCTTCCTTTCGTCTTCCAATGCTTCCATAAATGCTTCTGTAGTAAAAACAGTTTTTTTCAACCCTGCCCCCTGTGCCACTTTCGTGACCGGAGGAGGAGCAACAAAACTTTTCTTTAATATCTCCGTCTGGGCAAACACCTCTTCGGCCCTGCCGTCCAGTATCACCTCCCCTCCGCACATGACGATGATCCGCCTAAAACTGCTGACTACAAATTTCATATCATGAGAAATGGTAATGCATAACTTCCCTCTCTCTTTCAATGCCTTGATAATGCTGAGCAGTCTATGATTTCCCTGCACATCCTGCCCGCAGGTAGGCTCATCGAAAATCAGCACATCCGGATCCATCATCAGCACCGCGCCTATGGTACAAAATTTTTTCTCTGACGGCGTCAGGTCAAACGGATGCATATCCAGTTTTTCCGACATTCCCACAAGCTCAGCGACCCATTCGTTTCTTCTTTTGATCTCTTTCTCCGGCATTTTGATCTGCCTGGGACCGAATTCAAATTCTTTTCTGACAGATTCCAGAAACAGCTGATCATCCGGGTTTTGAAATACATAGCCGACTTTCTTTGACCACTGTGCAGTGGACCGTGTCTCAATGTTCTCTCCATTGATCAGAACTTCCCCGGACGTGGGTCTTAAGATTCCGTTAAAATGTTTTACAGCCGTGGTCTTTCCCGCTCCGTTCTGTCCGATGATGGCTACTGGCTCCGTCCCGCCGATGACCAGATTTATCCCCTTTAATACTTCACCTCCGGACGGATAAGAATAGTGAAGATTTTTTAATTCAATTTGCATCTGTCAAGCACCTCCCTCACCATTTCGATGGCCGGCCCCTCAGCAATCTCAATGTCCCGGTCTGTATACTGTTTTTCTTTTAAGGCCCTTGTTATTTCCACATAATCCGGTATGCCGACTCCATGCTGCATGATTTCCGGATCTCCAAATATTTTTTTCGGTTCATCCAGCGCCGCAGCTCTCCCTTTTTCAAGGACGAGGATCTTGTCCGCGCACCGTGCCACTCGTTCCATATCGTGATCCGCCATGATGACAGTGACACCTTTTTTATTCAGTTCTTTCACAATATCAAAGATTTCTTCGCTCCCCGCCGGGTCAAGCTGTGTCGTACATTCGTCTAAAACGAGAATCTCCGGTTCCATGATAAAAGCAGAGCCGAACGCCACTCTCTGCACCTGTCCCCCGGATAATTCCAGAGGATTCTTGTCAAGGATATGGTCGATCCGCATGAGTTTTGACACAAACTCTACTTTTTCCATCATCATTCTTCTGGATACTCCCCGGTTTCCAAGTCCATATGCAAGTTCCTCAGCGACAGTTCCTGCAGTATAGGACAGCTGGTTAAACGGATTCTGAAATACGAACCCAATCTTTTGGGACAGCTCTGCAATGGTGCTTTCTCCCGCCGATATCCCATCCACGATCACCCGGCCCGACATTTTCCCCGTAAAGTAATGGGGAATGAGTCCCGCCAGAGCGCTGCACAGGGTGGATTTCCCTGATCCGTTGGCACCGATAACACAGAAGAAATTTCCTTCTTCCACCTGAAAGCTGATGTTTTTCAGAGCCTTTTGTTTTGTCTGCCTGTATTTAAAAGAAAAATCTTTGACTTCTAATATGATTCTGCCCATTTGCACTCCTCTTTTTTATATAAAATCAAGTTTTGTCAAAACGGCGGCCGACACAGCCGCAATAAAAAATGCGGTTAAGAAAATATTCACCGCTCTGTCTGTCCGGGTTTTGCAGACTTCAACATAAGCCGTGGGCTTTACCCCTGCAATTCCAAATCCTCTTGTCTCCAGCGTCATGCCTCTTTCCTGGGCATCCGTAAGGGATGACATGATGACCGGTCCAAGCAGCGGAATATAGGCTTTTATCCGGGCTGTGATTCCCCCTCCGGTCTCCACCCCTCTGGCTTCCTGTGCTTCACGGATCACAGACATTCTTCTCTGCATCTGCGGGACAACATTTAAACTTGCCAGCACCAGATATCCTGCTTTGGGCGGCATCCCGCTTTCCGTCAGCGCAGCTACCAGTTTCCCCGGATATGTTGTTTTGTTCATAATATAGAAGGTTCCCAGAAACACCAGAAGCGTACTGATAATCTTCAGCGCATAGCGGACTCCTTCCAGTCCCACTTTTGCAAATCCAAGGTCCGCGATAAATGTAACATTGCCCGGGTGATAACAACCCTGAATAAACAGCAGCATAGCTGTGACTGGTATTCCGAATCCAAACATAATTTTTGCAAAATCCTTTAAGATCCCTGCCAGCCATGCCGCCCCAAACAGCCCTGCGATAACTGCCAGTCCGAGCCGCGGGCCGGGAGAGATCAGAGTTCCGAGTCCAAGGGAAAATATTGCGAAGATTTTGGTCATCGGGTTCAGTCGTTCTATTACCGTATTTTTCGGTATAAATGTATTTGATATCGTTGCCATCCCTGCCTCCTGTACGTAAATGTCTTCCTCTTATTTAATCGCCGTCTTCCTCATCGTCCGTATCAGCCGCATACTGGCTTAAAAATCTCTTAGGAATCTTCTGAATGATGACAAAAGCTATGAGAAATGTAATTCCCTTATCGATCAGATTTTCAATCATAGACGTGGATAATACAGAGGCCGCAATGTTTTTCGTAGCCGCAATCAATGTTGCCGTCAGCACAGAAGTTCCTGTCACACCTGCCGACCCGCCGTATACAAAGATCGTGATCACCGAGGCAGAAACCGTATTGACAAACGTACACGCAAGCCATGTGAGAACCGCTCCCCAGACTTTTTTAAAAAACCCCGCTTTCACCATACATCCCGTCACAACAGCGCACATTATACTTACAATGGAATAAGGCAGATATACGGGATTCGCCGCCATAGCCAGAAATACATTTGTCAACAGCCCGCACAGCGCGGCGACCCACACGCCGGACAGACAGGCAACGACAACAGTTCCGATCATGTCCAAAAACAGCGGCAGCTTCAACGCGGAGCACAGCGTACCGCCGATCAGGTTAATGCCCACCGCGATCGGAATCAGCACCAAAGACTTGGTCGAAAATTGAGACTTGATCCTTTCTGTAAACGTGACTTTTTTCTCACTCATAATGTATCCTCCTTTTTTTATATATGGCGATGTCTGTTTCAGCTGATTTCTTTCGTCTGATGTCCTAGGAAACTATTTTCCGAAATCATTTTCTTTATTTAAAATTAACACTGCTCTCACAGTTTGTCAACATTTTTATCACTTAATGTTACTTTTTCTGTTTTTTCCGCCAGAACCCTTGTTTATTTTGCACACCCCGACATATTGACAGATATTCTTTCTTTGTCTATTATGGAATGTAGTATAATGTTGGAGGAATTTTATGAACATAAAGGAAATCGCACAGCTGGCAGGCGTCTCTGCCTCAACCGTTTCAAAAATTGTCAACCAAAAAGATGAAAGCATCAGCAGCGAAACAAGGGAACGGGTTTTAAAGATCGTTAGAGAGTATAATTACACTCCTTACGCAGCTGCCACTGCTTCCCCGGCAAAGACATGGATTTTGGGCATCCTGCTCCGGTCTTCTGTTTCTTTGGACTCCACGCTGGACGGAATCATTCAGACCGCCCAGGCAAACGGATACAGCACCCTCGTATATAACAGTTACTCCGACATGGAACAGGAACTTAAAAATATCACTTCCCTCTGCAAAAATAACGTAGACGGAATTATCTGGGAGCCCGTAGAAAAAGAAAGTCTCTCCTATTCAACTCATTTTCAGAATATGAAGATTCCACTCATGACCATCGGTCCCAACGGTGGAGATCACTCCCATATGATCCCATATGAAGAAGCCGCTTACCGGATCACCCAGGAATTGATTGATCGGAAGCACCGCAAAATTGCCTGTATCTTAAAAGAAGGCCGCCGTACATCCGCTTTCTTAAACGGGTATAAAAAGTGTCTGTTCGACAATCACATGAAAATCGACAAAGACCTGATCTTTTACGATCTGGACGAAACCCTGATTCACAAGGTGAACACCCACAGCATCAGCGGAATCATATCATCTCATTACCGGAAGGCGCTGGAATTTTACCAGCTCATGAATACATTAAGCTTCAGAGTCCCGGAAGACATTTCGCTCATATCTCTAAAGAATGATACGATGGAAAACCTGGCCTTTCCCAATATTTCCGAGATTTCTACCTACACGATGCTGAATGCTGATTTTGGATCTTACCTGTGCGGCAAACTGATCACCGAGATCGAAAAGCGCACGGATAAGCCTCAGTCCTTTGTCCAGGATTTTCATCTGGACAACCAGACCACCGTCAGTGTTCCGTTCAACCTGAATGTTCCCAAGATCACCGTTGTGGGCAGTATCAATATCGACACCTACCTGAATGTGCCGCAGCTTCCCCACAGCGGAAAAACCGTGAGCACTTCCACGTCCTTCATTTATCCGGGAGGAAAAGGCATAAACCAGTCCATCGGCGCGGCGAAGCTTGGACACCGGGTAACACTGATTGGAAATGTGGGGTCCGATATTGATTCAGCCTCTGTCTATAAAACTCTCAAAGAGTACGGCGTAGAGTCCTTCGGTGTGAAACGCTGCAACCAGGAGAAAACCGGAAAGGCATTCATTTTTGTAGAATCCAGCGGTCATTCCATGATTTCTATCCTCTCCGGTGCAAACAGCATTCTGTCTCCCGAAGATATAAAGAAGCGAAAACGTTTCTTTAAAAATACCGGATACTGCCTCATCCAGTCGGAAATCCCTCTGGACACGGTTGCCGAAGCGTGCCGCACCGCACATGAATCCGGCGCCAGGACCATCCTGAAGCCTTCCGTATGCGGAGCGATCCCTCCGGAAGTGCTTTCCATGGTAGATATCCTTGTGCCAAATGAAGAAGAACTGAACGAACTGTGTCCGGGTCCTTCCACTCTGCAGGAAAAAACCGCATCCCTGCTGGAATGCGGTATTGAGACGGTCATTGTGACACTGGGAGAAAACGGCTGCTATGTCCGGTCTGCCGGTCTGGAAAAACATTTCCCGGCTGTCCCGTTTCCTTCCGTGGACAATACCGGTGCCAGCGACGCTTTTATCAGCGCATTGGCCTCCTATCTTCTTTATGGTTGTTCGATGGAGGAAGCGGTCCGGATCGCCTGCTACGCCGCAGGTTTTTGTATCTCACGGGAGGGCGTCGTTCCTTCTCTCATAGATAAACGCAGCCTTGAGACATATATTAAGCAAAAGGAAGATTCTTTGCTTTAAACAACTGATATAACAGGAGGAATTTATGGATTACAAGACATATTTACGAAATTATCCGGATGACGAAGGACGCTTCGGCCCTTACGGCGGCGCCTATCTTTCGGATGAGTTAAAACCCGCCTTTGAAGAAATCTCAGAGGCTTATCAGACAATCTGCCACTCATCCCAGTTTATCAATGAACTCCGGAGAATCCGCAGAGAATTCCAGGGAAGGCCCACACCGGTCTATCACTGTGAACGGCTCTCAAACATGTACGGAAACTGCCAGATCTATCTGAAACGGGAAGATTTAAATCATACCGGCGCCCACAAGCTGAATCACTGCATGGGAGAAGGCCTCCTGGCAAAATTCATGGGAAAGAAACGTCTGATCGCCGAGACCGGAGCCGGGCAGCACGGCGTGGCTCTGGCAACGGCGGCGGCATTTTTCGGACTGGAATGTGAGATACATATGGGAGAAGTGGATATTGCAAAGCAGGCTCCCAATGTGACCCGCATGAAAATCCTCGGTGCAAACGTCGTTCCGGTCACACACGGATTAAAGACCTTAAAAGAAGCTGTTGATTCTGCATTTGACTCTTACGCAAAAAACTATAAAGATTCTATTTACTGTATCGGATCTGCCCTGGGTCCTCACCCATTCCCGCTGATGGTCCGTGACTTTCAGTCTGTTGTGGGATATGAGGCAAAAGAACAGTTCATAGAAATGACAGGACTGCTGCCGGATGTAGTCTGCGCCTGCGTCGGAGGAGGAAGCAACTCCATCGGCATGTTCATTCCCTTTGTCGATGAGCCGGTAGATATCGTGGGCGTGGAGCCGCTGGGCCGAGGCTCAAACCCAGGCGATCACGCCGCTTCTATGACTTATGGAGAAAAAGGAGTCATGCACGGATTTGAAAGCATCATGCTGAAAGACGGAGCCGGGGAGCCCGCTCCAGTCTACTCTATCGCCAGCGGACTTGACTATCCCTCTGTCGGACCAGAGCACGCATTCCTGAATGATTTAGGGCGGGTTTCCTATGAAACGGCAGACGATGAAGCTGCCATGAAAGCATTTTTTGAACTGTCCCGCTATGAAGGGATCATCCCGGCCATCGAGAGTTCCCATGCGGTAGCCTATGCTACAAAGAAAGCTCAGGAAATGAAGAAAGGCTCCATTCTCGTTTGTCTGAGCGGCCGGGGAGACAAGGATATCGACTATGTCGTAGAAAACTATGGATATGGAGAAAAGTATTTATAATTTTTCCCGCTCATCCATAATCTATTTACTACAATCATAAACCAGGAAACCGCCCGCTCCTGTCGCTTTCTTGTATTATATCGTCAGCTTCCTGGATTTTTTGGACTTAGCATAGGTAATCTTTGTTTTTTGGGAACAACATAAAATGTCTTAGTAACACTTCCGGTATTGGTGTTGTTGCTGTAAGTTATTGTATAATCTTCTTTTTCTTTTGCTTCTGGAAAAGTCAACTGATTCCCCTGCTTTCTGCAGGGACAGAACTCTTAACTTTACCCCTTAAACTTCTATTACTTTGCCTGCATCCCCGCCAGTGTATCCATTTTTTTCCTGACAAAATGATTGAATATTGAAATCGTTCGTCCGACTCCGATCACCGCCGCCACCGTTCCGATGCCAATACCGATGATTTTCCTCCCAAAAACCATGCCAGCCATAGCTGTAATGGAGATGTTTAATATGTCAAAACAGTTCTTCACAAGTCCGGTTCCTTCCCTCTTAATGCTCCGTTTATTTCTGATGGTATGGAGAAGCATTTCAGCAGCCACGAAGATCCCATAGAGAGCCAGTGTCATATTTCCGAAATTGAGATTCCAAATAGCTGAAATACTGTATGAAACTGATATGATCGGCGATACTCCCAGGCCTGTTTTCGTATTCAGGGTAATCCCCAGAGCCAGTATAAAAAGTCCTGCCGCATAAAAAATCCCCCTGAACAAATATGATTTCTTCATAGATCTTATATCAGTCCTATTGATTCCAGCGCCGTCGTGATGCCTTCTTCTCTTACGGTACCCGTCAGCATATCAGCCGCTTTTCCTGCTGCCTTGCTGTGCCGTCCCATCACAATACCGGTTCCCACAGCCTCAAGCATCTCTATGTCATTATCGGAATCACCGAAGGCATAACAGTCCTTTTTGCCGATTCCATATCGGTCCATGAGATTTATAATGGCATTTCCCTTGGTGATCCCTCTTGACATAATATCTAAAATATTCATATCTTCAAAAGGTTTCACACACTGCAGCTCCCCTTCGAATTCCGTCTGTATTTCATCCATCAGCTCTTCCCTGTTGTAATTTATCACAATTTTCGTAATATTCTCTCCTTTTCTCGTCTCCCACGGTGCGAACCAGCGTTCCGGAAATCCAAGAAACTCCCGGAAATCATGGTAAAACGGCTGGTTATAGTGCATATAATATGTAACATCCTGTGTCTCCATATGCAGAGCCGTATCTTCTGAAAAATATCCGGAAATGACCTTCTGCATTGCCTCTTCAGAAATGTGAATATCACTGACAACCTGTCCGCCGACTTCCGTATAGGACCCGTTGCAGGTAATGGCTCCCTCAAATTTATCGATATCCGCTTCCAGAAAACGTTTGCTGCGCCCTGAACACAGCATTGTCAGATATCCGTTTTCCTTTAGTCTTCGAAGAGATTCTATTGTCTTTTTGGTTGCTTTTCTAATATTATCTGTATCGTCCACAGTCGTTCCGTCATAATCAAAGAAAACGATCCCTTTGTACTTTTTCATAACTCCTCTTTTCTAAGCCAAATATTATGTATTACTCTTTTATTGTACTTATTTCAAAAATAAATTCAATACAAACCTGGCTCTCCCACAGTACTGCACTGTGATATTATGAGAGATTTTTTGGAAGCTCTGCAGATCCTTGCGATCACAAGCAGTCCGGTTATGCTTGCATCCCTCCCTCATGTTCCGCATGAAATGCTGAAAGAACTTTCCGAGGCTGCATCCATACCCGATGAGAAAAAATCCCTGGTGCATACGGTCAGCATCGGACTGCGGTCTGTAATCAGAAACCGTCCCCTTGCAGCTATCCGGGAGATTTACAGGAAACTCATCCTCCTGTCATTGAAAGGCAGCATCCTCCGCCTGGAAGAGACAGGTACCGAACCGGTTTCCGGATGGACCGGAATTTCTGCTTCTATTCGAGAAAGCTGTTCCTGCTTTATATGCACTTCCCGAAATGCACCATAGTTCTCTTTTTTAATAAAAATTATTTCTATGCTATTCTGCAATTATTCAATTTTTATATTAATATATTTAATTATTATATTAATATTATTAATTTTAATATTGATATTTATAAGTTATAATATTATATTAATAGAAAACAGAAAGGAAATGAATGCATGAAAAAGATTATCAGCCGCTGTCCCGTGTGCAGGAATGACCTGGCCGTCACAAGGCTCAAATGTAACTCCTGCAATACCATCATTGAAAATAATTTCAGACTCAGCAAATTTGATTATCTTTCAGACGAAGATCTGTACTTTACAGAGACCTTTATCCGCTGCAGGGGAAATATCAAAGAGGTTGAGAAGGCGCTCGGCATATCCTATCCCACGGTCCGGTCCAAACTGGACACAGTGATCAAAGAACTCGGTTATGAATCAGCTCCCGATGAACAGTCGGTTCAAAAAGAAGAATATCTCCCCTGACTCGGATTATGTCTATATGTGCGAAAACAGCACGATTTATGGGACAAAATTCCATAGAAAGCCTGAGAGCAGAGGAAAGATTTTAGTCAATGACATTTCCTCCTGCTTCTTATCCGAGCCTATGAATGTCTCTGATTATGATATGCTGTTCGGCGGTATTCAGAAAAATTTAGGTCCTGCCGGTTTGGTAATTGCCATCATCAGAAAGGATTTGATTTCCGAAACGGTTTTGCCCGGCACACCTACTATGCTGCGATACAAAACGCATGCGGATAAAGGCTCTATGTATCACACACCGCCGACCTATAACATTTACATTGTCGGCAAGGTGATTAAATGGATTCAGTCTCTTGGCGGCTCGGAAGCATTTGAAAAAAGCAAAGGACAGTATGAATAATAGAGGGCTTTTCGCGTAAATAATATTTCGGTGTTTTACGGAATATTCAAAAACTTTCCGAAATGTATTGTCAAACATTTGTTCTTGAGGAGGTCATTTATGTTCAGAGAAATGCGAAGAAAGAAACAAGCCTTGCCTGCGGAGGAAGT
>OLPX01000143.1_pt1 | contig 82516 bp, 67 predicted proteins | sample 1672491 | NCBI WGS metagenome assembly OLPX01 (sample SAMEA3136692, study PRJEB25190) | human gut metagenome | biome: human gut; feature: human-associated habitat; material: faeces | place: Austria | collected 2013
TATGAAGATGACTTATAAATTCCGATTCAAAGTCACCGGCTTTCAACAGAATCACGACATTGCATTAAAGTTTCATGTGATAAAACAGAAAGTCAGTTTTTTCTGATTTCGGAATAATCTCTCAAAATCACTCGATTATTTTTTCAAACTTGTCGGAAACTCTGACAGATTGATATTTCATCAAGTTCCCCTCCACATAAATATGTTTTATACATTTCATTATATTTATGTGAGATTTAGAAGAAATCAGCTATCTACTGTAGTGTCAATCATTCCGTTTCATCCTTTATTTGCACTTCAATATTGGCCATACCATCTTCTGATGATAAATTAGAATTTCATCATAATCATTTATTCAATTCATCTCCCTTCTTTTCATATATCTTTTAAATCCTTTGGCAGTTCGCTTTACCAAACCATTCTTCAGCAGTCCTTATCATCGCTAACGTTGGATTCTCACAATATACTACTAAGTTTTTCATTGCACGTGTGCAACAGACATAAAATAATTTTTGTGTTCGTGTAAGTACAGACGGATTACATTTTGAATTCAAAGGATCAAGTAAATATTCAAAGTTATAGCTATTCCATTTCCCATTATCTAAAATCACTAATACATTTTCAAATTCTTCCCCTTTGATTTTGTGCTGTGTTGAAAAAGGCGAATACCCTTCCAAATACGTATACAAATTTATAAATTCTTCGTACTCAACCTCTGAGACTCTGGCATATAGATATTCATTCTCCTTAATAAAATCTTCAATATTATCATCCTTTAAGCATAAACCACTTTCATGTGCATATGATATAACTTCGGCTATTGTACTTGTTTTCATATCGACAATTGTATCTATTTTTTGCTTTATTATTGTTTTATCCGATATACTTCGCATCTTAAATGATGTTTTCCGAATAAATTCATTGTAATCTTTCGCTTCATACAGTTCAATTATTTTCTGGATTTTAAATAAATGTCGCATAAGTTTATCCCGTTTTGAGGGAGTTGTTCGTTCTTCATCTATTTCCTTTTTATCTGAAATAAGATCGTCTTTATCCCAATTTATTCTTTTGACTACACTAAAAGGCTTTTCTTTTACAAGTTTATACCACCTTGCATTTTCTGCGTCTTCTAAAAAAACTTCAATTTGTTTTCTTCCTTTTTTGTTAATATCTCTTACTCGATTCGAAAATTTCCACTCCACAAAATTCACTACTTCGTCAAATTCTTTGGTCTCATCTACAGATATTTCATTCAGCTTAATATATTTTATGAATTCTTTCTTGAATGTCAAAAAAGGATCTTTATCATATATTTCCATAAGCTTAGGGAATCCCGCTTCCCCTGCAATCAAATTATGTGTTAAACGTAATTCTTTTGTTTTCTTGGGATTATCAAAATCCCAACCATTAAAATACTCTTTTTCTTTTAATTCTTCCACCCTTATCTCCCCTTTTATAATTGTAATGCCAGCAATAAATCAGCGATAAAACACGCGCTGCGAGTTTTATTCGCTGATTAGCGGTCGGCAAATGCTACCATACAAGCATGGCGCATTTGCCTCGTCGCCATAACTGAAAAAGCTTTGGGAATTTTCCCAAAGCTTATCATCTGTATCTTTTATTTTGCTTTAAATATGATCTCATTCTTATGTACGAGATGTAGCTTCTCACGTGCAATCTCTTCTACATATGCATCGGTATCTGCATACTTCTCCATATCTTCGATCTGTGCAGTCCGTGCTTTCTCCTGTTTGATCTGTTCTTCTAACTTTGCTTCTCTTGCAATACTCTGCTGTTCCTTTGCCTTAAGTGACATTCCACTTACGGTCAGTGTAATGATCATCAGCACCAGCACAGTTCCAATTGCAATCATGCTTCTCTTGTGTGTTCTGACACGCCTTCTCTGCCCAAAGCTCACGCGTCTCTTTTGTCTCTTTGCATTCATAATTATATACTCACCCTTTTGCCCGGTCCCACCCAGGCTTTTCCCTTAATTACTTATATATGATAAATGTTTTTCGGACATTTCGCAAGTTTTTAAGGGCATTTATTTTTCTTGCGTGTGTAGATTTTTTTTTGCACTTTTTTTAGATGAGTATACAGGATTGATATAAGAATCGCGCCTCCTACCACACCTAGTATGCAATACCATCTCATACTACCATTATTTGTGTGGTAATTCTGCACAAAGATATAAAATGCAGATCCAATCCAGAAAATTAGGTCTTCACTCTCCATAATGCGAAGATTATGTCTGACAATTTGACGGAACACATTCAGTCCGATATAAACCAACCGCACGATCATCCCAGTAAGCAGTGCAGCAAGAAAAATCACGACTTCTTCCCGAATCTGTGGCATGCGTTACCGGAACAATTTTGCAAAAATATTCTCGCCTCTGCTGACCGCCGACTGTACATCCGAATAAGCGATGCTGTCTATCGTCCCGGACAGATCCACCTCGCCTTTTTCCAGATTCAGCCGGTTCACATGCAGATCGCTCCCCTTGACCATAAGCATTCCCTGTTCCGTCTCCAGAAACACTTCATTCAGATCAAAAGACAACACATCCAGCACACCTGTCACCAGACTTGTCTTCCGGTTATTTACAACCAGTTTATGATTTTTCGATACCGTTGTTCTTTCTTCCATCTGTATCCCAACCTTTCTTAATCGAGCCGGACACGCAGGAGCTGCATATGCTTCTGATAAACACTGCTAACATTCACCTAAGATAATTGCTGCACATTCCTGCGGAGCATTTATCTTAACCGGAATTGGCATTTCCTCCAGGCCATATTCATTGCCCGCCATTTATTCATAGAAGCAAGCGTCTCCTCCGACTAAAATAATTTTATGAAAGATCAGGATAAAATATGACATTTTATAAATATTTAAACAATTCTTTTGCTTCTTCTTTCTTCGTTGTCTCCTGAATTGCCAGGACTTCTACTTTAACTGTCTTCGTACCGAACTGGATCTCGATAATATCTCCGACTTTAACTTTCACGGATGCTTTCGCAACATTCCCGTTGACAAGCACACGTCCCGCATCACATGCTTCATTCGCCACGGTTCTGCGCTTGATCAGGCGGGATACTTTTAAAAATTTGTCTAATCTCATGTTTTTCTTCTCCTCGAAATTTTTCTCAGGAAATAAATTTTCTATATACCTTCACACTCTGCTGCCTGCAACTTATCTATTTTGTTTAAGATTTCTGCACACCACTTTTTTCTATATTTAGCTGAAAAAAAATATGATATCTGTAATTTCATTTTGTATGTGATATATTATTATTGTTCTTCTTGTACGATCTCTTTTAATTAATAATACAATTGACGAATATTTCATTACATTATTGAAGGTTTTCTTCATAATGTTAAAGTGCTTTCACCCAAACTGTAGATAGTCTGAAAGGTGTTGTTTTATAGGCAGACTGCATTTCCTCATCGCCATAACAAAAGGAGTGCCTGACGCCACAGCGCAAGACACTCCGTTATAATCCACTACTATTACTGATTATGCATTAACAGCATCTTTTAAAGCCTTACCAGCTTTGAATTTTGGAGCTTTGCAAGCCTCAATCTTCATTGTCTTACCTGTCTGAGGATTTCTACCCTCTCTTGCAGCTCTCTTGCTTACTTCAAATGTACCAAAACCAACTAACTGGATTTTATGCTCTTTTTTCAGCTCTTCTGTAACAACATCAACAAATGCTTTTAAAGCTTTCTCGGAATCTTTTTTAGATAATTCTGCTGCGTCAGCGATTGCTGCTACTAATTCTGTTTTGTTCATGGATAATTTTCCTCCTCTTGTTTAACTATAGAATCCCTTATTTATTCTATTCTGTCATCGGTTTTCACGTCCCCGCGCCAACCGCCTTTAATTACTGTTATACCTGTTTTCTTATTGTTTGTCAAGGAATTTCATCCAGAAAATGCCCATTTTCCGGCATTTTCACACTTTTTTGCAGTTTTCTGAAAGTCTCTTTTAAAGCCCCTGTACTGGTTCATTAAAAACAGCTTTTAAAAACTTCTTTTTCTGTTTCATCTGCATCACTGCCGTCTGCAATTTCTCAACATTTTTTACAGACATCCACGCCTTATTTGAATGATAGTACACACTCGCAACTTTCCAGAATTTTTCCGGATACATAAGCCGGATGCGCAGATAATCCATTTCATCCGGACTAATTGGACGGATCGCTGAATACGCATTTAACACTGCATCTGCAAAACGTTCTTTCCATCCATTTTTCTCCATTGTTTTTCTGAGAAAATAATACAGATCTTCCACCTGCACATCCTGATGAAACTTTTCGAAATTAGTGATCGCAGCGACCTTGCTGCTGCGCATATCCCGGCACATCAGTATATTATGATAATTGTATTCCCCATGAATCATCTTGCCCGTGAGAAAGCAGTCATTTCTAAGTTTCTCATAGTCTGAATTGCCAAGCCTTTCCGTTGCCGCCTGCGCCCATTCATACATACTGTCGAAAGCTTTCAGGAATGCACATTCAAACTCTCCTTTCAAAGGCACCTTTCTGATAAAACGGCGCACTTTTTTCAGTTCTCTGTCATGCTTTTCATATATTTTCACCAGATGTTCCGCCTGTCCGCATTTATTTTCCATGGGATGCTGAAGAAGGAGATGAAGCTTTGCAAGCTCTGCCGACGCCTCCACCAGTTCTTCTGATCGGCGTATTTCGCATTCTTTTCCATCACACCAGTGCTTCAATATATATTTCTCCCCATTTTCCATTTCTGTAATATGCCCGCCTTCCCTGTTCATTTCTATATGATCCAAATGAGTGTATCCTTCAGTTCTCAGATATTCATATAATTCACAGAGTGCAGGAATCCGGTTTGCGGTCAGCGACACTTCTTTAAGCAGAAACCATCCCCGATTTGTATCGCATAAAACAGCACCCCTGATCTTGCGGGTGCTGCTTATCTCCATATTATATTGTTCTAACACATTTTGTTCTAACTCCTGCATATCTATCCCCTGCACTTTACATATCATATTCTTTCTAAATGTATGTAAAAGCAGGCGTGAATATACCAAAAGGGGACGGGGATTTTCTAGAAAATCCCCGTCCCCTTTTGGTTACTTTATCCACTTACTTATTCACACATTTATACACTTAGTTATCCTAAATATTGGAATAACTTTTCTTTTGTATTCATATCCGGATCGTCAATTACAAGTTCCAGCAATTCTTCTAATTTTTCTCCGATTTTTTTACCCGGCTTCATTCCTGCTGCAATCAAATCACTTCCGTTTACTGCCAGTGTTTTCAAAGATACACACTGCCCAAGTGCGACAATTTTCCGGTATAACTCTTCTATTTCGTCCAGATTCTGTATTTTTTCTTCTCTTTTGTACAGGCTCTGCGCAAGTACATCCGCACGCCTTACTTCCATATAATATGGAAATAATTCTTCACCTATAATATTCATCGCGCGCCGCACATTTTTTTCCGTTGCTTCCATGCGGTAATCGTGATATTTTACAAGTTTTGTCACTTTACGCAATGTATCATTATCGAATTTCAGGCGCTTTAATACACGTCCGGCAATTTTCTCACTCTCTGCCGCATGTTTTTTAAAATGTGCAACTCCATTTGCATCCATCGTTTTTAGAGCTGGTTTTCCTGTGTCGTGTAAAAGCATAGTCAAACGCAGTATCTTATCTGCACGTACATTTTTCATCGCATGCAGTGTATGTTCACCCACGTTATACATATGGTGCGGTGTCTCCTGTATCGTTTCCATCATACGATCAAATTCTGGCAGAAATATCTGTGTAATTTTCAATTCCCATGCCATTTTAAGTAACTCCGGTCGGTCGGAAGTGAGCATCTTCACAAGCTCCACCTGTATCCGTTCCGCACTGATATTTCTAAGTGTTGGTGCCAGCTCACGCATACCTTCTTTTGTATCTTCTGAAATATCAAATCCCAGCTGTGCAGCAAAACGCACACCTCGCAAGATTCTGAGTGCATCTTCGCTGAAACGTTCTTTGGCATTTCCCACGCACCGGATACATTTCCTTTGCAGATCCTCTTTTCCTCCGAAAATATCAATCAGTCCGTCTTTATCATTGTATGCCATTGCATTGATTGTAAAATCTCTGCGCAGCAAATCCTCTTTCAGGCTTCTTGTAAACGTCACTTCCCTCGGATGTCTGCTGTCGGTATATTCCCCGTCAATCCGGTACGTTGTAACTTCATATCCCTCTCTGCCAAATACAACCGTCACTGTACCGTGTTCAATCCCTGTGTCAAATGTTTTATCAAATAAAGATTTTGTCTCTCCGGGCATCGCAGATGTTGTGATGTCCCAGTCACCCGGCGTTCTATTTAAAAGTGAATCTCTTACACACCCACCAACTGCATACGCTTCATAACCATACATCTGCAATGTAGTGATAATCTTCTGCACATTCTCTGGTAATTGTAATTCTAAATATTCCACATTTTTACCTCCACTTATCCACATTCCATTTTATCATACCACATTTTTGAATTGGGGACGGGGTTTTTCCAGAAAATCCCCGTCCCCAATTCAAAAAGACCTGTCCCTAATTATCTAATATATTTCTTCTAACACTTGTTTTCTTATGTTTTCCACCATACATTGTGAAATATTAAGAGCCGTTTTTATTTTTCGATCAAATTCGTTTCTCATTGCTGAGTATTCTAATATTTCCTTCATAGATTCTTTATATTGCTGTGACATACTTTTTAATATCTCTACAGCAATCTCTTTCATTTGATCAAATTCTTCTTCCTTTATATCAATAAATAATAGCTTGTTACTACTATCCGGCAAATTATGAAACGCCCAGAACTGCTCTGCTGTTCCAAAAAATTCCTTGATTTTTTTATATACATTTTCATCCAAAATCTCTTTTTTTCTTATTTTACATAATTCATTCATGCTTCCATATTTATATGATCTTGGATCTTTACATAATTTTGCCTTTACGGGATTCAAATGAATATAGCGCAAACAGTTCCAAAAATAATTGGCATCTTCTATGCACTGGCTTTGAAAACGATTTTGAAAAACAACTCCTGATCTTTTATGTTTATAATTATAATATGATGCATATTTTGATGATATAACAGCCATAAATACTGATAAATCTGATAAACTTGCTTTTATTAAAAGGTGAAAATGATTGGGCATGATGCAATAAGAATATATGCCCACATGATATTTGTCACAATTCTCCCGAATCAAATTTAACATTCGTCCTTTTTCTCGGTTTTGTGCAAATATAGATAAATGATTGACTCCTCGATTAGTTACATGATAAATATCTGATATACTTTTCTTCCTTGGTTTACGAGGCATTCCTGTCTCCTTTCCTAAAAAGGGACAGGTCTTTTTCAATTGGGGACGGGGATTTTCTAGAAAATCCCCGTCCCCAATTATATTTTAATAAGATTTTCCCCAATATGCCATCTGTTTTGCAGGTTTTCCACAATAGATACATTTGTCGGAAATAAATTCTTCATCTTCAATCAGACATCTGGTTGCTGCTCCGCCTGTCAGATATTTTACTTCGCCTTCACATTCCGGATCTCCGCACCAGCAGGCTTTAACAAATCCACGATTTGCTTTGAACTTCTCTACCATTTCGTCCATTGTTGTTGCTGTATCGATATGGCTGTTCAGGAACTCTTCTGCGCGGTTGTACATATCCTGCTGTTCCTGTTCAAGGATTTCACGCAGTTTTACAGCAATCTCATCCAGAGATACAACGATCTTCTCACGATTGTCACGACGTACAACCACAACCTGATTCTTCTCGATATCTTTTGGTCCAATCTCGATACGTGTCGGAATTCCGAGGATCTCCTGCTCAGAGAATTTCCATCCCGGGCTCTTATCGGAATCATCAATCTTCACTCTGTATCCTGCTTTTTTCAGCTCATCAAACAGTGCATATGCTCTGTCCAGAACGCCTTCTTTGTGCTGTGCGATCGGAATAACTCTACATTCTACCGGTGCAACATGCGGTGGTAATACAAGTCCGTCGTCATCACCGTGAACCATAATAAGTGCTCCGATACTTCTTGTAGACCATCCCCATGATGTCTCATAAGCACTGTGTAATTCGTTATTTTTATCTACATATTTAATATCAAATGCATCCGGGAATCCACTTCCGAAGAAATGACTTGTCGCAGACTGAAGTGCTTTTCCGTCATGCATCAATGCTTCAATCGTATATGTGTCTTCTGCTCCTGCGAATTTCTCGTGTTCTGCCTTTCTTCCTGCTACAAATGGAATAGCCATTGTCTCTTTATAGCAATCCTTATAAACTTCCCACATCTGAATTGTTCTTTCTTCAGCTTCTTCGTATGTTGCATGAAGTGTATGGCCTTCCTGCCACAAGAATTCTCTGGAACGTAAGAACGGTCTTGTTGTCTTCTCCCAGCGCAGTACGGAGTTCCACTGGTTCCATACCTTCGGAAGATCTCTGTATGATTTTACTGTTTTTGCCCACAGGTCACAGAATAATGTCTCAGATGTCGGACGAATACATAATCTTTCCTGTAATCTCTCCATTCCACCATGTGTTACCCATGCAACTTCCGGTGCAAATCCTTCTACGTGATCTGCTTCTTTCTCAAGAAGTTCTTCCGGAATCAGAACCGGCAGGTATACATTCTCTACACCTGTTTCTTTAAAACGTCTGTCCAGATCTGACTGGATCAGTTCCCAGATCGCATAACCATTCGGTAAGTAGTTCATGCATCCTTTTACGCTGGAATAATCACAAAGATTTGCTTCACGTACAACATCTGTGTACCACTGTGCGAAATCTTCGTCACGAGATGTGATATTTTTTACTAATTTTTCTTTTGCCATCTTTCTTTCTCCTTTTCTACTTTATTCTGGGAGCTCCTTTTATAAAGCCACAAATATAAATCCAACATTCTTACAGTGCCAGAAAAAAATATAATATGCTTTGACACATGTCTTGCACCAGCCGCATTACGGAACGACTATAACACTCATTTAGCAAGCCCTGATGTGGAACATAGATCGTTTGCGAATCTGCTCATAAATAAAATCACCTGGTACTCACTACGTTGTAAGCCTATAAGCGAAAAACATGGTGAAAGGTTTTGATTTCAACATCATCTTAATAAAACATCTACAGAACCTGCCACTGACAATTTTCTCCGGTGGTCAGGACAATAATGATAGCGATAGCATAAAACACGCTTTTCAAGTTTTATCCGCTGATTAGCGATCGTCAAATGTGATCATGCAAGCATGGTACATTTTCCTCGTCGCCATAATAAAAAACGCCGGACCTTTCAGCTCCCTAAAAAGGGACCGAAAAGCTCGGCGGTACCACCCTAGTTAACTGCAACCCTTTTGCAATTCTCTTCATTCATCATTAACGCTGACGGAAACGCTGTATTTTCATACAGTGGCTCCAAGACCGGTTCCACAGTGCGCCTGCCAGACATCTTTCACCATTACGATGTCCTCTCTGCTGCCCGCTACCATGTACTAATTCTCTTCATCGCCATATTATTTATGGAATTGTTCATAATTTTAATCTATGGTTTTTCTTTTGTCAAGCAACAAACATGATTATTTTTCGCTCCTAAATTGAAAATTTAAACTCCACTCTTAATCTCCATGATGGATCTTACTCCTGCATAAGTAGAATTTAACCTTGCAAGCTCTAAATTCACATATGTAAAACACTTAACACAAAATAAATCATTCTATCAAGGCTCTACTCTATATTTTGCATATGCACAACAAATTACAATGTAGAAATTCAATAAAAGTCACAACTTTTAAAGTATGAATGGAATTTAGTTCCGCACTGGAATTTACTTTTTCAAGTCAGCCTCCTGCATTCGTATTTCCCGGCAATCCCGCTATAATTTATTTGCATATTCCATAGCTCTGTGCTTAAATAAAAAAAGAAATCCAGATTTCTGACAGGAGGAAATCATTCATGCAGAATCATATTCAAAAAAATTACAGAAAAAATAATTCTACTTTAAATATTTTATTCGAGGATTCCGATATTATCGTATGTGAAAAACCGCACGGCACAGCAACGCAGAGCCGCCGTATTGGTTCGCCTGATATGGTAAATCTGATCAAACGCCACATTTATGAAACATCTTCTGCTAAAAGCGAGCCATATCTCGCAGTAATACACAGACTGGACCAGCCAGTCCGCGGCATTCTTGTCTTTGCCAAAACACCTGCTGCCGCAAAAGATTTAAATCGCCAGCTTCAGAATGGTGATTTTGGAAAATATTATCTTGCCCTGACAAACGGAATTCCGTCTGACACTTCTGGAACACTGGAAAATTATTTGTATAAAAATCCGCAGACTAACACTGCGTCTGTCTGTGATGCAAAAAAGAAAGGCGCAAAAAAAGCTCGCCTCTTCTACGAAATCCATAATGAGTTACGAGATTTTTTCACAGATACTTCCCGTTCCACTCCAGATACTATCAACACAAATTCCGAAGATATTTTTTTCAGTAAAAATCCCGTAAACACCGGGGATGAGCATGCTTCAGACATCCAGGATATTTTTTCAAGCAGCACCTCTGTGGACAACGGGCAGTCCACGAAGACACTTCTCAAAATCCATCTGGACACCGGACGCTTTCATCAGATCCGCTGCCAGCTCGCTGCTATCGGATGCCCGATCGTCGGCGACACAAAATACAATCCAGACTGCCGTGCAAAAAAAGGATGGCAGACATTATGTCTGTGTGCATATAAACTTGAATTTACACATCCTGTCACACATAAAAAAATGCATTTTTCTTTACTAGCCTGATTATGATGACCAACCCGATATGAACATACTTCTAAATACTATGACATCTGCAACAAAACGGGCAGTCGCACTAAAGTGCGATGATTCTTTCTCTTTTACAAGAAAAATTTTAAGGACGGAAGAGATGCATTTCTTCCGTCCTTAAACATTTCATTTCTTAATCAGTTTATATGATAGCGGCTACGCTTCCATAACTTCTTTACTCATTGCTTCTTCATACTTGCTAAGAATAATATTCTGGATACGCTCTCTCGTTCCGGAATTGATCGGATGCGCAATATCACGGTACTCTCCGTCCAATGACTTCTTGCTTGGCATAGCAATGAAAAGTCCCTTCTCGCCTTCAATCACTTTGATATCATGAATGACAAATTCTTCATCCATTGTGATCGAGACAACCGCCTTTAATTTGCCCTCCTTTGCTACCTTTCTCACTCGTACATCTGTAATCTGCATTTGTTCTAGCCCCTTTCTTTCAGCCGTTGTACTGTAATCTTTCTACAGCACATACCTCTCGTTCTTTTCGATGACCACTTTCACACCATCTTCCCCTACATGCCTTGTGTTCGCTCTGATGGTGTTACGACTTTCTACAATACAGTTTTCAATATAAGTATTGTCCCCAAGATAAACATCATTCAGAATGATAGAATTTTTAATTACACAATTGTTTCCGACGAATGTCTTCTTAAATAATATAGAATTTTCGACGGTACCATTGATAATACTTCCACTTGCAATCAGACTGTTCTTTACAACCGCACCCGGATTATACTTTGCAGGCGGCAGGTCGCTTACCTTTGAATATACATCTGGCTGTTCCTTGAAGAAGTAGTTTCTTACCTCCGGTTTCAGGAAATCCATATTCGTCCGATAATATGCATCCACGGTCGAAATACTGTTCCAGTAGTCTTTTATTTTATAACCATATATTTTCTTCAGATTCTTGTATCTGATGAGAATATCGGTCACAAAATCATGTCTGTCCTCTTCCGCACAGTGTTCGATCATATCGATCAGATGTCTTCTCCTGATCACATAAATCCCGGTGGAAATAGTGTTGGACTTAGCCACCATCGGCTTCTCTTCAAATTCTTCCACGCGCATCGTATCATTCATCTTCAATGTTCCAAACCGGCTCGCATCCTCTCCTGGAGCAAGTTCTTTACACACGATCGTAATGTCTGCGCGTTTTGCTATATGATATTCCAGAACCTTGTTATAGTCCATCTTATACACCGCATCGCCGGATGTAATGATAACGTAAGGTTCGTGGCATCTCTTCAAAAAATCAAGATTCTGGTAAATCGCATCTGCGGTTCCTCTGTACCAGTATCCGTTATCTGCTGTGATTGTCGGGGTAAATACATAAAGTCCGCCCTGTTTTCTTCCGAAATCCCACCACTTGGAGGAATTCAGATGTTCATTCAACGAACGGGCATTATATTGTGTTAAAACTGCCACTTTCTGAATATGTGAGTTGGACATATTACTGAGTGCAAAATCAATCGCCCGGTAACTTCCTGCGATCGGCATTGCTGCCACTGCACGTTTCTGTGTAAGTTCTTTCATCTTATAACTGTTGCCACCCGCTAGAATAATTCCTACTGCTCTCATACCCGTTCACCTGCCTTTATCAAAGTCTCTCCGCTGTCCAGTACGCCATCCGGGTAATCCTCTGCCGTTGTCTTACCACTGATCGCAGTATTTTTTCCAATCTGTACTTTTTCCGGGATTATCGAATTCTCTCCAATCGTTACCAGTCCAAAAGAATATACGGACGGTTTCTGGCGGTTCGGTACATCTCTTCCGATTCCCATTACAACTTCATCACCGATTTTACAGTTCTCTGCGATAATCGCCTTGTCCACAACACAGTTTTTGCCGATCACTGCATCCTTCATAATGATAGAATCTCTCACAACGGTTCCTTCTCCTATCACAACACCAGATCCGATAACACTATTGTGAACTTCACCGTAAATTTCTGATCCATTACCGATAATGCATCTGTCGATCACTGCCTGTTCGGAAATATACTGCGGCGGCAGGATGCCACTGTTTGTATAAATCTTCCAGAACTCTTCATAAAGATTGAACTCTGGAATGATATCAATCAGTTCCATATTCGCTTCCCAGTAAGAACCAAGCGTTCCTACGTCTTTCCAGTAACCATTGTACTCGTAAGCAAATAAGCGTTCACCTTTTCTGTGACAATATGGAATAATATGTTTACCAAAATCACATCCAGACTCATCTCTCATCGTATGCAATGCTTCTTTGAGCACCGGCCAACTGAAAATGTAAATTCCCATAGATGCGAGATTACTCTTCGGCTTCTCCGGTTTTTCCTGAAATTCTGTGATCCTTCCATCATCATCTGTGATCACGATTCCAAATCGGCTTGCCTCTTCCATCGGCACCGGCATCGCTGCGATCGTCACATCCGCATTATTCGCTTTGTGATAATCCAGCATAACTTCATAGTCCATCTTATAGATATGATCTCCGGATAAGATCAGTACATAATCCGGATGAAAAGTCTCTATGTAATCAATATTCTGATAAATCGCATTCGCAGTTCCGGTATACCATTCACTGCTCGTGCTCTTCTCATATGGCGGTAAAATCGTTACTCCACCATAATTTCTGTCCAGATCCCACGGAATTCCGATTCCGATATGAGCATTCAATCGAAGCGGTTGATACTGTGTCAGTACTCCCACGGTGTCAATTCCAGAATTAATGCAGTTACTCAGAGGAAAATCAATAATCCGGTACTTTCCTCCGAAAGCTACTGCAGGTTTTGCAACTTTAGCAGTTAGGACTCCAAGTCTGCTGCCTTGTCCGCCTGCCAGAAGCATTGCTATCATTTCCTTCTTTCTCATGTCATCACCCCTTCACAGTCGTTTATTATCTTATTATAGCATATATTTATCCTTTCGTGAACATTTTTCACAATTTTAGTAAACGTTTCGTGACCTTTTTATGAAAATATACCAAGAAATTTTAGGTTGGTTTTTTTGCCAGATATGTTTATAATAATATGATAGAAGTAAGTAAATTATGAACACTTTCCGGCAACCCGCCGGAGCATTAAAACTAAGGATGGTAGCTTATGTATAAAATCAATTTTGAACAACCGGTACACGTACACTTCATTGGAATTGGCGGAATCAGCATGAGTGGTCTGGCAGAAGTTCTTTTGGAAGAACATTTCACAATCTCCGGATCAGATAACAAACGTTCTCCGCTTACAGAACAGCTTGAGAAAGCCGGCGTCACTATTTTTTACGGACAGAAAGCTTCTAATATAATAGAAGGAATTGATGTTGTTGTTTACACGGCAGCAATTCATGAAGACAACGAGGAATATCAGGCAGCAGTCCAGAAAGGACTTCCTATGCTGAGCCGTGCCGAACTCCTCGGACAGTTAATGACTAATTATGATACTCCGATCGCTGTATCCGGAACCCATGGCAAGACAACAACAACTTCCATGCTTTCCCACATTCTTTTAAGTGCCGAGATGGATCCAACGATTTCTGTCGGCGGTATTTTAAAAGCCATCGGTGGTAATATCCGCGTCGGTAATTCCGAAATCTTCCTTACAGAAGCATGCGAATACACGAACAGTTTCCTGCATTTCTTCCCGAAGATTGGAGTTATTTTGAACATTGATGAGGATCATCTGGATTTCTTCAAAGACCTTGCGGATATCCGTCACTCTTTCCGCAAGTTTGCTGAGCTATTGCCGGCAGACGGCACACTTGTTATTAATGGTGAGATTCCAGAGCTTCACGAGATCACAGACGGGCTTGCATGCCGTGTTGTAACTTATGGTCCGGACAGTTCTTATGACTACAGTGCAACAAATATTCTTCACGACCAGATCGGAGAGGCTTCTTTCGATTTCGTGAAAAATGGAGAGTTTGTAACAAGAATCGCACTCTCTGTCAACGGAGATCACAACGTATCTAACGCACTGGCAGCACTTGCTGTGGCTGATATTCTGAGAATCGATCCGAAGACGGCCGGACAGGGACTGAAAGATTTCCACGGTACAAACCGCAGATTTGAATACAAAGGTGAATTTGACGGCGTCACTGTCATTGATGATTATGCACATCATCCGACAGAGATCGCTGCTTCCCTGACTGCTGCGAAACATTATCCACACCGTGAGATCTGGTGTATTTTCCAGCCTCACACTTATACACGTACCAAGGCTCTCTTCCCGGAATTTGCTGAAGCATTATCTCATACGGATCATGTGATCCTTGCAGATATTTATGCCGCAAGAGAGACGGACACACTCGGCATCTCTTCCAAAGACCTTGCAGACGCAATCGCTGAAAAAGGTGCAGATGTATATTATTTTCCTTCTTTTGAAGAGATCGAAAACTTCTGTCGCGAACATTGTCAAAAAGGTGATGTGTTGATAACTATGGGAGCCGGAGACGTTGTAAACATTGGGGAAACGCTCGTTAAGTAAGAGTTATCCACATTTTCCACAGGATTTTATCCACAAAAAACCTGATTTTTGGCTTAAAAATTTCTTTTTTGCCCGGTCAACTGATGTTATAATAATCCTGCAACATTTGAAAGACATTAGGAGGCTCATCAGGCGGGTATGAAAACACTGACTTTAACAAATCAGGCAAAAAAAACAGTTACGGTTCTGGAGAACGAATTCATTGACCGGTATATGCCAAAAGCAAATGGAGAATATGTAAAAGTTTATCTTATGCTTCTTCGCCACCTGGACGAGTCTGCCTCTTTGCCGGCTCCGTCCAGACTGGCTGATCTTTTAGAGTGTACGGAGAAAGATATTTTACGCGCTTTCAAATACTGGGAAGGTCAGGGACTTCTCGAATACAAAGAAGAAGCTCCGGACCGTTCTTTACAAGCTGAAATTTCTCCATCAGAAGCTTCGCTGACTGTTGCACCGGTTTCGGGCACGGACAAGTCTGTGAACACCAGAAAGCATGGTAACCGCAAGGAATTTAAAGAATTACTTTTTGTAGCTGAACAGTATCTTGGCAAGACTTTATCTGCTACAGATATTAATGCGATTACATATTTTTATGAGACATTACAGATGTCAGCTGATTTGATCGAGTATCTAATCGAATATTGTGTTGAAAACGGACATAAGAGTATCCATTACATCCAGAAAGTTGCTTTATCCTGGCACAGTCAGGATATCCGCACTGCAGAACAGGCAAAGACCAATTCTGTTCTTTATAACAAGAACTGCTATTCTATTCTGAATGCTTACGGAATCAAAGGACGTGCTCCTGCAGCATCTGAGATCGCATATATCCGCAAGTGGCACGAAGAATATGCTTTTTCTCTGGAAATCATTCTGGAAGCATGTGACCGAACCATGAATATGATCCATCAGCCGAATTTTGAATATACAGATTCTATTCTGAAGAACTGGTATAAGAAAAACGTCCACACTTTAGAAGACGTCTCTGTTCTGGATGCCGCATTTACACGTGCGAAAGCAGACAAAGCCAGACAGCAGACAACGCAGCCTTCCAAACCTTCCGGAAGGAATAAGTTTAACAATTTTGAAAACCGCTCTTATGACATGAACGATCTGGAGCGCAGACTGATACAGCAATAAGCAGACAAGGGAGATTTTCTTTATGGCACTTTCAAATTCACAGTACAATGAACTGATGCGCATCTATGAGCAGCGCCAGCTGGACGCCGTCCATCAGGTGCAAGAGCGCTATGAACGCGTCACACAGGCGATTCCTGAGTTTGCAGAAATAGATAACGCCATCTCTTCTGCCAGTATCCGGCAGGCGAGACTTCTGTTAAATGGCGAGACTTCTGCTCTGGCAGATTTAAAACAAGAGATACATACCTTATCTGCCCGCAAGAAAGAATTACTCAAATCACATGGATATCCGGCACATTATCTGGAGCCGCATTATCTCTGCCCGGACTGCAAAGACACGGGCTATATCGAAACGAATAAATGCCACTGCTTCAAAAAAGCAATTGTGGATTTATTATATACACAGTCAAACTTGCAGGAGATTTTAAAATCCGAGAATTTTTCTACACTTTCTCTGGATTATTACTCACGCAACCACATAGATCCGGTAACAGGACGATCCTCTCTGGATTCTATGAAGACTGCTCTACATGCATGTCATGAATTTGTAGATACATTTTCCACGGATTTTCGGAACATACTATTATATGGAGACACCGGTGTCGGCAAGACATTTCTGTCAAACTGTATTGCCAAAGAGCTGATAGATGCTGCTTATTCTGTCATCTACTTTTCTTCCAAGCATTTTTTTGATATACTTGCTGAGAATACGTTTGGCAAAAAGGATTCAGATTCTTACGATGAGGAATCCCCGGACACCAATTACATTTACAACTGTGATCTTCTGATCATTGACGATCTCGGCACAGAGATGGCAAATGGTTTTACATCTTCCCAGTTGTTTGCGTGTCTGAACGAACGTATTTTACGCCGGAAATCTACGATTATTTCTACGAATCTGGCATTAGATGATATCAAAAACATCTATTCAGAAAGAATTTTCTCCCGGCTCAGTAGCAGTTATACAATGCTTCGTCTGACCGGAGATGATATTCGCATCCAAAAAAAATTATTAAACCTAGGAGGTACAAAAGATGTTACGTCGTAACGAACGTGTTCTGGATAATATACCTGTTGGAGCTCTTGGAATCATTGCCCTTGACGGATGTCAGGAGATGGGAAAAAGAGTTAATGACTACATCGTAAACTGGCGTCGTGAAGACAGCCACGAATTTAAAAATGATGTAGTATTCAAGGGTTATGAAAGAGACAATTACCTGATTGATGCAAAGGTTCCGCGTTTTGGTTCCGGAGAAGCCAAAGGTATTATTGGTGAATCTGTCCGCGGTAAAGACCTGTATCTAATGGTTGATGTATGCAATTATAACCTGACTTATTCCCTGAGTGGACATACAAACCATATGTCTCCGGATGATCATTTCCAGAATCTGAAACGTGTCATCGCAGCCGTTGGCGGAAAAGGTCGTCGTATCAACGTGATCATGCCATTCCTTTATGAGAGCCGCCAGCACAAGAGAAGCGGACGCGAGTCTCTGGACTGTGCACTTGCTCTGCAGGAGTTAGTACGCATGGGTGTAGACAACATCATTACTTTTGATGCACATGATCCGCGTGTACAGAATGCAATCCCGCTCAGTGGATTTGAAACCGTTCGTCCTACCTATCAATTTGTAAAAGGACTTTTACGCAAATATAAAGATCTCCAGATCGACAGCGAACATATGATGGCGATCAGCCCGGATGAAGGTGCTACCGGTCGTGCTGTTTATCTTGCCAACGTATTGAATCTGGATATGGGTATGTTCTACAAGAGACGTGATTATACAAAAGTCGTAGATGGACGCAACCCGATCGTTGCACATGAGTTCCTTGGTTCTTCTGTTGAAGGAAAAGATGTAATCATCTTAGATGATATGATTTCTTCCGGTGACAGTATCTTAGATGTTGCCAGACAGTTAAAACGCCGCAAAGCAAAACGTATCTTTGCCGCCGCAACATTCGGACTGTTCACAAACGGACTGGACAAATTCGACCAGGCATACGAAGAAGGTACTATTGATGGTATCCTGACAACAAATCTGATCTATCAGACACCTGAACTTCTTGAGCGCCCTTACTATATCAACTGTGATATGAGTAAATATATCGCACTCCTGATCGACACACTGAACCATGACGGTTCTGTCAGCAGCATTCTTTCCCCGAACGAAAGAATCCAGCACGTTGTCGAGAAATATAAAAGAGGAGAAGAGATTTAAATCATCTCTTCTCACATTTAGAATCATATAGCCAAAAAGAGCTTCCCCGCAGTTTTTAAGTATCCTTCTCTAACCCCGAGATAACATACTTCTTCGATTTGTTTATATCTGCTTGGAAGCTCTTTTTTATGGCATCATACATTTTCCTTATTATACGGAATATGCATTTTCTTAAGCAGTTCTTCTTCCCGTTTCTGGCACGTAAAGATCAACACCTGTTTTTTATTTTCTGCAAGCCACTGTAATGTATTTGCCAGACGTTTCTCATCATAAAATCCAAATGTATCATCCAGAATCAGTGGAAATTCTTCTTCATAGAGAAATTCTGCGGCTGCAATACGAAGTGCAAGATAGATCTGTTCCGCTGTTCCACGGCTCACCTGTTCTATCCGGATTTTCCTGTCCTCTGTAATAAGATAAATTCGCGTGTCTTCGTCTACAAAAAGCCGCTCGTATTTTCCACCTGTAAACGCACAGACAATCTCAGATACTCTGCCATTTAACAACTTGTCCGTCTGCTCGCGCAGTCTTCCCGACAAAGCTTCCAGTTGTTCATACGCCATCGTAACCGCGTCTCTCGTCTGCTGTAATCTTTCAATAACATCATCTGTCAAATCTAGTTCTTCCAGCTGTTCTTTCAGATTCTCATATTGTGTCTGTTTCTCTTTCAATTCTGCTTCTATGCGGTTCTGTTCCCAGAGCAGTTTCTCTCTGGATGCTTTTTCTTCTTCCGGTCGGATCTTTTCAAGTAGAATCTCCGGCTCTGTTTTTTCCTTACGTTTACTTACTTTCATCCGATTCCAGATATAAATCAGGCAGCACAGGAAAATGATGATCGCCATCAGATAATTCCACGGTTTTGACACAATAAATAATGGGGAAATAATCAAAAGAACAAATACGATCAGCTCCATCGGATGAATCCGCCATTTGGAAACTTCTTCTGTATAAGCCAGACTGTCTCTTTTATTTTTCTGTTTTTCCATCTCCCGGAGTGCCAGTTCTTCACTGATGCGGTTCTTCTCTTCGGTGTACTTATGGATATCTGTCCATACATAGGATGCTTCCTGCTCCGTAATTTCCTGCTTTTTCTGCCGTTCTTCCAGTCTTATTTTTATCCGGCGTTCTATGTCCTTTTTCCGTTCCTTCAAGCGGGCAAATGCCGCCCCCAGATCGATGTCTCCCTTATCCTGCGCACAAGCATTGGTTGCATAATTGCGAAGCTCTGTTCCAAGTGAAGCATCCGGTGTTACTTTCAATTGCCCACAGGATATTGTATTCTCGTATCCTGAAGCAGTCAGCCCATCGAGCAGCATTTCCAGATCTCCATTTTCTACCGAAAATTCTTCTCCGTCTTCCTCACAGAACAATTCTGCCTTTTTCCCTGTTTTTTCAAATGATCTCTGTAGGCAGAATGTCTTGCCTCCCGCTTCAAATCGCAACACACCTGCATAGTAATTAGGATTTTCCCACGGTTCATACAGATGGCTTTCATCAGTTGCTGAAGCACGTCCACGCTTTCGCTCCATCCCAAATAACATCCCTTTCAGGAATGTGTGAATCGTTGATTTACCTGCTTCATTTTCTCCATAAAACAGTTGTATGCCGTCATTTACAGTAATTCTGCGATCTGCAAAACGCCCGAAATTCTTCATCCAGATCTCTCGTATACGCATAACTAACCCCTTCTTGTATCCATCAGCGCCTGTACTCCCTCACAAAGCGCACGATACTGTATGCTTTCCTGTGGATATTCTGATAATTCTTCGATAAATGCCCCCAGGATATCTTCTTTATGCTGTTTCATAAGCTGCCCAAAATCATATGCCGGCGTTGTCCGATCAGCAATTTCCAGTATATTCCATCCATGTTCATTTCCAAACGCCGGATGACCGTATAAGCTGTCACCGTGAGAAAATCTCCGAACCGTCTCAAACATAATATCAGGATCCCTGAAGCCGGTCAGTATAAATTTATAAAAATGTTGTTCTCCCTGTTCGCGGATACATGCTTCTATTCGCTCCTGCAGCTCCTGATCGGTAAACTGCGGTGTCACTGTGATTTTCTCATGGATGTAACGTCTGACACTTGCCGGTACAAAACGTATCCTACAGCCTTCATCTGTTATTTCACCTCTGATAAAACCATGCTTTCCGGTATCATTCTTATCGATTGGTTCCAGCGCACCACTGTATGCCGCTTTCCCATCTATCACAGTCTGTGGCTTATGAATATGTCCGAGTGCCACATAATCATAATCTACGCGCCGCAGATCCTCTTTGTTAAATGGAACATGTGTCTCATCGCCTCCATGCAGCAGCAAAATTTCGTATTTTTGTCTTCCCTTTTTCAACTGGCTGATATCCAGACGTTCTCTTATCTCCCGCGAATGGTAACTAAACCCACAGACAGATGTACTGATCTCCGGAAGTTCGATACACTGCGGCTCATCTGCCAATATCATATGCACATGTTTCTGCCAGTGAAATGTACGGTAATAAGAATCTTTTTTTATGTAATCATGGTTTCCTGCGACCAGAACCACCTGTGTTTTTGTCAATTTTCCAAACAGGTAACTGACCTCTTTTAATTCACGAAGCAGCGGTTGTCTGTGAAACAGATCTCCCACAATCAGTAAAAGATCTGTCTTCTCCCGCTCACATGTCTCGATCACATTGCGGAAACTATTCCAGATCTCCTTTTTTCTTTTCTCTGCGAGTCCGTTTGGCAGGTCTGGACTTGCCCCTAAATGTATGTCCGCGAGGTGCAGAAACTTCATCTTCTTCTCCTTCCTCCTGCTCCTTCTTTGAAGGCAGTGTTACAATAAATTCTGTCTTCTGATCGTTGCTCTTCGCACGCACATGCCCACCGTGCAGTTCTACAATTTCCTTCGCGATCGCAAGCCCCAGTCCGGCTCCACCGGTACCGCTGGATCTCGAACCGTCCACACGGTAAAATTTCTCAAAAATTGTCTGCAACATTGTTCCCGGAATCTTATCCCCTTCATTGCTGAATACAATCTCTACGTCATCTTCTTTTTTCTGTGCGTAGATCTGGATCTTCGTTCCGGCATAGCAGTATGCAATTGCATTTCTTAAAATATTATCAAAAACTCTGGCGAGCTTATCCGGATCTCCGGTCACTTCCAGATTTTCTTCCACTTCCACTTCACAACACAGATTCTTGTCCTGCAGTACGCCGTACAGTTCGTCCGCAATCTGCTCCAGCATCAGAGATAAATTAATCTCAACCGGTTCCAACTCTATGTCCTGCAGATTATAGCGGGTAATATCAAAAAATTCATTGATCAGATCGCCAAGCCGCAGAGATTTCTCTAATGCGATGTGAATGTACTTTTCCCGTTCTTCATCTGACATGTCCGGATGGCTGTCCAGCATCGTAAGATAAGCTACGATGGACGTCAGCGGTGTCTTCAGATCATGTGCAAGGAAAAGCACCAGATCATTTTTCCGTTTCTCGCCTTCTTCCGATTCCAGTTCCTGTCTCTTAATCGTTGCCTTGATCTCATTGAGACGGATCTCAATTGGCTTGAGCTCCGTGATCAGATGCACCGGTTCGTTGGAGTCTGATACAATATTTTCAATTCCGTCTCCCACCTGATCCAGATATTTTGTCATCTTTGAGAGCGCAATATAGAAAAAGAGCGCAAATAAAAGCAGGAAACCGACAACCATGAAAAAGGTCTTATTGTCTCCGATCAATTTCCAGTATAAATGAATCGCTGTCGATTCATCAATATTCAGGTCTTTCAGATATTTAATGAAAAACTTGCTGAATTTGTCATTATACGGTCCATCGATAATATAGCGCAGAATAAATCCACCTACCAGCACGGTCAGTGCCGTTACCAATACCGTCTGCAATAATATACTGAATTTGAGTTTCCGATAATTATTCTTCAACTTTATATCCCACTCCCCATACGGTCTTTATGAAATCAGATTTGCCGGTCGGTATGTTCATCTTCTCCCGCAAATGACGAATATGCACCATCACCGTGTTGTTGCTGTTCTTATAGTAAGTCTCGTGCCATACTTTCTCGAATAATTCTTCTGAGCTTATGACTTTGCCTTTGTTCTCACAGAGCAGCCAGAGAATATCAAACTCAATCGGTGTCAATGTCAGCGGAACTTCATTGTAAACACACTCATGAGACTTTCGGTTTAATAAAAGTCCGGCAAAATCAATGATATCTCCGGTGTCTTTACTGCCTTCATTGTACTGCGTATAACGTCTGAGCTGTGCCTTGACTCTTGCAACAAGCTCCAGCGGATTGAACGGCTTCGGAATATAATCATCTGCCCCCAGTGTAAGCCCTGTGATCTTATCCATATATTCCGTCTTTGCAGTCAGCATAATCACCGGAAATGTGTATTTCTCCCGGATCTGTTTTAAAATCTGGAAACCATCCACATCCGGTAGCATAATATCCAGAATTGCAAGATCAATCTTCGTGCTGTTAATGCAGTCCAGTGCCTCCTGCCCTGTATAAAACTTCAGAATCTGATACTGATCATTCTGTAAATACAGTTCAATTACATCTGCAATCTCTTTCTCATCATCCACTACTAATATATTCATACAATCCCTCCTGAAAACCAGGGGACGGGGCATTTCTCAAAAAGCCCCGTCCCCAATTAGTAATTAAATCTTACAGTTCGCAGTTATTGACTGTTCTTGGGAATGGAATCACGTCACGGATATTTCCCATACCTGTCAGATACATCACGCATCTCTCAAATCCCAGACCAAATCCTGCATGTCTGGTAGAGCCATATTTTCTAAGATCCAGATAGAACTTGTAGTCTTCTTCCTTAAGTCCCATCTCGTTCATACGTGCAAGCAGCTTGTCGTAATCATCCTCTCTCTGGCTTCCTCCGATGATCTCACCGATTCCAGGAACCAGACAGTCTACAGCGGCTACCGTCTTATTATCATCATTCATCTTCATGTAGAATGCTTTGATTTCCTTCGGATAATCGGTTACGAATACCGGACGTTTGTAGATCTCTTCTGTCAGATAACGCTCATGCTCTGTCTGAAGATCTGTGCCCCAGGATACTTTATATTCAAACTTATCATTGTGTTTCTCCAGGATCTCAATTGCTTCTGTATAAGTCACTCTTGCGAAATCAGAAGACACGACATTCTGCAGTCTCTCTAAAAGTCCTTTGTCAACAAATGAATTGAAGAACTTCATCTCTTCCGGGGCATTCTCCAGTACATAATTGATGACATATTTTAACATAGACTCTGCAAGAATCATGTTATCATCCAGATCTGCAAATGCCATCTCTGGCTCGATCATCCAGAACTCTGCTGCATGTCTTGTTGTATTGGAGTTCTCTGCACGGAAAGTCGGTCCGAATGTGTAAATATTGCGGAATGCCTGTGCGTATGTCTCACCGTTGAGCTGTCCGCTTACAGTAAGACTTGTCTCCTTGCCGAAGAAATCCTGTGAATAATCTACCTGCCCGTCTTCTGTCTTCGGTACATTCTCCATATCAAGTGTTGTCACACGGAACATCTCTCCTGCTCCTTCACAGTCACTTCCTGTGATCAGTGGTGTATGCACATATACAAATCCTCTCTCCTGAAAGAACTTGTGAATTGCGTAAGCTGTCAGTGAACGCACACGGAATACAGCCTGAAATGTATTCGTTCTCGGTCTCAGATGCGAAATAGTTCTGAGATACTCAAAGCTGTGGCGCTTCTTCTGAAGCGGATAATCCGGTGCTGATGCACCTTCAACTTCGATCGTATCTGCCTGAATCTCAAATGGCTGTTTTGCCTGTGGTGTTGCTACCAGCGTACCGGTTACGATAATTGCCGCACCGACATTCAGTTTGGAGATCTCTGCGAAATTCTCCATTTTATCATGATATACGATCTGCAGTGGTTCAAAAAATGTTCCGTCATTCACTACAATAAATCCAAATGTCTTTGAATCACGGATGCTGCGAACCCATCCACCAATCGTGATGGTCTTATCCAGATAGTTTTCTTTGTTCTTGTATAAATCTCTGATTGAAATCAATTCCATGCTAATTTAACTCCTTTTCCTGTACAGCGACAAAAATAGCCGCAATATGCTCTTGGTATTATAACATATTGCGACCCGTTTTTAAAGTCTCATACCTATTTAAATCCTGTGCAGATTCTTAAGTGAAATGTCCAGGATCGGTGCGGAATGTGTCAGTGCACCGCTGGAAATATAATCCACTCCGACATCTGTCATTCTCTGGATATTTTCCAGTGTTACATTGCCGGAACATTCTGTCTCGGCTCTGCCGTCAATATATGCGACTGCTTCTTTCATCTGCTCCGGTGTCATATTGTCCAGCATGATAATATCTGCCCCTGCTGCCACCGCTTCTTTAACCATGTCAAGCGTCTCAACTTCTATCTCGATCTTGCGTACAAACGGCGCATATGCTTTTGCCATCTGTATCGCTTTTGTCACACTTCCGGCTGCTCCGATATGGTTATCTTTCAAAAGCACACCATCGGACAGATTATACCGGTGATTATATCCACCGCCTGTGCGGACTGCATATTTCTCAAAAATACGCATATTCGGCGTTGTTTTTCTTGTATCCAGAAGCTTGATCTTACTTCCTTTCAGATAACCCGCCACCGTATGTGTATACGTTGCGATTCCACTCATTCTCTGTAAATAATTAAGCGCCACACGCTCTCCGGATAACAGTACGCGGATATCTCCTCTTACTTTTCCCATCAGCCGTCCTTTTTTCACTTCATCTCCGTCTTTGCAGGAAAAAGTCACTTCTGTATCTGCATCCAGCAGTTCAAATACCCGTTTGAAAACATCCAGTCCTGCGATCACGCCATCCTGCTTGCAGATCAGTTCCACTTCTCCGTCTACCGCCTCCGGCATCACCGCATTCGTGCTGACATCTTCGCTTGATATATCTTCTTTTAACGCCTCCAGTATCAGATGATCTGCCTGAAGTGTCATTGAAATCTTATTCATCTTTGTTCCTCCTACGCTGTCTCTTTTTCCATCCGTGCATATTCTTCCGTAATGCAGTTCGCCGCACGCTTCGCAAATACCAGACTTTCCAGCAGTGAATTGCTTGCAAGACGGTTCGCTCCATGTACACCGTTGCAACTTGTCTCTCCTACTGCAAATAAATGCGCCATCGATGTATGACTGTTCCGGTCTACCCAGATACCGCCCATAAAATAATGCTGCGCCGGAACTACCGGAATACATTCTTTTGTCACATCATAGCCTTCTTCCAGACAATGCTCATAAATATTTGGAAAATGCTTTAAAATTATCTCTTCCGGAATGTGCTCCATAGAAAGCCATACATATTTTGTGCCATCCTTTGCCATCTGCTCCCGGATTGCCTTTGTCACAACGTCCCTCGGCAGCAATTCATTTACAAAACGTTCTTTATCTTTATTATATAATACAGCGCCCTCTCCACGTACAGATTCAGAGATCAGGAAACGTCTGCCCGGCTTCTCGGAATATAATGTTGTCGGATGGATCTGCACATAGTCCAGATGCTCCAGACGGATATCATGTTTCTTCGCAACTTCCAGTGCATCTCCTGTTAAATGCGGGAAATTCGTAGAATGTTCATACAGACCACCGATACCACCGCTTGCAAAAATCGTATAATCCGCTTCGATCTTTAACTGATCTCCACCCTGCTCTGCCGCATAAATGCCACAGCATTTACCAGCTTCTTCTATAATATCTGTCATTGTTGTATATTCCAGAATCTCAACATTCGCTCTCTTCTTAACCTGAGCAAGCAGTTTGCTCGTAATCTCTTTTCCGGTAATATCTTCATGGAAGAGAATACGCGGTTTGGAATGTGCACCTTCTCTTGTATAACAGAACTCGCCGTTCTTCTTCTCAAAATCTACTCCGTAAGATACCAGATCATCAATGATCTCTCTGGAACTGCGGATCATAATGTCTACGGATTCTTTCCGGTTTTCATAATGTCCGGCTTTCATTGTATCTTCAAAATAACTATCATAGTCTGTCTCATCTCTCATTACACAGATTCCTCCCTGTGCCAGAAATGAATCACTACTTTCTAAATCTGCCTTTGTCAACATCAGAATCCGCTTATCTTCCGGGAGATTCAACGCATGGAACAGACCGGATACTCCGGTTCCGACGATAACCACATCCACTTTTCTCTCTTTCACTCTTATCCCTCCTAATTATATAGCAAGAGCAATTTTTTATTTTGCAAGTTGTAACATACGCTCCAGCGGAAGCTTCGTCTTCTCACGAAGTTCTGCATCAACGTGTACTTCATTCTCTCCGGTCTGAAGGACATGCAGAACCTTGTCCAATGTAACCTTCTTCATATTCGGACATACCGGAACACTCTTTGGATAATAAAATTGTTTCTCCGGATTCTGACGCTTAAGCTCATATCCGACACCTTCTTCTGTGCAGATGATAAATTCCTCCTTCTCACTTGCTGTCGCATACTGGATAATTCCTTTTGTACTGCCTATGTAATCCGCATGCTTCAATACCCCCTGGTTACATTCCGGATGTGCCAGCACTTCTGCTTCCGGATGCAAAGCTTTCTGTTCAAGAATTTCATCCTCTTCCATCCGCTCATGTGTCGGACAGAAGCCTTCATTATATATAAAATGTTTTTCCGGCACCTGCTCTGCAATGTGGTGTGCCAGATTACGATCCGGGATAAAGAAAATGTTCTTCTGTGGAAGTGCTTTTACAATCTTCACTGCATTGGAAGATGTAACACAGACATCGGAATATTTCTTAAGCTCTGCTGTAGAGTTGATATAACAGACAACCGCCAGGTCATTATATTCCGCACGCACCTTCTGGATTGTCTCCACATCTGCCATATGTGCCATCGGACAGTCTGCATCTGCTGCCGGCATTAATACAGTCTTATGAGGACTTAAGATCTTCGCACTCTCTCCCATGAATCCAACACCGCAGAATACAATCAGCTGTGCGTCCAGATCTACCGCTACTCTGCTCAGATAAAAGGAATCCCCGATATAATCTGCTATCTGCTGCACTTCCGCCGGCACATAATAGTGAGCCAGGATCACTGCGTTCTTTTCTTTTTTTAATTTCTTTATCTCTTCAATTACTGACATTGTTCCGTCACCTCATTTATTTAAAGTCATACTATTATACCATACTGTCTTACAGGTGACAAGACACTTGTACACAACATATGTTTACTGTCAATTACATTAGAATATGGTATGAAAATTTAAAAATTCATGAATAAGTGTGCATTTCACTGCCCTTCCCGCTTGAATCCTGCCGCCGGATATGCTATACTATCACCCGTTATAACCCCACAAAAACAAGGTCTTATTGGGTTGACCGCCGATTTCCGGCGTAGGTCATATACCAACTGTATATGCCTCCGTGGCATTCGTCAGACATTCATGCAAGCATGCCGCCTGACTCATTGCTGCGCGAAAATGAATCGAGTGTTCGTGACCTTCCACTCGTAAAACAAAACTAAAGGAGATATGAAAAATGAAAATGAAAAACAAAAACATCACTTACATGACACAGGCTGCCATGATTGCTGCCATCTATGTTGTCATCACCTATGTCGGTGCAGCTTTCTCGTTCGGAGAAGTGCAGGTTCGTATTTCGGAGGCGCTTACAATTCTTCCGGTCTTTACTCCGGCTGCCGTTCCAGGATTATTTGTCGGATGCCTGATCGGTAACATCTTAGGCGGAGCAATCCTTCCGGATATCATCTTCGGAAGTCTTGCCACTTTGATCGGTGCTTTCTTTACATGGAAGCTTCGCAACCAGAACCGCATCCTCGCACCACTTCCACCAATCATTGCAAATATTATTGTTGTTCCATTCGTTCTGCGTTATGGCTACGGTGCAACTTTACCAATTCCGTTCATGATGCTGACGGTAGGTATCGGCGAAGTGATTTCCTGTGGTATACTCGGACTGATCCTTGCATATGCGCTGGACAAATACAAACACATCGTATTTCAAAATGCATAAATAAAATAGAATGTGCCTTGGCACATTCTCGCGCTGAGCGCGTTGCTGAGCGCCTGTGACGCTCGTTTAGCAACGACCGGAGTGGAACTTAGACAGCTTGCAACACTCTACGTTTCGTGCGAGTGCGCATCCGCCCGGAGGGTTTGTTATGTAATAGAAACGAAGTTTCCTATTACATAACAAAGAGCTGCGTCAGAGTGAATTTTTCACCCTGTCACAGCTCTTTCTTAGTTAACTCCCAATATAATTTCCATTGGCTTTTTTATCCATCTTCTCCAGACTTACCGTATGGCTCTTGCCATTTTTCGCTTCAACATATGTCACATCCGTCTCCGTATAACCGATCAAAATCACATATTTTTTATTTTCCGTAACTGCGATCACAGGTTTTCCCTGGTTCATTACATATGCGATCTGTTCAGCTTTACAGCCACTCAAGTCCAACGCATCCTCGCCAAATGTCTTGCTGATCGCTTCCATCGGTGTCGCGCCGCCATTCAATTCAGAACGCAGTCCTTCTACCGGCTTACTTGTGGCGCTGATCTTATATTGCAGATCACGGTTGCCCCGCTGCCAGATATATTCCTGATTCTGATCAACCACTACACCTCCGTAGTTATCCGCTGATTGAATCGCATCGCCCGCCTGTTTGTAAATTTCCTGCAATTTTCCATATCCAAATACATAGTATTCTTCTTTACTTTCTGCTTTCTGTACATTTACAACTTTCGGTTTCTCAAACAATACCTGTTTTGGTCTTAACAGCTTCGGTTCTTTGTCAGAAATTCCGTCTGCATAAGTCAGACGCATCTGCGCGCCTTTCAAATCAGTCTTATAAGTCTCCAGCATAATATTGCTTTCGTCTTTTTCTTCATTATTTGTAATATATTCTTCGGTTGTCTTAATGTATGTGCCGTTCTTTTTCTTTGCCTGCTCCAGAATAATACGGTTATCTTCTACTTTCGCATCCAGCACATAGATCTTCTTCTGGCTGTATTTCTTCACAACCTCCCCTTTACTGCTCCGAATTTCTACCTGATACATCGGATCTGTAGATTCTCCCGCCGCTGTCTTTCCAACGTCCGACAGGTGGAAACGTCCGTACACAAAATCACCACCGATAAATCCAAGCGGACGAACACCTTCTTTATTCTTTGCAGAAATTGTCCGTTCTTTTCCATTCTGCAGGTTCAGAATTGTAATTCTGGAAAAGTCCTCATCTGCACAGTATGCCAACAGATGACTGTCTCCGGAAATAACATATTTGCCTTCCGTCAGACCAGTCTGTAATTCTTCACTCCGGTTCTTATTTACATCTGTCTTTCTTAAAACGCCATCATTTAACAGATATAACTCTCCGTTATCTTCACTGTAGTAAATTAATTTGCCGAGTTTCTGTGAAGTAATTCCATAGGACTGATCCGTCTGCACAAACACTTTCTCTTCTACGGAATTTTTCTCTATATCATAGTAGTAAATGGCAATACCGACCTCGCCTTCATGTTCGCCGCGGTTCATATAACCACATACGGCAAATGTGATATTTCCTGCTTTATCTGCTGTGAGCAGACGGATCTCATGTTCAGATGTAAGGTTTCTTGCATCATCGTTCTCTGTACTTGCAAAGCTAAATACAAGTGACAGCTCGTCGCGGTCCTTGTTGTAATTCCACAGTTCATCCGCCTGCACAAATGACACGATCGTACCTTTTTTATTGATTAGATACGGAACGTCTGCATCCGTAATTCCAAGCAGTATTCCTTTTGCTGAAAGCACTTTGGAAGAAGGATCAAATACCTGTTCCGCAGTCCGGTCATAATCAAGCAGATAGACTCTGCGTGCAGTCTTATCGTAACGCACGCGGAAAAATTCTTTTACATTATACGTATCCTGTTTGTTTTTTTCGCCTTTGCATTTCACCCGATATTCAAGCTGGACACTCGTTCCTGTAGAAGTCGTCTCCTTTATGCTCCAGCGTTCACCGCCCTCAATCTCAGGCTTTAAATCGCCCCACGTAACCTGTGAATAATTGGAATGAATCGTTACATGCCCATAGGATGTATTGCTGCTCTCTTCATCCGCTTCCAGTGCTGTGCTGATATCTGTATCCGTATTCTTATCGACCGTTGCCTCATGGAATGCCTTGATATAATCCATGCAGGCACTCATATTTGTCTCATTCGTCTGCGCAACTCTTGTATAAAAATACACATCTTTTCCCGTCTCCAGATGAAGGATCACTTCCATTACACGCTCTTCACCGAGTACACTTGCCGAGCCAAGCGGAAGACTCACAGCTGTTCCCGGATTCTTCACCGTATCTTCATGCAGACATTCTGTCCCATCCAGTGTATAAATCTTATATTCCAGACTGCTGATCTTATTGTCATATGGAATCAGCTCCATATCCAGTTTATTTTTCAATACAGGAGTAATCGTATCACGGACCTCTGTAATATTCATCTGTTTTGCATATCCCGGCACGGCATTGACACCAAATCCGTCACAATCAAATGAAATCTGTGGAAATGTCGCTGATCCGAGATCTGCTGTCATGGAGTCATCCCCTTTATTTGTCAGATAACTGAATACCAGAACAGCCATGATAAATACACCGGCTAAGATAATTCCATCTCTTATTCTTTTTTTCAAAATCATTCCATCTCCTTCAACAGTTGTCCCAGTGTCGGTTTCACATGTAAGAATGCTTCGCACTTACGGATTTCTTCTTTACTCTGCTCTCTGCTCTGTTCTTTTTTGTCATTCTTTATTGCACGGATAAGCAGATTTTTCGGCGTATGTTCCATATCGATAAATTCCAGTATCTGTACATCATAACCGACAGATTCCAGATATTCTGCACGAAGTCCGTCTGTCACAATCGCCGCAAAACGTTCTTTTAAAAGTCCGTATTTTAATACCGGTTTTAATGTATCACTGGCAATCTGGCGGTTCACTTCATGCTGGCAGCAAGGCACCGACAAAATTACTTTTGCATTCCAGCCAACCGCCTTCTCAAGTGCGAAATCCGTTGCCGTATCGCAGGCATGCAGTGTAACCACCATATCTACTTCTCTCGCCCCTGTATAATCGGCAATATTTCCCTCCAGAAATTTCAGTTTCTCATAGCCATATTTCTCACTCAGTTCATTGCAGTGACGGATTACATCCGTCTTCAGATCCAGTCCGATCATGCAGACATCGTATTTCTTCAGTTCATGCAAATAATAATACATGGCAAATGTCAGATACGACTTGCCACATCCAAAATCAAGAATTGTAACTTCCCTGTCTTTTGGAAGCTGCGGCAACACATCTTCTACAAATTCAAGAAAACGGTTGATCTGCCGGAACTTGTCAAACTTCGCATGCACGATCTTCCCCTCGGCAGTCATAACACCCAGATCACGCAAAAAAGGCACCATGGTTCCTTCTTCCAGAATATAGTGTTTCTTCCGGTTGTGCGTAAGATCTACCTGTTTCCAGTTTCCCTGCTGCATTCGTCTTTTGATGGTCACTTTTCCTTTCTTACTGACAAGAACCGTATAATTGTAAGTTCGCGTCTCCATCTGCATCTGTTTCATTGACTGCATATATGCAAGGATCTTCTCACAGGTCTCTTCTACTGATAAGTTCTCATGAAATGCCTGATTGTTACGGAAAGACTCCAGCTGAAAGAGCAGTTCTCCCCGTTTTATAAGTGGACGGACGCGCACTTTCGTCACCCCCGTCTTATCATGGGCTCCGCTTAATACAGCGGAGCCGAAATCTTTATTTAATTGTTCATTTAATAATTTTCTTAATTCTTCCATAATCATATATTATAACAGAAAAATCAGATTTGTGTACTTTGTTCTTCCTGTACTTTCGGAAATGTAACGGTTGCCTTAAACAGATCACCGTCCAGATACAGTTCAAACTTACCTTTCTGCATCTCTGTCAGTGTCTGGGCAATGGAAAGTCCCAGTCCGCTTCCCTCTGTACTTCTGGAAATATCTCCGCGGATAAAGCGCTCTGTCAGCTGATCTGCATTGATATTTAATGGCTGTTCGGAAATATTTTTAATGCTGAAGATAACCGCACCTTCCGTCACTTTCAGATCTGTATAGATCCTGCTGCCCGTCATTGCATACTTGGCGGCATTATTGTATAAGTTCGCAAGGATCCGCCATGTTCTTCTTCCATCAATATAGACGAGTGCTTTCTCTTTTGGAAGATGCTGAATTTCCGTCAAATTTCTTTCTTCAAACTTCTCTTCATACTCTGCACTTGTCTGCAATACAAGCTCTGTGAAATCCAGTTTCATACATTCCAGCTTAATATTACCGGAAGTAATCTTAGATGCTTCCACAACATCTTCTGTCAATGTTTTCAGACGCATAGATTTCTGTTCCAGCACTTCGATGTATCTCTGGATTCTCGGATCATCGAAATTCTCATTTTTCAGGAGATTCACATAGTTAATGATCGATGTCAATGGCGTCTTAATATCATGCGAAACATTCGTGATCAAATTCGTTTTCAGACGTTCATTCTTAATGCTCGCTTCCACAGCCACTTCCAGACCGGCACCAACAGAGTTAATTCCTTCTGCCACTTCCTTCTGACTGCTAAACATACCTTCTGTCGGCACTTTATAGTCCAGTTCCCCTGCTGCAATCTTCTTTACACCGTCTTTGATCTTCGCTCTTCCGATCCCATCATAGACCAGATACACAAACACTGCAAGCTCCGCCAACAACATCATGAACAGCGGAAATCCATAAGTATCTGTAATCATGACAATCCAGTGCAAAACAACAAAAAGTACAAAAAACATGATATTACGCCACAGCGAAGACATATTCTGCGCAATATCTCTGACCAGGTGACAGAACATTCGTGAAAGACTGTTTTTCCAGACGATATGCGCTTTGATCCTGCGGACGAAACTTAAAAATCCGATCAGAAACATACTGCATGTATATGAACCAAAAATTCCTCCCACAATAATATATGGGATCGCATTTTTTACATAATCTGCCTGACTATAAAAAGTCCCCTTTGTTTTCTGTAAATAATCATCAAAGTAAACAAAATTACCCACTGCAGCTACTGTCACCCAGAGACCTATGATCAATACTGCGGCAATCTCCGTTTTCCACCGGTCAAATCCCGCCAGATGCATTTCTTCATCTTCTGCTCTGCGTCCCGCAATCGCTGTGAGCCAGATTACACAGATCACAAAAAGTGCAAATGCAATCACTGAGAGCATACAGATTCCACGGATACCTGAACCGTATTTTTCATAAAGCTGATTTTCTGAATAAAAATGATCTGCAATCGGATAGTTTGTATTTACACATGCTGCAAAGACAAAATCCTTCTTTTGGATTCCTGTATTTTTAATCTCATCACGCCATGCTTCTGCAATCTCACTTCGAAGATTCGTCTTAAAATCCTTTAATTTGGATTTTACAATTACATATTTTCCGGTTTTACGGAGCAGCTTTAAATTGTTGTCCAGTTCCTGAAAATTTTCAAGTCTTTTCTGATTTGTATAAATCGTTCCCGCCTTCATATCTGCGTAAATATAATAGAAGTTCGAGTCTCCTTCTTCAATATCTTCATTCGTGTTCTGATATTCTGAATAACGCTCACTCAGACTGTCTACCACACTTGTCACAAGATTATAAGCATCATTCAGTCTGCCATTCCATCTGGGATCTTTATTGGCAAGATTCATCAGGCTGTCGGCTCTTACCGGGGCATACGGCTCTTCCATCGAATATCCATCATAACTCCAACAATCTACATATTTTAATTCATTATTGCTGCCCTGAATCCCTCGAATCTCACTGCCACCAACATAATTCTCACTGTCATAACCATAATTTCCTGCCTTTAAAGAAGAAAGAATCTCTTCTGTAGATGTTTCGCTTCCTGCATTCAAAATAAATTTCAGTTTCTTTGCATTAACAAGCGCTGCAAATTTAGAATAACGATAATAATGATAAGAACCATCTTTCTTTCTGCAGACAATAATCGGATTCTCCGCATTCGTATCTTTTGTGGAATCCATCGTGTCATTCCATTTCAGCAGATCCTTTAATCGATATGCCAGTCCGCTCTCATTCCTGCCCGTATATTTTTTTTTCTGATCATAAGCTTCAATATCTACGATTTTATTCGGATCAAATTTTCCTTCTGTCTCAAAATACTTTCGCGCACTGATTCCGTTCACAACCTGTGTCGTATAGTCCTTCATCTGAGTATTAAAATTCCTGGAATCCTCGTATTTTTTTGCCGGTTTTCCTTCAAAAATCTCCTGTCGGAAAATCGGATACGCAGTTACCCAGAGTCCACCTGTCGTCGCCGTGATCACAAAAATGTGCGCCAGAATAATCAGGACGAATTTCATTCCTTTTGACCGGTACCATTTACTTTTCATACACCGTCTCCTATATCTTTTATACCTTGCTACTTATAGTCAGATCTTTTCAATCTTATATCCGACTCCCCATACAACCTTCAGATATCTTGGTTCTTTCGGGTTGATCTCTATCTTCTCACGAATGTGACGGATATGTACCGCAACTGTATTATCTACACCGATTGCATCTTCATTCCAGATATTTTCATAAATTTGGTCAATGGAAAATACTTTTCCCTGATTCTGTACAAGAAACAGTAAAATATTATATTCAATCGGTGTCAGTCTTACTTGTTCCCCATCAACTGTTACTTCTTTCAGATCATCGTTGATCACCAGTCCACCGGTCGTATAGACTTCTTCCCTCTCCTTACCGGATGTACTTCCAAGCTGTGTATATCTGCGAAGCTGGGATTTGACTCTTGCAATCAGCTCCAGCGGATTAAACGGTTTTGTCACGTAATCATCCGCGCCAACATTCAGTCCCAGGATCTTATCCGCATCTTCCGATTTTGCTGACAGTATAATAATCGGAATATTATTCGCTTCCCGAACTTTCAGTGTTGCACGGATTCCGTCCAACTTTGGCATCATGACATCTATGATCAGAAGTTCCACATCTTTTTCTGTCTCCAGAATCTTAAGTGCTTCCTCACCGTCATATGCTCTCAGGATCTGATGTCCTTCCTGACTCAGATAGATCTCAATCGCTTCTACGATTTCTTTATCATCATCACATACTAATATTTTCGCCATTTTTCTTCACCTCATCTCTTACTATACAAGAATAACAGAAAAAATTTAAGGACAAATAAGGAATTTCCTTAAGAAATTATGAAAAGAGCCAAAAAATGTGTGTCGATGTCTGTCGCAGTTTTCCTTATTTTGTAGTATTATTAAGAAAAGTACCGATTTTCTATTATAATAGTCGAATAATAGTCATCACTTTTTACTTTTGCAGGCGGTTTTAATCTCGGAAGAAGTGCGAGGTAATTTATGAGAAAACACGAAATTGAACAGCTTATCCGCTCACTTGGCATTGGAGCCACTTACCGTGGATATCATTATCTTGTCTATGGCGTATCCCTTTGCATGGACAATGAAGATTACCTGCTATCAGTAGGTAAATTATTATATACCCGTATTGCAGAAGCTTACTTCACAACCGGAAGCAGCGTAGAACGTGACATACGCACAGTGATCCGCATTTGCTGGGAACGCGGGAACCGTCCCCTTCTTCAGGAAATTGCCATGTATCCACTGCATGCCCGTCCAACCGCGGGAGAATTTTTTGATATACTAGCCAATCACCTTAACAATCAGTTGCGTACAGAGGCCTGTCTTTAGATTTTCTTCCCATCATCTTAAGGTCGTCTTAAGATTTTTTCGATTTCTTTTATAGTTTTAACATATTTTGGACATATTTATCTAATATAATAAGAGACAGATAGATGAGAAACACTTATCTATCTCCCCCCTCATAAAGTTAAGCATTGACACAAATTCAATGCACACTTTACTCTCATTCCTTTAGATAACTATAAAAACAACGAAAACCCGTTAGCACAATGCTAACGGGTTTTCGCTATTGTTGAATTCTACCAGTTCGCGGCATCTTGCTTCATCTGCCGTAATTCCTGCTATACAATTATCTGCTAACGTTTCTGCTGCCTGTCCAAGTGTCTCAACAGATTCAAATAAATTATAAAATATTACCGGTAACTACTCCATGCTCATTAAAGTTGCATTTCCAAGCACAATTGAATTGGATCAATTCATTGGACATCTGCAAAAGTTTGGGAAAACACAAACTCAGATTGTTTTCTCTATCCCTGTAGAACCCCGCAGTCTGAACCTGGAACACATGGACGATCCACAATTGGGATCTGAACTTTCATAGTCAAACCTTCCCTATATTCCGATACAGCATATAATTTCAATCCCAGATCCGTCGCCATCTCTCTTGCAAGATAAAGCCCCATGCCGGTTGGTTTCTTGCTGACATTGATATCACTGCCGGTGAAGCCTTTATCAAAAATATACGGGAGATCGCAGGCTTTTACACCACAACCGTTATCTTCTATATAAAGTATCCACATTTTCTTCCTGTTTTCTTCTCTTTTTTCCACATGGATACGGATTTCCGGCTCTTTATCACAATATTTGACCGCATTGCTGATAAACTGTCCCAGCATAAATTCAAGCCCTCTCCGGTCACTGTAGATTTGAATCCCTTCCGGCTCCATCTGGATATCCACGTGAAATTTCTTCTCCTCCAGAAGCGGACCGTAATCTTCCAGGACTTTCCCCAGTGATTCTTTAAGATTCAGCATTTCAAACAGATAATCTTTGTGACCACCCTTTAACCTTGCATAAAATAACATCTGATCGATCGATTCCTGCATACGTGTCTGAATATATTCCAACTTATATCCGACCGGCTCTGAAAATTCTTCTTTATGATTTCCCAGTATAAATGTAAGCAAAGATAACGGCGTTTTTACCTCATGTGACCACCCTTCAATATACTCTTCATAATCTTCTGTCTTTTTCAACAGATTTTCTTTTTCTTTTCGTTGTATTTGCAAATAGTCGAAGAGATTCTGCATCCGTTCTTTCTCTGCTTTCCCGCAGTATAGCAATAACTGTTCTGCAGTCTTTTCCTCTGGTTCCTTTAAAAATAGAGCAAATGCCTCTTCTTTTTTCTGTTCTTTCTTTACGATATAAATGCAGACCCCGGCATACATTAATACGGTCATCAATGTGAGAACTCCTGCAAGCACTTGTAACACCTGGACGTCTGCAAGCGCAAGAAATAAAATACAGATACCTTCCACACACCCTGTCAACAAAAGCCAGGGCATATATTCTGCTATTCTCTTTCCGTAGTTCTTCATCCTGTACGTTCTCCTTACATCATTTTTTACTTTTCTTTTAATGAGTTGCCTGACATCTGCCTTTTATCACCGAATTTCCAAACGATAGCCTGTTCCTCGGATGGTTTCAATCTCTTCTTCCATATGAAGTTTCTGCATGGTTTTCTTTAATCTCGTCAGATTTACCTGCAATGCATTTTCATCGATAAAATCTATTGTATCCCAAAGTGCAATCGACAGTTCTTCTTTTGTCACGATCTGCCCACGCTTCTTAAGAAATACTTCCAGTAATTTCCCCTGATTCTTTGGCAGGACAATCGATTCATCATGGATATAAAGTGTATATGTCTGCTGATCCAGCAAAAATTTTTTCCCTTCCAGCAAATGCTTGCGGCCTTCATATCTTTTTAACACATTGGACACCCTCGCCAGAAGTCTTTCTTTCCGGCATGGCTTTGTCAGATATTCATCCGCACCCAGTTCCAGCGCACGCAGTTCATCTGCCATCTGGTCTCTCGATGTCAGTACACAGACCGGCGTCGTTCCTTTATGCTTCAACTCCCGACAGATCTGGAATCCGCTCTTCCCCGGCAGATTAAGGTCAAGCAGAACGAGATCAAGAGGAGCCTTAGAAAGCTCCTCTTCCACCTTTTCAAAATCTTCTACCGCCACGACTTCATATCCGGCCTTTTCCAGTATTTCTCCTAATTCTTCACGTATGAAGGCTTCGTCTTCCACAATTCCTATTCGTTTCATAAAATCATACTTTCTTTTATTCTTCTCTTTCCGGCACCATCAGATACAACAGATATCGGTCGCTGAGTTTCTTGACTTCCAGAATATAGATCAATTCTACGATCAGAAGCAGTAGGATCATCCCGCTTGCACTTAAGAGCAGTACTTTCTGTGTACCTTCTCCTGTCTCCACAAACAGGGAAAATAAGCTTGCCATCGCTGGAATACTTCCGGCTGCTCCTAAGAATACCGGAATGCCAAAATACCAGTTAATCTGCTTTCTTGCGGAACGGCAGAGCGCATTGGAGGTTGCTCCGAGCCGTATCAGAGTCTGATACCGTCTGCCAATTTTCTGCTGATTTGTCAGGAACTGTACACTGATTACCGTATTTCCAATAATCAGGAAGATCACTGCCAGATAGATTGTAATATAACTTGCACATACACCATAGAACATACGTCGTCCAAGGCTCTGCAGAAAACAGTCATACGAAATTCCGACTTTGTCAAGTTTCTGGTTCATTTCCTGATATACACGGATAAGCCCCTGTTTCTCCGTTTTTGAAGGTTTTAGCACGCCATCCAGATATGTGGTGCCATTTCCGGCTGTCATCTGTTCATAAGCCTTGTCCGGTACGATCAGCGCAAATCCAAGTGTAATCGCGCGGTCGGCAACGATTTCTTTATTCATAACCTTTTCCCCAAGGCTCCATGTCTTTCCGTCCATTGTAACATGTATATTTCCCTGTAAGGCTTTACTCATTATTTCTTTAAACTCATCGGAATAAAGTGCCGATCCAAGGTAAACTGCTGCCTGGTGATCTTTCAATGCAAGAGGCTTTTCTCCTGCCTGTTTTAACAGCTCATTATACCCGGATAATGCAATAATATGCGGTGTATCTTCCTGTTCTATCTCCATTGCAAATACATTTTCATTCGGTGTCTTTCCATCTTTTTTCAGCTTGTCTACGAGTTCGTCTGCGTTAAAGCCAACTACCCGGTTCTTCTTTTTCGATGGTTTGCCTTCCTCATCCAGATTTTCGATCGAAGATTCTATATATCCGGTTTTAATCTGGATCAGCTTTTCAAAATCTGAGCGAAGCCCGGACTTCTGCAATTTTTCAATAGTTGTACTGACGTCCTCATTGTCATCGTCAAATGTATAATCTACGACACGCTCGCTCTGTACCGTATAACTTCTGGCAATCCCGATTCCTGCACCGAACAGGCAGAGTGCTGCGAGGATCAGAATACAGCTCACCGCCGGGACGCTGCTCTTGCGGATAAACATTTCTTCCAGCTGGCGGAATGTAAACATTCCCAGTCTCTCGTGTCGGCTGCCCCATCTGCCCAGTTGTTCCAGTATCAGCCGGAAACCATAGAATACAAGAAATACTCCGGCAATTCCAAAGACTACTGTCCGTGCAAGAATAAGAAGGTCATCCCAGATATGTCCACGGATTCCATCATAAAATGCCACAAACAATAACACGCATCCTGTCGCAAAGGCAAGCACATACAGAACCTTCGGTCTTGTTTTTCCCTGCTCTTTTGCCTGCGGATTCATAAGATTGCCGATCTCGTCCTTAACTACCGCGCCGCTTAAGAACAGGCACGCAAATAATTTTACCAGTATGAAACCGACAGCGGTTCCAATCACTGCGGCGAATGAAAATGTACTCTGATGACCGAGGATTCCAAGCCCCTCTACCTTCGCTGTGATCAGGCTGACCAGCTCGGAAATGCAGACTGCAACCGGGATTCCTGCCACAAGGATCAGAAGACTGCTCTTAATATCTTCTGTCATCAACATAAAAAACAGCCGGCTCCGGCTCATGCCCATCATACGGTACACACCAAATTCATGTTTTCTCCGCTCCATCTGGTAACGTCCTGCAAAATATACGAGAAAGAACAAAATGCATAACGATGCGCCAAACAGTATCGGAACCATTTGAAAGATTTTCTGTATAGCATCACTTTCCATCTCTTTCAGGAAAATGATCACATCCTGCTTCGGCAGTGCCAGAATCACATAAAATGCAATTACGACAACGAGAAGTGAAGCATGAAACAATCCATTTTCCCTGCGGCTTCTCTTACTGTTTCTGGAGACAAGTTTAAAGAACATTTGCACTGCCTCCTCCCAACTGCGCCAACACTTTCAAAATGCGCTCGTAAAACTCCTGCTGGGATTCTTCTGCGAAATCTCTGCGCAGCTCATGGAAGAGTACTCCATCCTGGATAAATAAAATCCGTCCGCAATAACTTGCTGCATTTGCATCATGTGTCACCATCATGATTGTTGCTTTTTTGTTGCGATTTAAACCGAAGAGTTTCTCCATCAATGCTTTTGCATTACGCGAATCCAGCGCCCCGGTCGGTTCATCTGCCAGAATAAGGTGTGGATCCATGATCAATGCTCTGGCTGCTGCTATACGCTGTTTTTGCCCGCCGGACATCTGTGTCGGAAATTTGTCCAGTACATCCTGTATCTCAAGATATGCTGCCAGTTCTTTTAACTTCTGTTCCCCTTTTTTCTCTTCATATTTATGAAGAGCCAGCGGAAGAAGAATATTTTCTCTTCCGGTAAGGTTCTCTAAAAGTTCAAAGTTCTGGAAAAGGTAACCGATCTGGCGTCCTCTGTAATCGGAAAGTTCTGCGCCTTTCAGCGAACGGATATCGGTTCCATTTACAAGAATCTGTCCTCCTGTCGGACGGATCACACTTGCCACGCAGTTAAGAAGTGTGGATTTTCCGGATCCGCTGCTTCCCATGATTCCTAAAAATTCCCCTGTCTGTACTTCCAGGCTGATTCCATCCAGTGCCTTTGTCTCATTTTTCTTGTTTCCATAATATTTACATAAAGATTCAATTTTTAAAATACTCATTCTCTGCTCTCCTTTCATTGATGTAATCATAGCATCTGTGGCTTCCAAATAACACTTACAGTGAATGAAAGGTTTCGCAGGCTTTCGTTTCTGGTATTTGATAATAATATGCCTTACAGCAGATCATCCTTAATATCTTCCTCTGTCATGCGAAGTCCGACCACACTCGAAACAGGCAGTGAAAATACGATTGCCTTCTCCTTACTCTTCAATCCGGTTTTCTCCATGATTGCTTTCATAATCTGTGCTTTCTGTGAGGAACGAGTAACAATGAAGATCATTTCCTTCTCTTCCACGAGGGAAACACCAAGATATTTTCTAGCGAGCTCTGTTCCGGTTCCTTTCGCATGGACAACTGTACCGCCTCCCGCATTTGCTTCTCTTGCGGCTTCCATAACCGTATCGATATATCCCTGATTGGCAATGGCAATCATCAGTTCATAATCTGTCTCCTTCAATGCTGTTTCCTCCTCTTTTTCAAATGGCTGTTCCTGTATCAGATATTGCAGTGTCTTTTTGCCGCCTATGCTCGCAAGCGGCACTGCAAAAGCAATTCCCGTTCCCGGAACATCAATTTTCATATCAATGATCAGTCCGCGTTTCAGTCGTTTCCATGTATCTCCGGTCACGATGGAGAGAAAAAGAATCTTTTCTGTTTCTTCTAATCCAAAATAATTCAGCACCTCACTGTTCGCTGTCCCTTTTCCCAGTATTTCAAAAAATACCTGCTGTTCGTGTGTCTTATAAAATTCGCGAAACTTTTTTCTTGCGCTGCGGCTTGTGATCGCAGCCATCATATATAACCGGCTCATATTTTTCCGCCTTTCTAATTCCAATAAATCGTTTCATACTGTACGTTCTCACATCTACACTCCGCTCTGGTCGGCACTAAACATGTGTCGTTGACATATAGCTCTTCTGATGTTATATGATACCAGTGAATTGCTCCGGGTTCCAAGGTATCATCATAACTCTATAATATCCATGTCGCCGTATGCTTCCAGTGGCAGTACAGGAACCGCCTCTTCGTTCTGACGTTTCTTCTCCTGATGCTGGTAAACCGCACCCAGTATCTGTATCGTGATAAGTGGTGTCATCGCAACCATTGCCACAACACCAAATGCATCTGTAACTACATTTCCGCCAATCGCTTCGCATGCTCCCTGTGCCAGAGGCAACAGAAAAGTTGCCGTCATTGGACCAGAGGCCACACCACCGGAGTCAAATGCTATCGCAGTGAAGATTTTCGGTACCCGGAACGCAAGAAGCAAAGAAACTGCATAACCCGGTATGAGAAACCAGAAAATAGAAATTCCGGTCAGTACACGGATCATTGCAAGCCCCAGTGAGACCGCAACGCCGCAGGACAAACTCAGTCCCATTGCCTTCCCAGGTATCGCACCCGAAGTCAGCTCTTCTACCTGCTCCATGAGCACATAAACTGCCGGTTCCGCCTTTACGATGAAATAGCCGATCACCATACCGATCGGTACAAGCACAAACGGATTCGGCAACCCTGCAAGTACCTGCCCCAGATAATTACCGGTTGGGAGAAATCCTACATTTGCCCCTGTCAGGAACAGCACAAGCCCAATGTATGTATACAGGATTCCAATTGCAATTTTCACCAGTGTCCGTTTCATCAGATGCAAAGCCAGTACCTGGAACACAAGGAAAAATACAACAATCGGAAGCAGTGATAATAGCATTTCTCTTATATAAAGTGGAAGTTCCGCTGTGAACAGTCTTCCAAGTTCTATCGAATCCTTCACATCCGGAATATGGATGCCTGCATAAACGCCACTCTCCGGGCGGTAAAGAATACCTAGAAGCAGGACGGCAAGTACCGGCCCGATTGAACAAAGTGCAACCAGACCGAAACTATCCGTTTCTGCATATTTATCACTTCGCACTGCGGAGAAGCCGACACCAAGCGCCATAATGAAAGGAACGGTCATCGGTCCTGTCGTGACTCCGCCGGAGTCAAATGCGACTGCCAGCGAATCTGCCGGCACAAAAAACGCAAGAATAAATATCACCGGATAAAACAAAAACAATAATCTGTAAAGCGCAATTCCAAATAACATACGAAGAACCGCAACCACAAGAAATATCCCAACGCCTGCCGCTACTGCAAAGATCAGAACATTGTTCGGAATAGACGGAACTTGTTCGGCAAGCACTTGCAGATCCGGCTCCGACACCGTAATAATAAATCCCAGCGTAAAACACAATAACACAATAAATGGAAGTCTCCTGGAACCGGCAATTCTCGTTCCAATTCTCTCTCCCATAGGCGTCATCGCAATCTCAGCTCCCAATGTAAAAAACATCATTCCCACAACAAGAAGAATCGCGCCCACTAAAAAAGCCATCAGAATTCCTGCCGGGATCGGAGCGATCGTAAAACTAAGCAACAGAACAATCCCTATGATCGGCAGTACAGCTTCCAATGACTCTTTTAGTTTTTCCAATAATTTTGACTGATATAACTTCAATCGATACCATACCTTTCCTTTTATTTTTTACGTTTCATGTGGACTAATTGTAACATACTCTGGTTAATTTTTCCTTAAGAAAATTTCGTTTTGTTTAAGAAAAGGAACATACTTTAGACACATTTTCCCTGTATACTAAGAGTCAGATAGTTGAAGAACACATCAACTATCACCCCCTCATAAAGTAGCACCGGTCAAGCCGGTGTGCACTTTACTCTCATTCCTTTAGATAACGATAAAAACAACGAAACCCGTTAGCCGTATGGTTAGCGGGTTTTCGCTGCATATGTATTCATTTACAATTATTTATAACTTATCATGAATATTATTTCTTTTTTTCCATAGTCCCTCAAATATCTTCACAAGTAATGTACATACAATCGCATTTAATAATGTCAATAATGTCATCATAATTATTTTTTCTTTTGCTGAATATTCAATCATATATTTTCCGACAATGTCCAATGGTAATACTTGACTTAAATAAATGGGCAGACTTGCTTTTCCCAAAAAGTAGCTAATTTTATTATCAAATAAATCATTTCCATACACTTGTTCACTTAAAATAACAGAAATTAAAATCATTATTGCAAATATGGCATATATTTCATATTTTTTCTCCATAGTTGACATAATAAATAAAAGTACAAATATAAAACTACCTGCTTCTAAAAACGTTAATCCCATTCTTTGATACTTAGAATAATCTCTCTGCGAAATCACTCTCGCTATTTCAAAAGTTACCGTTCCAAGTGCTATTTCCGCAATTGCCCTCAGCATACATATATATACAAAGCCATTCCAATTGCTACTTCCTGTTACAGTCCCATAATTTTCAATAATATACCCTAATAAAAATAATCCTCCAACTGGTGCAATCACATGTACAAACATAGAATAATATCTTCTGCAAATAGGATATAAAATCATAATTGCAAATATCATACAACATATGTACCATTCTACACGATTTAAATTTCCCCAATTAAATCCCATTTTACTAAATAAAAATATATTAGGAATACACTCATATAATCTCAGGCAAAATTTTCTTAAAGAATACCCCCCCCTCTTGTGTATACATGCATACCATAAACATAATTGCAAACGACGCAATATGCCATGGAAAAATTGCTTTTACTTTTCTCCAAGTATACTGTATTGTTTCCACTCCCAAATCGTACGTTTCTTCATTTAAAGATATCCACTTTCCTTGTGCATCATGTGTCCTTTTATAAATACTCTTTGCCATAAAAAATCCAGCTATCAAAAAGAAAAACTCTACCCCAATATAGCCTCTTTTACAAAATGCCAAATTTAATCTCGACTCATCCACATATAGATAATGCTTTTGTGCATGAAAAAAAACAATTAAAATAGCAAAAATAAATCTTAACACTTCAACTTTTCCATTCCTTTTAGGTTTAGACATATCATTTCCCTCTCAGCTCTTAAATATTCTTATACATTTTAGCATTATTCTCAATTATAGTAAATCTATTATTCCAGAAAAAGGGGGGGGGGGGGTTTTTCAAAAAAACCCCCGTCCCAAATTTAACACTTTATCACATTAAACTCATCGTTATTTTTTTAATTAATATGTTAAAAAATTATCACACTTTTTTTGAAATTATGCTATACTATAGACGGCGACAAAAAGATATATATAATTTCAGGAGGTAACTGATCATGATGGAGAGACTTAGAGCAATGCGTGAACCACTCAAATATGTACAGGGCAGAGATGCACTTTTGAAGTTTCAGGAAGAAATGGGCTATATGGGAAAAAGATGGTTATTTGTCTGTTCCCGGAGCGGATATAAAGCCTGCCACGATAAAATCGAGCAGAGTTTTGGAGATTTAAACGACTACAGACGTTATGAAATTTTCGGCGGCATTTCCAGCAAAAGTGAAATAGCCAAAATGCAAGACATTGTAAAAGAAGACAAAATAGACACTGTTGTTGCTGTCGGAGGTGGAAGTGCAGTCGATACAGCAAAAGCAACTGCATACTATTCAGGAAAACATATCGTTATTGTTCCTACGGTTGCTGCAACTGATGCACCATGTACCGGACTTTCCGTTATTTACAACGACGATCATAGTTTTGATAAATATTTATTCTATCCTACTAACCCGGATGCAGTCATGGTTGATACGACGGTCATCGCCAATGCGCCGGTAAAATTCCTCATTGCAGGAATGGGCGATGCACTCGGAACTTATTTTGAAGGTCGCGCTTCTATCCGTACTGAATCTGCCAGTCTGGAAGGTACTGGAATCACAAGAGCCGGTCAAGCACTTGCAAGATTGTGTTATGACACACTTCGTGAATATGGTAAACAGGCTGTAGAAGCATGCAAAGTACATGCTGTTACTCCTGCTTTGGAGAATATTGTAGAGGCAAATGTATATCTTTCCGGTGTTGGTGCTGATAATGTAAACTGTGCCGCTGCACACTCTTTCTACAATGGTGTAACTTCTCTTGGAATCGCACATGCCGACCACGGCTGCTGCGTTGCACTCGGAACATTGGTTCAGCTTATTCTGGAAGGTGTTCCAAAAGAAGAATTTGAAAAAGTACAGAATTTCTGTATGGAAGTCGGTCTTCCTGTTACACTTGAAGAAATTGGAGTTACTACTGTAGAACAGGTTGAAACAATCGCCAAAAATGCCTGTGTACCAGGTGAAACCATCCACAATCTTGCCGGCGACGTACAGCCGGTTGAACTGTATGATGCTATCCTTCAGGCAGATGCAATGGGTAAACTCGCACTTGGCAAATAATATAATCATACATTAATAAACGGGGCTGGCGCTTTATTGATTACTAGCGCAACAGCCCCGTTGTATTTCTTAATTATAACATTTCTCTATGATTCCGCACCTACTGCATCTGATGCATTTTCCTTTTCCGGAAATAATTTTCCAAAAATAAAACGAATACACGGTCCGCAGTAAAAAATCTGCCAGAATAATGCAACCGGGAAATTAAAAAATGTTGTTTCAAACCATGTTGCAAGCACATTTGCTCCTGCATTTTTGAAAAGTACTGTCGCGATCAGACTCATAACCGGACACATAATGCATACGATCATTGCAGAAATTGCAAGTACGATTACAATCTGTCTGTCCTTCGGTGTCACAATACGGAACGCAAGTGCATGTGCCATCTTATCTACTACAAAGAACTCCAGTAAAAATGCAACCGGCCACATGATTTTCATTTCTCCAAAAGCCATCAGGAAAATTTCATTGCTCATTCCACCCATGTTCAATGCGATATTGTAACAGACCATGACGTAGACCATCAAAAATGACATCATCAGTGTAAAAAAAATGTTTTGAAATAAAGTTTTTGGCATTGTTTGTTCTCCTTTTCTCTCATAAATTCTTAAAATGGGTACAAAAAAGACACTTGTGTTGTTCGTTAATCAAGCATACACTTGTGTCGTTTCCAATTAATACCAAAATCTTTATTTATTTTTCATACGGTTAATTATTCTAACAAATTCCCGTCGAAAATGCAACTCTCAACTCCAAAATATTCTTTGATTTTTACCAGGAAAGCATTATCTTACTTTCCTGGCATCTCTTTCATTTACATCTCATCTTATAACACATCATCATAACATATCTAAGACAATCGCTTCTGCTATTTCAGAGTTAATGTTCTGTCCTCTGCTGCTTTTGTCACAGGTACTTCCGCTTTCACAGATGCATTATCGATTGCAACACTGTAAGTCTTATGGATCAGGCAGTTTACCGGATCTTCTGTTGCAATTACAATCGCAAGGCTATGTCCCGGCTGCACCGTATATCTGGTCGCATTCAGATAAATGTTATAATCGTGATATTCACCCTTTTTAAGTTCAATACTGTTCTGCGCTGTCTCCGGTTCGTATCCTGCTTCCGGGTTACACAGATCTGCAAATGCTCTTGTGATCACACGGTATTTTTTATGTACTGTCTTAAATTCAGCTTCATCAAATGCCGGAAGATCTCCGCCATTTACAATGCCACCTTCTTTTACGACCTCTACCGGAACAATATTTCTCTCCGGATCAACTGTCTGAATGCTGTCAAATTCCTCATCACACACATCGCAGAGAAGAACTGCAACTTCCACATCATCCATCTTACCGGAAATTTTTGAGTTTCCAAGCTTCATCGTAAGTGTATCTGCATCATTTCTGTTCTCCGGATGGAAATCGCATTCCGCATCTCCGTCTTTTAATGCAGCTCTCATCTTCAGGCACACAGTACCCTGCACTGTAACAGCTTTCTCAAATGGTGCTGTCACATAACGTTTGCCCATGTTGGTAGATGTAATACCCATCACGTCATCGAAGTTTTCTGCACTGATTCCGGCTTTCTCCCAGTCTGTATCGATCACTGCCTCTCCCGATTCAGCGCTGTTAAGCTTCATGCTGTCACTTACGAGCCATGACTTTTCTGTTTCCCACTTCTTCTGATCATAGTTCGTCTGTGCCAGAACTTCCGGCATCTCTTCTGCATCATTTTCCACATCAAACAGATAATGAGAAATCCATTTATTTACAACGTCATCATAGAATTGACCATTGAGCAAAATACCGTAATTTTTATTCGGCATAGTCGGTGTGATATGTGGTCCCTGATGCACGATTGTCTTCACCGTCTGTCCTGCCTGTTTGAAAGAACGGTACATCATCTCAAACTGTTTCGTTGAAACATTCTCATCATTCAATCCCTGTACGATCAGAGCACTGCATTTGATCTTATCTGCATTTAAGCGATAATTTCCGCTTCCCCAGAACTCCGGATCATAGTCAAATCCACATTTTAACTGCTGCAAACTTAATTCGTGATGAAATGCGGCGATATCATCCAGCTGCTTTTCGGATAATGTCTCGTCATTATAGCGGCTGGAGCAGTAGTAAGCCAGAAAACTATTTAACATCTCTTTTGGCCAGTAACGCTGTGCACCCTGCATATTCTGCTGTGTGTACCAGTCTGCGATTCCTGCAACCGGAACGATTGTCTTAAGACCTTCCACACCGGTTGTTGCCACTGCAAATGGCATTGTTCCTGCATAAGATCTTCCAGTCATGGCAACTTTTCCATTGCACCAGTCTGCCTTTGTCTCGGTTGTTCCTGTGCGGTCTGCGTAAGCAGTGCGGTCTCCGTGCAGCCATTCTACCACACATTTGAAAGCATCTCTTTCAAAATCTGAACCGACAAAATTAAATCCATCTGAGCCGAGTGCACCAAATCCTGCGCTGACAATCACTGCAAATCCACGCACAAGATAATAGTTGAAATTCTCTAAATTCTCGTAAACCATACTGTTGTTGTTCCCTTTATCCGGGTAATACCAGTCAGACGGATCTGCTTTAAGTGCCAGTTCCATTGCACTGACAGAACCAGTCGGTACACGCGGATCTGCCTTGTGATTCAACTCTTCCATATCAAATTTGCGGTATTCCTTCTCCGCTACATCCTTCATATGCTGATATCCGTCTTCCTGCACACCGGCACAGTACGGACGCGCCTCGAATAAAGCAGGTGCTTTATAATTTCCCTCTACAGCACTTCGCGGAACTTGGATCAATGCTTTGACAAGATCTCTTTTTCCGTCTCCGTCCATATCATAATCGGATTCAACATAAACACAATATCTCACAGTATCAGATGTCTTCGCATCGTATTTTTCTCCGCTTTTCCCATCGGTAAATGGAAATACTGGCTGAGCCATTCCATTTTCAAATACCGGTACTTTACTGTAACACTTTTCTTCCATTGTAAAACCTCCCAATGACAAATCATACCTTTTTATGATTTTCGTATTTTTTCTCCAGACTGCTCTTATAGTCTTCGCCCCAGTCTTTCATGGCATCCAGGATCGGCTGCAGGCTCCACCCAAGTTTCATCAGGGAATACTCAACTTTCTGCGACACACTTCCAATTGATTTCTTCAATTCACCGAACCGTTTCGTCCCGGTCAGCAAATCTCTCAAGATCAGCACTTTCCATTTATCTCCATTCAATGTCAGCGTTGTCTCTATCGGACATGCCGGCTACGTCTTTGCATTTCCCTGTACACTCATATACTTAACCTTGCTTTTCCTGTATCCAATTATGCAAATCGCTCTGCGCTTTGCACTCACGTAATCCTTCTCCGAATATTCATAATCCTTGAAGTTTTCGCTACATGCTTATGATAACACATTCGATTCTTTTATCCAATATTCCCATCTGTTTTTCCATCACCTTCTTAAATTTTTTGTATTTCAGAGACTCCGATTTTCCTTATAAACACGCAATCATTTCCTCCAGGGCACTACACCACTTAATTGTGTGTACTTGTCGGAGAGTGCCTTCCCCAATAAAATAAAACCAGATTCAAGCCAGACACACTTGCGTCCCGGCGCATAATCCTGATACAACGCAAATCAACAGAAAGTACTTACAACACTCTGATATTTATTTTAATAATAATATCTTCTCCTCCGGGAGATAAAGCCATGCCGGGAGGCCTCGCTCTTCCAGCATTTTCCACTGGTCGCGCTGCACAAACCAGCACACATTTTCGCTTGCTTCTGTTTCTACATTTTCTTCCCGGCATTTCTCGGATATCCGCAGAAAAAATCTGTGCTCAAATGGAAGTTTTGCTACACTTTCAATTTTCACCGGGATCCGGTTGTTATTCAAATTTTCATTCGCTTTCTCCTGATTCCGCTTTCCTTCATCTGAAATCTCATCCCACACCGGCACAAAGTCATGTGCGCGGATTCCTATGTACTGGATTTCTTCCGATATCTCCTGCTTCAGTACAAGACAGATTTCCCATGCCGGCACCTGTAAATGATGGGCATCTTCACGGATTACTTTCGTGATATTTTTACACCCGGTCAATCTCGCTGCTTCTTTCCACTCCGGGTATGCAAAAATCTCCTCTGTCTTTCCGGCGCATACCACTTTTCCCTTGTCTATAATGACAAGTTCTTCACTGAAACGATAAATCTCATCCCTGCTGTGAGACACTAAAATAACCGTACCCGAATAATCTTCCAGCATTTCCATCAGTTCCTGCTGCAATTTATCTTTCAGAAATTCATCCAGCGCTGAAAATGGCTCATCCAGCAAAATCGCATCCGGTTCATATGCCATAATTCTTGCCAGCGCCACTCGCTGCTGCTGCCCGCCGGACAGTTCCCCCGGAAGTCTGTTTCCCAATCCGGTCAGCTGGAATTTCTCGATCATCTGATCCGCAATTTTTTCCTGCTCTTCCTGGCTGCATCGAAGTCCTGCCATAATATTTTTCCGCACAGACATCGTCGGAAACAGCGCATAATTCTGAAAAAGATAACCAATCTTTCTCTTCTGCGGTTTGATGTTAATCTTCTGAGTGTTGTCATACAAAATCCGCTCTTCCAGTACAATCTGCCCCTGATCCGGTGTCTCTATCCCCGCAATACACTTTAATGTCATACTTTTTCCACAGCCACTTGCGCCAAGGATGCCGATTCTTTTGCTATTACTTTTCACATGCATATCCAGATGAAATCTGCCCAATGTTTTCTGTATGTTTATCTCAATCATTGTCTCTCCCACACTCCACTTTTGCCGCCGGATTTGCGCAGCAAATGTACTTCATTTATTTCCATTCCCTTATCCACTGCCTTACACATATCATAAATCGTAAGCAAAGCGACATTTACCCCGGTCAACGCTTCCATTTCCACACCAGTCTTCCCGGTTGTCTTCGCTGTGCACCTTGTCTCAATTTCAAAAGTATTGTCATTGAAGATAAATTCCACTTCCAGTTTACTTAAGTTTAATATGTGACACAGCGGGATCAGCTCGGAAGTCTTCTTAGCGCCCATGATTCCGGCAACACGCGCGACACCAAGCACATCTCCCTTTTTCATATCATCATTTTTTACTTTCAGGTAACACTCTTCCGACATCCGTATCCGTCCAGACGCTGTTGCCTCCCTTACTGTATCTTTCTTCTCGCTAACATCCACCATAACGGCTTCACCCTGCTTGTTAAAATGTGTAAAATCACTCATCGTTACTCTTCCTTATCTTTCTTTAACATATCTGCAATGTTTCCGCTCACTTCTCCGATATCTTTTGGCACTCTCGTCAGCAGAAAAATAACCGGTGTCAGGAAAAATGTTCCTCCCAGTGACACCGCCAGAAACAGATTGGCATAATCGCTTCCTATCATAAATAATATTATTGTAATGATATATAGCACCGGTATTGCCAGTGCCGCAATAAGTGCAATCACTCGTTTTGCGTTCATAGTATATCTCCTTTATAATTCATCCTGTCTATTTTTTATACTCATGATATTCCTTTGTCTCTCTGTAGATTTTCATAATACTTCCTGAAAATCTGCAAATACTCTGCCTCCGCCACATCAAACGAACACACCGTATAATCCAGCTCAATGCGAAGCTCCGGCTTCTCCTCCTGCTGTTTTTCTTTCAGCAGCACTTCCAGATCATATAAGACCAGAGCATGATCAATTTCATCTAACTGCTCCTGTTCTTCTTCCGTCAATGCCGAGCCAAGAAATTTCTCATAAATCATGCGAAGCAGACGTTCTTCGCGCTCCTCGTACTCCGGGAGCTGCTTCTTAAAAGGTGTCGGGACATCCGACATATAACACTCGCTGGCGTCATGAAGCAGGCACGCAAGCACCATGCGGTCCGGCAACCCCCTGGCTGCCGCTTCCTTCGCACAACAGATGCAATGTTCTGCCACCGACCAGAATGTATGCACATGTCCATTTCCCCGGCAAATCATCGAGAGCGCATGCGCAATGTCTTCCACCCGGATTAGCTCCGGTTCCGGTTCTGTCGGTTTAAAATGTATTCCTGTATAAGTCGTTATATATTCACTCATATGACTGTTCCTTCGTTTTATACTTTATTTTATAGTTTAAGTTCTATCTCCAGTTAATCAAGTCCAGTATAACACAATCACTAGCAATAAAAAAAGATGCCAGAACCATCTGACACCTCTTCCTGTCATTTATTTTTTCATTTATAAAACTAACAATAATGCACTCGCAATTGTTATAACCGCGCCACCCCCGCTTCGCTTGGTCGCGCCTTTCTCTACCAATACTACCTTTTCTCCCTTGACTACCTTCCGTTTTCATCTTTTATTTGCATTTTGCAAAATGCATAATATATCATGTTAAATAGACTATATTACTTCACACATTAATGTCAAGCAGTGGTACCCCCATGCATAACCTCATATGAGATTTCTGTTGGTCAGACCAGAGATTTGTCCATGAGTTAGTCGGCTATATCCTTCCCACTACCGGGTGGATTCGGGACTTTAACCCGTTAGAAACGTGCGCCGCTAGGCGCACATATGCAAAAAAGGATTTCCAAAAACCTCCTGGAAATCCTTTTCGCATCTCATTCTTTTACTTTGTAATCTTTACTTTTTTTACAGTACTCCATCCAGAGTAGTATGTCTTTTTCGCAACTTTCTTACAAGTGCGGATACGTACATAGTATGTCTTGTTTTTGCTCAGCTTACTGATCGTACAGCTTGTTGTACTATTTTTACTGATTGTCTTTGTCTTATTTCCTTTGGCAAATTTACTGCTTGTAGAATACTGGATCTGGTAACCATTTCCGGATGTATTCTTTTTCCATTTTGCCAGCATCTTTTTGCCTTTTACATTTTTCACGCTGGAAAGAGTTGTCATCTTAACTGAAACTTTGTTTGTGATATTAACCTTTTTTGTCACAGTTTTGAAAGCTTTTCCATTGCGGTAAATCGTTCCGGTGATTGTCAATGTTCCCGCTTTCTTTGGAGTCAGAATACGGTTTGGTACACCTCCGCCGGCACCAATACCAATATTGGCAAAATCTGATTTCAAACCCTTTTCATTGTCATCAATGTTAAGTGTTTTACCGTTTTGTGAAAGCTTGATCTTATAGAATGTATGAGATCCATTCTTATAGTTCCAGCCCCAGTCTGCACCACCCAAGTTAAGCCAATAAGTTTCTCCTACCTTTAATGGTTCTGTTGCTTTCTTAAATGTCTTCATATCATTGATAGAAACAGCTAATTTGCAGTTTCTAACATTCACAGCTTGCTCGTATGAATATTCCACAGGTTCTCCGTCAAAACATGGAGAGATATCTACTGTACCTTCGCCAAGAGAAGATGGTGCTTTTACCGTACAAGTAGATCCACCCTGGGCAATATTATATGCCATTGAATTCCACATATATGTAACTTTCTTACTGTCGTATCCTTTAATATTGGCTTTCAGCGTCATACTTTCTTTCGGAAGCATGTTAATCCACCCGTACGGCGAATCACATCCTTCTACCGACAGTTCAAAACAAGTACATGGTAACGTCTGTTTGAACAATGTAACTCCTGTTTCCGAAGATGTAACCTCATAAGTAATTTGGGTAGAACCTGTTTTTTCTGTTGAAAGTATGTCATCCTCTGTGCTTACAATCTTTGGCGAAACACTTTTAAGATCCAGTGCAAAAATATCTCCCAATACACCATCACTTGTGAATTGTACCGGCATCTTATCTTCATCTGCTTTGATCGTGATCCAGTAGCTGAACTTTGCTGTACAATTCTTCGGAATGAACACCTTGTTAGTTTCTGTTGTGAGGCTATTTGTCACTTCTCCATCTTCATTTTCCAAACCAACATCAAATGTAAATTGTACTGCCTCATCTGAGAGTTTCTTATAGGATACAATTGCACCGTCATCATTAAACTCTAATATTGTATAGTATGGTTTGAGATTTGGCTCTTTATGATCAACCCAGACACCATAGTCATCGTTTCCGTCTTCTGATTGTCCAAGCTCAATGCACTGCAATGAGTCTTCACTAGGTGCCCATTTGATTGTCACTTCCTGCGTAGCACTGTCATAGGAAAAGAAATCATTTTCTCCGATATTTGCCAATTTCGCTTCGTCAAAATCTTCTTCTCCCGCGAAATAATCTTTTACCTGACTGCAAAAATCTGATGCGAGAACCTTTTCCTCGTCATTCCAGAAATATTCTGCAGCAGTATATTTTGCAGCTGTTTCATCTGTTGGTTTTTCCGTGAAATAAACGTCATCACCAAGCATCGCTGCGACCAATGACCACTTCTTCAACCGACTCATTTCTCCGGCAGCAGATACTTTCATCTGTGGCAATGCAGCTAATGAAAATAACATCGACATTGCTACAGCAAGCGAAAGTACTACCGCTCCTGCCCTTTTCATCATCTTTCTCATGGCATATCCTCCTCATAAATTCTAACACTTTAAGTATATAACTCGTGACATGTAAACACAAGAAGATTGTTTTTTATTTTGTCACAACCGTTTTCTTGCCACTCCATCCAGAATAATATTTTACTTTAGACACTGTTTTATATGTACGGATCTGAACATAATATTTCTTATTTTTCTTAAGATGTGTGATCTTTTTGGATGTCGTCTTGTAGTTTTTAACTGTCACTACTTTTGATCCAGCCATGGAAGATTTCATGCTGTATCGAATCTGATATCCAGAAGCTTGCGTAGCTACTTTTCCCCATTTTGCTGTAAATCCATTTAATCCTCTTTTGAGCGAGGACAGCTTTGCTGATTTTGGATTGATCGTGAAGTAAACTATCTTTTTCCCTTTGTATCCATTTGTAAATGTTATTGTATATTTGTATTTACCAACATTTTTACGGCCAGATGACTTCTTTACTGTGTAATATTGGGAAGAAATCTGTTTGCCCTCTGCATTGTATACTTTGATCGTTGGATTTTTCACTTTCCCATCGTAAGTATATGATGTTTTGGATAGAGATACTGCTTTGATTGTTGATGCCGTACTTGGTGTCACATTTGGTTTTGGGTGTTCATCGGATGAAACCTTTGAATCTTTATAGCTGTATGCCGGCTTATCTTTATTTGTAATATTAAACATAATAGAATCACCAGTTGTTATCCAGCCCTCTTCACCTTTTTCGCGAACAGCAATTGTATACCATACATACCCTGGTTTCAAAGTTGTAACTGTATGCTTGTCACTATTAATCTTAAGCAAAGTTTTTCCATCTACCGTATTCCCTTTTTCATCAAAGGCCTGCACATATTCATATACAATCTCATATTTGGGGTTGTCTAAATATGATCCTGCAATATCCGTAGTGACAATTCGTCCACTTACTCCTGTTTTTACGTAAAGTTGTCCTTTGTACATATAATATTGATCTGTTTTCATATTTAAAGTCTGTTTCTTACCATTTTGATCAAAATAATATGTTTTCCCGCCAATGGTTCCGATATCCATATTTCTTAAAACACTATCAGGATCTGCAAAATACTTACCATTGCCGTAGCTTACCCATCCATCAACATAATTATAACCACTTTCTGGATTTTTTCTTCCATCTTCATACTTAAATCCATCATGCCTACCTAACCTATCACTATACGGATAATATTGCTGGAACGATGCAAGTGTTGGAAAATATAAATCTTCCATCCAAATAGAGCAAAGCCCAACTGTAGCCTCTTCATATGTTGAGCTGCATACTTCTCCATCCTGATCTACGCTATAATCATTTCCACGATTGCATAAAAGGCCGCCGTCAAGCGTAACAATATCTCCCTTATAGTATGCGGCTGTGATGGTTCTTCCAAGCGAATCGTCCATTCCAATCAAAGCTGGATCTACACCATTTCCCACAATTGATATTCCTTCCACCCAGCAAAAATAATATCCTAAGTCTGCCATCTTATTCGCATCAGTCACATCGTAGTTATCAAATAAAACATCATACATATGCCATTTTCCATCGAAATAAATCATATCCCATCCATGCCCGGCAAACTTGTGGCGATCATAAGAATGATACAGATCATCGATCGTCCATTTTGTAAGATCAGCTTTCCATCCAGATGCATATGCTGCAGGCATTCCTAATGCACGGCAAAAATCTGCGATCAACGAAGACATTCCCTGACAGTCTCCTCTTCGATTCTTAAAGACTGCGGTAGAATAAGAACTTGTATTGGTATCATAAGTAATATTATTTTTTACCCATTTTACAATGGCATCTACTTTCTGTTTGTCGGTAGTACATCCTTTGGTAATGATACCTGCCATCTTTTTAAATGCTGCAATATCATTCTGATCCACATGATCAATGCGTGTTGAAAATGATGGATTGGGTGAATAAATTTTATTCAAATATTCAATACTTGTCTCGGCTTGTGCATTTGCAATCGTTGAAGCTTTTGTTTTTTTTCTTATTGCAAAGGTATGTTTTTTATTGAGATAAGTTCTTGTCTGATTGATTTTCTTTATGGAAACATTGTATGACGTTGCTCCTTCAAAACTTGTACAGGCAATATAACATACAGCTCCCTCTTTTAAATCATAATAAGAAACTCCATCTCGCACAACCTCGCGTCCTGACAAATATTCCAGACGATTCTCGGATACATTCAATAAATCCAACCGTGCCGTGTTTTTTGTATCTTTATAGGTAATCTTATAACGTCCTTTTTCCGGTACCTGAAATTTAAACCAGTGAATATCTTCCGAAGAAGATACATCTACATGTTTGCTTTGTGAATTACTAAGTTGCTGTGCATTCGAAGGTATCTCTATTCCTTCCCATGTATCATATATATTTCCTTGGCTTCTAATTTCAAAGTTTCCACAACAGTCATCTACGCCGCCTAAATAAACATAATAGTCGGTATCTTTATCCATATGAAAATTGAATTGCTTGTAGCCCTTATTAAGATCCATCTCTTTTATCTTTTCATAAGAATTGCCCGATTTTTTCCAAAATTCAAAGGTCATAAGAATCTTGTCTGATTCATAATCCTTCATTGTATATTCTTTATCTGGCCAGAATTCTATCCTATGCCAGTTTGTATCTGCTCCTTTGAAATGATACCAACCTGGTAATACATCATTTTCATTCGCCTTGTCTCTCCATTCTTTGATATCATTTGCATCGACTTTTCCGGGATTTGTATTACTGCCGTATGTCGTATTTGCCGATTGTTCTGCAGATTGATCTACAGTTGTTTCCGCCTTCACACTTAATGGAACTGCGGAAGAAATGGTCGTTGCCACAACCACCGATAACAGTACTGATAGTATTCGTTTTTTCATACTCTTCCTCCTCGTATATTTGTAAATATTTCTCTTTTTCGTCTGCTTCTTCTTGCGTTATAGTTAAAAAAGGCTCTCACCAAAAGCGGGTTATCCATTATTCGTCCTCTCGATCCCATATATCATGCCAGTCTTTGGCACTTTTCCACAAGAATACCTTTCCTTTGATCAGTCTTCTCTGTGGCACAATTGCCGGTTCAATTCTTTCCACGCGCATGTCCTCCTAGTCTGTAAAAAATATGTCAGCTTACGCTGATCATAATCACACGCCAAGTCTCGCGGCTGCTCGACTTGAATATGTTGCTTATATAATAATTTTATTCTGCATATGAAGATGAAGCAATGTTTTTTTATGTTTTTGAGACACATTTCTATAGAATAAAAAATCCCAGAAGCCTAAGCTTCTAGGATTTTTATTTGAGTTAACGTTCCTAATCCGCGATCAGTGACGCAATTTCCTCTGCCGCAATTCCATACACCACATGCTCCATAATTTCCATCGGCAGCCTCTTTACCCATCGCTTAGTGCTTTACGCACTTGATGGTGTATATATAACACAAACATGTGTATGCAGACAAATTGCTATTTTTATGCAAATATATAAATTGTCTATCTCGACATTTCAGTGCGATAAAAGTATCTGCAACTGCTTCTGGAAGTTACATGAAGATACATCGAATATAAAGAATATATCTGCAAGCCACATTGTCTAAACAATGTACATACTTAATGTATGTTGCATGGATATTCTTCCTAGGATCACCGCGCATCCTCGCGGATCATTTGCCGCAATCTGGGAGTCTGCTCGACTGAGAACCAAAAAATCGCATACGGTTATCAGAAACGGTTGTCAGAGTACTCTCTGCAAGAACATTTTAAGAAATGACATTTTAACGCAGTAAATTAAATGTGGCGAAAAACTCACCCTGAAAGTCCTAAAAGAACGTTTCCAGGTAAGCTCCTCGCCTATCCGGGAAGCACTGACACGCCTGACGCAGGATCAGCTTGTTTCTTATTATTCAAATATCGGTGTAAATGTCATTAGCTATACCGCTAACGATCTCCGGGAAATCTATTCTGGAAAATGAACGTAAAGCTGCGGCTCTTTCTGATGCAGAAACCTGGAATCATTATTCTTTTCTCAAATCAATACAGTCAGGAAACTCAGATTCAGACGCAGATTGATGACGAACATCAGACGATTTTTGACGCCTATAAAAATGGCGATATTGAAAAAGCCGCCCAAATGATGAAAAATCATCTGGACAACTCGCTCTTTCCTGATTCCAAATTTTGCAACATCTCGACAATTTGAAGTTCGTAACTCTATTCTTCCAACATAATAGTCTCTTCGTGTGTCTGAACATCCTCTGTGGTCGGGTAAGCAGAAAAAAATGCAATATTCATAACTATAAGAATAATACATACAACGATGATTACTGCAAAGGCTATTCCTATCGTTTTCCATATTCTTTTACGTTGACGATTTCTGATTGCCATCTGTTCAGCAATATGTGCTAGTTGCTCTGCATAAGCATTCTGTTTTTCTTCTGTTGTTTGCACATCACTATCTACCTTTACTTCAAGCAACTGACTTGTTTGAACCTCTAATACATCTGCTAATTTTACAAATACTTCAGCATCTGGAACCGAATAGTTTTTTTCCCATTTTGAAATAGTCTGTCTTGTCACATGAAGTCTGTTGGCAACCTCTTCCTGTGTATATCCTTTTTTCTGTCGATAATTTTTTATATTTTCACCAAGCATCTCTAGTTACTCCTTTCGTTTGATAAAACTAGCATACTGATTAGCCATCAATACATCAAGCAACGCAAATTAACATTCATGCAACGCCCAATATTACAAGGATTCATTAAGTCCTCTATAAACTGGAAATTGTCACTCTGATTTTCGCCAAAACAATCCTTCTGAGGTTGCAATTTTCTCAAACAGCATACACATTTCTTCATCTGGATTATAAATACTCATATTTAAACAATCCCATCCAAACTGAAGAAGCGCATCTTTACTTGTAAATAATATATTTACATCTCCAGAATGATTTTCCAGTATAGTATCAATGATTTTTGTTACTTGCTCAGGGGTAGGCTGTTCAACCCATTTGCCCCATTGAACCGATACAGGATAGTAACACATTGCTTTTAAAATAACGCCAACAAATCTATCCCTTAACCCACAGCAATCATAGTGGTTGAGTAGATAAGTTTCTACTTTAAAAAACTGGCCGTCACAATTCATGGGTACTTGTTTAGGAAGAAAATCCATTATGTAGCAAGGGGTTTCCAAAAGTTTGTCAATTATGTCCACTAAATCACGCTCCTTTAACAATCCCGATTTTTCTTCACTTTATTTTACCATAGTGTTTTCTAAAGTGCTATTTCAATATATACAAAAATGTAAATGAACGATCTTATCGCCCTTTCATACTTATGCATATACCATATTTTTCAATACAATTTCTTCTGCACTGAATTTTATATTATTCATCAATCTGACCCACATCATCTGATCTTATCTCTTTAAGTTATCATTCACACCCTGTTTTTTTACCATCTGTTCTGTAAGCATTTCCACCTGATTTCTGGCTTCTTGATCAATCTGATTCAGGTGTTCCGTCAGCTTTCCAATCAATAACAAATACTGATATCTTGCTGATCTGTATTTTTTTAAGAACTGTTTTCGTAACATCCGTTGATGTACCTTTTCGGTAAGAACAGTATGCCTGATGTAGATAATCTGCTTACATCGTTCTATCAGCTTGATGATGAATCCAGACAGGAAGTTGTGGAAACTATCCGTCTGAAACTACAATATCATCGTGATCCAGAACGTGCTGAACAGATCAAACAGATCAAAGGCTGGTAAAAAATTACTCCTGTGAATAGTAAACATTCGCAGGAGTTTCTTTTTGGCACCGCAAGCCTTATTTTTCAATTTTAAATTTATCCGTATTTCATCTTGCTGATAAATGTTTCACTGTTTCTAATCTGATAAATTTACGAACAATTCTTTTCTTACGTTTGGACACAACGTTATCTTGCGATAACAAATCTATTGTATATGCGCCAATCTCACGACTTCGTCGTTCGTTCGCGGGCATTCGTAAAATGCCCACTTCCAAAGCGATAAAAAAAGAGACTTGCAAGCAAGCTTGCAGTCTCTTTTTTTATCGCCTTGATTGGCGCTTTATTCATTGCTTTCGCGTATATTACTCGATGATTGTAGCAACACGTCCTGATCCTACAGTACGTCCACCTTCACGGATAGCGAAACGAAGTCCCTGCTCCATAGCTACTGGATGGATCAGTTCGATTGTCATTTCTACGTTATCTCCAGGCATGCACATTTCTACACCTTCTGGCAGATCGCAAACACCTGTTACGTCTGTTGTTCTGAAGTAGAACTGTGGACGATAGTTGTTGAAGAATGGAGTATGACGTCCACCTTCATCTTTTGTCAGTACATAAACCTGAGCTGTGAATTTGTGGTGGCATGTTACTGAACCTGGTTTAACAAGAACCTGTCCTCTTTCGATTTCAGTTCTCTGGATACCACGAAGCAGAGCTCCGATGTTATCTCCAGCCTGAGCCTCATCAAGAAGCTTACGGAACATCTCAACACCTGTTACAACAGTTTTCTTTGTTTCTTCGTGAATACCAACGATTTCAACCTCGTCAGATACATGAAGAACACCACGCTCTACTCTACCAGTAGCAACTGTTCCACGTCCTGTGATAGAGAATACATCCTCTACAGGCATCAGGAATGGCTGGTCTGTTGCACGCTGTGGGTCTGGAATGTAGCTATCAACAGCATCCATAAGTTCCATGATCTTGTCTCCCCACTCTCCTGAAGGATCTTCAAGAGCTTTAAGAGCTGATCCCTGGATGATCGGTGTGTCATCTCCTGGGAACTCATACTCGTCTAACAGTTCACGAATTTCCATCTCTACTAATTCAAGAAGTTCTTCGTCATCTACCATATCACACTTGTTCATGAATACTACGATGTACGGTACACCTACCTGACGTGAAAGCAGGATATGCTCTCTTGTCTGAGCCATAACACCATCAGTAGCAGCTACAACAAGGATAGCTCCATCCATCTGAGCAGCACCAGTGATCATGTTCTTAACGTAGTCAGCATGTCCTGGGCAGTCAACGTGTGCATAGTGACGTTTCTCTGTCTCATACTCAACGTGAGCTGTAGAAATAGTGATTCCACGCTCTCTCTCTTCTGGAGCCTTATCAATGTTTTCAAAATCTACAGCAGCGTTTCCTGCTACTCTCTGAGAAAGAGTTTTTGTGATAGCAGCTGTAAGAGTTGTTTTACCGTGGTCAACGTGACCGATAGTACCGATATTACAATGCGGTTTTGTTCTTTCAAATTTAGCTTTAGCCATTTTGAATAATCCTCCTTATTATAGTGCCATAAAAGGCAAATTTATAATTTACGTTTGCTCGGCTATCTCTGATTATATTTCATATCAGTAGGTTTTTCAAGCACTTTTCAAGCTTTTTTCAAGCTTTTTAACGATTATTAGTCGTTTTTGCTGGATAATACTTTTTCCTGTACAGACTTCGGAACTGGTTCATATTTCTCGAAGAACATTGAGTAGTTACCACGTCCCTGTGTTCTGGAACGAAGATCTGTAGAATATCCGAACATCTCGGACAACGGAACATATCCACGAACGATCTTACCGCCGCCAAGATCATCCATTCCTTCGATACGTCCACGACGTGAGTTAATGTCACCAATAACGTCACCCATGTACTCTTCCGGCATAGTAACTTCAACCTTCATAATAGGCTCAAGAAGTACCGGAGATGCCTTCTTCATAGCATCCTTGAATGCTAATGATCCGGCAATGTGGAATGCCATTTCACTTGAATCGACTTCATGGTAAGAACCATCATATACGTTAGCCTTAAGACCAACAACCGGGAATCCTCCAAGGATACCAGACTGCATAGCCTCTTCGATACCTTCACCGATCTTCGGAATGTATTCTTTCGGAATAGCTCCTCCGACTACAGAAGATTCGAATTTGAATGTCTCCTCACCGTTAACATCCATTGGCTCAAATTTAACTTTACAGTGTCCGTACTGTCCACGTCCACCTGACTGTTTAGCATATTTGCTGTCAACGTCAACTGCTTTTGTAAATGCTTCTTTGTAAGCAACCTGTGGAGCACCCACATTAGCCTCTACCTTAAACTCACGCAGAAGTCTGTCTACGATGATTTCCAGGTGAAGCTCACCCATTCCGGCGATGATTGTCTGACCAGTTTCCTGATCTGTATGAGCACGGAATGTCGGGTCTTCTTCAGCAAGTTTTGCTAAAGACTCACCAAGTTTACCCTGAGAAGCTTTTGTCTTAGGCTCGATAGCGAGCTCGATAACCGGCTCTGGGAATTCCATGGACTCCAGAATTACCGGATGCTGCTCGTCACAGATTGTATCACCTGTTGAAGTGAACTTAAATCCGATTGCTGCAGCAATATCTCCAGAATATACTTTTGAAAGTTCTTCTCTCTTATTAGCATGCATCTGCAGGATACGTCCCACACGCTCTTTTTTGTTCTTTGTTGCATTCAGTACATAGGAACCTGCGTTCATTGTACCAGAGTAAACTCTGAAGTATGCCAGTTTACCAACGAATGGGTCTGTCATAATCTTAAATGCAAGTGCTGAGAACGGTTCTTCATCTGAAGAATGTCTTACAACATCATTTCCGTCCTCGTCAACACCCTCGATTGGAGGAATGTCTGTCGGAGCCGGCATGTATTCAAGAATAGCATCCAACAGTTTCTGTACACCTTTGTTTCTGTAAGCAGATCCGCAGCATACCGGAACAGCTGTACACTCACATGTAGCTTTTCTTAAAACTTTCTTCATATCTTCGATAGAAGGTTCGTTTCCTTCCAGATATTCCATCATAAGATCATCATCCAGATCACAGATCTTCTCTACTAATTCTGTACGATAAAGTTCTGCATCATCTTTCATATCTTCCGGAATATCTACGATAGAAATGTCATCACCTTTTTCATCATTGTAGATGTAAGCTTTCATTTCCATCAGGTCGATGATTCCCTTGAAATCATCTTCTTTACCGATTGGCAGCTGCAGACAGATAGCATTCTTACCAAGTCTTGTCTTAATCTGCTCTACGGCATTGTAAAAATCTGCACCAAGGATATCCATCTTATTGATGAATGCCATACGTGGTACGTTATATGTGTCAGCCTGACGCCAAACGTTCTCTGACTGCGGCTCAACACCACCCTTTGCGCAGAACACACCTACAGCTCCGTCAAGTACACGAAGTGAACGCTCAACCTCAACTGTAAAGTCAACGTGTCCCGGTGTATCAATGATATTGATACGGTGCTCTAAAGCGCCCGGTTTCGGTTTGCAATTCTCTTCCAGTGTCCAGTGACAAGTTGTAGCTGCTGAAGTGATTGTGATACCTCTTTCCTGCTCCTGTTCCATCCAGTCCATGGTAGCAGTTCCTTCATGAGTATCACCAATTTTATAGTTTACACCGGTATAGTAAAGAATACGCTCTGTAAGTGTAGTCTTTCCTGCATCAATATGAGCCATGATACCGATATTTCTGGTTCTCTCTAATGGGTATTCTCTTCCAGCCATTGTAGCCTCCTAAATAATTAGAAACGATAATGAGCAAATGCTTTGTTTGCTTCTGCCATCTTGTGCATATCTTCTTTCTTCTTTACAGATGCGCCTGTATTGTTTGCTGCATCCAGAAGTTCGTTTGCCAGTCTCTCTTCCATTGTCTTCTCTCCTCTTTTACGAGAATACAATGTGATCCAACGAAGTGCTAAAGCCTGTCTTCTGTCAGCTCTGACCTCGATCGGTACCTGGTATGTTGCTCCACCGATACGTCTTGCCTTTACCTCAAGTACTGGCATGATGTTGTTCATAGCCTCTTCGAATACTTCGATAGCTGGCTTATCGGCTTTTTCCGCAATTCTTTCAAATGCTCCATATACAATCTTCTGAGCTACGCCTTTCTTACCATCAAGCATGATGTTGTTGATCAGCTTTGTAACCACTTTATTGTTGTATAACGGATCCGCTAATACGTCTCTTTTCTGAGTATGTCCTTTACGTGGCACGGTCCTTCCCTCCTTAAACATATAATTTAATTCATCGGTACTCACATGTGTCTTTCTAATGATCATGTGTAGCGCTGGGCATACATATCTATATACCTTGCAGCTTACTTAATCATAGTTCTGTTTGTGACTACAGTTTCTAGATTCTAGATTCGCTAATTATTTGATTTATTTCTTAGCGTCTTTTGGTCTCTTAGCACCGTATTTAGAACGTGCCTGTCTTCTCTTAGCTACACCTGCTGTATCAAGTGTACCTCTGACGATGTGATAACGTGTACCTGGAAGGTCTTTTACTCTTCCTCCACGAATCAGAACAACGCTATGCTCCTGAAGGTTGTGTCCTTCACCTGGGATGTAGCTTGTTACTTCAATACCGTTTGAAAGACGAACTCTGGCGATTTTTCTAAGTGCTGAGTTAGGCTTCTTCGGTGTTGCTGTCTTAACAGCTGTACATACACCTCTCTTCTGTGGGGAAGATGCGTCTGTACTTCTCTTTCTTAAAGAGTTATACCCTTTCTGAAGCGCTGGAGCTGTAGACTTCTTTACAGATGTCTGACGTCCCTTCTTTACTAACTGGTTAAATGTTGGCATTCTCTTTCACCTCCTATGATTTTAATAAGCTGCTTCATTTTCATGAATCTTTGGCGCACAAAAACACAATGCATTTTCATGCACGCCTGTTTATCTTAGTACGAATCCTCGCTGTTGTCAAGGGTTTTCACTAGTTTTTCCTGTTTTTTTAGCGGAACCTTTCTCTTGCTTTTTCACTGTAAAGCGTCACGTTTTAAAGTCCCAGTTCATCTGCAATCGCACACATTTCTTCCAACGCCACATCGATCAGATTGTCCAGGCTCAGACCTGTAAATTCGATTGCTTCCATATAATCTCTGTTAGCGCCTGCTGCAAAACGCAATTCATTAAATCGTTTCATCACGGATTTATGTTTTACACTTGCGACTTTTTTATCCGGATAAATCTGTGCTACAGCCTTTACAAATCCGCTCATCGGATCTGCTGCCAGAAGTGCATACTGGATATTTGTCTTTGCCTTCACTCCGCTTTTCGGATTGTGTGCACAGATCGCATCAAACAGCACCTGATCTTCCACACCTTCTTTTTTCAGGATTTCCACAGAAGTCGGTCCGTGTACGCTCAAGTCATTCTGCCAGTCGCACTGTTCCTCATCCAGGTCATGCAGAAGTCCCGCGATTCCCCAGTATTCCACATCATCCGGAGCCAGTTTCTTCGCAAGCCCTCTCATAATCGCTTCCACTGCATAAGAATGTTGAAGGTAACGCTCTCCTTTCATATATTTGTGCAAAATCTCATATGCCTGTTCTCTGTTCATTTTCTGTTCCTCCCTTGCGTTTCTTAATCTTATGATGTCTGCCGATCACTTTTCATTGTGTACTCTCACAGTTCATTTTCTTTATTCATTATATAGCATTTTCTTAACTTCATTATCATTCAGATTACTCTTCGTGATCCATGTATATCCGGTATCCACGACAGATTCATTTCCCATGGAAAGGGCTGATCTCGCCGCCGCGATCACAGATGCATATCCCATTGCGTATGGATTCTGTACAACCAGGCCATCAACTTTTCCTTTTTTGAGCATATCGATTTCTTCTTTGTCTGCATCATAGCCAACTACCATAACATTGTCTTTTTTTGTTCTGTCCATGCCGGAAACAATGGTCTTTACAGCAGTCGCGTTTGTTGCAAAGCATCCGCACACATCTGGATGTTTCTGCAAATAATAATCAATGATATCATCTTCTGTGATATCAGTCGGATTGATTTTCTCATCGCCGGTACGCAGTCTTGCGTCTCCGTCCGTACTTCTTGCATAAGTACCAGTGTTGATCTCAGCAGCAACATTTTTCTGTAATTTTTCAATGTTATCCATATAATAAACGCTTGCAACTGACATCTTTGGATATTTCTTTTTTAATTCTGCCTTGAATCCTGCAACTCTCTCTTTTGCCGCCATGGATTTTGAATCATGTGCAAGGATAAGAACCTTTCCTTTGCTGCTCATCGCCTCTGCCAGTTTATCTGCTGCTTCTTTTGCCGACTTGGTGTTATCTGTCGATACCGTTGCCATCAGTCCCTGATAATCACTTCCGCAGTCATATGCCACGATCGGGATCTCATTGTCTGCCGCCATATCAAACTGTACTTTGCAGGACTGCTCATCGGCTATGGAAATTGCAAGTGCCGCCGGCTCTCTCGCCAGTTCTTCGTCCAGAAGATTCACCTGCTGGTCTACATCGTCCGCATCCGCCGGTGCATTGAAAGTTATTTTCACTTTATCTTTGCCTGTATAGCCCAGATTCTCATTGATATCATCAGTGGCCTTCTCTACACCTTTCTTTACTTCGCTCCAGTACTCACCGGTACTCGCCTTACCTATAATAGAAATATAAGTTCCTTTTTCCAGTTTTAATCCTTTTGCATTATTGTAAGCAGCCGGATTAACCACATCCAGCTTCGCCTGCGCAGATTCTTCTTTAGTAATTTTTTTATTCTCTGCTTTCTTCGTCGTTTCTTTCTCCTCTTCAGAAGAACTCTTCTGCAAACCGCATCCTGCTGCCAGAAGTGTTATGCTTATCAATAACGCAACGATCTTTTTGAAATTTTTCATGATTTCTTCTCTCCCTCTTCTGATCTGTCACATTTTTTTCATATTATTAAATGCAGATGTAATCTTAACAACAAACACTATACACCATAATTTTGAAAATTTGTTGAAAAATTTCTTAAATTTTCTTTTGAATTGATTTTTCTTTTGTCCTCTTGTATATTTTTTTCATTTGTATTATTATAGTGAGAGACGTAAATTGTCAATCATAAAAAGGAGGTACATACCTATGGCACACGTAATTGGTGATGAATGTGTTAGCTGTGGAGCATGCGAAGCAGAATGTCCAGTAGGAGCTATTTCTCAGGGAGCAGATCATTACGAGATCAATGCTGATTCTTGTGTTGACTGTGGAGCTTGTGCAGCTCAGTGTCCTACAGGAGCTATCTCTCAGGGCTAATCGTTATTCATATGAACGTAACAAAGAGCATTGTTTCCGGATTTTCCGGGAGCAGTGCTCTTTTCATGTAATTAAGAAACTTCGTTTTTATTTATTCACCTTTCACCGTTTGACGTATTTCGCACATTGCACATGCTATACTTGTCCCGTCAGAAGTTCTATTATTATAATAAGGGGGTTTTACAATGAGCAAGGCACTGGAACAACTCAGACGTGAAACAAAGGACGATGCCAGACTGTATAACTGTGTAAAAGAATTATACGAACAGGGAGTACCTTTTTCCGAACTCAAAGCATTGATCCCGGATATCCGCCGCACAAAAGAACAGTTACATATGAAGCGGATGCTGGAAAATAACAACGAAGTACTGCTCTCCATGTTCAGTAAGGAAATGTCATTCCTACTGGATGCAAAGGAGCGTCAGGAAGAACAGGAGTTTAAAAAACTGGACCAGCTAATCCGGCAACAGCAATCCTTCCGGAGAGCTGCCGCAGACCACGGTCCAGTCAGTAAACTAAGGCGTATTTTCCTGCCTGCTTAGATTTGCGAACTTCGTGTATTCGCCGAGCCAAGCCAGATGAACGGTCCCTACCGGGCCGTTTCTTTGTTTTGCAATAATAATCTCTGCCTGCTTCTTATATTCAGAATCTTTGTTGTAATATTCATCACGGTAAATAAACATAACAACGTCCGCATCCTGTTCGATTGCCCCGGATTCACGCAGATCCGAAAGCATTGGACGCTTATCCGGTCGCTGTTCTACTGCACGGCTAAGCTGTGACAGTGCGATCACCGGCACATTCAGCTCTCTGGCGAGTGCTTTTAAAGATCTGGAAATATCCGAAATCTCCTGCTGTCTCGATTCGGAACGTCCTCCGACGCTTCCGCTCATCAACTGCAAGTAGTCAATGATGATCAAATCCAGTCCGTGTTCCATCTTGTATTTTCTGCATTTGGACCGCAGTTCTGAAATCGAAATACTCGGTGTATCATCAATGATCAGATTCGACTGCCCGATAATTCCTGCTGCTTCAATCAGTTTCTCCCAGTCAGAATCCTTCATATTACCGGTTCTGAGTGCCTGCGCATCTACCTGTGATTCCAACGAGAACAGTCGGTTTACCAGCTGTTCCTTCGACATCTCAAGGCTGAAAATAGCGGTGCATTTATCTTTCTTAAATGCAACGTACTGTGCAATATTCAAAACAAACGCCGTCTTACCCATGGAAGGTCTTGCCGCAACCAGAACGAGATCCGATGGCTGCAATCCGGACAGTTTATAATCCAGATCAATAAATCCGGTCGGAATTCCCGTAACAGTTCCCTTGCTCTTCGATGCTTTTTCAACTTTCTCCAGTGCATTCATAACAACCTGTCTGATTGGCACATACTCTCCGGCATTCCGGTTCTGAAGTAGCTGAAATACAGATTTTTCTGTCTTTTCCAACACAGATTCCAGTGGTTCATTTCCCGCATAGCAGATATTCGACAACTCGTCATTCATCTTGATCAGCTTACGCATGACTGCTTTATCCGACACGATCTGCGCATAGTAACGCACATTTGCCGATGTCGGCACTGCCGCAACCAGATCACGCACAAATTCCAGACTGGAGATCTCCGGCGGCACTTCCTTCTCTTTCAGACGTTCCTGCAAAGTGATCAGATCCACCGGCTTGCCTTCATTAAAAAGCTCTACCATAGAATCAAAGATTACACCGTACGCATTCTGGTAAAAATCGTCACCGCAAATAATCTCCGAAGCTGCAAGAATGGCATCCTTGTCCATCAACATCGCACCAACTACTGACTGCTCTGCTTCCACGCTGTGAGGCATCACCCGTTTGATGAGTGTCTCTTCCATCGTTTTCCTCCTACGCTTCCTCTTTCACGACAACCTTTAATTTGGCTGTTACTTTCGGATGTAATTTGATCGGCACTTCGTATGTTCCAAGTGCTTTGATCGCATCTTTCAACTGTACTTTCTTCTTATCTACTTCCAGTTTCATCTGTGCTTTTACTTCTGTTGCGATCTCTTTGGAAGATACAGAACCAAAGGCTTTTCCGCCTTCTCCTGTCTTAATGGAAACCTCGATCTTACCTGCTTCGATCTTCTTGCCAAGTTCTACAGCAGCCTCGTAATGCTCCTGTGCTACTTTGTCATCATTTGCTTTCTTGAGTTTCAGATCGTTCAGGTTCTTTGTATTTGCTTCGATACCTTTTCCTGTCTTCAGGATAAAGTTTCTTGCATATCCGTCACTTACATTTACAATCTCACCTTTTTTCCCAAGGGATTTTACATCTTCTTTTAAAATTACTTTCATTATTCGATTTCTCCTCCTTCTATCACGTCATCGATGACCTGTTTCAAATCTGCAACAGCCTCATCCATGTCTGTGTGGTCAAACTGTGCCCCGGATGCGTTCATATGACCGCCACCGCCGAGACGCTCCATAATGATCTGTACATTGACTTCATCAATTGATCTGGCGCTTACATAGATTCTTCCATTGTAAGTAGTCAGTACAAAAGAAGCTTTCACTTCGTTAATATCCAATAATTCATTTGCTGCCTGTGCACCGATAATCGTCGGGCTCTCAATCGTCAGATTCTCTCCTCTGGCGATCGCATATTTGTTATGGTATACTTTCGCACTACTGATGATCTGCGCTTTTGCACGGTAAGATTCCATATCGTCACGGAACATCTTACGCACCAGTGTAATATCCGCGCCGCTTCTTCTCAGAAATGCGGCTGCTTCAAATGTACGCACACCTGTCTTATTCATAAAATTATTCGTGTCGATCATAATACCGGCATAGAGACTGCTTGCCTCCAGATTCGGAATCTTAATATCATCCACAATATACTGCAGAACTTCCGAAACCATCTCGCACGCCGAAGACGCATACGGTTCAATGTAAGACAGCAGCGCATTGTCAATATTATCACTGCTCTGTCTGTGGTGGTCAAGCACAACGATCGTCTTCGCAACATGAAGCAGTTCTTCACATTCTGTCATACCCGGACGGTTCGTATCCACAACAACTACCATCGAACTTTCATCTGCGAGTTCCAGTGCTTCTGCCGAATTTAGGAACAGGCGCTCCGGATAATCCGGATTGTTCTCATAAGCAGTATACAGTGGTTTCAGAGAGGCAGACACTTCGTTGATAACGATATATGCTCGTTTCTCCAGTGCGTTTGCCGCACGGTAAATACCAATCGCCGCACCAAAAGAATCCACGTCCGTAAGCTGATGTCCCATAACAAAGATCTTATCCTTGACGGTAATGAACTCACGCAGCGCTTCTGCTTTCACGCGGGCTTTTACACGTGTATTACGGGAAGTCTGATCCCGCTTGCCACCGTAATATGTAATTCCATTGCAGTCTTTGATAACCGCCTGATCGCCGCCTCTTGCAAGTGCCAGGTCAATAGCTACACGGGCATAGTTATAACTCTGCGAATATGCTTCACTGCTAAGTCCCAGTCCGATACTTAATGTCGCCGGTATTCCATTTCCTATATTCACAGACTTCACATCTTCCAGAATCGAAAAACGGTCGTCTTCCAGCTGTTTGAAATATTGTTTCTGGACAACGATAAAGTATTTATCATTCTCCATCTTCTTCACAATTCCATCTACTTTGGCAATATACTGATTGATCTTACGATCCACAAGCGCCATCAGAAGTGACTGTCGGACTTCTTCTACACTGTTGATCACTTCATCATAATTATCAATATAAATAAGTCCCGCTACAAGCCTCTGTTCTTCATTTGCACGGATCGCCTTATTCAGATTCGTCACATCCTGTAAATAAACAGCGATAAAATATTCTTTTTCCTCCGGCAGTTCCAGAACCTGTTCCCTCTCGCTGAATCCTCTTGCAGAAACTCTCCTGAGTTCTGCCTGATACTCCCGTTCCTCAAAAAATACATCCATATGTACCACATCATTCTCCTGACGTGGATAAATAGATCGGTTCAGTTCCGGCATGATCTTGCTGATATATGTGTCACCTTTTGCACGGTCGCCTATCAGCTCTTCAAACTGACTGTTCAGCCATATGATCTTCCCGTCTTCAAGCAGAATCGCATACGGAACTGCCAGTTCCTTCAGCAGCGTATTCTGTATAATGCCATATTGCGCAGCAAATTCGATCAGATCCTTTACCATCAGCGAGTTCGTGTACAAATACATAACCGCCGAAAGTATAATATAGATCAGCACAAATACACCCATTAAAAGACCTGCGCCCTTATTGATGGCATAAATCCATATGTTAAGTGCTACCAGTACGACCGCCATGATTGCCGGCCACTGCATATAGAATTTGAGCTGTCCTTTCAATCGAATCTTCTGTCTGTCTTTCTTCTTTTCTTCCATGACTATCCCCTAATTTGTGAATTCAGACTTTTCAACATATGGTAACATTATACCACTCCTGCCAGAAAATGAAAAGCAACAAAAAGATCAAAAAATGCGAAGGCTTTTTCATCCTTCGCATTCTCATCTCATATTTATTTTTTTGTTATAAATCTATGCTTCATATCCTTTCGGATTTGCAGACTGCCATCTCCAGGAATCTGCACACATCTCATCCAGACCTCTCTCCGCTTTCCAGCCAAGCACTTTCCATGCCTTCTCCGGATCCGCATAGCACATAGCAATATCTCCGGCTCTGCGAGGCTTGATCTCATACGGAATCTCTTTGCCGCATGCCTTTGAAAATGCTTTTACCATATCAAGAACAGAATATCCAACGCCGGTTCCGAGGTTGATCACTTCCAATCCCGGATTTGTAAAAATGTAGTTGATTGCTTTTACATGTCCGATTGCAAGGTCTACAACATGGATGTAATCGCGGACACCGGTTCCGTCCGGTGTGTCGTAATCGTCTCCGAATACACCCAGTTTTTCAAGTTTACCGACTGCAACCTGTGAAATATATGGCATCAAATTGTTCGGGATACCTTTCGGATCTTCTCCGATTCTTCCGCTCTCATGCGCGCCAACCGGATTGAAATAACGAAGCAGGATTACATTCATCTTCGGATTGGCTTTCTGCACATCTGTCATGATCTGCTCCATCATGGATTTAGTCCATCCATACGGATTCGTGCACTGTCCTTTTGGGCAGTCCTCTGTGATCGGCATTGTCTCCGGATTGCCATATACTGTTGCGGAAGAACTGAATACGATATTCTTCACGCCAACCTGCTGCATAACTTCCATTAGCGTCAGTGTACCTGTTATATTATTACGATAGTATTCCAATGGCTTCTGCACAGATTCTCCAACTGCTTTTAATGCTGCGCAATGGATAACCGCATCGATCTTCTCTGCTTCAAACATTGCTTTCAAAGCTTCTGCATCCATTACATCTCCTTCATAAAATGTAATGCTCTTTCCAGTCAGCTCTTCCACTCTCTTCAGTGATTCTCTGGAAGAATTGCAGAGATTATCGTATACAACAACCTCATAACCTTCTTTCAGAAGTTCCAGTGCAGTGTGACTTCCGATATATCCTGCGCCACCTGTTATTAATATCTTTGCCATTTTATTGCCTCCTAATCGTCCTGTGCTCATTTCCTGTAAAGTATAGCACTTTTCGCCTGTACTCTTCAAGAAATCTGCACATTCCTGCTAATATCCTTTTATTTTTCCCATAAATTCTTAGGATACAACCCTTCCTCTTTCATACGTTTCATCGCCGCAACAACAACCGGTTTATCTTCTTTGTAAGTAACACCGTACCATTTATCCTTTGATTCCAGAACTGCTGCCGTTGCCTTCCCCTCTCCGAGCAGTCTGCTGACAACTGCCGGCAGGAAATATTCACATTTCATCGGATTTTCTTTTAATCCTTCATCCAAAAATGCCGGAAATCCTGCTTTAATCTCACGCAGAATACTCTCTGTAAATCCCCACATATTCATGGAAACAAGTGTATCTGCCGGAACTTCCGTCCAGTTTGCGCCGTCATCTTCTGTATAAGCGATGCCACCATTTCTCTTCTCAATACGGGTTCTCTCGTTGATCGCCTCCAGCTCGCCACTCTCATTTAACGTGCATACACCACGCGCTACATGTCCGTTGTCAGTCACAGTATTTCCAAGATGGTATCCGACCATTGCATAGCGGTATTTCTCATCGTCCGGATGACTGGATAGATAATCGTAGATCAGGCGGAATGCTTCAACGCCATAGTAGTCATCTGCGTTGATGACGGCAAATGGTCCATCGATCTGATCGATGCAGCTTAACACTGCGTGCGCAGTTCCCCATGGTTTCACTCTTCCTTCCGGAACTTCATATCCCTCCGGAATGTTAGAAAGCTCTTGAAATGCATATGAAACTTCCATGTATTCTGACATCCGGTCACCGACTGCTGCCCGGAAACTTTCTTCATTTTCTCTCTTAATGATAAAAATTACCTTTTCAAATCCGGCTCTCTTTGCATCATACATGGAAAAATCCATAATGATATGTCCTTCTTCATCTACCGGGTCAATCTGTTTCAATCCACCATAACGGCTACCCATTCCTGCCGCCATAATGACCAATACTGGTTTGTTCATAAATCTGTACCTCCATATCAATATCAAAAATCTGATACTATTTCTTATCATAACGAAACGCGCCAAAAAAAGCAATCCCACAACTTGTTTTCCCTACTATTGCGTCCGGGAAATCTGTGGTATACTGATGATATCAGGGTAAAAAAGTCATACGACCACATGAGCTTGCTCATAAGTGGATGTATGACTTTGGAACCCGCCCCGACATGAGCATAAAAGCGGGATTTTAATCCTGCGATATGCGAATGGTGGGGATAGATTGTGAGAGTGCGTAGCACGGAGCAATCTATAGATATCATAGCCGAGAGTTTTAACTATAACATTACCATATTACGCAATATAAGGGGAGATATATTATGTCAAGAACCAGAGGCAGAGTGACTCTGCCAGTCCAATCTATTTTTTCAGAAGATGCGAAAACATTCACCGAACGTTGGGGCGCTGATGTGCTTCGTCTTGATGGAAACAAAACACCGGATGAACACTCCAAATCTCTGGATGTTAAGATCTGTACAACATACACACCCGTAAAAGGTGACAACGATTTTGCCATGGAGCATATGGATGAATGCCAGCAGGTACTTCTGATGTCCAGACATTTTCTGGCAAAAAATACAACTTTAACAATTGATTTTCTGGACGGATTTTACCGCGAACAATTCGTTGCCGATTATATCCACGATCCGAAGAGATGGTGGGAAGTCATCGACCGCACAGCCGGCAAGACCGTTCCTTCCCACAAATGGGAATACGACCGCATACATGACAATCTGACGATCACAGATGCCATTCCATTTCACGAATATACGGTATCTTTCTTCGTCTTTATCATATGGGATCCGACGCAGATGTACGAACTTCTCTCAGATGATCTGACAAATGAGCCGCATCACATTCCGATCGATGTGCGCCAGCCACTCTCAGCAGCTTATTCCAAAGAACGTTTGAAGAAATGGCTCGGCGAACATTCTCATACAGATATTGTGCGTTTTACTTCTTTCTTCTATCATTATATTTTGATTTTCAACGAAGAAGCAAACGAACAGTATACGAACTGGTTCGGCTATGGCACTACGGTTTCCACACAGGCGCTGGAAACTTTCGAACAGGAATACGGATATGCCCTGAAGCCGGAAGATCTGGTCGATAACGGATACTTCAACTCTACTTTCCGTGTGCCGACCAAGGCTTACCGGGATTACACTCATTTTATCCAGAGATTCGTATCCCGCCGTGCAAAAGAACTGGTGGACATGGTACATGCAGCTGGCAAACAGGCTTCCATGTTCTTCGGTGAGAGCTGGATCGGAACAGAGCCTTACGGCCCATATTTTCAGGATATCAGCGTAGACTGCATTTCCGGAAATGTATATAACGGAACAACGCTCCGGATGCTCTCTGATATTCCGGGTATCCATGACACAGAGGGACGGCTTCTTCCATATCTGTCCGAAGAGACATTTGAAGATGAGAATCATGCATGTATCACGGCTTCTGCAAACTGGATCGCAGCAAGACGTGCCATGATGCGAAGCCCGCTGGACCGCCTTACTTTTGACGGTGATCCTGGAACTGCCACATCTTCAACCACTTTTGTAAACTACATTGAGAAAATAACCGACGAATACCGTACCATTTACGACAATGTAAAGGGACGCAAACCATACAGCGGACTGAAAGTTGCCGTCCTTAATTCCTGGGGTACACTTCGTTCCTGGCAGGCGTACACCGTTCTTCCGGGACGAAGTTACAAGAAAACCAATCCTTATTTCGGTATTCTAGAAGCACTCAGCGGTTCGCCTGTCGATGTATGCTTTTTAAGCTTTGCGGATATCCGCAGGGACGGTGTGCCGGATGATGTTGATGTGATCATCAATGCCGGAGATGCTGGAACTGCTTTTTCCGGTGGAAGAGAATGGCTGGATGCAGACCTCGTTACGATCATACGAAAATGGGTTTATGACGGCGGCGGATTTATCGGTATCGGAGAACCATCGGCTGTTTTACACGGTGGTCGTTTCTTCCAGCTTGCCGATGTACTCGGCGTAGACCGTGAACTTGGCTTCACACTTTCGACTGCCAAATACCACATTGTTCCGAGGCTTGCGCATTTTATTACAGATGAGCACTGGGGAGCTTACCAGCTCGGTGAAGGCACACCGGACGTGTACGCACTTACCGGCAGTACAGAGATCATTGATTATTCCAATGATGAAGTCCACATTGCCGCAAATGCATACGGAGACGGACGCGGTGTATATTTCTCTGCACTCGCTAACGATCCGGACAACACAAGACTTCTTCTGCGCGCCTTATATTACGCTTCCCACAAGGAAGATAATTATTACATCTGGAACGCAGACAATATCAACTGCGAAGTCCACGCTTATCCGGAAAGCGGTAAATACGCAATCCTGAACAACTCCGATTCCCCGCAGACAACCGATGTCTATGACGGAAACGGATCCCGCGAAACCATCAACCTCGAACCACGCGAGATCATGTGGAGAATCATGTGATACCAAGGTTTCAGGGATTTTCATCGGTATGAGCTTGCTCATATATAGATGAAATCCCTTGAAACCTGCCCCGTCATGAGCAATACAGCAGGATGCTAATCCTGCGTTTTGCGAATGTCGGGTAGGATTGCGAGAGTGCTCTGCACGCAGCAATCCGATGGTATCACATTAACTCCCTCGAGCACATCTGCAGGATGCTAATCCTGCGTTTTGCGAATGAAACTTCATTATATAAAAAGAACAACTGCTCCACGGAAACTCCACAGAGCAGTTGTTCTTTTATTTTAAATTATTGAAATTCAATGAGTACTCCGGCGCCTACTGGATCTTCACTTTGCAAACAACTTTCTTTCCAGAACCATCTGTTGCTTTAACAGTAATCTTCACCGTCTTACCTTTTCCAGCTTTCAGCGCATGCACTACACCTTTAGAAGATACTGTTGCATATTTCTTGTTGCTGGATGTGTAAGATAACTTCTTATTCGCCGCACTCTTCGGTGTGACTTTCACCTGAATCTTTGCTTTCTTTCCGGCTTTTAAAGTCAGCTCTTTGTCTTTCAGTGTCAGTTTGGAAACTGCTTTGCCAAAGCTTGCAGAAGCAGTTGTATTTCCAGTCAGGCGGATCGTTTTAGACGTACCGCTTACTTTCTTACCTGCCACTTTGAAAGATTTCACTGCATAACCTTTATTTGCTTTTGCAGTAAGTTTTACTTTATTTCCCGGAAGGATACCTCTGTTCACTCCGGAAATCTTACCGGCTTTGGATGCCTTTGCAGTTACTTTTACAAGACCACTGCCGATTGTTGCCTTGTAGCCTTGTCCGTTCTCATCGAAGATGTAGAGCGTACTGCCGACAGCAATAGAATCATAATCTAAACATTCATCCAAATCATAATCATCGCCATTTTCTACATCACCATTAATATAATCAAATACGTTCACATCTTTAATCTGATTATATTTTGTTGAATTATAAGTGTCTTTTGACACATTGTAAGTAAATGTATCACCCAATCCTGCCACTGGCATACCTACATATACAAGTCCTCCTGCACAGATATTTACACCTGCACTGAATTTCTTAAATGATTTGCTTCCATTTATTACTTCTTTTTGAATACCATATGTGATTAATGTCTTCTTGGATACAGTCCATTTATTTCCATTCAGGATCAGATTTACTGGACAAGTCTGTTTATCATATGCTACACCATCCTGTTTTTCACCATACCCAAGTGTATAAATCAGTTTCCCACCACTCTGCAATGCTTTTCCACCGGCTCTTCCTTCCGGAAGGGATGGTCCCTGACTCCATTTCTTTGTACCTGGATTATAGATGTAAACTTTCTTGCTGCATGCTTTCTGTTGATAATCATATCCGCCAATAAGATAGATTCTTCCATTATAAGCCGCAAGCGTCCAGTCTTCAGCTTTCATTACTGCTGACGGAAGTGCTCCAATACACTGTACCTTTCCGTTTGAAGTATTAAATGCAAATAATTTATATTTGGAAGAATATGCCGATTCCGTAATATCGTCATCATCATCGTCATCATCACCCGCATCTATATCCTCATCTGTACTTCCCTGTACTTCTGAATATGCACCAATGTTGTACAACATTCCATCCGCATAGACAAGATCATTTCCAAATGCAAAATCATATCTGCCCTGACTACCTGCATCTTTTTTGAAATATTTTGTTGGTTTTACAACCGCCAGTGGGTATTCATCCACTTCTTCCGGATCAGACTGGTCTAATATATTAATACTATCCGAATTAGAATCAGCCATGTAAATATTACGGCCGTCCGTTGCCATATTGGATGAACTTTCTACTTCCAGACCTTTTACTTTTTTGTAAGAAGATTTTCCGTCTACCAGATAAACATTCTTCTTTGTCGCCGTCCTTCCATTCCCTGTAACCGCAATAGATGCCACTCGGTTCAGCCATGCTTTTCCATCAATAACTACCTGTTTTGCTGTTTTCTTTACAATCTTTGCTACTTTTGCTGTTGCACTGCCTTTTTCTGTTACATTTACACTTAAATCTGCTGCATCCAGCCCGCTTCCATTAATCGTAATCTGTCCGTTACTCTGATTTACTTTCACAGTACTGATTCTTAGCGCATTTGCGACTTTCTGTGTATAATCCAGCATTCCTCCGGTTGCTACTTTTCCGTCCAGTGCATCCGTACGCTTCACCTGGGATAATACTGCCGAAATACGCTCCACCGCACTGCTCTTTGGATTCTCTGCTGCCTCTAGCGCAACTGCTCCTGTAACGAACGGAGTTGCCATAGATGTTCCACTTTCATATTCATATTTGCCAAAATTAGAAGAAGCAACATTTTCTTTACTGAGTCCCAAATCATCCAGTGTAATTGTATAATCTCCTTTTTTAGCTGCCATAAGCGACAGAAAGATAGAACGTTCTCCGGTTTTTGGATTTTTTTCTTCCTGTGGTACTTCCAGATGTACCCAATCTTCCATTTCGCCACTAACTGGATAGCCGTTAAAATTATATGCGAGTTCCCAATCTTCACTAATTAAGTCATCTTCACTTACCGGTAAATCAAGGTCAGCAGCACATTCTCCAACGATTAACAAACTTCCATTTGAGAAAAGAGACTCGGATGATTTTGGACCGCTTACTTTCGTCATTGCACTAAATTCCGGAAATTCTTTTGTTCCTTCACTTACTGTATATGGAATCCGAACAGAAACCGTCTCACCTGCACTGACACCTTTCAGAGAAATTTTCAAAGATTTTCCTTTTGTTTCTCCCAAATTGTCATCACTTAACTCTGCCTTGTACCCGGATTCTTTTTCATTCAATGTACTTGTGATCTGAATATTTTCAGGACTCCAGTCAGCCCATGTACTCTCTCCATTGAAATTTTCAAACTTCTGCGTTACTTCCTTCTGTTTTTCTGCTGAATAAATAGATGGATTATAACAATCCATTGCATAAGTAGAGAGAATATCACTTCCAGGTGCTGCAATGTCAACTTTTTCACTTCCGTAATTTGAATAATTACTGAGTTCACCTTTTTCATTTGTAGCAGCTACGCTGATCTTATAGGCGCTGTCATAGTTCGCCGGATAACTGGCAGTTTTATCATTGTCTGCAGATTCATTTCCTGCCGCACATACAGACACCGCACCTTTTGCTCCGACAAGATCTACGAGTTTCTTAAATATTGCACTCCTTCCACTTCCCCCCCATGAATTATTAATTGCTGCAATATTTACTCCCAGATTTAATGCCTTATTAATATAGTTATAAGCATCAACAAAATCGTCTTCATAACCGGATCCTTCATCATCCAATGTTTTCAATGCCATAATCTTCACATTGTGGTTCATACCACTGACGCCGACACCATTATCGCCCTTTGCTCCGATAATTCCGGCGCAGTGTGTTCCGTGTCCTTCATCATCCATCGGATCTGTATCAGCATTCGCAAAGTCATATCCATATTCGCCTCTTAACTTCGGCTGGTATGTATTCTCCCACATATTGTCTTTCAGATCTTCATGTGTATAATCTACACCTGTATCTACAACAGCAACGACAACATCGTCAGAACCTTTGATCTTTTCCCATTTTTTCTCTACGTTCGTGGCATTTCCTTCCACGCCGCCATTCTGACCCGTATTTTTAAGTCCCCACTGTTTACTGAAATATGAATCATTTGTCAGCGCATGTACACGGTAGTTTGGCTCTGCTATCTGCACATCACTGTCCGCAGATAATTTCTCAATTAACTTCTTCGTGCTTAATGTCTTCGAAGTAACCAATCCGACTGTAAGTGATGTTGTAGTCGCACTTGACTGTGCAGAAGCCGCACTCTGCGTACTTGCCCTTCCCTTTGATTCTTCTGCTGCATCAAAATTCCATACCTTTGACACGCTGATATCGCTTACATTAAGCGCTCTCTGCGCAGCCCTTTTCGTTGAAATCTTGTTGTCCTTATACAAAACCAGCGCCTGTCCTTCTACATAATCGCCTTTATTCGTGCTCTCTTTCTTGCTAATCTTATCTCCGGTCTTAATCTTCTGATACGCACCCGTCCCGGCTGCTTCCGTTGTTATCGTACTGGTCGCCAGAAATGTGGTCACCATCATGAGCGATAACAATTTTACCGTTCTTTTCTTCATATGGTTCCTCCTTTTTCTCCCTTCAGATTCTATTCTCTCCTCTTCAAACGGGTTATTTACACTCATTATACTTTGTTTTATCAGAAAAATCTTCCATTTTGTGTCTTTTTTGTGAAAATTAAGAATATCTTAACTTTTATCGCTTTTCTTAATTTTTTCGCTTTTTGTGACCTCTCGCAAATGCCCATTTTATGCGGTTTTTCTAATTTTTCTATTTTTGCTGTGTTCTGCCTTAAATTTCTACTAGTATTTTACTAGTATCACACCCCACTACCCAAGCACCGCCCTTTCGACTTCACTATATCCGGTACGCTGAAAGCTCTCTATTCCGACATGCTGAATTGTGTAAGCGCTTATATACTGTTCAAAGTATATTTTATAACCTTTATTAATTCCGGGACGTGCAAGCTGTCTAAGAGCCTTTAACTTCATGCTGTTTATATACTGGTAGGAGCAACCAAGTTCCCGCCCGATCATTTCGCTGCTGCAGTTATCCCGGAATGTCTTCCGGATAATTAGGATCTGTTTTTCTGGAAGTCGTTCCACCTGTGCCCAGAGCTCCGCGCTCATTAGTTCATGGTCCCGTCTCCGGATTGCGTCCGCCTCCAGATCTTCCCCGGACCTCAAAGTATCGCCCAGTATACAGTTGTCCTCTTCTTCTCCTATCGGCTCGCTCAGGCTTCGGATTTTGCCCCG
>OLPX01000157.1_pt1 | contig 79428 bp, 53 predicted proteins | sample 1672491 | NCBI WGS metagenome assembly OLPX01 (sample SAMEA3136692, study PRJEB25190) | human gut metagenome | biome: human gut; feature: human-associated habitat; material: faeces | place: Austria | collected 2013
ACTGGTGACCTACTGATTACAAGTCAGTTGCTCTACCTACTGAGCTAAGTCGGCACTGGACCGCCACCGGGGACTCGAACCTCGCACACTCAACTTAAAGGGTTGACGCTCTTTCCTGATGAGCTAGTGGCGGCTGGTGGCCCTTGCTGGATTTGAACCAGCGACCTGGCGATTATGAGTCGCTCGCTCTCACCACTGAGCTAAAGGGCCGGGCGCAGGATAATAACGTTACGAAATCAATGTTGCAAGCATTCAAAAATCACCCTTATCTCCTCCACTAGCGCATTCACCATGTCTATCCGAGATAAGTGGCACAAAAAACCCGCTTGTGGGCGGGTTTTGTTTGCTTTTGCCATCACGTACAAAATCGGCAAAATATCAGATTTGCATGAAATATATGCCTTTCAATCTACTTTTGCAACATTTTGCTTTGAAAATGCCGCCTTTTGTTTTGAACGTGTTCTCATTACAAACAATAAAGCCTCACTATCCAGTCGTTGAAAAATGTGTTTCATTGCAACCCAGTGACGAGTAAATGTTTTGGACCAGTTTTTAGTTGTCACTCCCGCCAGTAATGCCAGCTCCTGGTATTCATAACCTTCCCCACCAAAAAGTTCTGCTTTTACTGCCTGCGCCGCCAGCCAGATTAATTTTTTCAGGCGTTCCTGCGTTTTCCCTGCAATTTTTCTGGTACCGGATTGAGTATTAAATTCATTCCACGCCCACTGTGTTATCGCGATCTGATATTCCCAACAAATACTCTCGCCGTAACACCACAACAACCAGGCTTTATGATGCTCTTCAAGAGACAGCAAAGCCCGCCGCCATGATGATGTCGAAAACTCAACCGGACTGACCAGAGGAATTGACGTCCCCTTCGCCAGCGATTGCTTTCCCGGGATTGGTGGATTATCCCGCGTTATCATTTTTCCAGTCACTTCATCGCGGTACCGGATTTTTTTTCGCCTGTAACGCCCTGTATCGAACATGGCATTCTCTTGCCAGGCTTCAAGCTGACCTTTTGTTGCCCCACTCAAATCAGCGGTGGCGATAATGAGCTGCTCACGCACAAACTGTAAATACTGGTTATTCATGCGCACTCCAGTTCTGTGATTTTTATCCCCAGCCGCCCACCAGGAACGAGCTGACCGCGCACAATATTGATTTCATCAAACTGCTCGTCGTCTATAAGTAGTCCGGCATGCGTCAGCGCATCCAGTGGTGCCTTCAGGATATTGTCCAGGTCGCGGCGGCGCTTATCCGGTGGCTCTGCAATAATCTTTATCGCCAGCCTTCCGGACAGGCTTAATTTCAGCCGCTGCTGGCGAACAATTAGCGCCACATCACGGCGATAACGCTTTCCGGCCTCCGAGATGAAATACGTATTGCCATGACGTCGCCAGTAGGTATTCACCGTCGGCGGGTAAGGCAAAACAAATTCTATGCGTTCAGTCATTCATGCTTTCCACTTCAGGACACCCGAATTTCTCGCGTGCATCAAAAAACGAATCAGCAACAACAGCTGGCTGCCGTGTTTTTCTTCAAAATCTTTTACCCCGGCGTGCAGTTCGTTATGACATTTACGGCACAGCGGAATAACAAACAAATCGTCAGTCTTTGTTCCCATCCCTCCCAGTCCATGACCAATGATGTGATGCGGATCATCTGCCTGATTGCCACAAGTCATGCATTTCTGCGTTTTTACCCAGCGCGTGTATACGGGCATCTCTTCCCGCTGTGGTTTCTGACGCTGGAGATACTGAGTCAGAGACTCCGGATCAACGGCAATGCTGACTACCGTCTTTTCCTGTGGCGGGTTTTGCTGGTGGGCGTGAGGCACCGGCGCAAGATTTTTTGTGCGCTGCTTCAGTATGCTGGTGGCAGTCTGCTCTCCCGGTACGATGTCGCTTTCACGGTACATTGAGCGGATTTTTTCCTCGCGCAACCCCAGCGAACGACGTAATACCGCTTCCGGTAGCACATCCGCCACCTGATTGCGGACCGCCCACCAAGATAATTCAGCCAGAGATAATTCACGCTCCTGCGTACCGCTTATTGCGTGACCGATGACGTCAATCATCCATGCTGACAGGTTTTGATGAGCAAGTTGCTCGAGTGATTCGGAGGTCTGGTCACGCAGCAGGTTGTCGCAGTGCCAGCACAACACCATCGCGCCGGTACCGTAACGATGTATGACGATTTCACTGTGATGATAGTCACCATGAGGCCACTGGCAGGATTTGACATGACGCAACAGCCAGTCAGACAGTGCCCCAGCGCCGCCAGCAGTACGAATCACCCGCTCATCGCTGAAAAATGGCAGTAATGATTTATCCTCCGCCAGCGGCTGGCGAACGGCAGGGACGACTCCGGATGGCAGGCCGCACATGCTTTTCGGTTCCGGCTCCACCAGCACTCGAGGATTGTGAAATACCTGCATGGATTCACGACCTGGCTTAAGGACCACCAGCCCGAGTTCCGGTACCAGAACAGGTCGAAGTAATACCCGCACGTTACCTCCAAATCCGTTGCTGGAAAGTGCGGGACGCACGTGGTGGGCGTTCGGAGTAAGGGAGTCTGACTGAGATTATCCAGTGACGATAGTCGAGACTAAGAGCTTTCTTGACCTCGTATCCACGCCTGCGGTAACACTGAATTATCCATTCAGCCTGCTCTTCAGTGCATGGAGGATGCTGGAACCAGTCTGATTTGAATGCGTGAAAACGCCGTCCGCACCTGCTGGCAAAGACGGCAGAATCATTAGAATTGTGTAATTTGGTATCGTGCGCCATCGGTTGTCTCTGCTGGCGCAGCAGGTGCCAGTTGTTCAGGCTGGCGTGCGAATTGTAAACCAGAATGCCAGGAAAAAACAAAACCCGCCGAAGCGGGTTTTTTGTACATATAGAATTATGGTATTAATCCAGCTGTTCTTGCTTTATTAATATAATTTTTACAGTGGTTAGCCAAATACTCTGCAAACTTGCATGGAAGTGCATTTCCGATTATGACGCATACTTTATCCATCAAAGCTGTATCAAACACATAGTTATCAGGAAAAGTCTGTAGTCTAGCAGCTTCTCGAACAGAAATAGTACGCGTATCCTCAGGATGTCCATATCGCCCACGGCTTAAAGTTGTGCACCCACCTGTAATCGTAGGCGATACGTCATCCCAAAGCATACGACCATAAACATTACTAAATCCTTTATAGTCGCCTTTATGGCAATCTGGACGGAGTTCTTCGGGAATACACTCCCAAGACATCCCTGGAACAGCCGCTTGTAACCGCTTTATATTGATCTCAGACAAATCCCTAACAATATGCCAACTCGACAATGGAAACTTCCCTTGCTTCTTAGCCTGTGAAAGGGTTAAGGGTTTTGGCATATCTCCAATAGCTTCTTTAACAGTTACCCATTTGGGTTTCTCTCTTCCATCCTTAGAGTGTGATCCATCAGGCAATGGGATGGCAAATCCTTTTCCTGCCAACAGAACAAGCCTTTTTCTGAACTGTGGTACACCAAAGTCAGCTACTTGCAAAACTCCATAATTAACTATGTAACCAAGTTTTTTCAATCTCTCAATTACTGGCGAAAGAAGATGATTTCCCCGGGAAGCTAATCCAGGAACATTTTCCATCATGATTGCTGATGGATTGGTTTCTTCAACCAACCGTAACATCTCGTTAATCAATAAATTACGAGGGTCCTCCCTTTTATACTTGGCAGTGAGACTAGTAAATCCTTGACATGGCGGGCACGCAGATAAAAGATCTAAATGTTGCTCAGGGATAAGATTTAGGATATCACTCCCCTTTACAAACCGAATATCTTGAACAAAGAGTTTTGTCTCACGATGATTTGCTTGGAAAGTAGCGGCGGCATGTGCGTCCAGTTCAACGGCAGCTTTGACATCAAACCCGGCCATTTTTAGTCCCATGGTTAGTCCCCCACCACCGCTAAATAGGTCAACTGCATTCAAACTGGTCACTGTTTTCTCACTCATTATTTCCCAACTTCAACTGTTCTGCCTCATCCAAGAATTCTTGGTGAGTTTGAGTTGTCCTCAGCAAGAACCCTGCCCAATCAACGGGTGTTAGGCGTTTTTCTTTGATGTATGCAGTATAAGCTTTACGACGTGCCCCACTCAAGCGCTCCCCATCACTTACCAGCGTAACGTGAAAATCAGATGCTATTGATTTAAAATCATTATGTCTCTCATCGTTCAAAAATTCCTCGAATGTTTCGAAGTAATTAATAATACGATCCATTTCATCATTGGAAATATAATGATGTGGCTTTTTTATTTCAATTATTTGTAATTTTCCATCCTGACTAAACAATACAAAGTCTGGTCTTTTATTTTTTTTATCAAAATCTATAAGAAATATCTCCTCACCAGTTTTCTTTTTATAAAATTTTTGAAATTCCCTTTTAAGCGTGGACAACGTTTTATTTGCTGTAACTGGGACCCATTGAGGGTTAACTAGCCACGGAGCGGATGCAATTAGATCTTGTAACTCATCTTCTGCTGTATCCTTTGCATCTTTTAAAGACTCGAGACGCTCAATAATCTGAAGACGCTTTTTGACCTTTTGACCAAAACTAACGGTTTCAGCTAGTTGAGCCGTTGCTAAAATATCATTGAGAACATTGAGCGGTGTATCCGCTTTACTGGAAGCTTCTATTAACTTCTCATCTAAGGATTGTAATGGTGCTAACATAATACTTAACTGCACTAAATTCTCGAGTGCATCAGGATCATGTAATTCATCACCTCGTAAAGATTTACCCAACAACTTGGCTATTTTTTTAGCCTGTGCTCGCATATCCTTTTGACCGGCTCCAGGGTATGCTTGCTCGACCTTATCCTCCACTTGCGCTAATTCGAAGAATTGATTCATCATATTATTTCTAAGGGGGTCGCGAGTTATTTTACCCACAAGTAAAATAACTTCTTGCCCCCAATTCTGAAATTGCGTTCCTAAATCATCAGACCATAGAATATCCCTTCTATCAGTTTGGATAAGATCTTCTTTTTCGTCTAACCAGTCAGCATGCAACTCACCTACCAAATATGAACGTATAGAGTGCTCTCCAGTAAAACCAGCTTTTCTATTAAAAACTGCTGTTTGCGCAGCAAACTTACCTCGGCAATAAATTCTAACACCTGCCATTAACTCGTCCTTATAAGGCTCTTTCGCGTATGCAATCCAACCTAATATCGGGTAAGCTTTCCCTTCATGTTCAAAACCGGCCTTAACAATTGATGAACGCGTGCCGTCAGGATTAAAAGCCGCATAATCACTTAAATCCGTACAAGAATCTGTCGCAATACTTCCACTCATGGAACGAAATTCAATTTTAGAGTTAGGCATAACAGGAACAGTAAACTCTCCGACCTCAACTTCATAGTCAGGATTAGACTTTGTTTTCGAAGTATCAATCAGTTTAATATTCCAGTTCTTACTCTTCACTCCAAAACGTTGTGAAAGCTGCCGAGATAAATCTTTTATTTCGCTAATTTTTCTATATTCAAAATCACTTAATATTATTTTAGTATAGGTCCTGTCACTTAGTGTACCGTCTAAATCCCCAGTTTCCGGTTTATAAGACACTGCAGTATCATCCATTATTTTTTCTTTATCTAGCTGAATATGAGCAACCTCATACCCTTCCTTTCCATCACGACTGATTTTTTCCCCACCGGCACTTATAATCTCGACCCTTTTACAAACACCAAAAGGTGCTAATTTCCCAACGCCTTTCCGTCCCATGACTTTGCGGTGAAACACCTTCGAGGTTTCACCTCTTTTTGGATCCTTACGTCTTTCTTTGCCAACAACCAAATAAAAGTTCTGTAGTTCATCAGGTGCCATTCCGACGCCATTATCTTCTACTTCTATTGTGACATTTTTTGACCTGACAACACCATCCTGTCTAACAGCCAGGTATTGGCCCATAGGTGCTTTTATAGTGACATTAGTCGCATCTGCATCGTAACTGTTAGATACTAATTCGGCTATAACAGCATAAGCCCTGTCATATAATTTCACACCTAATTTATCTACTGTCATCCTTGATATCTGCATTTCATATTGACGCGCCATTTAAATATCCTTCTAAAAGAGTATTTTTTGCTCAAAAAGGGGAAGTTTATGTTTGACTAACATAGCAAAAAAACTTTCATCTTCAAGAGGTTCACACCAAAAGAATTTACCTGGTTCACATAACCAGCTGGATTAGTGTTGAGTTTTGGGTAAACCTGAGGATTGAGAAACCAGTACTGATAAATGGGTATCCGCTGTTTTCGTCCCTCTCCTGAGCTACCGTGTATTGGAATGGCATCGACACTATTACATGGTAGGAGGTTGTATGTATGGTTTAGATATTTTGCATCTTTCACAGACACTTTTTACCTTTGCCATCTCCTTCCACATTGTTTCTCCGGAAATCACTAACGGTTTGGCATTTGCAGAACCATTATCAGCCATAGCTTCTTGCCGTTAACTTCGGTTGCACCTGATTGTTGCTCACCTTCAGGCAATGATGGGTTATATACACGGACTGAGCTCACTGCAGTAACAACCTTCCCAGTCAACTTACCTATGCTTTCAACCATCATCGTAGCGGCATACTTCCGAATTGCTATTATTTCAATTCTGCACCGTTTGCTCAATGTAACGCTACCTAAAACGTCGCCGATAGAACGCCAGCACGCGCTGCATAATTTCGCTCTTCCGGCACTCGCTACAGATTATGTTCTGACGCCTGTCATAACGACGTATTTCTCCGTCTGGTAACGACCAGATAAGGTCCGGATCAACCACAGGTGTTTTTTTCACCTTTTCCCTGGATAGTTTTTTGCGGGCGTTTTGCCAATCCTTACGGGCCTGTTCAGACGGAAATAACCCGTAACCAGAGTTGTATACATCGCCACTGGCAACCATCTCTCTGGCGAGAACGCTCATCAGATATCTTGTCGCACCTGTCTTGGCTTCCAGTTGCCGTAACGTCTCGCGCCCACTCCGGCGTACGAGTTCAACAACCAGCCCTTTAATTTTTTCTCGCTCTTCTTGTGTAAAAACTTTTGCCACAAGTCCTCCTGAAAATTACCTCATGACCAGAAATCAACACTTACCCCCTGAAGCCCGGCGGAATTTCGTTATCCGGTTCAGAAATATGATTCACACAACGCTGATTGTTCGTGCCGCTTACCGGGAGCAACCAAGGGTTCTCAAAATTCCGGTCCGGTCCAAAAAACGTCGTCGCTCGCTGAACAAATTCCGTTCCCGTTTTCCCGGTAGCCGCCAAGTATCTTGCGTAACGCCTCACGCCATCCAGCATGGCCTCTGGTGACACCCCCTCGCGTAATCTGGCCTTCCAGGCACTGAAAGCGGATTTCTTCGGGTTTGCCCCAGCACGCAACGGGTACTCCCGCCAGACCTGTTCGAACACATCCGGATAATCCACTCGTCCCACAGGCTGCCCGGTGTTTTCCGGGACTACCCGATCGGCTTCCCGCTGAATGGCGGAATCGGCTTCAGGCTGCTGCAGTTGGTGTGATTGCTCCGGCCTTGCGGTCATCACCTGCTGCACAGCGCCCGAATCGGCTTTCAGCGCATACGCTGAATCGGCTTCCGGTATCGTGCCTGCTGGCTGACCAGGATTGACGGTCTGAACATCCCCTGCCTGGTTCGTGGCGTTTTTTACGCCATGGACCATAGTGTTTTGATCTTCTTGATCTGTATCTTTATCTGTATCTTTATCTGTCGTGACTCGTCGTGACATGTGCGTGACATTTCGTGACGCGCCGTGACAATCGCCATTTTGTTCCCGCTTTCTTTCCCTCTCTCGCTGCGCCCTCTTGCGCTCTGCAGGAGATTTTGCGGTTTGCGAAATATTGCCGTTGTCCTCTTTCAGCACCTGGCGTTTTTCCCATCCAGTGATTAAATCACCATCAAGTACCCGCCCCTGCATTGTCTGCAAAATTGAATCAATTACCTCTTCTGTCACGTCGAGCGCACTTGCCAAATCTTCTGTCGTGACATCAATGTGACCTCGCGTGACATTTCGTGACGCGCTCACCAGGAGGTGGATATACACTGCCATCACTGTTGCAATTGGCTGCCCTGACACCCTGGCAATTGTTCGCCACTTAGGGTCATTTGGCATGTCATGCCATAATCTGAGCCAAGCGTTAGCCATACTCACCTCTTCTGATACCGAATCTTTTTACTCACGAGTTGCCGGAAGCGATTCGATATGGCTATTGTCAGTCAATGTACTGCCACAGCATTTCCTGCCGGGCCACCACGGTTCATCTGATTGAAACCGGCGATTGCCACTGCGACAAAATCATCAGCGTCTCTCACCAATCGCTCCCGCGTCTCCACCAGCTCCCGAAAATAAGCTGAACTGTGGCTGCGCATTCTGGCCACCAGCAAAGGTGGCATTGCCTTTTCGATCGCTGGTAACAACGCCTGAATTTTTTCAACTGCATCAGGGGTGTCTTTCTCTACCCAGCGGAAAATTTTCTGGGTATTGCGAGCCAGGGCTTCCGGATGGCTGTCGTCATACAGTTCAGGAAACGTCATACCCAACTCAAAATAAGCCTGGGTTATTCCAGCTGCTGGAACTTTTTCGCCATCAGGACGCGCCCAGGCATTCATCGCCATGCGGATGTGTTCATGCTTGATTTTCATGAATCCCCCCCTTGGTTAGAAGGCGGATTATGATCAGAACCGGGAATGACAACCGTCGGTATGTGTAACTCATATTTGAGCGCCCCGGCAGTGACTGCCTGAATTAGCAACGCCCATTTCCACGGAACCTCTTCCCCCCACATGCTGACTGTGGTTTTTGACGTTCCTAGAGCTGCGGCTGTTTTAACAACTCCGCCAAAATAGCCTAATACTTCTGATTTTTTCATAAGTCGCTCCATAAAACTGAACGCCAAAAGTTTAATAATCAAAACCAAAGAAAGTCAAGAAACAAAACCATCTGTGTTTTAAAATCAAAACATGAGCAAGCAAACAATATCTGAACGCATAACCCAACGTATGCATGCGCTAAACCTGAAAGGCAAAGACCTTGTCAATGCCACTGGCGCATCAAAAGGCTCCGTAAGTCAATGGATGAACGGTGGAGGAGCGCCGTCCTCGCGTTACATAAGTTCACTGGCAAAGATATTGAAAGTAAACGAAAATTGGCTTCTTAATGGAGGAGAGTTAAATACAGGTGATTCGCTTGATCTATCTTTACCGCCGATAAAAACGGTTCCGCTACTATCACTTCAGCAGGCAGCAAGCTGGAGTGATTATATGAAAAATTCCTCAATAACCTCTTGTGTGCAGCTTGTCGGAGAAATCCCGGCCAATACCTTTGCAGTTGTTCTAGAGAGTGACAGTATGTCAACATCTGGTGGGGGAGTTTCCATCCCAAATGGTTCAACAGTTTTTGTTGATCCCGATCGAACCGTACAACCAGGAAATATTGTCCTTGCCTTACCCAAAGGGACCACAACACCTGTCATTCGTAAACTGGAGATAGAAGGGCCGGATATTCTTTTAGTCCCCACGAATCCTCGCTACCCTTCAATTATGCTGGATGATCTATCTTGCATATTGGGCGTATGCTTTAAAATTCAACAAGATATTTAACCAACCTCATCTATTTGATTAACTGTATGCCATCGTGGTGATGGCTTAACAGCTGCCTGCTTAAAATGTTTTGATAAAAAAACATTGACCTGAAAAGTTCATTTTTCTAAACTTAATTCATTCCCTCACCCCACCCCACAGAATGCAGGGCAATACTTCGAGTTACCAGGCAGTGGTCAGGGGTTAAGTAGCCAGCCCGAGGCGTAAGAACATGACGGCAGGGTTCAACTTTAATAACTATGCAGCAGGTTTTTGTTCCGCTACCCCGGCGTTAAGGGGAAATGAGGTCAACATGGATACTATCGATCTTGGCAACAACGAATCTCTGGTGTACGGCGTGTTTCCCAACCAGGACGGCACATTCACCGCGATGACGTATACCAAAAGCAAAACGTTTAAAACCGAAAATGGTGCCCGTCGCTGGCTGGAAAGAAACTCAGGTGAGTGATATGGATTTCGACACAATCATGAAAAAGGCTTACGAAGAATACTTCGAAGGCCTTGCCGAAGGCGAAGAAGCTCTCAGCTTCAGTGAGTTTAAACAGGCGCTTTCCAGCTCGGCAAAATCTAACGGCTGATAAGCGAAGCAGCACCGCGAGGAATCAGTATGCAGAAACGAGAACCCGTCATCATCGCGCCAGACTATACCGATGATGAACTTTATGAGTGGATGCGCCAGAAAATTAATGCAGCGCAGGATCTGAAATGGGCCAATGAAGCCAGGGCTAAGCAGGCTGAAAATCTGTCCGCTCTGGAGCAGGATATCACCAGGCTGGAAAAAGCAGCGGCACTAAGCATTGCCAGAATGATTACATACCCGCATTAATAGCTAACCAACGAAGCTAAGGTTGGTAATTAAGGAGTTCTCCACGGGTGAGGTGGAGTGCGTGCGCCGGACACGGGTGAGCATCCGGCACGTTCTTTAAAAATCTGGATAGTCCCAACTTATTTAAACGGTTAATTATCTTGAGTTCATCCAGAACTTATTATTGCAAGCGGGGCAAAAAGTACGAAAATGAGCATCAAGGCGCATTATTTCCATTGGCTGCAGTACAGATATTACCTTTTTTCCAAAACATTGTGGGCAAAGATGCACTGTTATCTCGGTATCGCCTATAAATTGCTTCTTGGAATACACAAGAGTTCCAGAATCAAGCTTGTTAAGTTTGTAACCTTCCGCCTGTTGCTGAAAGTCTTCTATCTCTGCAATTTTTGCTTTGAGAGATGCGGCTTCTTCCTGATAAGAGCGCACCATCTCAATGAGCGATACGCATTCAAACTGAACAGACGTAAGTTTTGAAAGCATATCGCTGACAGCGGAATTTATCTCAGTTTGAGTTTTGGCATTCAGAATACCCTTTGCCATTACCGCAGTTTCTTTGATTGCCGACATTGCTGCTGAGAACTCAACTATCACGTTACTTACTCTTCTCGTTGTTGGGGATATCCGGATTATACAAATTTCTTGTTGTTGGGGAATAACAGGAACCACCTCGCCTGATGTGGTTAAAAGCAGGCACACAACACGAAAGCGCACGGCGAGGCTGTTAGCTCATAAATGGTCTGTCGTTAAATTTTCGTCGACCGTGCGCTCTCGGTTGTGGCACTCCGCGAAATGGCGCGACGGTAAGTATGGCGGGGTTATTCCTTCCCCGTTGAGGACACCGGGTTGTCAGGTTGACCATACGCTTAAGTGACAACCCCGCTGCAACGCCCTCTGTTATCAATTTTCTGGTGACGTTTGGCGGTATCAGTTTTACTCCGTGACTGCTCTGCCGCCGTTTTTAAAGTGAATTTTGTGATGCGGTGAATGCGGCTAAGCGCACGCGGAACAGTTAAAACCAAAAACAGTGTTATGGGTGGATTCTCTGTATCCGGCGTTAATTGTTAACTGGTTAACGTCACCTGGAGGCACCAGGCACCGCATCACAAAATTCATTGTTGAGGACGCGATAATGGAAACGTTATTACCAAACGTTAATACGTCTGAAGGTTGTTTTGAAATTGGTGTCACTATCAGTAATCCTGTATTTACTGAAGATGCCATTAATAAAAGAAAACACGAACGGGAGTTATTAAATAAAGTATGCATTGTTTCAATGCTGGCCCGTTTACGTCTGATGCCAAAAGGATGTGCACAATGAATCCAGTATTTGCACTTATTCTGACGGTTTTTCTTGTTTCCGGAGAGCCAGTTGATATTGCAGTCAGTGTTCACAGAACAATGCAGGAATGTATGGCAGCAGCAACCGAACAGAAAATTCCAGGCAACTGTTATCCGGTCGATAAAGTTATTCACCAGGATAACGAAATCCCGGCAGGATTTTAAAACAGCACCGTAATAAATATCCAGTTTCATTCTTATATGTCAGCAATGGCAGAGATTTGTTCACCCTTAAATCTGTGATGAGGTTTACCAATAATGAGCACTGATAAAGAAGAATTTGCACTATATTGCGAAGCAAAAAATGACAAAGTAAGAAAACGCCTGGGAATTAAAGGTGGTTTTTACTGGACTACAGCAAAAAAATTATCTGTTGCAATCTCCCGCTGCATTACCGCAATGGATGACAACGATTATGATGAAGACGACTTTAAAAAACCCGTCCGCGTCAATTTGCCCGTTGTTGACGACCTTCCGCCAGAAGGCGTGTTTGATACTGAATTCTGCAACCGCTATGAAAAAGGCGGGAAAGATGGCATCACAATGACATTTATCGGCCCTTCCCCCTCTGTTCAGGACAAACCAGCCAGCACTGACAATACCAACATCAACGGCGAAGACATGACTGAGATTGAGGAGGGCATGCTTCTGCCTGTCTCCGGTCAGGAACTGCCCATTCGTTGGCTTGCTCAACACGGCAGCGAAAAACCAGTAACGCACGTTTCACGCGACGAACTCCAGGCATTACACATTGCACGGGCTGAAGAACTACCGGCTGTTACTGCCCTGGCTATTTCGCATAAAACCAGTCTGCTCGACTCGCTGGAGATTCGCGACCTCCACAAACTGGTTCGTGACACTGACAAAGTTTTCCCTAATCCTGGTAATTCAGACCTGGGACTAATAACTGCTTTTTTCGAAGCATACCTGGACGCTGACTACACTGATCGGGGTCTGCTGACAAAAGAGTGGATGAAAGGAAATCGTGTTTCACGCATCACCCGCACAGCTTCCGGTGCTAATGCTGGCGGTGGGAACAAAACCGATCGCAATCCGAATTTAGTACACACCCTCGACACACTGGATGTGGAGATTGCAGCAGCCACACTTCCGATGGATTTTAATATTTATGAAATTCCGGGCAGCGTTTATCGTCGCGCAAAAGAAGTAGTCCTGAACAAAGAAAGTCCGTTCAAAGAATGGTCCGCAGCACTTCGTGCAACCCCGGGTATTCTGGACTATTCCCGCGCCGCTATTTTTGCACTTATCCGAAGCGCACACCCTGAATTTTATCACTACCCGGGACGCCTTCAGGGGTATATCAACGCCTATTTGACGGAAACTGATCACGAGAACCCCAGCAAGGAAACTCTCACAGCTGCCCGGCATACGCCGGAAAAAGATATCCTGGAAGAAATTAACCGCGAGGTGGTTACTGAGCGTGAAACAGAAGAAGAAAAACCACAACCATCTGACGCAATGGCAGGTGAACAGGCAACAACTGAAACAATGGAACCGGATACAACTGAACATGGCCAGAACGCGCAGTCGCTGGATGCTCAGTCGCAGGTGAGTTCCGCTAACCAAGTAAAAGTCACCGCTGACGAAGTAAACAAAATTATGCAGGCAGCCAATATCAGCCAGCCTGACGCCGATAAGTTACTTGCTGTATCGCGTGGTGAATTTGTTGAGGGGATTAGCGACCCTAATGATCCGAAATGGGTCAAGGGGATCCAGACTCGCGATTCTGTGAACCAGAACCAGCATGAATCGGAACGGAACGACCAAAAAGCGGAACAAAACAGCCCAAATGCGTTACAAAACGAGCCAGAAACGAAACAATCCGAACCAGTAGCGCAACAGGAACCGGAAAAAGTCTGCACCGCCTGCGGTCAGAGCGGTGGCGGCAACTGCCCTGATTGTGGCGCGGTGATGGGCGACGCAACATACCAGGAAACATTCGATGAAGAGAATCAGGTTGAAGTTCAGGAAAATGATCCGGAGGAAATGGAAGGCGCTGAACATCCACACAAGGAGAACCCTGGCGGCAATCAGCATCACGCCAGCGATAATAAAACTGGCGAGACGGCAGATCACTCAATTAAGGTGAACGGTCATCACGAAATCACATCCACCAGCAGGACGTGTGACCATCTAATGATCGACCTTGAAACCATGGGAAAAAATCCTGATGCCCCGATCATCTCAATAGGTGCAATATTTTTCGATCCGCAAACCGGAGATATGGGACCGGAATTTAGTAAGACTATCGATCTGGAAACTGCTGGCGGAGTCATTGATCGGGACACCATTAAATGGTGGCTTAAGCAATCACGCGAAGCGCAATCTGCCATTATGACCGATGAAATCCCGTTAGATGATGCACTGTTACAATTGCGGGAATTTATCGACGAAAACTCCGGTGAATTTTTTGTTCAGGTCTGGGGAAATGGAGCCAACTTCGACAACACGATTTTGCGCCGTTCATACGAACGGCAGGGGATCCCCTGCCCGTGGCGTTACTACAACGATCGCGATGTACGCACAATCGTTGAGCTGGGGAAAGCCATAGACTTCGATGCCAGAACGGCTATTCCATTCGAAGGTGAGCGCCATAATGCACTTGATGACGCTCGTTACCAGGCAAAATACGTTTCAGCTATCTGGCAAAAACTGATCCCGAGTCAGGCTGATTTTTAATGTTCAACCCTAATTGCCGCTAACCGTATATAGTTAGCGGCGGTTATGAGATATAGCTATGAGCAGCTTATTTTTAACCGAAGATGAATTGCTAATATTAACGGGCTGCAAATATGCAAGCCACCAGCGAAAATGGTTAATGGAAAACGGGCTTCCGTTCTATACCAATCGTAGTGGCAAACCGATTGTCAGCCGGGATCTATTTACCTGCAATAAAACTTTACCACCACGCGAGGTAGAGCCGAATTTTGGTGCGATCTGATGGGAAGACGAAGGAAAAATCCTGAACACGAAAAATTACCTCCAAATGTATACCCAAATAAATATAGTTATGTATGGAAACCAACATCCAGAGAATCTGTCACACTAACCGCCATCAAGGATGGTTTAGCTGCTTTATGGAAAAAGTATGAGGAAACTGTAAATAATCGCGATCGTGCAATGACATTCGGTCGCTTGTGGGAAAAATTCCTCGCCAGCGCCTATTACAGTGACCTTAGTCCAAGAACACAAAAAGATTATCTGCAACATCAAAAAAAATTGCTTGCCGTATTCGGTAAGGTACCAGCGGATTCCATAAAACCAGAACACATCCGTCGATACATGGACAAAAGAGGGGAGCAGAGTAAAACGCAAGCCAACCATGAAAAAAGCAGTATGTCCCGTGTTTACAGTTGGGGGTATGAGCGAGGGTACGTCAAGGCTAACCCATGTGCAGGTGTAAGTAAATTCAAGGCCAAAAACCGCGAACGATATGTAACCGACAAAGAATACCAGGCAGTATTAAGCGTTGCACCTCTTCCTGTTTTTATCGCAATGGAAATTGCCTATCTGTGTGCAGCGAGGGTTTCCGATGTGTTATCGCTGAAATGGGAACAGATTGGAAACGACGGGATATTCATCCAGCAAGGGAAAACCGGAAAAAAACAGATAAAAGCATGGAGTCCACGATTACAGGCAGCGATCGAAAAAGCAAAACAGTTACCAAAATCTGCCTATGTGATCAGCAATCAATACGGCAACCGATATATGTACAAAGGCTTTAACGAAATGTGGGTAGAAGCAAGAAATCGTGCTGGAAAAATTTCAGGTATTTTAACCGACTTCACCTTTCATGATCTGAAGGCGAAAGGAATTTCAGACTATGAAGGAAGCAGCCGGGATAAGCAACTTTTCTCTGGTCACAAAACCGAAGGGCAAGTGCTAATCTATGACAGGAAGGTTAAAGTTTCACCAACACTTGATGTCCCGTTACCTGAAAATATTCCAAGAAAATATTCCAAGTAATTCCAAGTGTGATTTTTGTCACTGACTTAATGATGTGTAAGTGATTGAATTTTGGCGGAGAGAGGGGGATTTGAACCCCCGGTGGAGTTGCCCCCACTCCGGTTTTCGAGACCGGTCCGTTCAGCCGCTCCGGCATCTCTCCGTTCAGATGGTTGCCATGATGCCAGGAAATTTGGCATTTTAACAGTCCCTGTCCGTGCAATTTTGTTCAAGTGACGAGTTTGCGAGCAAAACGATGATTAAGTGGCCCTGGAAAGTACAAGAATCAGCACATCAAACTGCCCTTCCCTGGCAGGAAGCACTATCGATCCCCCTTTTAACGTGTCTGACGGAACAGGAACAAAGCAAATTAGTCACTCTTGCCGAACGTTTTTTACAGCAAAAACGGCTTGTTCCTTTACAGGGCTTTGAGCTGAATTCATTAAGAAGCTGCCGGATAGCACTTCTATTTTGCCTGCCCGTTCTGGAGTTAGGACTGGAATGGCTGGATGGTTTTCATGAAGTCTTAATTTATCCTGCGCCATTTGTGGTCGATGATGAATGGGAAGACGATATCGGTCTGGTGCATAACCAACGTATTGTTCAGTCAGGTCAGAGCTGGCAGCAAGGGCCTATCGTTTTGAACTGGTTGGATATACAAGATTCTTTTGATGCTTCTGGTTTTAACCTGATTATTCATGAAGTCGCTCATAAGCTGGACACCCGTAACGGCGATCGCGCCAGCGGAGTTCCCTTTATTCCGTTGCGTGAGGTTGCTGGCTGGGAACACGATCTTCATGCTGCAATGAACAACATTCAGGAAGAAATCGAGTTGGTTGGCGAGAATGCGGCGAGCATCGATGCTTATGCTGCCAGTGATCCTGCTGAATGTTTTGCCGTACTTTCTGAATATTTCTTTAGCGCCCCAGAACTTTTTGCTCCTCGTTTCCCTTCATTGTGGCAACGTTTCTGCCAATTTTATCAACAAGATCCTTTGCAGAGACTGCATCACGCTAATGATACAGACTCGTTTTCGGCGACGAATGTTCATTAATTAACAACTTTGCAGATTAATTAACCAATTGAAATGGCTTATGAAATTTAGTGTTGACAGACAAGGTACCGCTAAGTAATATGCGCCCCGTTCTCACGATTCCTCTGTAGTTCAGTCGGTAGAACGGCGGACTGTTAATCCGTATGTCACTGGTTCGAGTCCAGTCAGAGGAGCCAATTTTCTGTTTTCTTGCATCCTTGCGAATCTTTATCTGATGTTGATTCAACAGGTTAGTGTGAAAACTCTTCTCGGTGCATTTTGATTTTACCCTACGCATCGGGAAAAATTGGTGGTCAAATCTGGGGTCAGGTTAGTTCGATAATGGAGTGACCCCCATATATCCCTTACCGACGCAAAAATCCGCACCCTCAAGCCTTCTGATAAACCCTTTAAAGTCTCCGATTCTCACGGTCTGTATCTGCGGGTCAAGCCGGGTGGCTCCCGCCACTGGTATCTCAAATACCGTATTAGCGGTAAAGAATCCCGCATTGCGCTGGGTGCCTATCCAGCCATCTCCCTGTCTGATGCGCGACAGCAACGTGAAGGTATCCGTAAAATGCTGGCGCTGAATATCAACCCGGTACAGCAGCGGGCTGCTGTACGTGGCTCACGAACACCGGAGAAAGTTTTTAAAAACGTGGCGCTGGCGTGGCATAAAAGTAACAGGAAATGGTCGCAGAACACCGCCGACCGTCTGCTTGCCAGCCTGAACAATCACATCTTTCCGGTCATCGGGAACCTACCTGTATCAGAACTTAAACCCCGTCATTTCATTGACCTGCAGAAAGGGATCGAGGAAAAAGGTCTGCTGGAGGTTGCGTCCCGCACACGGCAGCACCTGAGTAACATAATACGCCATGCGGTCCATCAGGAGTTAATCGATACGAACCCTGCAGCAAACCTTGGCGGCGTGACCACACCTCCTGTCAGACGGCACTATCCTGCCCTGCCGCTGGAGCGGCTGCCTGAACTGCTTGAACGTATTGGGGCATATCATCAGGGCCGTGAACTGACCCGGCATGCCGTTCTGCTGATGCTGCATGTGTTCATTCGCTCCAGTGAACTGCGTTTCGCCCGCTGGTCAGAGATTGATTTCACAAACCGAGTCTGGACGATACCCGCGACGCGAGAACCCATTATTGGCGTGCATTATTCCGGCCGCGGGGCAAAAATGCGAATGCCGCATATCGTCCCCCTCTCAGAACAGTCCATCGCCATTCTGAAACAGATTAAGGATATCACCGGTAATAATGAACTGATCTTCCCCGGCGACCATAACCCGTATAAGCCAATGTGTGAAAACACGGTCAATAAGGCACTGCGGGTGATGGGTTACGACACGAAAAAGGATATCTGCGGTCACGGCTTCCGGGCAATGGCATGCAGTGCGCTGATGGAATCGGGTTTATGGGCAAAGGACGCAGTAGAACGCCAGATGAGTCATCAGGAGCGCAATACCGTGCGCATGGCTTATATTCATAAGGCAGAGCACCTGGAAGCCCGCAAAGCGATGATGCAGTGGTGGTCGGATTATCTGGAAGCATGCCGAGAATCTTATGCACCGCCTTATACAATTGGTAAAAATAAGTTTATCCCATAGTATACTAACGAATCCCACACTCTGGCAAATTACCACCACCTCCACAGGAGGTGGTTCTATATAGACTTTTATCAACTTCATGACGAAAAACACCTATTTTATCCCAAAAGAAGACAATAGAGTCACAGAGGAATCAAAGAGCGACTCAATTGTCTTTGGACAGTCTGGTTGTGAGGTTAGAAAACAGTTACTCCTACACCATTAAATAGGGCGCAATGCTCGCTAATTTCTCCCGGGTTTCTGTCAGTTCGCGTTCCGGCGTAGATTGCGCGATGATTCCCGCCCCCGCCTGTATCCAGCAGCGCTGGCTATCCTGAAATACGGAACGCAGAACTAGCGCCGCATCAAAGCGCGTATCGTCCAGCAGCAGGATTGCGCCGGAATAAAGCTCTCGCGGCGTCTTCTCAATTTGCATAATCGCGTTCAGAGCAGCATTTTTAGGGATACCTGAGGCGGTAATCGACGGAAACAGCACGGTAAACGCATCCCAGGCATCCTTGTTTTCCGCAAGCTGACCGCTCACGCCAGACCCCAGATGCTGAACGCTGCCGCGCTGGCGAACCGACATTAAATCTTCAACCACCACGCTGCCCGGCTGGCAAACAGCCTCCAGTTCAGCAATAGCTTCTTTGACAGAAAGGATATGCTCAAGCACCTCTTTACTGTCGTGCAGCAGTTCTGCCTCTTTCGCCTTATTATGCTCCGGGTTTCCCATGCGATCTCGGGTGCCCGCAAGCGGTTCAGTGACCACTTTATTGCCCGTCACTGACATCACCAGTTCCGGGCTAAAGCCCAGCGCTTCGCGTCCTTCCTGACGGAACATAAACGAGCGCACAGGCGTGTTTGCCTGCCGCCCGTATAACAGCGTGGCGGGCATATCAATCCGCGATGGCAGGGGAATGGCGCGCGAGACAATCACTTTGACATACTCGCCACGGCGGATCTCCGCAACGGCGCGCGCAACCTGTTGTTTATATGCCTCACCATTGAGGGCGGTATCCACCGCCAGTGGTGCGTTCTGCGTCGTTGTACCGGCCTCTTTTACCCACTCGCACAAACGTCGGCACCCGTCGGCGGAGTCCGCATAAACGGTGACATTTCCCTTTTCAAAAATAAGTTCTTCACGGGGAACGGTTAACGTCAGCAGCGGCCACTCCCCGGCGTTAAAGGCAATCCCCCGCGCATGCGCCGCAAAGTTGAACCCAACCTGTCCATATACCCGACGTCCTTTCACCTGAGGATGCGCCATAAAACGACGCGCGCAGTCGGCAATGGAATCCACCGCCCATTTTTGCTCCCCAGCATCATCAATAAATGTCGCCTGCGTTCCGTCGGCATTAATGTGCAGCCGTGCCTGGCACCCTTTGCCTAAATACCAACAGGGTTGACGCTCATAGACATAACACTCTTCTTCTGCGAACTGGCGTAAAACGCCAGAAATCGTCGGTAGCCATTGTTCCTCTGGTAACGCCAGATGTAGAAATTCACTGATTTTCATCCCTTACCTCTCTGTGTTATTCCCGGATCAATCAATTGCGCTTGTCATCAGTTCTCTTGCCGAATGCAGCCGGATATAAGCAACCCACGCCGCCAGCAACGTGAATGCCCCGGCAAACAGGAAGCAGGCCGCATAGCCAAAATGTTGAGCAACAACGCCACCGATAACGCCAGCCAGAATGGCGATTGCCGCGTCAGTACATTGAAAGAGGGTGAAGTCGACACCGGCCTGCAAAGGCGATGAAAGCGACATCAGCGTGGCGTAAAGACAGACCAGCGCGCAGGCCAGCGAAATGGACTGGACAATGACCAGACACTGGAGAATCTGCAGCAGCAGATGACCCGGCGCCATCATGAGCGTCATCACCACCGCCAGCAGCGCGATCCCCTGGACGCCATAAGCCGTCAACAGCGCTCTGCCGGGTGAGGTGTATTTCATCAGCAATCCGCCGGCCAGCGTTCCTGCTATGCCCGCTGCAATATTGCCGCCGCTGAACAGCGCGCCCAATGCGGACATGCTCAACCCATGATCCAACAACAGCGGTGCCAGAAGAGGCAGCACAAACCGCATGCCTGAATTCAGCATCAATACCAGCAGTAAGCCCAGGCGCGCCTGCTTCCTCCTTAGCGCATAACCTAACGCCGGAACATGCGGGATAGTCGCTGTTCGCGTCGGCTCCGTAATGCGCCACAGCGGGAGTGACAGCGCCATAATCAGCACCGCCATCATCAGCATGGCGACAGGCCAGCCGGATGCCGCCGACAGCATCAGGAACACCCCGCCGCCGCACATCATTCCCAGATAGCTGCCGCCGACCTGCACGCTGTTTCCCCAGCCGTAACCCGTGCGGGTCAGTTGATCGACACAAAAGCCGTCGCTGGCGATATCAATGGTGGAGGCGACCGTGCCTGCCACCATAAACAGAACAAATAACGCGACGATTTGCGTATCGGGGAATCCCCCTTCTCGCCCAAACCAGCCAATCGCTGCGGCAATAGTCAGGATCGCCGCTAGCGCGACCTGACCACGCAGGATTAACATGCGGGAACGGCGTTCCTGGCTACCGGGCGGAAGCCGCCAGCGCTCGATCCACGGCGCCCAAATAAACTTCAGCGCCCAGGGCAGCATAAACAGGGTTGTCGCACCGGCAAGCGCCAGCGAACCGCCAGCAGCGCGCACCAGCGCGGGTAAGGACTGCATAGACAGCGCCGATACCAGACTCTGCGTCACATAGACGCCGGCAATAGCAAAAATCACCCGCCCGGTCGTCAACGTCAGAGGTTTCACATTCGACTGAACATCACTCATGCACCCACTCTCCAGACGCGGAACCCCCGTCGTCGCGCCACACGCGCGCGGCCATTTGCGCCTGCCACAGCGCCTGATAACGTCCATGATGTGAGAGCAATTGCGCATGAGTACCCTGCTCAACCACCTGTCCCTCTTCCATCACCAGAATGTTTCCGGCCCCGGCGATGGTGGATAAACGGTGAGCGATGATAATCACCGTCCGGTTGTGAACCAGGTTATCGATCGCTTTTTGCACCGCCAGCTCGCTTTCAATATCCAGCGCGGCAGTCGGTTCATCGAGAATGACGACCGGCGCGTTTTTCAATAACGCTCTGGCAATGGAAATCCGCTGGCGCTCGCCGCCCGATAGCTGGCCGCCCATCTCTCCCATTGGCGTCAGCCAGCCTTGCGGAAGACGGGAAATAAACTCAAGGCACTGCGCCGCGCGGGCGGCCTCTTCTACCTCCTGCCGCGTCGCCTGTGGGCGCGCGATACGGATATTCGCCAGCAGCGTGTCATCAAACAGCCAGACATCCTGGAAAACAACAGAAATCAGGCTATTGAGCTGTTCCGGCGTCAGGCGGCGAATATCGACGCCGCCAATAGAAATCTGCCCTTGCTGCGGATCGGCATAGCGCATTAACAGTTTGGTGACCGTAGTTTTGCCTGCGCCGGAGGCACCCACCAGCGCGCTCATACTGGCTGCCGGGAACGTCAAAGAAACATGATTAAGCGCGTGGCCGTCACCTTCTTCGTAGCGATAGCTGACGTTGTCAAAGCGGATATCGTAACGTTCCGGCATCTCGCTTTGCTCTGCGACGGGAAGCGGTGCTATCGCCATAAACTGCTCAATCCGTTGCAGGGCGCTGGCGATCAGTTCCACAACCGAGGTGTAGCTGATAAACATCGCCATCGGTTCTGCGAAGCGCATAATCATCGCGACGGCGGCAATCAAAAAGGCGAGGTTCAGAGTGCCCGTCACTACCCAGACGATCCCGGATAACACCACCACCTGTAGGCCCAACTCCACGACGCTGGCGATCAGCATCGTTGCGCCAGCGCCCTGACGGTGAGTGCGGGTCTGTAAGTTTTCCAGCGCATTGAAATGCGCCAGCAGCGCCCGGCTTTTATCGGCATCGCTGCCGCAGGTGCGCAATACCATCATCCCCTGAGCAAATTCAACGATATCGCCGCTCAGACGCTGGTGCGCTTCCCCCAGCGTCTGCATTTGTCGCCGCATCGCCGGGCGGCGCCAGTAATAAAACGGCACCAGCAGAGGGAAGATCAGCAACATCACCAGCCCCAGCCGCCAGTCTATCCACAATGTCGCCAGCGACGCCGTCAGCGGCGTGACAATGGTGAGCAGCAAAATATTGGCTATCGCAATAACATAATTGAGGTTTTCATCCACGCTGCCCAGCAGCAAGGCGTTCATTTCACCCGCCCTGCCGCGCTGGAGCTTCTCCAGCGGCACGCGGCGTAACTGCTCGCCAAGTCGCAGGCGCAACTCATGGGTAGCCTGCGCCAGATGACCACGGTATTCAAAGCCCAGGCCATACCAGCGTAGCACCAGCGTCACAATTGCGGCGACGCTGAAGGCCATAGCCCAGTTAAGAAGTTGCGGCGCGTCTCCCCGTAACAGCGCATCAATGATCGGATAAAGACAGGCAAAGGCGATCCCCTGCATGAATGCCGCCAGCAACAGCGCCAGCATACTGCGTCGCAGCATCCTGGCCTGACTGCCAACGCTGGAGATAAGCTGGCGCCAGATGACGCGCCAGGCCAGGTTATCCGCAGGATTATTGTCTTTCATTTTCCACCACCTCTTCCTGTGTTCCACCCGGCACCCAATGCTGCGCCTGCTGATAGTGTTGCCAGAGCCGTTGATACAGGCCGCCCTGCGCCAACAGTTGCGTATGGTTCCCCATTTCCCTGAGTTGTCCGTCGGAAAACAGCAATATCACATCGGCCTGAGTCACCATTGAGAGACGATGCGCGACCATGATGACCGTCCGGCCACGCATGGCCGCCGCGAGCGCCTTGATAAGCGCCGCTTCGTTTTCCGGGTCAGCAAACGCCGTCGCCTCATCGAGCACCAGGATGGGGCGATCCTGCAAAAGCGCCCGGGCGATAGTAATGCGCTGCCGCTGGCCGCCGGAGAGAAATACCCCACGTTCCCCGACTCGAGTGTTGTAACCTTCTGGCAGAGCGCTAATAAAATCATGGGCCTGCGCCACTCTGGCCGCCGCTATAACCGCCTCCAGCGGCGTATCCGGCGCGCCCAGACGAATGTTATTGGCTATCGTGTCGGCAAAAAGGAAGTTGTCCTGAAACACAAACGAGAGTTGCTTCATCAGGGTGTCCGTCTGCATATCACGCAGATCCACGCCGCCAATACGGATATGGCCTTTGTCCGGGTCGGCGTAACGCAGCAGCAAGCGCGCCACGGTGCTTTTTCCGGCGCCGCTTGGCCCGACCAGCGCCACAATTTGCCCGGCAGGCACATGAAAGCTCACCTCCTGCAACGCGGCGCCAGTACGCGCTTGCGGATAATGAAAGCTCACCTGCTCAAAGGTAATGCTCGCCTCTTGCGGCTGCTGGTCAGACTGCGGCAGCGATAACTCCGGCATCGCGAGAACCTGATAAATACGCTGAATGCTTAAACGCGTTTGCGCGACCAGGTTATTGAGCATCATCATTGGCATTACGGCTTCGGCCATTCCGCTGCCCAGCAGTAAAACGGCCACCCACGCGATAAAATCGAAACTGCCATAGTGCAACAGGCCGTATCCCGACCAGATCAGGACAAACAGGGTCGGGAGAGGATTCAGAATCGAGAAGGAAAAACGCGCTGAAAAACCGGCTTTGCGATACCAGGTTTTGAGCACATCGACCCACTCTTCAAGGGCGCGTTGATAGCGCAAAAAACTGGTGCTGCCGCTATCAAACGTTCTCACCACGGGCATGGCCTGCACGAACTCAATAACCGCCGCGCTAACCTGCTCGCGCGCCTTATGATAACGCTGAGCCATATTTTCCGAACGCTGGCGGGCGAGCACGAGAACAACCGATCCAAACGCCAGTACCCCCAGCGTCGCGATTGCCAGCCGCCAGTCCAGCCAGAACAAGATAACGATTGTCGCCAGCGGCATGATGATCGCGCGGGCATAGAGCGGCGTGCTGTCGGCCACAAAAATATGTAACGACTTCACGTCATCCAGCATCACTTTCGCCACTGACCCGCTGCCCATTTGCTGTAACACGCCAGGCGGAAGCTGCAATGCTTTACGGGCTAACCTGCTGCGCAGAATGTTCTCCAGATGAAAAGCCGCGTAATGAGAGGTGTTGAACGCCTGTAAGCGCAGAACAAAAGTTAAGACCACGCAGCCGATCACGCCGCCCAGCGGCCAGGCCGGAATAGCGTCAGGCGTCGCGCGAATGTCACGCAGGCTCCACGCCAGAAAAAGGAGCGCCCCCAGGCTGGTTAATGCCGCCAGCCCCGCCAGCGCCATAGCTAAAATAACCTTCCTGCGAACCGGTGTAATCACCTGCCAGAGAGGAAATCGGGACAGCGATTCAGTATTGGATGATTGAGATGACATGGGAGTAACTGAATTTCCTGATGAATTTTTACGGACGCCAAAAACGACAATTCAGGGTGGCGTTCTGAGAATTAATGTGAATAATAACCATTATCAATAACTCATCTACCCCATTCGGTTCTATTTATACCCGCATTGGTCTAAGCCACAGGGAGATAACCAGGTCATGACGGAGTCACCGCAAACGCAATCTGAAATCTCTATTCACCAGTTGGTGGTCGGGAAACCTGCAAACGATGGCAATATTCCTGCTCAGTGTGAACTGCTGCGCTGTTCGTTGCAGGAAGGTATGGATATTTTGCTCTGGAGGGGCCATTTTGCGCGGCCAGAGACGTTGCAGCTACACGACGATCTGGGCAGGATTAACTTCTCGTGCATCCTGGAAGGCACATCGCGCTTTGCGATTCAGGGACTCCGGCGCCACACCGACTGGGAGCTTGCGCGCAATCGCCATTACATTACCCATACGCCAGACTGTCGCGGCAGCGCCTCCTATTGTGGCCGATTCGAGAGCATTACCCTCTCCTTCAGCCCTGAAACCCTCGCGCTGTGGGTGCCGGATATTAGCGCGGTCATTAAGAATAAGATCGACTCCCACTGCTGTTGCCAGCAGCAGCGTTGTAATGCTGAAACCCACTTAACGGCTCAGGCCTTGCGTCACGCGCTGATGCGCATGCACGGCGGCTTCAGTCATGAACAAAAGCCGTCGACGCTATGGTTGCAGGGGCAAAGTCTGGTCATGCTCAGCCTGGTGCTGGATGAACATCGCGAAGACGCCAGTTGCCTCTCCTGCCACTTCAACCCGATGGAACGCCAGAAACTGCTGCGGGCGAAGGATCTGCTGCTGGCTGATCTGACGCAAGCGCCGGGCGTCGCGGAGCTGGCCAGAGAGTCCGGTCTGAGCGTTCTCAAAATTAAGCGAGGCTTCCGCGTTCTGTTCAACAACAGCGTCTATGGCCTGTTTCAGGCTGAACGAATGCAGGAAGCCAGAAGACGCCTGGCCAACGGCAATACCTCCGTCATGACGGTGGCGGCCGATCTGGGCTATGCCAACGCCAGCCATTTCTCTGCCGCCTTCCAGAAACAGTTTGGCGTAACTCCTTCGACCTTTAAACGCGGGATGTAACCGGGGTCGCGCCCCCCTAAACTCCTCCCTGACAGAGGCCCGGATACCTCATCCGGGCCTCTGTTCTTTCCGCCTGTTACCAACCCGAAACGGGCATAAATAAACCCGTTTCGGGTAGCATTCAATTGTTAATAATTATTATTCTCATATTAGTAATGCTTTTCGGTAAGACGTGCCATCAGGAGGAAGAATGATTTCTGGCGCACCATCTCAGGATTCGCTGGTACCGGACAACCGCCACGCGGCTGATTACCAACAATTACGCGAGCGGCTCATACAGGAACTGAATTTAACGCCGCAGCAGTTACATGAAGAGAGCAACCTGATCCAGGCCGGCCTGGATTCCATAAGATTGATGAGATGGTTACACTGGTTTCGTAAAAATGGCTACCGCCTTACCCTTCGCGAGCTGTATGCCGCCCCCACGCTGGCGGCATGGAACCAGTTAATGCTCAGCCGGTCGCCGGAGAACGCGGAAGAAGAAACGCCGCCCGACGAATCATCCTGGCCGAACATGACCGAAAGTACGCCCTTCCCATTGACGCCAGTACAGCACGCCTACCTGACGGGCCGCATGCCGGGGCAGACGCTTGGCGGCGTGGGTTGCCACCTGTATCAGGAGTTTGAAGGCCATTGTCTGACGGCGTCGCAGCTGGAGCAGGCCATCACGACCTTGCTGCAACGCCACCCAATGCTGCATATCGCCTTTCGCCCCGACGGGCAGCAGGTCTGGCTACCGCAACCTTACTGGAACGGCGTCACCGTTCATGATTTACGCCATAACGACGCTGAAAGCCGCCAGGCCTATCTGGACGCACTGCGCCAGCGCCTGAGCCACCGTCTTTTACGCGTGGAAATCGGCGAAACGTTTGATTTTCAGCTGACGCTCTTGCCGGACAATCGCCACCGCCTCCATGTCAATATTGACCTGCTGATTATGGATGCCTCCAGCTTTACGCTTTTCTTCGATGAGCTTAACGCCCTGCTGGCCGGAGAATCGCTGCCGGCTATCGACACCCGCTATGATTTCCGCTCGTATTTGCTGCACCAGCAGAAGATCAATCAACCACTGAGAGACGACGCGCGCGCTTACTGGCTGGCGAAAGCATCGACGCTTCCCCCCGCGCCCGTCTTGCCGCTGGCCTGCGAACCCGCCACGCTACGTGAAGTCCGTAATACCCGACGCCGCATGATTGTCCCGGCAACACGCTGGCACGCCTTTAGCAACCGGGCCGGCGAGTATGGCGTGACGCCGACAATGGCACTGGCGACCTGTTTTTCTGCCGTGCTGGCTCGCTGGGGCGGCCTGACGCGTCTGCTGCTTAACATCACCTTATTCGACCGCCAGCCGCTGCACCCGGCGGTTGGCGCGATGCTTGCCGACTTCACCAATATTCTTCTGCTGGATACCGCCTGCGATGGCGATACCGTCAGCAACCTGGCGCGTAAAAACCAGCTCACGTTTACGGAGGACTGGGAGCATCGCCACTGGTCCGGCGTCGAATTACTCCGTGAACTCAAACGCCAGCAGCGCTACCCCCACGGCGCCCCGGTGGTATTTACCAGCAATCTGGGGCGTTCCCTCTACAGCAGCCGCGCAGAATCGCCGTTGGGCGAGCCGGAATGGGGCATCTCGCAAACGCCGCAGGTCTGGATAGATCATCTGGCGTTCGAGCATCACGGCGAGGTCTGGCTACAATGGGACAGCAACGACGCGCTGTTCCCTCCGGCGTTAGTCGAAACATTGTTCGACGCCTACTGCCAGTTGATTAACCAACTCTGCGATGACGAAAGCGCCTGGCAAAAGCCGTTCGCAGATATGATGCCCGCCAGCCAGCGCGCGATACGCGAACGGGTCAACGCCACCGGCGCCCCCATTCCCGAAGGCTTGCTGCATGAAGGCATTTTCCGTATCGCTCTGCAACAGCCGCAGGCGCTGGCGGTAACGGACATGCGTTATCAGTGGAATTATCATGAGCTGACAGACTATGCCCGCCGTTGCGCGGGCAGGTTAATCGAGTGCGGGGTTCAGCCCGGCGATAATGTGGCTATCACGATGTCGAAAGGCGCAGGACAACTTGTTGCGGTTCTGGCCGTCCTGCTGGCCGGGGCGGTTTACGTTCCGGTTTCGCTGGATCAGCCTGCCGCACGGCGCGAGAAAATCTACGCTGACGCCAGCGTCCGGCTGGTGCTCATTTGTCAGCACGACGCCAGCGCCGGGTCAGACGATATTCCCGTCCTTGCCTGGCAGCAGGCCATTGAGGCGGAGCCGATCGCCAACCCGGTAGTACGCGCCCCCACGCAACCGGCCTACATTATCTACACCTCCGGCTCTACCGGTACGCCGAAAGGGGTAGTCATTTCTCACCGGGGAGCGCTTAACACCTGTTGCGATATCAATACCCGCTATCAGGTTGGCCCGCATGACAGGGTGCTGGCCCTCTCCGCCCTACATTTTGATTTATCGGTTTACGACATTTTTGGCGTACTGCGCGCGGGCGGCGCGCTGGTGATGGTGATGGAAAATCAACGGCGCGATCCTCACGCATGGTGTGAGCTGATCCAGCGCCATCAGGTCACGCTCTGGAACAGCGTCCCGGCGCTGTTCGATATGCTGCTGACCTGGTGTGAAGGTTTCGCCGACGCCACGCCGGAAAACCTGCGCGCAGTGATGCTTTCCGGCGACTGGATCGGGCTTGACCTCCCCGCCCGTTATCGGGCCTTCCGGCCACAAGGACAATTTATCGCGATGGGCGGCGCCACCGAGGCGTCTATCTGGTCTAACGCCTGCGAAATTCACGACGTCCCCGCCCACTGGCGCTCCATCCCTTACGGTTTTCCGCTAACCAACCAACGCTACCGGGTGGTGGATGAACAGGGCCGGGACTGCCCTGACTGGGTGCCGGGTGAATTATGGATTGGCGGCATTGGGGTCGCGGAAGGCTATTTCAACGATCCCCTGCGTAGCGAGCAGCAATTTTTGACGCTCCCGGACGAGCGCTGGTATCGCACCGGCGATCTCGGCTGCTACTGGCCAGATGGCACAATCGAGTTCCTCGGTCGTCGCGACAAGCAGGTCAAAGTCGGAGGATATCGCATCGAGCTGGGCGAAATCGAAAGCGCGCTCAGCCAGCTGGCGGGGGTGAAACAAGCAACCGTTCTGGCGATCGGCGAAAAAGAAAAAACGCTGGCGGCATACGTTGTTCCTCAGGGCGAGGCTTTTTGCGTTACCGATCATCGGAACCCGGCACTGCCGCAGGCGTGGCACACGCTTGCGGGAACGTTGCCCTGTTGCGCCATCTCGCCAGAGATCTCCGCAGAACAGGTAGCCGATTTCCTTCAGCATCGCCTGCTAAAACTGAAGCCGGGTCACACCGCTGGCGCCGATCCTCTCCCCCTGATGAACTCACTCGCTATCCAGCCGCGCTGGCAGGCCGTGGTGGAACGCTGGTTAGCATTTCTGGTGACACAACGGCGACTGAAGCCCGCTGCTGAAGGTTATCAGGTCTGCGCTGGTGAAGAACGCGAGGATGAGCACCCGCACTTCAGCGGACATGATTTAACGTTATCGCAAATTCTTCGCGGTGCCCGTAACGAACTGTCGTTACTGAACGACGCGCAGTGGTCGCCGGAAAGCCTGGCCTTTAACCATCCGGCCAGCGCCCCGTATATTCAGGAACTGGCGACAATTTGCCAACAGCTTGCACAGCGCTTACAGCGCCCGGTACGCCTGCTTGAGGTGGGAACCCGCACTGGCCGCGCCGCAGAATCGCTGTTAGCACAGCTCAACGCCGGACAGATTGAGTATGTCGGGCTTGAGCAGAGCCAGGAGATGCTGCTGAGCGCCCGGCAGAGGCTCGCCCCCTAGCCTGGCGCCCGTCTGTCCCTCTGGAATGCAGACACGCTGGCGACGCACGCTCACTCGGCGGACATTATCTGGCTTAATAACGCCCTGCATCGTCTGCTGCCGGAAGATCCCGGGCTCCTTGCGACATTACAACAGCTTGCCGTTCCCGGCGCGCTGCTCTACGTGATGGAGTTTCGCCAGTTAACGCCGTCCGCCCTACTCAGCACGCTCCTGTTAACCAATGGGCAGCCGGAGGCCTTGCTGCATAACAGCGCCGACTGGGCGGCATTATTTAGCGCGGCCGGCTTCAACTGTCAGCATGGCGATGAGGTCGCGGGGTTACAACGCTTCCTCGTACAATGTCCTGACAGGCAGGTGCGCCGCGATCCCCGTCAACTTCAGGCCGCCCTCGCCGGGCGTCTGCCGGGGTGGATGGTGCCGCAACGGATCGTATTCCTCGACGCCTTACCGCTGACGGCTAACGGGAAAATTGACTACCAGGCGCTGAAGCGTCGTCATACCCCTGAAGCGGAAAACCCGGCCGAAGCGGATTTACCCCAGGGCGACATTGAAAAACAGGTTGCCGCCCTCTGGCAGCAACTCTTATCAACTGGCAATGTCACCAGAGAAACCGACTTCTTCCAGCAAGGCGGCGATAGCCTGCTGGCGACCCGTCTGACCGGGCAACTTCATCAGGCAGGTTATGAAGCGCAATTAAGCGACCTGTTTAATCATCCCCGGCTGGCGGATTTTGCCGCCACGCTGCGGAAAACCGACGTCCCGGTCGAACAACCATTCGTCCACTCCCCTGAAGATCGCTACCAGCCCTTTGCGCTTACCGACGTGCAGCAGGCTTACCTGGTGGGGCGTCAGCCGGGCTTTGCCCTGGGCGGCGTCGGCTCACATTTCTTTGTTGAATTTGAAATTGCCGATCTGGACCTCACCCGGCTGGAGACGGTCTGGAACCGATTAATCGCCCGCCACGATATGCTGCGCGCCATCGTGCGTGATGGACAGCAACAGGTGCTCGAACAGACGCCCCCTTGGGTGATACCCGCACACACCCTCCATACGCCTGAAGAGGCGTTGCGGGTGCGCGAAAAACTGGCGCATCAGGTACTCAACCCCGAAGTGTGGCCGGTATTCGATCTCCAGGTCGGATACGTGGACGGGATGCCTGCCCGCCTGTGGCTGTGTCTGGATAACCTGTTGCTTGACGGTCTGAGCATGCAGATCCTGCTGGCGGAGCTGGAGCACGGCTACCGCTACCCGCAACAGCTGCTTCCGCCGCTGCCCGTCACCTTCAGGGATTATCTGCAACAACCCTCGCTACAGTCGCCCAATCCAGATTCTCTGGCATGGTGGCAGGCGCAGCTTGATGATATTCCTCCGGCGCCTGCGTTGCCGCTGCGCTGCTTGCCTCAGGAGGTTGAAACACCGCGCTTCGCCCGCCTGAACGGCGCACTGGACAGCACGCGCTGGCATCGGCTGAAAAAACGGGCGGCTGACGCCCATCTCACCCCGTCGGCCGTACTGTTGTCGGTGTGGTCAACGGTTCTCTCTGCATGGAGTGCACAGCCTGAGTTCACGCTTAACCTTACGCTTTTCGACAGGCGACCGCTGCACCCGCAAATCAACCAGATTCTGGGCGATTTCACCTCGCTGATGCTGCTGAGCTGGCATCCCGGCGAAAGCTGGCTGCACAGCGCGCAGTCACTACAGCAGCGGCTGAGCCAGAACCTCAACCACCGCGATGTGTCAGCCATCCGCGTGATGCGTCAACTGGCGCAACGGCAAAACGTGCCTGCCGTTCCGATGCCCGTCGTCTTTACCAGCGCACTGGGCTTTGAGCAGGATAACTTCCTCGCCCGGCGTAATCTGCTCAAACCGGTCTGGGGCATCTCCCAGACGCCGCAGGTCTGGCTCGATCACCAGATTTATGAATCCGAAGGCGAACTGCGCTTTAACTGGGATTTTGTCGCCGCGCTGTTTCCTGCCGGGCAGGTGGAGCGCCAGTTTGAACAGTATTGCGCATTGCTAAACCGAATGGCCGAGGATGAAAGCGGCTGGCAACTGCCGCTCGCCGCGCTGGTGCCTCCCGTTAAACACGCAGGGCAATGCGCAGAGCGCTCACCGCGCGTATGCCCTGAGCACTCTCAGCCACACATTGCGGCGGACGAGAGCACCGTCAGCCTGATTTGCGACGCCTTCCGCGAGGTGGTTGGCGAGTCTGTCACGCCCGCAGAAAACTTCTTTGAGGCGGGCGCAACGTCGCTGAATCTGGTGCAACTGCACGTTTTGTTACAACGTCACGAATTTTCCACCCTGACGTTGCTTGACCTCTTCACCCACCCTTCTCCTGCTGCCCTGGCCGATTATCTGGCCGGCGTCGCCACGGTGGAGAAAACAAAACGACCTCGCCCTGTTCGCCGTCGTCAGCGGCGGATATAGCGCGAAGCAAACTGATTTTCCCCGGAACGCCATCGCGAACGCATGGCGTTCCATTGACTTTGTGAATCTTAGGAAACGGGACCGATTATGGATAACTTGCGCTTCTCTTCTGCGCCGACAGCAGATTCCATTGATGCATCGATCGCTCAACACTACCCGGACTGCGAACCTGTCGCGGTTATCGGCTACGCCTGCCATTTTCCTGAATCGCCGGATGGCGAAACGTTCTGGCAAAATCTGCTGGAAGGTCGTGAATGCAGCCGACGCTTTACGCGCGAAGAGCTTCTGGCCGTCGGTCTGGATGCCGCCATCATTGACGATCCTCATTATGTCAATATCGGTACGGTGTTAGACAACGCCGACTGCTTCGACGCCACCCTGTTTGGCTATTCGCGACAGGAAGCGGAGTCGATGGACCCGCAGCAGCGCCTGTTTTTGCAGGCGGTCTGGCATGCGCTGGAACATGCCGGTTATGCCCCCGGCGCCGTCCCCCATAAGACCGGCGTTTTCGCCTCTTCCCGGATGAGTACCTACCCCGGTCGCGAAGCATTGAACGTGACAGAAGTCGCGCAGGTAAAAGGTCTGCAATCTCTGATGGGCAATGATAAAGACTATATTGCCACCCGCGCCGCGTACAAACTCAACCTGCACGGCCCGGCGTTATCGGTACAGACCGCCTGCTCCAGCTCGCTGGTTGCCGTGCATCTGGCCTGTGAAAGCCTGCGCGCAGGCGAATCCGATATGGCGGTGGCCGGCGGCGTGGCGCTCTCTTTCCCCCAGCAGGCGGGCTATCGCTACCAGCCCGGAATGATTTTCTCTCCCGATGGCCACTGTCGTCCTTTTGACGCCTCGGCTGAGGGCACCTGGGCCGGTAATGGTCTCGGCTGCGTGGTTCTGCGTCGCCTGAAAGACGCGCTACTGTCAGGCGATCCGATTATCTCGGTGATCCTCTCCAGCGCGGTCAATAACGACGGCAACAGAAAGGTCGGCTATACCGCCCCTTCCGTCGCCGGGCAGCAGGCGGTCATCGAAGAGGCGTTAATGCTGGCGGCCATCGACGACAGGCAGGTAGGTTACATTGAAACCCACGGCACCGGCACACCGCTGGGCGATGCGATTGAAATAGAAGCGTTACGCAACGTCTATGCGCCGCGCCCGCAGGACAGGCGCTGTGCGCTCGGTTCCGTGAAAAGCAATATGGGGCATCTGGATACCGCGGCAGGCATTGCCGGACTGCTGAAAACCGTTCTGGCCGTCAGTCGCGGACAAATTCCACCCTTATTGAATTTCCACACCCCCAACCCGGCGCTGAAGCTTGAGGAGAGCCCCTTTACCGTACCAGTGTCGGCGCAAGCGTGGCAGGATGAAATGCGCTATGCGGGCGTATCCTCCTTTGGTATTGGCGGCACCAACTGCCATATGATCGTCGCCTCGCTGCCCGATGCGCTCAACGCGCGCCTCCCCAATACGGATGGCGGCAGAAAAAGTACTGCGCTGCTGCTCAGCGCCGCCAGCGACAGCGCGTTGCGGCGGCTGGCGACGGATTATGCCGGGGCGCTGAGGAAGAATGCGGATGCCAGCGATCTGGCCTTCACGGCCCTGCACGCGCGCCGTCTCGATCTTCCTTTCCGCCTGGCGGTGCCATTAAACCGTGAAACCGCCGACGCGCTCAGCACCTGGGCTAGTGAGAAATCGGGGGCGCAGGTATACAGCGGCCACGGCGCCAGCGGCAAGCAGGTGTGGCTGTTTACCGGCCAGGGCTCGCACTGGCGCACTATGGGCCAAACGATGTACCAGCACTCAACGGCGTTTGCCGACACGCTGGATCGCTGTTTTTCCGCCTGTAGCGAAATGCTCACGCCGTCACTGCGCGAAGCGATGTTTAACCCCGATTCGGCGCAGCTGGACAATATGGCCTGGGCGCAGCCGGCGATTGTCGCGTTTGAAATCGCGATGGCGGCGCACTGGCGTGCTGAAGGACTGAAGCCAGACTTCGCCATTGGGCATTCCGTCGGTGAATTTGCCGCTGCCGTTGTCTGCGGACACTATACGATTGAACAGGTCATGCCACTGGTTTGTCGGCGCGGCGCGCTAATGCAGCAGTGCGCAAGCGGCGCGATGGTGGCGGTATTTGCAGACGAAGACACGCTGATGCCGCTGGCTCGCCAGTTTGAGCTGGATCTCGCCGCCAACAACGGTACGCAACATACGGTATTTTCCGGGCCGGAAGCCCGTCTCGCGGTATTTTGCGCCACGCTCTCGCAGCATGACATTAACTATCGTCGCCTGAGCGTAACCGGTGCGGCGCACTCCGCTTTACTGGAGCCGATACTCGATCGGTTCCAGGACGCCTGCGCGGGACTGCACGCGGAGCCGGGGCAAATACCGATTATTTCCACGCTCACCGCCGACGTCATTGATGAGTCAACGCTCAACCAGGCGGATTACTGGCGCCGACACATGCGCCAGCCGGTGCGTTTTATCCAGAGTATTCAGGTGGCGCATCAGCTCGGCGCCCGCGTTTTTCTGGAGATGGGGCCCGATGCCCAGTTGGTTGCTTGCGGGCAGCGCGAATACCGCGATAACGCATACTGGATAGCCAGCGCCCGGCGTAACAAAGAGGCGAGCGATGTCCTCAATCAGGCCCTGCTCCAGCTTTACGCTGCCGGCGTCGCCCTACCGTGGGCCGACCTGCTGGCGGGCGATGGACAACGTATCGCTGCGCCATGTTATCCGTTTGATACTGAACGTTACTGGAAAGAGAGCGTCTCCCCGGCCTGCGAGCCTGCCGACGCAGCGCTGTCTGCCGGGCTGGAGGTGGCGAGTCGCGCCGCGACAGCGCTCGATCTCCCTCGCCTGGAAGCGCTTAAACAGTGCGCCACGCGACTGCACGCCATCTACGTCGATCAACTGGTACAACGCTGTACCGGCGATGCCATTGAGAACGGCGTGGACGCCATGACCATCATGCGCCGTGGACGTCTGCTGCCCCGCTACCAGCAGCTACTCCAGCGCCTGCTGAATAACTGCGTGGTCGACGGCGATTACCGCTGCACCGACGGGCGATACGTCCGCGCCCGCCCCATTGAACATCAACAGCGGGAATCACTGCTGACGGAACTTGCCGGTTATTGTGAAGGTTTTCAGGCTATTCCCGACACCATCGCCCGTGCCGGCGATCGGTTATATGAAATGATGAGCGGCGCGGAAGAACCGGTGGCGATTATCTTCCCGCAAAGCGCCTCCGACGGCGTGGAAGTGCTGTATCAGGAATTCAGCTTTGGCCGCTATTTCAACCAAATCGCCGCCGGGGTATTACGCGGCATTGTCCAGACGCGTCAGCCCCGCCAGCCGTTGCGTATTCTTGAAGTTGGCGGCGGAACCGGCGGCACCACCGCGTGGCTGCTGCCGGAACTCAACGGCGTTCCGGCACTGGAGTACCATTTCACCGATATCTCGGCGCTGTTCACCCGTCGCGCCCAGCAGAAATTCGCCGACTATGATTTTGTGAAGTATAGCGAGCTGGATCTCGAAAAAGAGGCGCAGTCTCAGGGTTTCCAGGCACAGTCTTACGATCTTATCGTGGCAGCGAACGTGATTCACGCCACCCGCCATATTGGCCGCACGCTCGATAATCTGCGCCCCCTGCTCAAGCCGGGCGGGCGCCTGCTGATGCGCGAAATCACCCAGCCAATGCGTCTGTTTGACTTCGTTTTCGGCCCGCTGGTTCTTCCGCTACAGGATCTCGACGCCCGCGAAGGTGAGTTATTCCTCACCACCGCTCAGTGGCAACAACAGTGCCGCCACGCCGGATTCAGCAAAGTGGCGTGGCTACCGCAGGATGGCAGCCCGACCGCCGGGATGAGCGAACATATCATTCTCGCCACGCTGCCCGGTCAGGCGGTTAGCGCCGTAACATTCACCGCGCCATCAGAACCCGTGTTGGGGCAGGCGCTGACGGATAACGGTGATTATCTCGCCGACTGGTCTGATTGCGCAGGTCAGCCCGAACGGTTTAACGCCCGTTGGCAGGAGGCCTGGCGTCTGCTTTCACAGCGTCATGGCGACGCTCTGCCTGTGGAACCGCCCCCCGTCGCCGCCCCGGAGTGGCTAGGGAAGGTTCGCTTAAGCTGGCAAAACGAAGCCTTTTCCCGCGGTCAGATGCGCGTTGAAGCCCGTCATCCTGCTGGCGAGTGGCTGCCGCTATCGCCCGCCGCGCCTCTTCCTGCGCCGCAAACGCATTATCAATGGCGCTGGACGCCCCTCAACGTCGCCAGCATTGACCATCCGCTTACCTTTAGCTTCAGCGCCGGTACGCTTGCGCGCAGCGACGAGCTGGCGCAATACGGCATCATTCACGATCCGCACGCCTCTTCACGACTGATGATTGTTGAGGAGAGCGAGGATACGCTGGCCTTAGCGGAGAAAGTGATAGCAGCGCTCACCGCCAGCGCAGCCGGATTGATTGTGGTTACTCGCCGCGCGTGGCGAGTCGAGGAAAATGAAGCACTCTCTGCATCCCATCACGCGCTATGGGCCTTGCTTCGCGTCGCGGCCAACGAACAGCCGGAACGGTTGCTTGCCGCCATCGATCTCGCCGAAAACACCCCGTGGGAAACGCTGCATCAAGGGTTGAGTGCAGTCTCACTATCACAGCGCTGGCTCGCCGCACGGGGTGACACCCTTTGGCTTCCTTCACTGTCGCCCAATACGGGATGCGCCGCTGAATTACCGGCAAACGTGTTTACCGGCGATAGCCGCTGGCATCTGGTGACCGGAGCGTTTGGCGGATTAGGCCGCCTTGCCGTGAACTGGCTCAGAGAAAAAGGGGCGCGACGCATCGCCCTGCTGGCGCCGCGCGTGGATGAGTCATGGCTACGCGACGTGGAGGGCGGGCAGACGCGCGTCTGCCGTTGTGATGTGGGCGATGCCGGGCAACTGGCCACGGTTCTTGACGATCTGGCGGCCAACGGCGGCATTGCCGGAGCGATTCATGCCGCTGGCGTATTGGCTGACGCGCCCTTGCAGGAGCTTGATGACCACCAGCTGGCTGCCGTTTTCGCGGTAAAAGCGCAGGCGGCAAGCCAGCTGTTGCAAACCCTGCGCAACCACGACGGACGCTATCTTATTCTCTACTCTTCCGCTGCCGCCACCCTCGGCGCGCCGGGTCAGAGCGCCCATGCGCTGGCCTGCGGCTACCTGGACGGGCTGGCCCAGCAGTTTTCCACCCTTGATGCGCCGAAAACGCTCTCTGTCGCCTGGGGCGCATGGGGAGAAAGCGGTCGGGCGGCCACGCCGGAAATGCTGGCGACGCTCGCCAGCCGAGGTATGGGCGCGTTAAGCGATGCCGAAGGCTGCTGGCACCTGGAACAGGCGGTGATGCGCGGCGCCCCGTGGCGACTGGCGATGCGCGTTTTTACCGACAAAATGCCCCCGTTACAACAGGCTCTGTTTAACATCAGCGCCACAGAAAAAGCCGCAACGCCGGTCATTCCTCCTGCTGATGACAACGCCTTTAACGGCAGCCTGAGCGATGAAACAGCGGTGATGGCATGGCTGAAAAAGCGGATTGCGGTTCAGCTAAGGCTGAGCGATCCGGCGTCACTGCATCCAAACCAGGATCTGTTGCAACTCGGCATGGACTCGCTGCTCTTCCTTGAACTCAGTAGCGATATTCAGCACTACCTGGGCGTACGCATCAATGCGGAACGGGCGTGGCAGGATCTGTCTCCTCATGGACTCACGCAGCTTATCTGTTCTAAGCCAGAGGCGACGCCTGCCGCTTCGCAGCCGGAAGTGTTGCGGCACGACGCCGACGAGCGTTATGCGCCCTTCCCTTTGACGCCCATTCAGCACGCCTACTGGCTGGGGCGAACCCACCTCATTGGCTATGGCGGCGTCGCCTGTCACGTCCTGTTTGAGTGGGATAAACGCCACGATGAGTTCGATCTCGCCATACTGGAGAAAGCATGGAACCAGCTCATCGCACGCCACGATATGTTGCGTATGGTGGTTGATGCCGACGGGCAGCAGCGAATCCTGGCGACAACGCCGGAGTATCACATCCCGCGTGACGATCTGCGCGCGCTTTCCCCGGAAGAACAGCGCATCGCGCTGGAAAAACGGCGGCATGAACTGAGCTATCGCGTTTTGCCTGCCGACCAGTGGCCTCTTTTTGAGCTGGTGGTCAGCGAAATCGACGATTGCCATTACCGTCTGCATATGAACCTCGACCTTTTGCAGTTTGATGTGCAGAGTTTTAAAGTCATGATGGACGACCTGGCGCAGGTCTGGCGCGGTGAAACGCTGGCGCCGCTCGCTATTACCTTCCGTGATTATGTGATGGCTGAACAGGCGCGCCGACAGACATCGGCATGGCACGATGCCTGGGATTACTGGCAGGAAAAACTGCCGCAACTGCCCTTAGCGCCAGAGCTGCCGGTGGTTGAGACGCCCCCGGAAACGCCACACTTCACCACCTTCAAATCGACGATCGGCAAGACAGAATGGCAGGCCGTGAAACAGCGCTGGCAGCAGCAAGGCGTCACACCGTCTGCCGCGCTGCTCACGCTGTTTGCCGCCACCCTTGAGCGCTGGAGCCGTACCACAACATTTACGCTGAACCTGACGTTCTTCAATCGCCAGCCGATCCATCCGCAAATCAACCAGTTGATTGGTGATTTTACCTCCGTCACGCTGGTTGATTTTAACTTCTCAGCGCCGGTGACGTTGCAAGAGCAGATGCAACAGACCCAACAGCGCCTCTGGCAAAACATGGCGCACAGTGAAATGAACGGTGTTGAGGTGATCCGTGAGCTGGGCCGCCTGCGCGGATCACAACGTCAACCGCTGATGCCGGTAGTGTTTACCAGTATGCTGGGGATGACGCTGGAAGGCATGACTATCGATCAGGCGATGAGCCATCTGTTCGGCGAACCCTGCTATGTATTCACGCAAACGCCGCAGGTCTGGCTGGATCATCAGGTCATGGAGAGCGACGGCGAGTTGATGTTTAGCTGGTACTGCATGGACAACGTGCTGGAACCCGGCGCTGCCGAGGCGATGTTTAATGACTATTGCGCCATCCTGCAAGCCGTCATCGCCGCCCCTGAAAGCCTGAAGACTCTCGCCAGCGGCATCGCCGGGCACATTCCCCGCCGACGCTGGCCGCTGAACGCGCAGGCGGACTACGACCTGCGGGATATTGAGCAGGCGACGCTCGAATACCCCGGCATCCGGCAGGCCAGAGCGGAAATAACCGAACAGGGCGCGTTGACGCTGGATATCGTGATGGCCGACGATCCGTCGCCATCAGCGGCGATGCCTGATGAGCACGAACTTACCCAACTGGCGCTGCCGTTGCCTGAGCAGGCGCAGCTTGATGAGCTGGAGGCGACCTGGCGCTGGCTGGAGGCGCGTGCGCTACAGGGGATCGCGGCTACGCTAAATCGTCACGGCCTGTTTACCACGCCGGAGATCGCCCATCGCTTTAGCGCAGTAGTACAGGCGCTGTCCGCGCAAGCGTCTCACCAGCGTCTGCTGCGCCAGTGGCTACAGTGTCTGACGGAAAGAGAGTGGTTAATCCGCGAAGGTGAAAGCTGGCGCTGCCGCATTCCGCTCAGCGAGATTCCTGAGCCTCAGGAAGCGTGCCCGCAAAGCCAATGGAGCCAGGCGCTGGCGCAGTATCTGGAAACCTGCATCGCCCGGCACGACGCCCTCTTCTCCGGGCAGTGTTCTCCGCTGGAATTGCTGTTCAACGAGCAGCATCGCGTTACCGACGCGCTGTATCGCGACAACCCCGCCAGCGCCTGTCTGAATCGCTATACCGCGCAGATTGCCGCCTTGTGCAGCGCAGAACGGATTCTGGAGGTTGGCGCCGGAACCGCAGCCACTACCGCGCCGGTGCTGAAGGCCACGCGGAACACGCGGCAGTCGTACCACTTCACGGACGTCTCCGCGCAGTTCCTCAATGACGCCAGAGCCCGTTTCCATGATGAATCGCAGGTGTCTTATGCCTTGTTCGACATCAACCAGCCGCTGGATTTCACCGCCCACCCGGAGGCGGGTTACGACCTGATCGTTGCCGTCAATGTGCTCCACGACGCCAGCCATGTCGTCCAGACGTTGCGCAGATTAAAACTGTTGCTGAAAGCCGGCGGACGTTTGCTGATCGTTGAAGCGACGGAGCGAAACAGCGTATTCCAGCTGGCGAGCGTGGGCTTTATTGAGGGATTAAGCGGATACCGCGATTTCCGCCGCCGGGATGAGAAACCGATGCTCACCCGCTCCGCATGGCAGGAGGTTCTCGTTCAGGCCGGGTTTGCAAACGAGCTGGCGTGGCCCGCGCAGGAATCGTCGCCGCTGCGCCAGCATCTGCTGGTAGCGCGTTCGCCTGGCGTAAATCGCCCGGATAAAAAAGCCGTGAGCCGCTATTTACAGCAGCGCTTTGGCACCGGTCTGCCCATTTTACAGATCCGGCAAAGAGAAGCGTTATTTACGCCGCTCCATGCCCCGTCTGATGCGCCGACTGAGCCAGCCAAACCCACGCCAGTTGCCGGGGGGAATTCGGCGCTGGAAAAACAGGTGGCTGAACTCTGGCAATCGCTGCTGTCTCGCCCCGTGGCAAGGCATCACGACTTTTTCGAACTGGGCGGCGACAGCCTGATGGCGACAAGGATGGTCGCGCAGCTAAACCGGAGAGGGATTGCCAGGGCTAACCTTCAGGATCTGTTCAACCATTCGACGCTGAGCGACTTCTGCGCCCATCTACAGGCGGCTACGTCAGGAGAGGACAACCCGATACCCCTTTGCCAGGGCGACGGTGAGGAAACCCTGTTTGTCTTCCACGCTTCAGACGGCGATATCAGCGCCTGGCTGCCGCTCGCTAACGCGTTGAACAGGCGCGTTTTCGGCCTGCAAGCAAAATCGCCGCAGCGCTTTGCCACGCTCGACCAGATGATCGATGAGTATGTCGGGTGCATCCGTCGTCAGCAGCCTCACGGCCCTTATGTGCTGGCGGGTTGGTCGTATGGCGCGTTTCTTGCGGCGGGCGCCGCACAGCGCCTGTACGCCAAAGGCAAGCAGGTTCGGATGGTGTTAATCGATCCCGTGTGCCGACAGGATTTCTGTTGCGAAAACCGGGCGGCCCTGCTGCGCCTGTTAGCCGAAGGACAAACGCCTCTGGCACTGCCCGAACATTTCGACCAGCAGACGCCCGACAGCCAGCTTGCCGACTTTATCAGCCTCGCTAAAACGGTCGGTATGGTGTCGCAAAACCTGACGCTGCAAGCGGCAGAAACGTGGCTCGACAACATCGCGCATCTGCTGCGTTTACTGACTGAGCATACGCCGGGCGAAAGCGTTCCGGTCCCCTGTCTCATGGTGTATGCCGCCGGGAGACCCGCGCGCTGGACGCCAGCAGAAACCGAGTGGCAGGGCTGGATAAACAACGCCGACGACGCTGTGATTGAAGCCAGCCACTGGCAAATCATGATGGAAGCCCCCCACGTTCAGGCTTGTGCGCAACACATTACGCGCTGGCTTTGCGCAACCTCAACGCAACCGGAGAACACGTTATGATGCCGTCCGCCTCCCCAAAGCAACGCGTACTGATTGTGGGCGCCAAATTTGGCGAAATGTACCTGAATGCCTTTATGCAGCCCCCGGAGGGGCTGGAACTGGTCGGCCTGCTGGCGCAGGGAAGCGCCCGTTCAAGAGAGCTGGCTCATGCGTTTGGCATTCCGCTGTATACCTCGCCGGAACAGATAACCAGGATGCCGGATATCGCCTGTATTGTCGTGCGTTCGACCGTCGCCGGAGGAACCGGTACGCAGCTTGCCAGACACTTTCTGACGCGCGGCGTACACGTCATTCAGGAGCATCCCCTCCACCCGGATGACATCAGTTCCTTACAAACGCTGGCGCAGGAACAGGGCTGCTGCTATTGGGTAAACACGTTTTATCCGCATACGCGCGCGGGACGCACATGGCTTCGCGATGCGCAGCAGCTGCGTCGCTGCCTGGCTAAGACGCCGCCGGTAGTCCACGCCACCACCAGCCGACAGTTGCTCTACTCCACTCTGGATTTGTTGTTGCTGGCTCTGGGCGTTGATGCCGCCGCCGTGGAGTGCGACGTGGTTGGCAGCTTTAGCGATTTTCACTGTCTGAGACTCTTCTGGCCGGAGGGAGAAGCCTGCCTGCTGCTTCAGCGCTATCTCGATCCTGACGATCCAGATATGCATAGCCTTATCATGCACCGCCTGCTGCTGGGCTGGCCGGAAGGTCATCTTTCGCTGGAGGCGAGCTACGGCCCCGTCATCTGGTCATCCAGCCTGTTTGTCGCAGACCATCAGGAGAACGCCCACAGCCTCTACCGCAGACCGGAGATCCTGCGCGATCTGCCGGGTCTGATGCGCAGCGCGGCGCCCCTGAGCTGGCGCGACTGCTGCGAAACCGTCGGGCCGGAGGGCGTCAGCTGGTTGCTACACCAGTTGCGCAGCAATCTGGCGGGCGAACATCCACCAGCGGCCTGCCAAAGCGTACATCAGATCGCGTTATCACGTTTATGGCAGCAGATTTTACGTAAGACCGGCAATGCGGAGATCAGACGCCTGACGCCGCCGCACCACGACCGGTTAGCCGGTTTCTACAACGATGATGATAAGGAGGCGCTGTGACGCAATCTGCAATGTGCATCCCGCTGTGGCCCGCCCGGAACGGCAATACTGCGCATCTGGTCATGTGCCCTTTCGCTGGCGGCAGCAGTAGCGCGTTTCGCCACTGGCAAGCTGAGCAACTGGCTGATTGCGCGCTTTCTCTGGTGACCTGGCCGGGGCGCGATCGCCTTCGCCATCTGGAACCGCTCAGAAGCATTACACAACTGGCGGCACTGCTGGCGAACGAGCTGGAAGCATCCGTATCGCCTGACACGCCGCTTTTACTCGCCGGGCACAGCATGGGGGCGCAGGTGGCGTTTGAAACCTGCCGACTTCTGGAGCAACGGGGGCTTGCGCCACAAGGACTGATTATTTCCGGGTGCCATGCCCCGCATCTGCATTCTGAACGCCAGCTCAGCCATCGCGATGATGCCGACTTTATCGCTGAGCTGATAGACATTGGCGGATGTTCTCCTGAACTGCGGGAAAACCAGGAATTAATGTCGCTGTTTCTTCCTCTTCTGCGCGCTGATTTTTACGCCACCGAGAGCTATCACTACGACTCGCCCGACGTCTGTCCGCCGCTGCGCACGCCTGCGCTGTTATTGTGCGGCAGCCACGATCGCGAAGCCTCCTGGCAGCAGGTCGATGCCTGGCGTCAGTGGCTGAGCCACGTTACAGGCCCGGTGGTGATTGACGGCGATCACTTCTATCCCATTCAACAAGCCCGGTCCTTTTTTACGCAGATTGTCCGCCATTTTCCCCACGCATTTTCTGCAATGACCGCGTGGCAAAAACAGCCCAGTACTTCAGAAAGGTGACGCATGAATTCTTCCTTTGAATCTCTGATTGAACAGTATCCCTTACCCATTGCCGAACAGTTGCGCCACTGGGCGGCCCGTTATGCCTCGCGAATTGCCGTCGTTGATGCAAAGGGGTCGTTAACCTACAGCGCGCTTGATGCACAAGTTGACGAACTTGCCGCAGGTCTGTCATCACTGGGTTTGCGTTCGGGGGAGCATGTAATTGTGCAGCTTCCCAACGACAACGCGTTTGTTACCCTGCTGTTCGCCTTGTTAAGACTGGGCGTTATCCCCGTGCTGGCGATGCCCTCGCAACGGGCGCTGGATATCGACGCGCTGATTGAGCTGGCGCAACCCGTCGCTTACGTTATTCACGGGGAAAACCACGCAGAGCTGGCCCGACAGATGGCGCACAAACACGCCTGCTTGCGTCATGTTCTGGTCGCTGGAGAGACCGTGAGCGACGATTTTACGCCGCTCTTCTCCCTTCACGGTGAGCGACAGGCATGGCCGCAGCCTGATGTTTCCGCCACCGCGTTGTTGTTGCTCTCAGGCGGCACAACCGGCACGCCCAAACTCATCCCGCGCCGACATGCCGACTATAGCTATAACTTCAGCGCTTCTGCTGAACTGTGCGGCATCAGCCAACAGAGCGTGTATCTCGCCGTCCTCCCGGTGGCGCATAACTTTCCGCTGGCCTGCCCCGGTATTCTGGGAACGCTTGCCTGCGGCGGAAAAGTGGTGCTGACCGACAGCGCCAGCTGTGATGAGGTGATGCCTTTAATCGCGCAGGAAAGAGTGACTCACGTCGCCCTGGTTCCGGCGCTGGCGCAATTATGGGTGCAGGCCAGGGAGTGGGAAGACAGCGACCTTTCGTCGCTGCGCGTCATTCAGGCAGGCGGCGCCCGGCTCGACCCGACGCTTGCTGAGCAGGTTATCGCCACCTTTGACTGTACCCTGCAACAGGTTTTCGGTATGGCGGAAGGCCTGCTCTGTTTTACCCGGCTGGACGATCCGCATGCCACCATTCTCCACAGCCAGGGGCGCCCGTTGTCCCCTCTGGATGAAATCCGCATCGTTGATCAAGACGAGAACGACGTCGCGCCGGGCGAAACCGGGCAATTGTTAACGCGCGGCCCTTATACCATTTCGGGCTATTACCGCGCCCCTGCCCACAACACGCAGGCCTTTACCGCGCAAGGGTTTTACCGCACAGGCGACAATGTCAGGCTGGATGAGGTGGGGAACCTGCACGTTGAGGGACGCATAAAAGAGCAGATCAACCGCGCCGGAGAAAAAATAGCCGCGGCTGAAGTGGAATCGGCACTGCTGCGTTTAGCGGAAGTGCAAGATTGCGCGGTGGTCGCCGCGCCGGACACGCTGCTTGGCGAGCGGATTTGCGCGTTTATCATCGCGCAGCAGGTGCCAACTGACTATCAGCAGTTGCGTCAACAACTGACCCGTATGGGGCTCAGCGCGTGGAAAATTCCTGACCAAATCGAGTTTCTGGACCACTGGCCGCTCACCGCCGTCGGCAAGATAGACAAAAAACGCCTGACGGCTCTCGCCGTCGACCGTTATCGCCATTCTGCCCAATAAGCGCAAACCGACCCGAAACAGGTTGAAATAAACCCGTTTCGGGTAGCACCACTATTAGAAATAGTTATCATTTTCAATTCACCATTGTCGGTATTTTTGGCGTTTCGCCGTCTTACAGGGACTCACAACAATGAAAATGACACGGCTTTATCCTCTGGCCTTGGGGGGATTATTGCTCCCCGCCATTGCTAATGCCCAGACTTCACAGCAAGACGAAAGCACGCTGGTGGTTACCGCCAGTAAACAATCTTCCCGCTCGGCATCAGCCAACAACGTCTCGTCTACTGTTGTCAGCGCGCCGGAATTAAGCGACGCCGGCGTCACCGCCAGCGACAAACTCCCCAGAGTCTTGCCCGGGCTCAATATTGAAAATAGCGGCAACATGCTTTTTTCGACGATCTCGCTACGCGGCGTCTCTTCAGCGCAGGACTTCTATAACCCCGCCGTCACCCTGTATGTCGATGGCGTCCCTCAGCTTTCCACCAACACCATCCAGGCGCTTACCGATGTGCAAAGCGTGGAGTTGCTGCGAGGCCCACAGGGAACGTTATATGGCAAAAGCGCTCAGGGCGGGATCATCAACATCGTCACCCAGCAGCCGGACAGCACGCCGCGCGGCTATATTGAAGGCGGCGTCAGTAGCCGCGACAGTTATCGAAGTAAGTTCAACCTGAGCGGCCCCATTCAGGATGGCCTGCTGTACGGCAGCGTCACCCTGTTACGCCAGGTTGATGACGGCGACATGATTAACCCCGCGACGGGAAGCGATGACTTAGGCGGCACCCGCGCCAGCATAGGGAATGTGAAACTGCGTCTGGCGCCGGACGATCAGCCCTGGGAAATGGGCTTTGCCGCCTCACGCGAATGTACCCGCGCCACCCAGGATGCCTATGTGGGATGGAATGATATTAAGGGCCGTAAGCTGTCGATCAGCGATGGTTCACCAGACCCGTACATGCGGCGCTGCACTGACAGCCAGACCCTGAGTGGGAAATACACCACCGATGACTGGGTTTTCAACCTGATCAGCGCCTGGCAGCAGCAGCATTATTCGCGCGCCTTCCCTTCCGGTTCGTTAATCGTCAATATGCCTCAGCGCTGGAATCAGGATGTGCAGGAGCTGCGCGCCGCAACCCTGGGCGATGCGCGTACCGTTGATATGGTGTTTGGGCTGTACCGGCAGAACACCCGCGAGAAGTTAAATTCAGCCTACGACATGCCGACAATGCCTTATTTAAGCAGTACCGGCTATACCACCGCTGAAACGCTGGCCGCATACAGTGACCTGACCTGGCATTTAACCGATCGTTTTGATATCGGCGGCGGCGTGCGCTTCTCGCATGATAAATCCAGTACACAATATCACGGCAGCATGCTCGGCAACCCGTTTGGCGACCAGGGTAAGAGCAATGACGATCAGGTGCTCGGGCAGCTATCCGCAGGCTATATGCTGACCGATGACTGGAGAGTGTATACCCGTGTAGCCCAGGGATATAAACCTTCCGGGTACAACATCGTGCCTACTGCGGGTCTTGATGCCAAACCGTTCGTCGCCGAGAAATCCATCAACTATGAACTTGGCACCCGCTACGAAACCGCTGACGTCACGCTGCAAGCCGCGACGTTTTATACCCACACCAAAGACATGCAGCTTTACTCTGGCCCGGTCGGGATGCAGACATTAAGCAATGCGGGTAAAGCCGACGCCACCGGCGTTGAGCTTGAAGCGAAGTGGCGGTTTGCGCCAGGCTGGTCATGGGATATCAATGGCAACGTGATCCGTTCCGAATTCACCAATGACAGTGAGTTGTATCACGGTAACCGGGTGCCGTTCGTACCACGTTATGGCGCGGGAAGCAGCGTGAACGGCGTGATTGATACGCGCTATGGCGCACTGATGCCCCGACTGGCGGTTAATCTGGTCGGGCCGCATTATTTCGATGGCGACAACCAGTTGCGGCAAGGCACCTATGCCACCCTGGACAGCAGCCTGGGCTGGCAGGCGACTGAACGGATGAACATTTCCGTCTATGTCGATAACCTGTTCGACCGTCGTTACCGTACCTATGGCTACATGAACGGCAGCAGCGCCGTCGCGCAGGTCAATATGGGTCGCACCGTCGGTATCAATACGCGAATTGATTTCTTCTGATTATTGTAAAAGGGATACCGAAAAGGTATCCCTTTTACACCACTAGTTAAAACCAGTAACTCAGCAGAGTCGCAAAAAATATTAATCCATAGTGATTATTTAAACAATGAAATTGCGATTAGGATAAATAGATTTAACTTTCTCGTTCCTTTCTCTCCTTATACTAAAGAAATAATCATATCAAAATAAAAATTCACAACAGTGCAACATTAAAAAATACAACCAACAAACAATCCTATATACAAGGCACATCTCCAGAATATAAAAGCACAGACAAACAACCTAAAAAAACAACCCCATACATATAAATTATTTTATAGGTAAAATAGATTATATATTCTCATAGCTACCATAAACTATACTAGCCTGAACTATATTTATTCTGCTGCAATCAATGCATACATAACACAAATATCACTCAGGTACACTACTCAAACCACGCTGGGATTTTTCCTCAAGTTATAATCATCACCCCGAAAATCATTCGGCATTTACTCATTAAATAGTCACCCCATAGGCCTGTACATGTTTACTCAGAAATATACATCCTTTTCTCTGTCATAAACCCTCTGATTAATCATAAATAAATACTTGTGACACCAATCTTTTTCCTTAACGGAACGAATTGTTGTGTAGAAGGAGATAATATTATGTCAAAAAAATATCAGCCATTGCTTATAACTCATTATATGTCAACATGGGTCACTATAACGGAAGCAGTTGAGATCACTACCAAAGCCATAAAACAAAAAATTACTCCTAGCGATATTTATCGTCATGCCTTGAGTGGCAACATCCTACTATCGGTCTATTTCCAGTCTCCTGTGATACTTAAGAAGATACAAACTTTTAATGGAAAAATAAAATTCAGGCAGTTTGTGGGAGACCTACTTGATAAACTATGCATGCTTGACAGGGACGGTTTTATTTATGGTCAAAATTTAAGACTCTGTACAGAAGCCAGATATATTTGTCCTGTGCAACAAATTATAGATACCCCCCTGTTACGCAAACTCAACCAGTTTCGTACGTTTGTTCGTAATGTCCGCCCGGGTGATGAACTGGATGTCCAGGCACAAGTTAGTGAAAAAAATTTAACCCCGCCGCCGGGTAACAGCAGTGGCAACCTTGAGCAACAGATAGCCAGTACTTCACAGCTAATTGGATCTCTGCTCGCCGAAGATATGAACAGCGAGCAAGCGGCAAACATAGCACGTGGATGGGCCTCTTCTCAGGCTTCAGGGGTAATGACAGACTGGTTAAGCCGCTTCGGTACCGCAAGAATCACGCTGGGCGTGGATGAAGATTTCAGCCTGAAGAACTCCCGTGACGGCAACCCTCGAAAATGGCGATTCGATGCAACAAACAGTGAACTATGTGCCGAACGTCACGAATGCTGAAATCACGCTGGCAGCCTCGAAGGATCCGGTGATTGCCGACAATAACGATCTCACGACACTAACAGCACCGTCGCTGATACAGAGGGCAATGCGATAGCCAACACTGAGGTAACATTTACTCTACCGGAAGATGTGAAGGCGAACTTCACGCTGAGCGATGGCGACAAAGCGGTTACTGATGCCGATGGCAAAGCGAAAGTCACGCTGAAAGGTACAAAAGCAGGCGCTCATACCGTGACAGCATCGATGGTTGGCGGTAAGAGTGAGCAGTTGGTGGTGAACTTTACTGCGGATACGCTCACTGCGCAGGTTAATCTTAACGTTACCGAGGACAATTTCATCGCCAATAACATTGGAATGACCAGGCTACAGGCAACAGTGACTGATGGAAACGGCAACCCAGTAGAAGGTATAAAAGTTAATTTCCGTGGAACCTCCGTCACGCTAAGCAGCACCAGCGTTGAAACGGATGATCAGGTTTTCGCTGAAATTCTTGTGACAAGCACCGAGGTCGGACTAAAAACAGTTTCAGCCTCTCTGGCAGATAAACCTACTGAAGTCATCTCGCGATTACTGAATGCCAAGGTAGATGTTAATTCTGCGACGATTACCAGTCAGGAGATACCTGAAGGTCAGGTCATGGTCGCACAAGACATAGCAGTTAAAGCTCACGTTAACGACCAGTTTGGCAACCCGGTGACGCATCAACCCGCGACATTCAGTGCAGCGCCATCCTCGCAAATGATCATCAGCCAGAATACGGTCTCTACTAATACGCAGGGAGTAGCCGAGGTCACCATGACGCCTGAAAGAAACGGCTCGTATACTGTAAAAGCATCCCTAGCGAATGGAGCTTCACTTGAGAAACAACTGGAGGCTATTGATGAAAAACTGACACTCACGTCCAGTCCGCTTATCGGTGTCAATGCTCCTAAAGGCGCTACTCTGACGGCAACGCTAACCTCTGCAAATGGCACTCCAGTGGAGGGTCAGGTCATCAACTTTAGCGTAACGCTAGAAGGTGCGACGTTAAGTGGCGGAAAAGTGAGAACCAACTCTTCAGGTCAGGCTCCAGTCGTTCTGACCAGCAATAAAGTCGGTACATATACGGTGACTGCATCGTTCCATAACGGCGTCACAATACAGACACAGACAACCGTGAAGGTTACTGGCAACCCAAGCACCGCACATGTTGCTAGCTTTATCGCTGATCCGTCGACTATCGCCGCCACCAACAGTGATTTAAGTACCTTAAAGGCAACGGTTGAGGATGGCAGTGGTAACCTGATCGAAGGTCTCACTGTGTACTTCGCCTTAAAAAGCGGCTCCACCACATTAACGTCATTAACAGCAGTGACCGATCAAAACGGAATCGCGACAACAAGCGTGAAAGGAGCGATAACGGGGAGCGTCACTGTAAGCACAGTCACAAGCGCAGGTGGAATGCAAACAGTAGATATATCGCTAGTGGCAGTCCCAGCAGACGCCTCGCAGTCCATCCTTAAGAACAACCAGTCATCACTGAAAGGGGACTTTACCGATAGTGCTGAGCTACATCTTGTTCTGCACGATATATCAGGCAATCCGATCAAAGTTTCTGAAGGGATGGAATTTGTGCAATCAGGTACAAACGTGCCCTATATGAAAATTAGCGCAATTGATTACAGTCAAAATATCAACGGTGATTACAAAGCTACTGTTACAGGAGACGGAGAGGGTATCGCAACGCTGATCCCCGTATTGAATGGTGTTCATCAGGCGGGCCTGAGTACCACGATAGAATTCATTAGCGCGGAAACCAGACCAATGACCGGTACAGTGTCAGTGAATGGTGCAAACCTACCGACAGCTTCATTCCCTTCGCAGGGATTTACCGGGGCGTATTATCAGTTGAATAATGACAACTTTGCACCAGGAAAAACGGCGGCTGATTATTCGTTTTCAAGCTCGGCCTCCTGGGTAGGCGTTGATGCTACTGGTAAAGTGACATTCAAAAATGACGGTGATAGCAATACTGTAATAATCACAGCGTCCCCAAGATCCGGTGGTGCTATTTACCAAACAGTTCCTCCTGAATCGCGTTCGGTGTGACTATGATCATTTTCGGTGAGTATTGCTTTGATCCAAAGGCTGGTTTTCTGTGATGATTGACCAGCCTCAGAGTATTGATGGCACCACCGTTCATAACAGATCGGCATTACTATGCATAAGTACTGCCTCAAATTCTCGCCAAAACACTTTTTAATGCCTTTGCGAATTCATCCAGACTTATATTGTCAATTTTTTGCCCAACGGCGACTGACTCCGAAACATCGGCCATTGCGGGCCATCGCGTTTTGTAATCAGCATAAATTGCAACAACAGGGGTATTATAGGCGCTTGCCATATGTAATATTGAGGTGTCAGGAGTTATTGCCATATAAGCATCTTTTATAATTGCTGCTGAACGTTTAATCGAGGGTGATAAGGATAAACGGTAGACATTATTATAACAATCCACTAATGCCCTGGCTTTATCTTCCCCTTTGGGTCCATAAACGATCACTATTGGCATATCTGTTTCACTTTGAATTTTTGCTATTAGATTTTCTGCAATCGATAATGAAAATGTACGTTCCTGCGAGCTACCTTCTAAATTGAGCGCAATGTAAGATCCTAACGATCGCATTTCCTCGCGTACCTCATCGAGTACATCATCGCTTAATGGCAATTCATATATTGACCTGACTGCCGGAAAACCCGCCTCACGCATCATAAATGCCCATGTCATGGGTACAGGAGCCCGGAGATTCTGATCCATCCGGGACGCGTTCTTACACAAAGGGGAATAGCACTTCATGGTTAAACCGACGACCTGGAAATTCGTTTTTGCTTTCAACTGACTGATAAATATCATCGTTTTCAGGTTCTTTTTACGCATCGCCTCTATACAAAGATCCGGCGTACCGTATTGCAGTGTTATGTTCTTCGCTAAATCTTTTATTTCTTTTAATGTTGCGTGATCCTGCATAGTCATTGTGACTAATGTTAATTTATTCTGTTCAAGTTTGAGCGCATTAAAGACTTCTAAATTAATTGTCGACGTAACAATTAATAGATGCTTAATTTTATGCAATTCAAGCGCCCGAATAACAGGAAAGATGGCCATAGCATCGCCAATCTGATCGGGAATATGTATGACAACAAAGTCTGTTTTTTCAATATTAAAATTATAAGCTTTATAATCGTAGTAACTAAATGCAATACGTCTCAACAATGATACTAAAAACATAACTAACCTCGCCTCCCTACTGGTTATAATGCAATGCAGTCTATCAGAATCATCAGGGTGCAATTTTGTGCATATGCGGACTTTTATGTTTCATATCTCGAACCTGTGGGCCCTCTGCTTAATCCTTAAACAACACCAGCAACTCCTGCGCTTTCATCTTCCATCGAATTTTTCATGTTGCCGTTAATCAGCCATAAAATCATTTGCAGATTCGCTCTGTCGAGGTAGTCTCATAAGGTTCGTTTATAGATCGACGGCAATGTGAGTTACCTTTTCCATACTAATTATAAAAAGACAGTACAAACAGGATCATTATGGACTCCACGCTCATCTCCACTCGTCCCGATGAAGGGACGCTTTCGTTAAGTCGCGCCCGACGAGCTGCGTTAGGCAGTTTCGCTGGTGCCGTCGTCGACTGGTATGATTTTTTACTCTATGGCATTACCGCCGCACTGGTGTTTAATCGCGAGTTTTTCCCGCAGGTAAGCCCGGCGATGGGAACGCTCGCCGCATTTGCCACCTTTGGTGTCGGCTTCCTTTTCCGACCGCTCGGCGGTGTCATTTTCGGTCACTTTGGTGACCGGCTGGGACGTAAGCGCATGTTAATGCTGACCGTCTGGATGATGGGCATCGCGACAGCCTTGATTGGTATTCTTCCTTCATTCTCGACCATTGGGTGGTGGGCACCTATTTTGCTGGTGACACTGCGTGCCATTCAGGGATTTGCCGTCGGCGGCGAATGGGGAGGCGCAGCGTTGCTTTCCGTTGAAAGTGCGCCGAAAAATAAAAAAGCCTTTTACAGTAGCGGTGTACAAGTTGGCTACGGAGTAGGTTTACTGCTTTCAACCGGACTGGTTTCATTGATCAGTATGATGACGACTGACGAACAGTTTTTAAGCTGGGGCTGGCGCATTCCTTTCCTGTTTAGCATCGTACTGGTACTGGGAGCATTGTGGGTGCGCAATGGCATGGAGGAGTCCGCGGAATTTGAACAACAGCAACATAATCAAGCGGCCGCGAAAAAACGCATCCCGGTTATCGAAGCTCTGTTACGACATCCCGGTGCTTTCCTGAAGATTATTGCACTACGACTGTGCGAGTTGCTGACGATGTACATTGTTACTGCCTTTGCACTTAATTATTCAACCCAGAATATGGGGTTACCGCGCGAACTTTTCCTTAATATTGGTTTGCTGGTAGGTGGATTAAGCTGCCTGACAATTCCCTGTTTTGCCTGGCTTGCCGATCGTTTTGGTCGGCGCAGGGTTTATATCACAGGCGCGTTGATCGGAACGTTGAGCGCATTTCCTTTCTTTATGGCGCTTGAAGCACAATCTATTTTCTGGATAGTTTTCTTCTCCATAATGCTGGCAAACATTGCGCATGACATGGTGGTGTGTGTGCAACAACCGATGTTTACCGAAATGTTTGGTGCCAGTTATCGCTACAGTGGTGCTGGAGTCGGTTATCAGGTTGCCAGTGTGGTTGGCGGTGGATTTACACCTTTTATTGCCGCTGCACTCATCACTTACTTTGCCGGGAACTGGCATAGCGTCGCCATTTATTTGCTGGCTGGATGCCTGATTTCTGCAATGACCGCTTTATTGATGAAAGACAATCAACGCTCGTGATAGCCTAGCGAAGATCATCCGATCTTCGCCTTATACTTTTGTTTCACATTCCTGTGACATACTATCGGATGTGCGGTAATTGTATGGAACAGGAGACACACATGAATAATAAGGGCTCCGGTCTGACCCCAGCTCAGGCACTGGATAAACTCGACGCGCTGTATGAGCAATCTGTAGTTGCTTTACGCAACGCCATTGGCAAATATATTACAAGTGGCGAATTACCTGATGAAAACGCCCGCAAACAAGGTCTTTTTGTCTATCCATCACTGACCGTAACCTGGGACGGTAGCACAACTAATCCCCCCAAAACGCGCGCATTTGGTCGTTTTACTCACGCAGGCAGCTACACCACCACGATTACTCGCCCTACTCTCTTTCGTTCGTATCTCAATGAACAACTTACGTTGCTGTATCAGGATTATGGTGCGCATATCTCTGTGCAACCCTCGCAGCATGAAATCCCTTATCCTTATGTCATTGATGGCTCTGAATTGACACTTGATCGCTCAATGAGCGCTGGTTTAACTCGCTACTTCCCGACAACAGAACTGGCGCAAATCGGCGATGAAACTGCAGACGGCATTTATCATCCAACGGAATTCTCCCCGTTATCGCATTTTGATGCTCGCCGGGTTGATTTTTCCCTCGCACGGTTGCGCCATTATACCGGTACGCCAGTAGAACATTTTCAACCGTTCGTCTTGTTTACCAACTACACACGTTATGTGGATGAATTCGTTCGTTGGGGATGCAGCCAGATCCTCGATCCTGATAGTCCCTACATTGCCCTTTCTTGTGCTGGCGGGAACTGGATCACTGCCGAAACCGAAGCGCCAGAAGAAGCCATTTCCGACCTTGCATGGAAAAAATACCAGATGCCAGCATGGCATTTAATTACCGCTGATGGTCAGGGTATTACTCTGGTGAATATTGGCGTGGGACCGTCCAATGCTAAAACCATCTGCGATCATCTGGCAGTGCTACGCCCGGATGTCTGGTTGATGATTGGTCACTGTGGCGGATTACGTGAAAGCCAGGCCATTGGAGATTATGTCCTTGCACACGCTTATTTACGCGATGACCACGTTCTTGATGCGGTTCTGCCGCCCGATATTCCTATTCCGAGCATTGCTGAAGTGCAACGTGCGCTTTATGACGCTACCAAGTTAGTCAGCGGCAGGCCTGGTGAGGAAGTCAAACAGCGGCTGCGTACAGGTACTGTGGTAACCACAGATGACAGGAACTGGGAGTTACGTTACTCAGCTTCTGCACTTCGTTTTAACTTAAGCCGGGCCGTAGCAATTGATATGGAAAGTGCAACCATTGCCGCGCAAGGATATCGTTTCCGCGTGCCATACGGGACACTACTGTGTGTTTCAGATAAACCGTTACATGGTGAGATTAAGCTTCCCGGCCAGGCTAACCGTTTTTATGAAGGCGCTATTTCCGAACACCTGCAAATTGGCATTCGGGCGATCGATTTGCTGCGCGCAGAAGGCGACCGACTGCATTCACGTAAATTACGAACCTTTAATGAGCCGCCGTTCCGATAATAAGTTATGAACCTTCTTATCAGAAATAGATGTGAAGGATTAAGTAAGACATCTGGCAAATAGCCTGCAATAAACGCGGGCTGTTTGCTTCCTTGGGCAGATGCGAGTTTTATTATCGTCTTAATGATTTCCACATATTAAAAGCAAGTATGCTTTCAAAACACAATTATAAAAAATCCCGCCAACAACATTAGTTTTTATAAAATTAAATATAAGATTATGGCTTTAGAATATTTTTATTTCTAATAGACGAGATTTTTCCTGTTATGATATAATATGCTGAATTAACACATGTTAACGATTTACCAGTAATGTAAATAAATTTTCGAGGAGATCATTCCAGTGGGACGTAAATGGGCCAATATTGTTGCTAAAAAAACGGCTAAAGACGGTGCAACGTCTAAAATTTATGCAAAATTCGGTGTAGAAATCTATGCTGCTGCCAAACAAGGTGAACCCGATCCAGAATTAAACACATCTTTAAAATTCGTTATTGAACGTGCAAAGCAGGCACAAGTTCCAAAGCACGTTATTGATAAAGCAATTGATAAAGCCAAAGGCGGTGGAGATGAAACGTTCGTACAGGGACGTTATGAAGGCTTTGGTCCTAATGGCTCAATGATTATTGCTGAGACATTGACTTCAAATGTTAACCGTACGATTGCTAACGTTCGCACAATTTTCAATAAAAAAGGCGGCAATATCGGAGCGGCAGGTTCTGTCAGCTATATGTTTGACAATACGGGTGTGATTGTATTTAAAGGAACAGACCCTGACCATATTTTTGAAATTTTGCTTGAAGCTGAAGTTGATGTTCGTGATGTAACTGAAGAAGAAGGTAATATTGTTATTTATACTGAACCTACTGACCTTCATAAAGGAATCGCGGCGCTAAAAGCAGCTGGAATCACTGAGTTCTCAACAACAGAATTAGAAATGATTGCTCAATCTGAAGTTGAGCTTTCCCCAGAAGATTTAGAAATCTTTGAAGGGCTTGTTGATGCCCTTGAAGATGACGACGATGTACAAAAAGTTTATCATAACGTCGCAAATCTCTAATTATATGTTAAAGAAATCTGTCTTTATGGCAGATTTCTTTAATCTCATATAATCCTTATAAAAATATAATGTTTAACTCGTCATATTGCTTATAAAAAATCCCCGTTCCCAGAGAAATAATATTTATTAAAATGGCAGGTCTTCTTTTTCTGATTACCGAAGACAAAGTGGCAATTACGTATAGTTTCCCGATAAAGACGCGACAGCTACATCCCGCATAAGGCATTTTTCTCTTTATCTTTGTACGGTACTTCATGGAACAGAATTTTTGACCTTGTGAATCGTGATGTCTGTTGGGGAGGGGCAATTTGCTCACTGAAGCGTGAGACTCGATTAAGCGCACGAAACACAGAAATCAAAAACCCGGCCACTTTTTTACAAAGTGACCGGGTAAAAATAATTTTTATTTTTTAACTGTCCTGAGACTCATAGAGATGTCTCAAAACTAAAATTTGGCTCCTCTGACTGGACTCGAACCAGTGACATACGGATTAACAGTCCGCCGTTCTACCGACTGAACTACAGAGGAATCGTGAGAACGAGGCGAATATTAGCGATGCCCACCCACAATGTCAAAGCCTGTTTTTTAAATTTGAAATCGTTTGCTGAAATAATCTGCATTTTGTCGTTTATTCCGACACAACTGGCTTTTTTTCACACTTTTGCGGCTCGGATCGAGGGTATTTCCATAGCCAACGTCCAGTAACCATTCGCCAGTAAAACAGCACGGCCCGCACAGCCCAGTCGGCAAACATTCCCATCCAGACGCCAACCACACCCCAGCCAAGCATGATTCCCAGCACATAACCGACTACAACCCGACAACCCCACATGCTCAACATCGAAACCCACATGGCGTAACGGGCATCACGAGCACCTTTAAATCCAGCGGGTAGCACCCATGAGGCGGACCAAATAGGCATAAATAAAGCATTTAGCCAAATCAGAATCACAACGACGTGTTTAACCTGTGGATCCTGGGTGTAAAACGATGCCATAACCCCGGCAAAGGGAGCCGTTAGCCAGGCGATGGCCGTTAATCCAAGAGTGGACAGCCAGAACACATGCCGCAACTGAATCTCTGCTTGCGCTATCTGCCCTACCCCCAACCTTCGGCCTGTAATGATCGTAGAAGCAGAACCGAGCGCACTTCCGGGTAAGTTGATAAGAGCCGCAATTGAGAACGCGATAAAATTTCCGGCAATAACGCTGGTCCCCATCCCGGCAACGAACATTTGGGTTAATAACCGACCACTGGTAAATAACACTGATTCGACACTCGCTGGAATACCAATCCCCATGACTTCCCAGATAATGCTAAAATTCAGCGGTTTAAAATAGCTCTTTAACGAAATCCTTAGCGCAGGATTAAAACCAATCGCCAGCACCCACAAAATTGCAACTGCGCCAATATAACGAGAAATGGTTAAACCCAACCCAGCCCCGACAAATCCCAGTCCCGGCCAGGAGAAAAGGCCGTAAATCAATATGCCGCTAATAATAATATTAAGAATATTCAGGCTACCGTTAATCAGTAGCGGTATTTTCGTATTCCCTGCACCACGAAGTGCCCCGCTACCAATAAGAGTGATGGCAGCTGCTGGATAACTGAGTACGGTCAGCTCCAGATAAGTCAACGCCAGTGCTTTAACGTCTGTCGTGGCATCACCCGCGACGAAATCAATAATTTGTTCGCCAAAATGATGAATTAGCGTTGCCAACAGTACGGCAAACAACGTCATGATCACCAATGACTGCCGCGTCGCCACCCTCGCTCGTCGTCGATCTCGCTTACCGAGACTAAATGCTACAACGACAGTAGTACCAAGATCGATAGCTGCAAAAAAAGCCATAATGACCATATTGAAGCTGTCCGCCAATCCCACGCCGGCCATCGCATCTTTTCCCAGCCAGCTGACCAGAAAAGTGCTCAGAACCCCCATCAACAGGACACAGGCATTCTCCATGAAGATAGGAACAGCAAGCGGGGTTATCTCGCGCCAGAACAACACTTTGTAGCTCTTGCGTTTAGCGTGCCAGCGAGTGCCGTGAACAACCTGGCGTAAAGCAGAGGAGATATTCAAAGCCGACCTTAATTGCAGAAAGTGAAACCACATTTCAAATAATGAGGGAGAATCAGCAAAGCTGCAAAGATTTTCGCCATCAAATTGTCTGCAAATGCAACAAACTGTTGATAGAAACGGCAAACAGTTGGGAAAATTAAAAATCGGGTTTGACAAAAGATTTTTCGCCGTTAAGATGTGCCTCAACAGCGATTCCTCTGTAGTTCAGTCGGTAGAACGGCGGACTGTTAATCCGTATGTCACTGGTTCGAGTCCAGTCAGAGGAGCCAAATTTCTGAAAAGCCCGCTTTTATAGCGGGCTTTTTGCTATATCTGATAATCAATTTCCTCTTCACTGTTTTCCATCACCTGCCGCTTGATATCCTCAACTGAAAGTCCTGCATTACAAAGTTCCAGAAAGCGCCAGACATAGTTACGCTGAAGTTGTCCTCGCTTCAGTCCCAACCAGACAGTATTAGCATCGAAAAGATGCCGCGTATCCAGGCGGATTAAATTCTTTTCCTCTTGTTCACCGCTGGATTGTTCGGCAACTAATCCGATCCCAAGCCCAAGAGCAACATAGGTTTTAATGACATCAGAATCCTGCGCACTTAATATAATATCTGCCAGCAAACCTTTGCGGGCAAATGCGTCATCAATACGTGAGCGCCCCGTAATCCCCTGTCGGTAAGTGATTAACGGCCACTTCGCTATTGATTCCAGCGTCAATGGTGTAATTTGCGTCAAGGGATGATCGTGTGGAACAAGCAAACTATGGTGCCAACGAAACCACGGGAAGGCGACGAGCTGCGGGTCATTACTCAAACGCTCGCTGGCGATACCAATATCAGCTTCACCATTATGCAACAACGTCGCAATTTCCTGTGGCGTCCCCTGGATTAGCTCGAGCCGAACCTCCGGGAAAAGTTCGCGAAAAGCTTTAATGACCTCTGGCAAGCTATAACGTGCCTGAGTATGCGTCGTTGCAATAGTGAGAACGCCAGACGTATCGTTGGTAAACAGGTCTGCAAGCCGACGAACATTACTGGCTTCATTGAGAATACGTTCTGCAATGACCAGTAATGCTTTGCCCGGTTCAGTCATGCCCAGCAGTCGCTTACCTCGTCGAACAAATATTTCGATGCCAAGTTCATCCTCCAGTTCCCGAATATGACGGCTGACGCCTGACTGTGAGGTAAAAAGCATATTCGCAACCTCTGTCAGGTTGTAATCCTGACGTGCAGCTTCGCGGATTATCTTTAGTTGTTGGAAATTCACGGTAAACTCCGGGCAGTTCAGATATCCCGTTATTGTTAAAGTCTAACGCCCGGCATAACAAATAATAAAAACCCGCATCTTATTCCATCCCGATATAACGCTTAGCTCACCAATTGCCACTGCCTTTTTTCCATCACTGGAGAACTAATCACTGACATTAACAACTCTTTCACTGCCTGTGCCTGTGGCGATAAGTTCGCTCTGGCGGGTAAATTTAATGACAAAGAGAGACTCATGGAAGGCGTGGTAATGCGTGACATCCACCCATTTACTGCGCCACATAACGAACGCGCGGCCGATTCGGGTAATACTGCAACGCCCATGCCGCTGGCAATCGCTGCGGTAAGCGTAGCAATAGACTCAATTTCACCAATGACTTTTGCCGTAAGCCGCCGTAGGGAAAACGCCTCATCAACACGAAGTCTAACAGCGCTGTAATCACTGGGGAGAAAAAGGTTCATTTGTGCAATAGCATTAACATCAACGCTTTGCCCCGGGCAATCTTGAGTTCCTACCAGGAAAAGATCTTCTTTCAGCAAAGCCTGACTGGATACACCAGCCACAGGGGAATGCTCATAAATCACCGCCATATCGAGTTGTTGATTTATCAGTTTTTCGTTAAGCACTGCACCGCTATTTTCATGAAGATAGATAACGACCTCCGGGAATTCAGCGCGAACCGCCTGTAATAAGGGCATGGTGATGGATGACGCAGCGGTTCCTGGCGCAAAGCCAATCGAGACTTGCCCCGATAATGCCTGACCAACGTTATGCACCGCCAGTTGGGCCTGCTCACACTGACGTAAAATGGCCCGCGCATGGGTATAGAGAATTTTTCCGGCGTCTGTTGGCGTAACGCCCCGTTTTGTGCGAATCAAAAGTTGTTGATTTAACTCACCTTCGAGTGTGGCAACCTGCTGGCTGAGCGCTGGTTGTGCGATATGCAATACTTCAGCAGCCTGAGTCAGGCTACCAATATCTACAATTTTTACGAAGTATTTCAGGCGTCTGAAGTTCATGTTGCCTCCGGTTTTTGAGAATCGGCCCAAGTGCCGCCATTACTTACAACCAGATTGCAAGATGCTTGCCAGTTTTATTTTGGCGTTGATGTACAAGCTAACCAACTGTCAAATAAGAGATTATGATAGATTCGTCATTGGCTCTTTTCACCAGCAGTCGCGTTCCCCTGCCCTATAAAAGGAGGGTATGCACCACGATGGTTCATTACCAATAAGATTGAAATCTCATCACTTTGTTGAAATTGACAGCAAACAAACAAAAAAATGCATTTCACCCTTTGACATCACCATGCACTGCCATTAATATGCGCCCCGTTCACACGATTCCTCTGTAGTTCAGTCGGTAGAACGGCGGACTGTTAATCCGTATGTCACTGGTTCGAGTCCAGTCAGAGGAGCCAAATTCAAAAAAGCCTGCTTTCTAGCAGGCTTTTTGCTTTCTAATTACCAACGCTCTTAAAACATCTGTCTTGAACCAGAACTAATTTGCACAGGCATTCCCGATCGACGTTGCAACGCAGCATTTGCGCGATTCACATCAACTTCTTGCCCGTTGATAAACGCCCGCAAAGATGGGGTTACCGGCAATGGCACTTTTCGGTCAGACTCATATTCAGCACGATTGCGCGACAGCGGCTCATGAACTTCCAGCCACTTTGAACCATCCGGTTCCGTTGTGTATTTCACTGGCTGATCAATAATTTGCACACGAGTACCTACAGGAACATTATCAAACAGATATTTGATATCGTCATTGCGCAGACGAATACAGCCCTGACTTACCCGGAGCCCAATACCAAAATTGGCATTGGTACCGTGGATGGCATATAGCCTGCCAATATAAATCGCGTACAGCCCCATGGGATTATCGGGCCCCGCAGGAACAAATGCGGGCAAACTCTCCCCTCGTTTCGCATATTCGCGCCGGGTGTTCGGCGTTGGCGTCCAGGTTGGTGCTTCTTGTTTACGTTCAACGGTAGTCACCCAGTTACGCGGGGTTTCTCGCCCAGCCTGGCCGATACCAATAGGAAAGACTTCCACAGTATTACTGTCTGGTGGGTAGTAATAAAGACGCATCTCAGCGACGTTAACCACAATCCCTTTACGAACAGTGGCGGGCAAAATCAGTTGCTGCGGAATGGTGAGTTGCGAACCTGACTTCGGTAAGAAGACATCAGCGCCCGGATTCGCTTCCAGCATGTTACTTAACCCTTGCCCGTATTGTGCGGCAAAAGTCTCCAGCGGCTGGGTATTGTGATCAGGAACAGTTACAGTAAGCGACTGCCCCACTAAACGGCTACCCTCTGGAGGTAATGGATAAGTTACCGCCAGGCTAGTATGGCTGGCAAAAAGCAGAGCAAATGAGCAAAGAATATTTACACGACGCATCATGTCCCTTTCCTAAGTCGCGAAAGCTATCGGTTAAGTATAGCTTTTATCAGACTTTTCGTTTTTAACTGTTCAAATCAGAAGTCGTATTCCCCGGTAGAACAATTTTACTGGCAGCAAGTTCGCCCATGTTGTTGTATATCGCACAAGCAGCTTCGATGATGGGCATCGCCAGAGCTGCGCCACTCCCCTCACCTAAACGCATATCCATATTGAGAAAAGGCTCCAGCCCCAAATGCGACAGCGCTATACGCGCCCCTTTTTCTGCCGACAGGTGAGAAGGAATGAGATACGGTTTGATTGCAGGAGACATCTGGCAGGCTGCGAGCGCAGCAGCATAAGAAAGAAATCCATCCAGCAACACGGGTAAACCGCAGGAAGCAGCGCCTAACATCACGCCAGCCATTCCGACCAAATCAAATCCACCCACTTTTGCCAGAACATTAACGCCATCCTGCGGATTTGGCTGATTCAACGTAATCGCCCGGCGCACAACATCAATTTTATTAGCCAGTTTATCTGTCGGCAGGTTTGCGCCAATCCCAACCACTTCTTCAGGATCCCGGCCAGTGATTGTGCTGACTATTGCTGCTGCCGGTGTCGTGTTTGCCATCCCCAGTTCACCTACACCAAACAGCGTGACACCGTTTTTTGCCAGCTCCCGCGTATAACATATGACGTCCAAAAGTAACTTTTCAGCCTGACGGCGACTCATTGCCGGAGCTGAAGCAATATTGCCGCTACCTCGTGCGACACGCATGTTGATAAGCCCGGGGATAGGCTCAGCAGTATCAATACCAACATCAATTACGTGGACGTTAGCGCCCGCTTGTGCTGCCAGCACACACACGCCGGTTGTTCCGCGGGTCATATTTTCAGCCTGAATGGCTGTCACTTCTTTTGGGGAAATAGCGACCCCTTCCTCCCAGACGCCGTGATCGGCACACATAACCAGTACCGCTTTTTTGCCCACATGCGGTATGCCATTCAACCCCGGCATTCCCGCCAGTTGTACGCCAAGCGCCTCCAGCCTTCCCAGGCTACCAACAGGTTTGAGTAACCCGTCAATATGCCGTTGTGCACGCGACATAGCGGCAGGATCGATGGCAGGGATCGTATTCAGTAAATTGGCAAGTGTTTGCATGTCACGTCTCTTTATAGCAGTGCCAGCAGGAAGACCAGTTCACCAAGCTCTATGGCTGCTCCCAGCGTATCGCCGGTTTGCCCGCCCAGCGTACGTTTGAGAAGCTGACCGAGGATGAAAATCGCCACCATCGTCACCACCATAGCAGCCACACCATGCATACCCGGCAATAATACGGCAGCAAAAATAGCGGCTAAGCCGAGTGTGACGCAGGTTTGTCGCCCATCAATTTTGCCAATGAACACATTGCCAAGCCCTTCTTCCCGGGCATAACGATGACGATACATCAATAATGCGGCAGTCCCGCGGCTGATCGCACATGCTGCCGCCAGCGATGCAAGGATCGGTTCGCCACGCAGAGCCAACTCGCTTAACACCAAAATCTTTGCCAGTACAACAAAAATCAATGCCAGACCGCCGTGGGTACCTAAACGGCTATCACGCATGATTTCCAACATGCGATCGCGGCTACGTGCAGAAAATACGCCATCACAGGTATCAGCGAGGCCGTCCAGATGGAATCCCCCGGTCATCAGCACCAGCACAAGTACGCTAAACAGTGCCGCCAGTGGTGCGCCACACCATGCCTGCAGCACCATGAAGACCAGCCCGCTAATCGCGCCAAGCAATAATCCAATCAAAGGAAAAGTAATAATACCGCGAGAATAATGCTCGAAATCCAGTCCCTGGGACCAGCGACGCGGTACAGGCAGACGCGTAATAAATGAGAGCATCGCCCAAAATAATTTACTCATTTGATTTTTACTCCAATACCCGAAACCACCAGCCATACTTCATTTGCCGCAGCGGCCAACTGCTGATTTACCCGCCCGGCAATATCACGAAAATGTCGTGCCAGACGACTCTCCGGCACAATCCCCATTCCCACTTCGTTAGTCACTAATACAACCTTTGCGGGGCAACGTTGGCAGGCAGCAATCAACGACTGAATCTCAGCATTAATCGCCTGTTCCATCGCCTGATAATCCCATTCATCAGGGTCTTTATCGCCGCCATAATCAAACAACAGATTAGTCACCATTGTGGTAACGCATTCAAGCAACACAACCTCATTCGGGTTAATGTCTGCATGAATTAATTCATCAAGATGTTGCCAGCGCTCCACTGTGCGCCAGTGCTCCGGGCGGCCTTGCCGATGATGTTCTATCCGTGCAGCCATCTCATCATCAAGGATTTGCGAGGTAGCGATATACAGAACCTGTGAAGAGTCCCCAATAAGCGCCTCTGCGTGGCGACTCTTCCCGCTCCGTGCGCCCCCCGTCACCAAAATCATCATACCGACTCCTGATTCAAATGTATGATGGTATTCATTGAACAGAACAATGGATCCCCCACCGTTGCTGACCGCAAAACATTTACGCGATTAATACTGCGCGTAATATAATTAAAAATCCAGCATTCTCAATCCATTACGAAATAAGATGGCATTACGGAATAGCCAGACTTTCTCGTGTTAACGTCCGACAAAATGCGTCATTGACAGCGGTTTCTGTGGATTGACACATTTCATTCAGATAATGAATTAATGCTACTGCCGGAACAACCAGCAAACGGGCATTGTGTTCTGAAATCCAGGCTATTGATTCAACGTCAGCGACAGATCTGCGCTGTAAAAGAACTTGTAAAACAACGTAATAGAATTATCCGGAATGGTGGCGACTATGCACTAGAACACCACAATTTCGCTCTCTCGGTAAGGCACTGTCACAGCATTCAACAGAATGTGACTTGCCAGATTTATTAGCGCCACCAGATGTTTAACCGGGTAACCACGACCCAGTCGGGGATATATTCCATCTTCTCGCTGACATCATCAAGAATAAAAAGGTTTATCACACTCAGAGCAACGTTCTTCAGCAGGCGGGATAATTCTTCAACATTTAGAAGATGTGTTATTAAAGGCATACAAACTGGACGTATTGTATTTTCTTTTGGTGGTTGACCTAAGGTAGCAGTTTATCCTGATGCGCTGAGATTTCTGTAATATCTACGTCAACATTCTCCTCGAATAGAAAATGCAGCCCCGGCAAGTGATTCACATTTTTTAACAAAACGTTGTTAGCGTGCCATTTTCAGAAGCTCTCCAAGAAAGCGAATTCTTTTCTCAAATTCTGCATTCTCAGACACAGCTTTCTACTCCATGGTAATGGCCCAAATACGAAGTTGCTCAGGATCATTAGTGGTGCTGAGAAGTTAAATAACCATGCGGAGTACCACTCGTCATCACGTATTTATATATCATGAAGCTATTGTTGTGTTTTGTACATCAGTAGATATATTCTGATATACTCCTTTTGCTAGACATAACCTTTCACCTGCTTGCAAAGCTTCTGTGTTCTGACATTGCCAAATTGTTGCAATTCTGTATCCAGCCTTCTTTCAGTCATAGCTTCGGGCCGCGATAAGACTCACTGATCTGACCCTGATTCCTCTTGCAGACTTTATAGACCAATTAAAATGCAGTTTCTGCAGGTCAACGTCTGACCATCATTGTCATCACTCTGGCCATTAGAGTAACCTTCTGCATTCATCCTTTTGTAAAAAGTTTATATTAGTATCAGCAATTAACCGGACCTGATACTGATATGAGTCTTACCGCATATACGGTCAATTTCAGCAATTAATTACATTATCCACGCCAAAGTATTTGTCATCACAATGATGGTACCTTCTTTCAGACACCATTTTTTCAACTCCGTTTTCCACGGACCGCACTCTTATGTCAAGAGTGCGGTCCGTGGATACAACCAGAGACCGACTGACACGAGTCAGAGGAAACGACGGATATGTTCAGTCGTAAAATATCTATCAAAAAACATGATTAAGGTCAAAAATGTTTGATATTTACAATTTATGAAGATGACAATAATTATAGATATATGAGAACATAAATGAAAATAATTATCATTACAGCAATCATTTGTACTTTGTATTAATGAGGGATGAAATGTTATATAATATACCTTGTCGAATTTATATCCTTTCCACTCTGTCATTATGCATTTCTGGGATAGTTTCTACTGCAACCGCAACTTCTTCAGAAACAAAAATCAGCAACGAAGAGACGCTCGTCGTGACCACGAATCGTTCGGCAAGCAACCTTTGGGAAAGCCCGGCGACTATACAGGTTATTGACCAACAAACATTGCAGAACTCCACCAATGCCTCCATAGCCGATAATTTGCAGGACATCCCCGGAGTAGAGATAACAGACAACTCCTTGGCAGGCCGTAAACAAATCCGCATTCGTGGCGAAGCATCCTCCCGTGTTTTAATTCTCATTGATGGTCAGGAGGTAACTTATCAGCGCGCCGGAGATAATTATGGTGTGGGACTGTTGATAGATGAGTCTGCGCTGGAGCGTGTTGAGATAGTGAAAGGTCCATATTCCGTACTGTACGGTTCACAGGCAATTGGCGGTATTGTTAACTTCATCACCAAAAAGGGAGGTAACAAACTTGCATCTGGAGTTGTGAAAGCTGTTTATAATTCCGCAACAGCAGGCTGGGAAGAATCAATCGCGGTCCAGGGGAGCATCGGTGGATTTGATTATCGCATCAACGGTAGTTATTCTGATCAGGGCAATCGTGATACGCCGGATGGACGTCTGCCGAATACCAACTATCGTAACAATAGTCAGGGTGTATGGTTGGGTTATAACTCCGGAAACCATCGTTTTGGCCTCTCGCTTGATCGCTACAGACTCGCGACACAAACTTACTATGAGGATCCAGACGGAAGTTATGAGGCATTTAGTGTCAAAATACCTAAACTTGAACGAGAGAAAGTTGGGGTATTCTATGACACAGACGTGGACGGTGACTATCTAAAAAAAATTCATTTCGACGCGTATGAGCAGACCATCCAGCGCCAATTTGCCAACGAAGTAAAAACGACACAGCCTGTTCCCAGTCCGATGATTCAGGCTCTGACCGTTCATAACAAGACTGACACCCATGATAAGCAATACACTCAGGCGGTCACATTGCAGAGTCACTTTTCGCTGCCTGCTAATAATGAACTTGTTACCGGTGCACAGTACAAACAAGACAGGGTCAACCAAAGGTCCGGTGGCATGACCTCAAGCAAATCTCTGACCGGCTTCATTAATAAGGAAACACGAACTCGCTCCTATTATGAGTCAGAGCAAAGTACAGTCTCACTATTCGCACAAAATGACTGGCAATTCGCCGATCACTGGACATGGACAATGGGAGTTCGCCAATACTGGCTTTCTTCAAAGTTGACGCGTGGTGACGGAGTATCATATACCGCAGGCATTATAAGCGATACCTCTCTTGCCAGAGAGTCTGCGAGTGATCACGAAATGGTAACATCTACAAGCCTGCGCTATTCAGGTTTCGATAACCTGGAGTTACGCGCTGCGTTCGCGCAAGGCTACGTATTTCCCACACTCTCCCAGCTTTTTATGCAGACATCTGCGGGCGGCAGTGTCACATACGGAAATCCTGATCTTAAGGCTGAACACTCCAATAACTTTGAATTAGGTGCACGATATAATGGTAATCAGTGGCTGATTGACAGCGCAGTTTACTACTCAGAAGCTAAAGATTATATTGCAAGTCTGATCTGTGATGGCAGTATAGTTTGCAATGGTAACACCAACTCCTCCCGTAGTAGCTACTATTATTATGACAATATTGATCGGGCAAAAACATGGGGACTGGAAATAAGTGCAGAATATAATGGCTGGGTTTTCTCGCCATATATCAGTGGCAATTTAATTCGTCGGCAATATGAAACTTCAACATTAAAAACAACTAATACAGGTGAACCAGCGATAAACGGACGTATAGGGCTGAAACATACTCTTGTGATGGGTCAGGCCAACATAATCTCTGATGTTTTTATTCGTGCTGCCTCTAGTGCAAAAGATGACAGTAACGGTACCGAAACAAATGTTCCGGGCTGGGCCACTCTCAACTTTGCAGTAAATACAGAATTCGGTAACGAGGATCAGTACCGGATTAACCTGGCACTCAATAACCTGACAGACAAACGCTACCGTACAGCACATGAAACTATTCCTGCAGCAGGTTTTAATGCAGCTATAGGTTTTGTATGGAATTTCTGATGACAAAAACAATCGTTATGGAATTCTTTGTCCTGATCTGCCCGCTTTGCGGGCAGGCTAACGAACGTATTGTGTTTGTTGAAGGTTTTTCGTCGTTGTTTTCCATCTGTAGATGAATATTTATTCTTCCCGCCAGCATGATTCTATACTCATTGCTACGACAATGACTTATAAAGCTGGCTACTGAGCCTATACCTTTGTAATTCAAAAGTGATATCAGTTCACAACGCAATACTATTTTTAGATTATTTACTCTCCCCCAGATACTGAATCAATGGATAATACCTTTTGATTTATCCCGACGCGGAAGAAGGTGGAATAAATATTCTCCTTCTATTGCCCCCTACTCCAACTATCATATTTTACAATATCAACGAACCGTCCATGCCGGGCTGAAATTCTCTTCCTGAAACAGCTCTGTCAGCCCGCTAATCTGTTTGAGCCTCAGCACTTCATCCTGATCCATGCCCAACTCTGTGCCAATACGCTCATCTGTCCAGCCCAGACGCGAAAGGTCCCTGACAATGTCAGACATTGACGTTATCTGGTGTTTTCCCCTGGCACGGTTATGCCGTATGGTCGCGGCAATACGTGATGCCTGTCCCTTTCTCTCTGGATTAATACAGGCCACTGGCAGCCAGCCCTTCAGACGTTTTCTCGTATCCGCTTTCCTGCCCAGCAACTGACGATGAAAACCATCCACTACCAGATAATGCTCCTTCTCTTCCGAAACCACCACAGGCTGCGTGAATCCATCCTGCTCCAGTGAATGTTTAAGCAGTTTTTTTTCACTGGAAGACATGACATTGGGATTGTAATCGTTGGCTACCACCTCATCCGCTTTCACCCACAACACACAGTCCACAGGCTCCTGTGCAAAAGGGCTGACCTCATGCAACACCCTGCGCAGATGATTAAGGGCTCGTATGGTCTCTTCTTCAGATCGTTCCTGACTGAAGTACTGTCGAATCATGTTGCTCAATACTTCCACCTCAGGTGTCACAGAATCCCCCATTCCTTCCTCCTTTCTTTCATACGCTGCAGATAACGTTCATAGTGCCGGGGTTTGTTCGGACTGAAGGAGAGGGTCCGACACCAGAAATCATTCTTTATGAGTGTCTTACAGATACGTCGCCAGGACGGGATATCCCGGCTCCCCAGGTCATTCTCCTGTTCATCCGGGATGTCATCCGGGAAGCCCCGCGTCTGATACCAGCGCAGGTAGACAGCAATTTTATTACGGTAATGTTCTGCCGTTCTTTCCGGCATCACATCCAGCAGGAACATCGCATAGCTACGCCAGGTATGATGAGGTGGCTTCGTGATACGCTTACGCAGGGCAAAATAGGCACCGCTCTCATTGGCATAAAGCGCCCCGCTGGCAGCACCCGACACCCGCTCACACATCCTGGCCCAGGTTTCCGGCTCCAGAACATGGTAAAGCCACAGTCCCTTACGCTGTTCCGGGCCAAAAGGCTCACAGACCCGCATGTTGCGTAACGGCACGCCGGCACGGTACATCAGGTCATACAGGGGATTGTAGATAGCTCGGGTTCTGGCGTTATATATCCATATATCACGAGCTTTCCAGTCATACAACGGATACAAGGTGTAATAAAACCCTTCAGGTGACGCTGTGGTCCAGGGTTTATCATCTGCATATCTCAGTTTGCGCTGAGACACCAGTCCCACAAAGCGATTGAGCGATTCATCAGCACGAACACCAGTCAGTATTGCCACTCCACACCGGTTACCGGCAAACCAGGAAGAAAATGCCGGAACAAATTCTTCAAACGTCATGGCATACCGATAAAATGGGAAGTACGACATATCTGTAATAGCGTCATCTGGTGGCTGACGAACCCACTCCACACCTGGTTCCCAGCATATCCATTCCGGCTGAAACTGAGAGACACCGTTTACCGTAGTCAGGGGGAGTGCCACCCAGTAAAAAGTCTCCGTCACATCCCGATACATCTCCCTCATCTTCAGAATGTGTGCAATTGTGCACTGGTACTGAGCTTCCCAGTCAATGAATAATACAGAGAAACGACGTTTCTTCCTGCGAGCCACATCGGCCGTAAGATGGAGCAGCACAGTAGAGTCTTTTCCTCCGGAAAAAGACAAACAGACAGAAGAAAATGTCTCAAACAACCACTCAATACGGTGAACGGCCGCACACAGGACATCCTCACCCGTCAGGATTTTTTTCGCGGAAAAATCACTGTTCATTCCCCTTCCCCACAGGTTCTAAAGGCTTCAAAGTAATATTGTCCGACAGCACGTTACGCCATTTATAGTACATAGCGGCAGAACCACCTGAATATGGCAAACAATACAAACTGATATTACTCATCCTCCCACTCCTTGTTGTGTAATAGAATTCGTTTAATTTGATGATGTTATGTCAGAACGAAAGCTAACAAGATAATTTCTATCGGTATAGCCAACACACTCGATGGACCCCATATCAGGATAAAACGCTACAGTATAACCGCTGCCATACAGAGCATGGCGGTCACGAACACGGGTACCGCCAGGGTGATGACATAGTCACGTACGCGTAAACGTAAATTGTTCGCCATAATGATCAATGCATAACAATGAACGCCAGTCTTTATTTACAAAGACGCGCACCGACAAATAACTCACTGGTAACATAGCGTACTATTTCGCATCGCTGGCCCCGGACGCGATCAAACAAATAACCAGGTAAGCCTGTGGTCTGCACGGCAGGCATATCCGGTAAGCGAACAGTAACTCCCCGAGGCCAAAGAGTGCCCAACAGAGACAAAATGTCCTCAGGCGTATCCGTATTCAACATGGGAAAAATAGGGTAATGCCAGAGCAGGCAGAAACTGAGAAACAATCCTGCAGGTGCTCTTAAAAGACAACTGTAAGTTTCTGACTCTTCAGACTGCTTAATCACATCATCATGCTCCGCCAGCACCGGCTTTTCAATAAACAGCGCGCGATACGGTTCCAGTTCTTTAATCCGTGCTTTCACTATCAACCACTATCAGCACGCTGGTGCAATCGTGGAAATCAAGACCAGACTCAATCTGATTGCCAAAAGCTTCACGAATAGCCCCAGTTCTTTACAACCATTCAGTTTGAGGGTATCGAAGCCGATTTCGTGCAGGGTTTTAATACCGTCGATAGCATTTGCCGGACGATCGCCGCCAACCCTACGATAATTTTATGTGCTGTCCATCACTTCTATCAACATCATTTTCTGTCCTTTGTACTACGACCATTTCCTGTTATTTGAATCAATTCAATATCGCTAGGATAAGATAATTCATAACCGTAAAGTAACCGACGCCAGACAAGAGTTGATAACTTAGATGTTATCTGACGCAGAAGAAAAGAGAGAATTTTTGACTTTTATCAAAGACCCATTTGAACTCTTGTTTTCATGTTTTTGCATAATTGAATTTATTAAATATATTTCTCGTCAAATAACATGTTAAACGTGAGGTATATCTCCATGCTTATCATTAAAACATTAACAAACATTATGATTTAATGATTAAAACTAATGGCAATATAAGTCAATTTAATCGCCGCATTTGTTGACAATTGCCAACATCATTTTATAACCTGATATTAAATCCAGCCGGTACATTTTTTCTAATTACTTATGAATAAGCAGGAGGATGAGGATGTCTACGAAATTATGGGGCGGACGTTTTGATATGCCAACAAATAAACTCGTTGAACAATATAATGCAACTATCACGCTGGAGCAGCGCCTATGCCCCTTTGATATTCAAGGAAGCATAGTTCATGCCACGATGTTAGGACGTCAGGGAATAATCACACAGGATGAAGCCAATACAATTATTAGAGGTTTGAGACAAGTAAGTAAAGAAATTGAAGACGGCCAATTCATTTTCGATACTGTAGATGAAGATATTCATATGGCCATTGAAAGACGGATGACTGAAATTATTGGCCCTGTTGGTGGTAAACTCCACACGGGGCGAAGTCGTAATGATCAAACCACTGTTGATTCTAAAATGCATATGCGAGCAATTATCCGTGAAATTCAAGAGGATATTACCAACCTGCAAAAAATAATAATTAACAAAGCAGAAAACAATATTAATGTCATCATGCCAGGCTATACTCATTTGCAAACAGGTCAGCCCATTCTTTTATCTCACTGGATTATGGCATATTACTGGATGTTGCGTCGTGACTGGAATAGGTTTGAAGATCTGTATCAACGGATGGGAGAATGCCCTTTGGGGGCAGCGGCTCTCGCCGGTACGACATTCCCTATTGATCGTAATTTTACGGCTCGTGAACTTGGTTTTGATAAGCCAACTGAGAATAGTATTGATTCTGTCAGTGACCGCGACCATATGGTCGAATTCACCGCGGCAGCAGCGATGTGTTTTATGCATCTAACTCGCCTTTCAGAGGAACTGATTTTATTCTCTAGCCAAGACTTTAAATTTATTGAACTTTCTGATGACTTCTGTACAGGATCCAGCATCATGCCGCAGAAAAAGAACCCTGATGTGGCGGAAAAAATGCGTGGTAAAGGTGGGAGAATGTATGGAAATCTGATGGCCATGCTGACTATTATGAAAGGCATACCGCTAGCGTATAATACAGACATGAGCGAGGATAAAGAGCAGGTCTATGACTCAATGGATACTCTACAGGCCAGCTTAAGAATAATGGCACCTATGATCGAAAAAATGGTTATCCTTGCCGAAAATACGCGTGCAGCAGCCGCTCGAGGATTCTCGAATGCAACAGATATGGCCGATTATCTGGTCCGTAAAGGTATTCCTTTCAGAGAAGCTCACCATATTGTTGGTAGTGCAGTAAATTACTGTATTAAACATAAAAAAATGTTAGAAGAGCTTACTATGGAAGAATTCTCCACATTTGATAATAAAATAGAAAAAGATATTTATGAAAGTATTTCTCTGGAGGCTTGCATTAAGGCCAGGATGTCTTATGGTGGAACCGGACCTGATGCTGTCAAAAAACAAATAGAGATTGCAAAATCACTTTTAAAATAGTTAAGAATTATAATGTTTAAGTTTCCCCGGATATTATATCCGGGAATATCTTTGAGGTTGAAAAATGGACGCTCTATTTTTTATACAACTATTTATTGTTCTGGCCTGTATTGGAATCGGCGGAAAATACGGCGGAATGGGGCTTGGTGCTGGAGGTGGGTTAGGGGTTGCAATATTGGTTTTGGGCTTTGGACTGAAACCCTCCTCTCCCTCCATTACTGCTATGTTAATTATTATTTGTGTTATTAGTGCTGTCAGTATATTACAAGCTGTTGGAGGATTAGATTATTTAGTCAGGGTCGCAGAACGGATACTCCGTAAGAAACCACAGGCGATAACCTTTGTAGCGCCAATATTAACTTCAGTATTTACACTATTTTGTGGGACGACTTATGTCGCTTTCTCCTTATACCCTGTTATTGCTGAAGTCGCCGCTGAAGCAAAAGTACGTCCAGAACGTGCATTATCTGCAACGGTCATTGCAGCCAGTGTGGCAGTGGCTGCCAGCCCTATGAGTGCAGCAACTGCCGGGATGCTGGCTATACTTCATGAGTATGCAGGGATCACGTTAGGGCAAATATTATCTATTGCCCTTCCTTCGTTTTTTATGGCTGCAATTGTTACCAGCTTTTCAGTCTACAAGCGTGGTAAAGAACTGGAAGATGATCCTGAATTTCAAAGGCGTGTTGCAGCAGGTGAGTATGAGTTCATGCACACCGAACAGAAAAAAGAATATGTCGCTGCACCAGGTGCAAGAAAAGGGGTTGCTATTTTTGCCATAGGAGTCGTGCTGGTCCTTATTCTCGGATCTTTTACTGAGCTTCTTCCGTCGTGGGATGGAAAAAGATTATCAACCCCAATGGTCATCCAGATGATTATGTTGACTGCAGCTTTATTGATCATGATTGTGGGGAAAGTTCCAAGCAATAAATTTAACAGTGGCTCTGTGTTCCGTGCTGGTTTGATGGGGGTTGTGGCAATACTTGGTGTTTCGTGGATGACTGCAACATTTTTTGATGCTTATCAGGCAGAGCTGATCAATGTTTTTGGCAATCTTGTAAATGATGCGCCTTTGCTGTTTGGCTTTATCGTATTCTTGTTTTCTCTGGTGATCATGAGCCCGGCTGCGACAGTAGCTGCGATTATGCCATTAGGAGTCACCCTGGGTATTCCTGCACCTTATCTTATTGCAATTTTTGCCTGTACTTGTGGTGATTTTATTATACCCGGAGCGAATCAGATTGGTTGTGTGGCGTTTGACAGAACTGGTACTACCAGAATTGGGCGCTTTGTTATCAACCATAGCTATATACGTCCTGGGTTCGTCATGGTCATTTCCCAGGTTGTTTTTGCCTACTTAATTGCGCAGGTTATTCTGTAACATTAAGGAATAAATGAAGAGGATAACACTGTGGCATGACGAATTAGCCCCCTTCAGCGTTTTTGAGGAAGGGGGATTAAGAAAATATTACACAGCTGTAAGAATACTTCTCTGATTACACTAATATAGTGGAAAAAAGGAAGCAGAAGATAGTTGAAGCCAGAACGGTAATCAGACCGGGTAACATATAACTGTGATTTACTACATACTTGCCAACTCTGGTTGTTCCTGTTCTGTCAAACGCCACGCAAGCAATTTGTGCACCACCAGGAATAATGAATGATCCGCACGTTACCGGAAGCAAAGCTATGAGCGTCTCAGTCGAATATCCCATTAATACGCCAGCAGGAAATAATGCCACAGCAGTTGCTGCGGGACTGTAAATCACAGCAGAAAGAACAAACACAATCACACCGAATATAACTGGGTTATGAAAATCATTGAAAGTGTTATTAAATAAATCTTGCCATGCTTCAAAGAAAGAACTCATCATCCATGAAAGACCAAATATGGCAACAACTCCAACCAGACCGGCCTTAAAAACGGATCCTGAGTCAAGTTTCGATGGAGAAATCCGACATACCATCATAATGATACATGCTGTAGTCAACATGATGATTTGCAATGCTGTTGGAATACTCATCCGTTCTACACCGGCACTGGTATTCCATACCGGACGTAATTCTGGAACAGAGCCTAAAACAACAACCAAAATGATCCCAGAAATAAAAATCATCAGGGCTTTCTTCGCTGTTTTAGATATAATACTGATTGTACGTTCCCCAGTTTTTACTGACTCAAATTCACCTTCTGCAACTCTGCGTTGAAACTCTGGGTCCGTTTCAAGATCATGGCCCCGTTTATAAACAAACAAACAACCAACAAGACACCCCAAAATAGTTCCCGGTACAGTAATCAATAAAATATCTAAAGCAGAAACATGTAATCCGGAAAAGACCGCAATCGTTCCTGTAACGACCGCACTTACTGGGCTCGCTATAAGACCAAAGTTGGCGGCAATGACTGACATTGACATGGCGCGTTCTGGCCTCACTCTTGCATCAGCTGCGATTTCAGCAATAACAGGATAAATGGAAAAAGCGACATAACCAGTTCCACATATTGCCGTAAAAAGATAAGCAACTGCTGGCCCAAGAAACGTGATTGCACCAGGCCTCTTTTGCAGTATTTTTTCAGCTATTGTCACGAAAAGATCAAGACCTCCCGCTGCCTGCAGGATAGCAATACATGTGATAACAGCAAGAATAATGGAAATGACAGTGATAGGCGGGGAATCAGGCGGGACTCCAAAACCAAAAGTCAGAATTGCGAGCCCTAATCCCCCCGCCGCCCCTAAGCCGATTCCACCAAAGCGCCCACCTATCCCAATGCATGTAAGTACTATTGCAAACTGAATTACGAATAACATCATAACCAATCCCTTTCGTCAACAAATAGCTTAATATCATGCACATAATGTGCGAATAAACATGATAAATAAATTTGTTATGATAGTATATAAAGAAATATAATTTAATATATTATTTATAGTTATGAATAGATAGGAGCTGTAATCAGAGTATATTATGGATAAAAGAAAAGAACTATTTGAATCTATTAAAGATTATTTGCTTGATGAAGCTAATCGTAAAGCCGATGGCCGTATAGAAACAGAAACGGAACTTGCAACTCGTTTTAACACCTCCCGATATAAAGTCCGTCAGGCACTTAGTACTCTCGTCCAAATGGGAATGCTTGAACGAGCCCCTCGCAGAGGAAGTCTGTTAAAAAACGTTGGCCAGAGTAGTATTAACGACCAATTGTTGATGCAGTTTGATCTATCTGGGTTTGATATCTCGGAATTTACAGAGGCCAGAATTTTAGTTGAGTGCGCGATCATTCCACTGGCAACACGCCGAATTTTCCCAGCGATGCTCTCCAAACTTGAAAATGAATTGAGATTGATTGAGGAAAATGCAGACAATCCACAAATAGCAGATCAACATGATCGGGATTTTCACCTGCTCTTGCTTCAGGCCAGTGGTAATCGTGTTCTGCAGGTTTTCTCTGATGTGTTAATCGCTTATTTTGAGAAAACAAGAGAGTCGTTACCGGATAATGATTGTCAATACTTCCTTGATACTGCTTCAAAACAGAGAGAGATATTGTCGTATATCAAAAAAGGCGATGCCCAAATGGCTTCAGAGTTAATGCGAGTTCATTTACTGGAAAAGAAAATATAGCATTAAATCTTTCAAAAACTAAAACTCAACCGGAAAACTTATCTGGTGTGAGTGCTATGTGATATCACTGTCAAGTTATTAGCTGTGTTTATCCTAATAAGGTATCTTTGATATATAAGCGAGCTTTATTGGTAAAGAGAGCGCTATCATAGCAGACTATGTTAAGTTAGAGCAGGGATGCGTAAGTCTGAGTGCCACGTCTTCTGTACGTATCGACGCCTTATACGATCTGGAAAATATTATCAGGCATAAACATAAAGGAGAACTTGCCTGAGTAGTTGCCTTTTGAGAAATTTATCTTCACTGGATGGGAGTTACCTGCCAACATGTGTTCCCGTCCAAGGACAGAACCAACAGTTGGGTGTTGATTACCTGGTGACGCGGAACCAACAGAAGTTGTAATTATGCAGGTCTGAGGAGATCAGTATCAGAGATATCCGAATGAACTGTGATAATGGTTTGACAAAAACGGATAACAATACAACAGAACACGTTCTTAGTAATCTCAGCCATGGAAATAAAAATTAGATGTATCTCCAATCAGTGAGTTGCGTGGAAATTACAAGGTTCTGCTGTACGATCTGAGTGGGTTAACTTGATATTTTGTACTCGTCACAGAAAATATACAGAGATATACACTCTGGTGTAATCACTGTTGTAGGTTGATCAGGTGTCACTCTTTTTACTATAATGTTTAGTATAAGCAATGTTTTTTCAAAAAACGTTCTTAGAAGTAGAGTTACTAACTCCAAAGTTAATGACACAGAACCAATGATAAAAAAAACTAATCCATTTCCCTCTTAAAATTTTTAACAAAAATAATTTCACATTTTATTTTAACGGGGAAATATTAAATAGTATATCTAACCTAGGGAAAGTTAATTAAATTCCATAAGTAACAATAGGGTTGATTTTTAAATCACTATATAGAATATTTATATAGATTTAGGTATTACGTTGGCAAGCTAGGTTGGAAAAATGAACAATGTATTAATTGTTGATGACGATATATTAGTAGCTGATGTGATTCGTCGCATTGTAGAACAAACCCCGGCATTTAAATGCTGTGGCATAGCGTTATCACTTGGTCAGGCGAAAGAAATTATATCTGAAAATAAAAAACTGGCTGACTTGATTTTGCTTGATCTTTATATCAATAAAGATAACGGACTTGATTTACTCCCTTTTCTTCATAGCATTCATTGCAAAAGTGATGTTATTGTAATTTCTGCTGCTGATGACTCTGCGACAATTAAAGATTCATTACATTATGGTGTTTCTGATTATCTGATAAAGCCATTTCATATCTCACGTTTGGTTGATTCGCTTACACGATGGAAACATAAAAAGACTCTTCTTGAGAGTCAGAAGATATTCAATCAATCAGAACTGGATTTATTAACTCACAAAATAATTCCGAACACAGAAAAAATAAGACATTTACCCAAAGGACTGTCAACAGATACATTGCGAATTATTTGTAGGTGGATTGATGAGCATCAACATAAAAAATTCACACTCAATGAACTGGCCAGTGGTATTAAGATATCCAGAATCTCATGCAGAAAATATATCATCTGGCTGGTAAGTTGCCATATATTGGCATTTGATTTTTCCTGTGGTGTCACTGGTCGCCCTGCTTATCGTTACTGGATAAGACATCAATATTACCCATATATTAAAAAATATAGTGAAAAACCGTAAGCCTTTTAATCATTTATCTACCATAATTATGACATCTACTTAATCACAATAAACTCATCGTGCGATAATTTCTGGAGAGTGTGTTCCGGATATTAAGAGGATAAACGTATGGTCAGGGAATAGTTATGTGCGGTAAATATGGAAGATTTCAGATTTTTTGACATTTACACTGATGCATGGCACTCCCCCATTGTTCAGAAAGAGTATATTCTCCCGGATGCTTCGTTACCAATCCTGCCCGTTTTTTCCGCAATTTTATCGTGAATGAATTTGTCCTGGAACAACATTGGTGTACCAGTGAACAGAGGATATTATTTCTCTGGATTCAACTGTGAATTCGCTCATCTATCTGCCAAGTAATACTCCACGGTTTTTGATAAGCACATTTTATGAATGTTACTCATCATCACGATGAGCATCAGGATATCATTAACAAGCCCCTCCCGATAAATCCGGAATTAACCACATTTCATGGGTACAAGAAAACCATTATGTATTGAAATGGTCCCCATTATTCATGTCTGTCACTTTATTCATTAAACTGCCTAAAACCAATACTATAAAAGCCCCGGCACGTTACCGGGGCGAGGTTATTAGTACTGATTGAATATCTGCTGGATCTGCTGCGGATCTTTGGTTTGCGTCAGAGCCAGTTGCAGCAGAA